>JAABUR0100001010.1_pt1 | contig 53888 bp, 61 predicted proteins | sample 5560091 | NCBI WGS metagenome assembly JAABUR01 (sample SAMN10711879, study PRJNA513375) | rock metagenome | isolation source: Antarctica rocks | place: Antarctica: Victoria Land, University Valley sud | reverse complement strand
TCGCGCGGAGAGTTTCGGTTGCTCTACCAACCAATCCTCGATCTGCGAACCGCAAGCCCGGTCGGAGTCGAGGCGCTGATCCGTTGGGCACACCCGGAACGCGGTCTGCTCAGGCCATGGGAGTTCATCAATTCCGCCGAGGAGAGCGGCCAGATTGTAGAGATCGGCGCTTGGGCCCTGAATCAGGCGTGTCGCGACGCGACGCGCCTCGACCCCGGCATGCAGATGAGCGTCAACGTCTCGGCGCGCCAGTTGCAGCATCCGGGAATCATCAGGGACATCGCTGACGCTTTGGCCTACTCCGGCCTGTCGGAGAATCGGCTGGTCCTCGAGATCACCGAGAGCGCGACGATGAGCGACCGGCACACCGACTCCCACAGCGATGGGCTCAGCCCGATCGTCAAGCTCCATGAGCTCAAGGGCATGGGCCTGCAAGTCGCACTCGACGACTTCGGCACCGGGTACTCGTCTTTGAGTCACATGCGCCGCTTTCCCGCGGACTACGTGAAGATCGACCGGTCCTTCGTGCAGGAGATCACCAACACACCCGAGGACGAGGCGATCGTTCGCGGGGTGATCGACTTGGCCCACGCGCTCGGGCTGCGCGTGGTTGCCGAGGGCGTCGAAGATCCTGCCCAACTGGCCGTACTCCTTGCGTTGGGCTGCGACCTGGCACAAGGATTCCTGTGGATGAAGCCGACCGAACTCGACGATGTCGCGACCTGGTGCCGCACGCTGCCTGGGCTGGTCGCGGCCAACGCAGGAATGGACCTCATCGCTCGACTTGCTCTGCCCGGGATGGGGTAGTGGCTTCGTACTCGGTCAACCAAGCGGCGGTCGTACGAGCTCGCAAGCTGATCGGCGCACGCCAGTACGTGCTCGACAGCAACTGGGGCGAGGTTGCGCCCACCGCCGACGACCAGAACGACTTCCTGGCCGCGCACTCCTGGGCGGAGTACGCGGCCTGGCATCTAGGCCTGACCGACGGTGCCAACGACGAGACCAAGGCCCGGTACGGCTTCGTCTATGGTGACTTCCGCCGTGTACATCGGATGGGACTTATCGCCTGCCTCTACCGGGCAGCGGAGTGGCGGCACAAGGAGGTCGAGCTGGCCGCACACGATCTGTTGCAGCACCTCGACGCGGTCAGCGCCTGAGCCGAGATGCCGTCCAGGTTTGTACTGCACGACCATCGAAAACCTCAGCCACACTTCGATTTACGGCTCGAGGAAGGCGGTGTCCTGCGCTCCTGGGCGGTGCCACGCGGACTGCCGGACGACCCGGCCGACAACCGGCTGGCGATCGCCGTAGCCGACCACGACTTGGACCACCTGACGTACGAAGACGGTGACAAGTTTATTGCGGACATCGGCACCTGGGAGGAGCACGACCGTACCGACAAGCGCCTCCTATTCACCCTGCACGGGCGACACGGTGCTCGGCGGTACGCACTCATCCGTACCGATCGGGATTGGCTCTTGCATCTGACGAAAGAGCAATTGGAGGGCTTGTTTACGACGTAAGTCTCGGGCACTATCGGTACGTTCCTCGCAACGTGGGACGGCACAGACGTGCGAGCTCGCTCAGAGCCGCCACTCAGCGCTGGGGAAACCCGGCAGATGGAGGAGCTTCATGGCAACGCTTCTATGGATCTTGGCCGTAATTCTCGTGGTCGCCGGCGTTTTCGCGATCATTCGCAAGCAGCTGCTCTGGGGTGTCGTCCTCATCGTCGTCGGGCTGCTCGTCGGCCCCGGTGGCGTCAGCATCTTCACCTGATCCTCGTCGGTCGGCCCCGCCGTGCACGCTGACGGCGGGGCTCCGGCCTCGGCCATGGGAACGCCCATCACGAGCGCGTCGATGTCGGCGCGCATTTCTGGAGCAGCTATGTGGATGCGCTGGATCTACCGCACCCTCGCCCTGTTCGTCGGGCGCAAGGCCTGGGAGGCCTACCAGCGTCGGCGGGCGCGCTCTGCCGGTCAACCGCCCCCGACTTGATCACACTCGGCAGGCCGACGGTCGATCAGCCGAGTGTGATCAGGACGACAGCACAGCCGGCCATCGTGAGTCCTATTCCCTGCCAGCGCGAGATCCGCTCGTCAAGCAGGATTCGGGCCAGCAGGATGGTCCCGGCGGGGTAGAGCGACGTGAGTACGGCAGCAATGGTCAACAGGCCGGTCGTCGTCGACGCGTAGAACAGCAGGGTGGCCGCAGAGGCCAGCACTCCGGTGGCCAGCGCCATGGGCAGCCAGGGCCGGGGTCGAGCGTCAGATCTCGCTGCGCCGTCGATGCCTGCAGTCGCCGCCGCCGCTGCGTGGTCGCTTGCTGCAGACGCCGCCGTTACCGCCGGTTGCGACACCGGTCGGCAGATCTGGCGAGCCACCAGGACTACCAGTACGAACGCAGCAGCCTGCCCGGCGGCCAGCGGCCACAGTCCCGCGCTGTCACCGGCTTGATCAAGGCCCACGAACAACAGCCCGAAACCGAGGCCGGCAAGGATCCCGTCGATGAGGCCGGACGGCCGAGCGTCGTCAGCCCCGCTGCTGCCTCCTCCGGAGATCAACCACACGGCGGGCAACGCGATGACCAGGCCGGCGATGGTCACGGGGCTCGGTCGTTCACCGAGCAGTAACGCCAACCCGGCCGGCATTGCCGCGGCGATGACTCCCGAGGTCGGTGCGACGACAGCGACCCGAGCCCGAGCCAACCCGCGATAGAGGAACAACGTTCCACCCCCGGACCCGACCCCGGCCAGCACTCCCCAGGCCAAGGGACCCGGAGTCACGTCGCCGCCGACAAGTGGGGCAGCCAGAGCGGCGATGACCAACGCCGTACCCGCCCCTGCGGCGGTCACCACGGAGAAGTGCACCCGGGTCGAGGCCCGGCCGCCGAGGAAGTCCGAGGCGCCGTACGCGAGGGCCGCCCCGAGAGCGAGCAGGATGGGGATCACACTGACAGGCAATCAGCCGCCCTCTTCCAGCCGTCACGAGGGTCCACCCCTGGCGGTTTACGTCAAAACCGCCAACTGGACCCGTTCCAACTTTTGGCGGTTTACGTCAAAACCGCCAGAACTCGGTAGCGGGGGCGGCGGCTAGGCGGGCAGGTCCCAGGTGTGCACGGGCTCGTTGGAGTGCATGCCTTCGCAGTAGCGGCGCAACATCTGCTGCAGCGCCTTCGGCCGTTCCAGTCCCTTGGCCTGCAACGCTCGTACGGTCTCGGTCTGCCAGACGGCGCCGTTGCGGCCGGTCTTGGCCCGCCCTTCGATGATGCCGAGATAGCGGTCGCGCACTTCCGCGGCGACACCCCACCGCTCCAGACCCTCGTGGGCCATCGGCAACAGCTTGCGCAGCACCAACTCGTCGGCGGTGACCTCGCCCAGGCCCGGCCAGTACATGCGGGCCTCGATCCCGAACCGCGCGCACTCGAGGAAGTTCTCGTGCGCCGTAGCAAACGTCATCTTCGTCCACACCGGACGGTCCTCTTCGGACAGCACCCGCAATGCGCCGTAGTAGAAGGCGGAGTTGGCCATGATGTCTACGACTGTGGGACCGGCCGGCAGGACCCGGTTCTCCACCCGCAGATGCGGCGTGCCGTCGACGATGTCGTAGATCGGCCGGTTCCACCGGTAGATGGTTCCGTTGTGTAGCCGTAGCTCCTGCAACCGCGGTGCCCGGCCCGCGTCGAGCTCGGCCTGCGGGTCCTCGTCGGTGATCTCGGGGAGCAGGGACGGGAAGTAGCGGACGTTCTCCTCGAACAGGTCGAAGATGGAGGTGATCCACCGCTCGCCGAAGAAGACGCGCGGCCGTACCCCCTGGTTCCTGAGCTCGTCCGGCCTGGTGTCGGTGGCCTGGGCGAACAGTTCGATGCGGGTCTCTGACCACAGCTGATGGCCGAAGAAGTACGGCGAGTTGGCTCCCATCGCCAGCTGCGGGCCAAGCAGGACCTGTGCGGCGTTCCAGTTGGTGGCGAAATCGTGCGGGGCCACCTGCAGGTGCAACTGCACGCTGGTGCAGGCCGATTCCGGCGCGATCGTCGGCGAGTCGACGGAGAGCGGCTCCGGCCCTGAGATGTCGATCAACAGATCCTCACCGCGCGAGGAGAAGATCGAGGCATTGAGTGCCTCGTACCGGCTGGACGGACTCATCCAGGCGCCCTCGAAATGTTCGGGCATCACGGTCGGCAGGATCCCGATCATCACGATGTGCGCGCCCTGCGAGTTGGCCTTGCCCTCCGCCGCGTTGAGGCTGGCCCGCAGGTGGGCCTCGAGCTCCAGCGCGCTGGTGCCCGGCAGCCGGCGCGGCGGGACGTTGAACTCGATGTTGTACGCGCCGATCTCGGTCTGGTAGTTGGGGTCGGCGATCTGCTCGAGCACCGCAGCGTTGGACATGGCCGGTTGCCACTCGGCATCGACGAGATTGAACTCGATCTCCATGCCGGTCAACGGTTTCTCGAAGTCGAAGCTGGCCTGGGCCAGCATGCGTTCGAAGACGTCGAGGCAGGTACGGACCTTCGCCCGGTACGCCCGCCGGTGATCGCGGGTGTACTCGATCGCCTCGATTTCGTCGCCCACGGGTCAAGGTTGGCACATCGGGGCGCAGCCTGGCGCCGCACGCCCTGCTCACAGCCAACTCTCAGATTCGGCTGCCAGTCTGTGCGCATGACTGGGGAACGCCTGCTTCTCGTCGAGGACGAGGACAACCTTCGCTCGATGCTGACTGCCGCATTGCGGCACAACGGCTTCGAGGTCGGAGAAGCGGCCGACGGTAATTCAGGGTACGAGGCCGCGGTGGCCGCCGAGCACGATCTGGTCGTGCTGGACGTGATGCTCCCGGACATCGACGGATTCGAGGTGTGCCGGCGGCTGCGCTCGGCCGGCAGTCGGGTGCCGGTGCTCTTCCTGACCGCTCGGGATGCGACCGAGGACAAGGTGCGGGGCCTGACCCTGGGTGGCGACGACTATCTGGTCAAACCGTTCAGCCTGGAGGAGTTGGTTGCCCGGATCCGCGCCCTGCTGCGGCGTGCGGGGCTGGCGCGGGAGAAGAGCACCATGTTGAGCTATGCGGATCTGGAGATGGACGACGACGCTCACCAGGTACGTCGAGCCGGAGCCGAGTTGGCGCTTTCGCCGACGGAGTACAACCTGCTCCGCTACTTCATGCTGAACCCTGGTCGAGTGCTGTCCAAGGCGCAGATCCTGGACCGGGTCTGGAACTACGATTTCGGCGGCGACGGCGGCATCGTCGAGACCTATGTCGGCTACCTGCGGCGCAAGGTGGATGTGAAGGAGCCCAAGCTGATCCACACCGTTAGAGGAATCGGCTACACCTTGCGCACGGCCGGATAAGCGGTGTCACTGCGGGCGCGCGTGCTGGCCGGATCCCTGCTCATCGGGATCCTGCTATCGCTCGCCGCGTTCGTCGTGATCAAGAGCACGGCTGATTCCTTGCTCGGCCAGGTGGACCAGCAACTCCGGGAGGCCCAAGCCCCGCTGAACAGGATGGACGGGTTCCCATACTCAGCTGGACACGAGGGCGATGGGGGGGCCAACGACAATCCAGCTGCAGGACCGAGGCTCAGTTCTCTGTACGGCGTGGTCTGTCTCCCAGACGGCAGGGTGATCGAGATCGCCGACCCTGACATCAGCCACGGGAGCCTGCCGGACATCGATGTGAGCCAGGCGTGGGGGGCCGCGGAGACGAGGACTCCGTACACGATCGACACCGGTGACGTCCGGTATCGCGCCCTGGCCTATCCGCACCCGCGTAACGAGGCCGTCGTGGTTCTGGCGCTGCCGCTGGCGTCGGTCGATGCCACCGTGGCGCGGGTTACCGCGGTTACGCTGGTCACCACGGCTGCGATCCTTGCCGTCTTGGCGCTGGTGGCATGGTGGGTGATCCGGCTCGGAATCCGCCCGATCAAACAGATGACCGCGACGGCATCGGCCATCGCCGGTGGAGACCTCACCCAGCGCGTACCCGAAGCTGCAGCCCAGACCGAAGCGGGGGACCTCGGGCGGTCGCTGAACGCGATGCTGTCCTCGATCGAAAGAGCCTTCGATGCACGCGGCCAGTCGGAGCAGCGCTTGCGCCGGTTCGCCGCCGACGCCTCGCACGAGCTGCGCACTCCGGTGACCACGATCCGTGGGTATGCCGAGCTCTATCGAGCCGGTGGGCTCCGCGGACCAGGCGAACTTCGCGAGGCCATGGGTCGCACCGAGAATGAAGCCATCCGGATGGGACGCCTCGTCGATGACCTGCTCCTGCTCGCCCGTCTCGACCAGGGTCGGCCTCTCGATCGCCAGCCGGTCGACTTGACTCAGCTTTCGGTGGACGCCGTTGGCGACGCGTCCGTCCGCGACCCGGATCGCGAGATCAGCGGCCCGGACTCGACCGAACCCGTGATGGTGCTGGGCGATGTCGACCACATCCGTCAGATGATCTCGAACCTCGTCGCCAACGCGCTGGTGCACACCCCTGCAGGATCGCCGGTGTCGGTCGACGTACGAGCCGAGGGCCTGCACGGCGTTCTGCGAGTTGTCGATCACGGACGCGGGATGTCACCGGAGGTCGAGCAGCGGGCCTTCGAACGGTTCTACCGTGCCGATCCCGCTCGTTCGCGCCATCGTGGTGGCAGCGGTCTGGGGCTGTCCATCGTGGAGTCCACGGTGGCCGCGCTCGGCGGAGAGGTCATCCTGAGAAGTGAACCAGGACAAGGGCTCACCGTCACGGTCAGACTTCCGCTGGCCTGAGCCTCGCGCGCGACGTTCTGCTGGGATTCGGCGCCGGTTCTCAGCCGTTGCTCAGCCACGACGACGAATGTTGCCGGCATCGGAGTCGAGGACATCGCGTCGTCGGCCCATCGCAGAAGGGAACATCCGAGATGGCGGTCAAGAGATTGGTGCTGGCTGGTGCGATCGCAGCCAGCCTTGCCGGAGCTGGACTGGTAGGGGTACTGATTGGCGGTCCGTCGGTGAGCTACGCCGAAGGCGCAGCCGAGGCAGCCGGGAACATGTCGCTGGGCCGGCCCGGGGAGGGCCGCGGCCACGGGCACGGCCACCGGCACGGGCCACCTGCCTCGTTCGAGGTTGCCGCTGATGCCATCGGAATTACGGAGGAGGACCTTATCGGCGAGCTCGAGGCAGGGGAGTCGATCACCAGCGTCGCCGATGCCGAGGGGGTGGACATAGAGACCGTGATCGACGCGCTCGTCGCCGACGCAACGGCACGGATCCAAGAGCACGTGGATGCGGGTGACCTGGATGCCGAGGCGGCCGCTGACAGGACCGCGGAGCTGCCGGACCTGGTCGCCGATTTCGTGGCCCATGAGGGGCTGCCGCGTCACGGCGACTGCTGACCGGTAGCGCTCCTGCCGAATGCACTCCCCAACGTGGGCTACCAAGCGCGTACGGCACCGGGACGAAGGCTAATCCCGCCACTGCCCGGGTTCTGCAATCGGACTGGTCCCCGTTGTCGTTATACAATCTGTACGGCATTGATGGTGTAAAGGTGTCTGGATCGAGCAGCATGGCCGGTGAAGACCGGAACGGTTGTCCGATCGTGGATGAGGGGTCATCCTGGCCGGATGAGCGTTGAAACCTCTCGGATCGATCTGACACCCGACGAGCGCGCGGCCGACCTGAGCGCCGAACAGCTCAGGCAGCTCGTCGGGCTCGTCGACTACGACGCAGCAACCGACCCGTTCCCGGTCACCGGCTGGGACGCGGTCACCTTCATCGTGGGCAACGCCACCCAGACCATGCACTTCTACTGCTCGGCGTTCGGGATGGACCTGGTCGCCTACTCCGGCCCCGAGACCGGCACCCGTGACCACAAGGCCTACGTGCTGACCAGCGGGTCCTGCCGCTTCGTCATCAGTGGCGGAGTCGCACCGAACAGTCCGCTGCACGACCACCACCGGGCACACGGCGACGGGGTCAGCGACATCTCCCTCGAGGTCCCCGACGTCGACAAATGCATCGCGCAGGCCCGCGCCCAGGGTGCGGTGATCGTCGACGAGCCGCACGACACCACCGACGAGCACGGCACCGTCCGTACCGCCGCGATCGCCGCGTACGGCGACACCCGGCACACCTTGGTCGATCGGTCGCGTTACAGCGGTCCTTACCTCCCCGGCTTCGTCGCTCGTACGTCCGGCTACGTCAAGCGCGACGGCGCGCCCAAGCGGCTCTTCCAGGCGCTGGACCACGTCGTCGGCAATGTCGAGCTCGGCAGGATGGACGAGTGGGTCGGCTTCTACAACAAGGTCATGGGCTTCGTGAACATGGCCGAGTTCATCGGCGATGACATCGCCACCGACTACTCGGCGTTGATGTCCAAGGTCGTGGCCAACGGCAACCACCGGGTCAAGTTCCCGCTCAACGAGCCGGCGATCGCCAAGAAGAAGTCGCAGATCGACGAATTCCTCGAGTTCTACGGCGGCCCCGGCGCCCAGCATCTCGCCCTGGCCACCAACGACATCCTTCGTACGGTCGATGCGATGCGGGCCGAGGGCGTGGAGTTCCTGTCCACGCCGGACTCCTATTACCAGGACGCTGAGTTGCGCGAGCGGATCGGCAAGGTCCGGGTTCCGGTCGAGGAGCTGCAGAAGCGGGGCATCCTGGTCGACCGCGACGAGGACGGCTACCTGCTGCAGATCTTCACCAAGCCGATCGGCGACCGGCCCACTGTGTTCTTCGAGATGATCGAGCGACACGGCTCGCTCGGCTTCGGCAAGGGCAACTTCAAGGCGCTCTTCGAGGCCATCGAGCGCGAACAGGATGCTCGCGGCAACCTGTGAGTTATTCCTGCGCAAAGACTTTGGTGTACGTTAGGAACTCATCGGTCCCGTCGGTCGAAACGGGCAGATAGCCCGATCCGCGGAAGAGCTGCAGAGAGCGGCGGTTGTCCCGGTGGATAACGGCGTTGACCGTCACCGTGCCCACCGATCTCGCGAGGAGCAGGTTCTCGGCCGCGGTGAGGCTGGCTTGGCCCAGCCCACGGCCGCGCTGAGCCGGGTCGAGGACCACGCTCACCTCCCAGAGGCCGGCATCCCGCTCGGCGAATCGCACACTGCCGGCCGGCTGGTCATCAGCCTCGGCCACGAGGATCAGATGCCGGCCCGAAGCCAGGACCTCGGTGAGCCACCGCGAGTGTTCGACCGGAGAGATCTCGGCCTGGTTCGGCGACCACCTGCGGGCAGCGGGATCGTTGCGCCACCGCAGCAGCCGGTCGGCGTCCTGCTTGGTCGCCGGACGGACCGTCAGCACCGGCCGATCACCCGAACAGGTCCCAGGTCAGGATCTCGTCGGCCTTGATCGGTTGGCGGGGGCTGCGCCCGATCAGCGCATCGAGGTCGTGGACGGCGATCCCGGTCCCCGGCCGCTTGACCGCTATCGCCTCGCGCGTCAACGGGACTCCGGCCGGAAGATCGTTGGCCGCGACCAGGCTGCGCCGGCCCAGGCGGAACATCTCCGCCTCGGCCTCGGTGACCCGCTTGACTGTCGTGCCCAGCGCGGCCTCGGCTTCCCGGATCGCAGCGACCATGTCAGCCAGCTCCTTCGGTTCGAGGGCGAAGGGGTGATCCGGTCCGTCCTGGTCGCGGCTCAACGTGTAGTGCTTCTCGACGATGCAGGCGCCAAGCGTCACCGCAACGACATCGGCGGTATGACCCATGCTGTGATCGCTCCAGCCCACCGGCAGCCCGAAGGCGGACTGCATAGTGGAGATCGCTCGGAGATTCAGATCCTCGAAGCGGGGCGGATAGCTGATTGCACAGTGCAGGAGCGCGATGTCTTGCGCCCCAACCTCGTTGGCGGTGTCCAGCGCCCGTTCGATGTCGCCCATGGACGCCATGCCGGTGGAGATGATCAGCGGCTTCCCGGTAGCGGCACACGCCCGGATCAGCGGTAGGTGATTGACCTCGTACGACGCGATCTTGTACGCCGGAACGTCCACGGCTTCGAGAACCTCCACCGCTCGCTCCTCGAAGGGGGTGGACAGGAAGTCGATTCCGGCAGTGGCGGCGCGTGCGGCCAGCTGCGGATGCCACTCCCAAGGCATCTCCACCCGCTTGATGAGTTCGAAGACGCTCTCGTCCTGGTGCAGCAGACCGCCCTCCTTCAGATAGCTCATGTTCGGCGTCCGACGGCTGTAGAGGCCTTCGGCGGTGTAGGTCTGGAACTTCACCGCTTGACACCCCGAAGCCGCTGCCACGTCGATGAGTTCGAGCGCTGTCCCCAGGTCCCGGTTGTGATTCGACCCGGCCTCAGCGATGACGTACGCGGGGGCGCCGTCGGCGATGGGAAGCGTTCCTATGGTGAAGTTCGCTGATCCGTACCGTCGGGCGCTCATCGGGTCTCCTGCCGTCTTTCATCGGCGGCCGCTGTGCGGCCGGTGGCTGTCAGTCTTCCGAGAGCGTCCAGAATGCGTTGCGCCCCTTCACCGTCGACGAGGCGGCCAGCCGTGACTGACATCCGCTGATAGCGGTCGGGATCGCCGAGCAGCGCGGCGACGGCCGCGGTGACCGAGGACGGGTCAGCCGACACGTCGGCTGCAGTCCCCAGACCGACGGCGCCCTTGCTCGCCACGAGCGCGTCGTAGCCCCGCCGCTGGTTGTCGGCGACGCAGATGAGTGCACCGGGCACACCGATGTGGCAGAGCTCATGGGTGGTCGTCCCTGCCGCACTGACCACGATGTCGGCATCGGCGAGCAACTCCGGCAGCTGCGGCCCCGGAGCAACCAGGCACGGGCCCTCACTCCGACCTGCGCCCGCCGGTCCCTTGGCGGTTCGCCAGCTAATCGCCAGATCTTCGTACGACGGCTCCTGACCGCGCGCGAGGACGGCAGTCACCGCCGCACGTACCGGCAGGTCTCTCAGCGTGTCGGCCAGGAGGCGGGTCAGGCCGAGTGGGTCGGTCCCGCCCAGTACGAGCAAAATGCGCGCAGGTCGGTGCCTCCACGGGGTCGGATCAGCCGCCGTACGCGCCGCGCGTCGTAGCCTGGCGGCTCGCACGCTGGCTCGTACGGGGGCATAGCGCGGACCGCACAAAGCCGCATCGGAGTTCAACGCGGCCATGCCTGGATCCACCAGCAGATCAGCCGGGCGGGCGCCGAAGTCGCCATCCACCATCGAAGCCACCGGGATCGGCGAGCCGGACAGATCCCCGGTGAGCAGGTAGTGGTCGACCACGATCGCGTCGCACTTCCTGCGTGCTCCCAGCATCAAGAGGTCCTCGGCGTCTGTGGCCGGCTCCAGCAGCTCGATGCCGTTGCCGGCCAACAGCTCCGACAACCAGGGAACGTCGTCGACCGACCCGGACAGGGCGACGGCGTCTCCGCCCGAGCGCACGGTCTCGGCGATGGCCAGGCAGCGCATCACGTGCCCCACACCGGTAGCCCGGCCCGCGTCGGCACGGAACAACAGCCGGCTCATGACAGCAAACAGCTCACGAGTGGATGCATTCCGGCAGGCGTCCGGCTCATCCGGCCTCGAGCGGTCGCTGCCGTACGTGACTGTTGGCCGCGACGACGTCCGGGTGCGCTCGGAGGAAGTCCACCTGTTCTCGCCAGGGGATCAGCCGGTCGCCCAGGTGTGCGACGAGCGCATCGAGGACCCGAGCGTCGTCGGCGGTATCCAGGGTGATCCGCAGGTCATCGGCCGATGGCGACACGCACAGCCCCATCGTGCGGTAGCGCGAGCCGGGTTCGTACAGCGCGCTGGTCACGTGCGACCGGTGGTGGGCGCGAGCCGAGCTCTCGAGTCCGAGCAGGGTGCTCGTACGAACGACCTCCACGTCCAGCCCCCGCGGCAACGTCCGGATCAGCGTGGTGCTCACGTAGTCCAGAGTCGGGTCGGCCAGCCAGACCGCCGTGGCCTGATCGATCAGGGTCGGGTCCAGGAGCGGGCAGTCGGCGGTCAGGCGTACGACTGCATCTGCGGGATGCTGTTCGACCGTACGGCAGAACCGGGCCAGCACATCGTCAGCCGAGCCTCGTACGACGGCAACGCCGAGGGCGTCGGCGACAGTACAAACGGCATCGTCGGCTGCCTCCGAAGTGGTCGCCACGACCACCGTCGAGACCTGCCGCGCCGCCCGCGCCGCCCGGACGACCCAGCCGAGCACAGACCTGCCACCGAGATCACGAAGCACCTTCTGGGGCAAGCGCTGTGAACCGGTTCGAGCCTGGATCACCGCGATGATCCTGGGCGAGGGGCTCACGCGGCACTAGGGTAGTCGCCGACATGGTCTGCGCTGGGCAGGCAGACCCGCCGAGGGAGTTCGCGCTCGAGAGCACAGGAGGTCCGTTGTCGGCTCTGCAGGGCGCTTCGATCCTGGTGACCGGCGCGACCGGCTCGTTCGGCAAGGTCTTTCTGGACCGGGCCCTCCGCACCCTTGATCCCGCGCGGCTGGTGGTCTTCAGCCGGGACGAACTCAAACAGCAAGAGCTCCGCGGCCATCTCGGCGAGGATGAGCGACTCCGCTGGTTCATCGGGGACGTTCGAGACCGCCGCCGACTCGAGCGGGCGATGTACGGCATCACCCACGTCGTACACGCCGCCGCGCTCAAGCAGGTGGACACCGCGGAGTACAACCCGTTCGAGTACATCCAGACCAACGTCATGGGGTCCCAGAACGTCATCGAGGCGGCGCTGGAAACCGGCGTCGAACAAGTCGTCGCCCTGTCCACGGACAAGGCCTCCAGCCCGATCAACCTCTACGGAGCCACGAAGCTGTGCGCCGACCGGCTGTTCATCAGTGCCAACCACTACGCAGCAGGGCATCCCACCCGCTTCTCGGTCGTCCGGTACGGCAACGTGATGGCCAGCCGGGGCAGCGTCATCCCGCTGTTCCGGCGGCTTGCCGCCGCCGGGCAGTCCCTGCCGATCACCGACAAGCGGATGACCCGGTTCGGGATCACGATCGATGCTGCCGTCGACTTCGTGATCTCCAGCTTCGACCGAATGCACGGCGGGGAACTCTTCGTGCCGCGCATTCCCAGCATGCGCATCGTCGATCTGGTCGAAGCGATCGCGCCGGGTTCGCCCACCCACGAGATCGGCATCCGGCCGGGGGAGAAACTGCACGAGGAGCTCATCGCCTCCGATGACGCCCGCCGTACCAAGCTGATAGGGGACCGCTTCGTCGTCGAACCGCATGTCGCGGGCTGGGGATACGTCTCGCCCGCCGACGGCCAGCCCGTCCCGGAGGAGTTCGCCTACCGGTCGGACAGCAATCCCGACTGGCTCTCGGTGGACCAGTTGCGCGAGCTGGTCGCCGAGGCTTCCTGACGGTGCTGCCATACGGCCGGCAGTCCATCGACGAATCCGATGTCGAGGCGGTGAACGCCGTACTGCGCGGGGACTGGCTCACGACCGGTCCGGCGGTGGCCGCCTTCGAGCGTGACCTGTCGACCTGGACCGGCGGCCGATCCGCCGTAGCGGTCAGCTCCGGTACGGCTGCACTGCACGTCGCCTACCGGGCAGCCGGCATCGGTCCGGGCGCTGAGGTGATCACCACTCCGATGACGTTCGTGGCCACCGCGGCGACGGCGGTCCTGCTCGGCGCGACGGTTGTGTTCGCCGATGTCGATTCCGACACGGCCAATCTTGCCCCGGAGGCGGTCGCGGCCGTCGCCAGTTCGCGTACGGCGGCGGTGACTGCCGTCGACTTCGCCGGTCATCCGGCCGACCTGGGCGCACTCGGCGACATCGCCCGCCAGCACGGTGCCGTCCTGATCGAGGATGCCGCACACGCGATCGGCGCTCGCTTGCACGGAGAGCCCGTTGGCTCGTTGGCCGACCTGACGACGCTGTCGTTCTTCCCTACCAAGACGGTGACGACTGCCGAGGGCGGAGCGGTGGTCACCGGCGACCCGGATCTGCTGGCCAGAGCGCGCGGATTCCGCAACCACGGGCTGATCCGAGATCGGGCGTTGCAGCGCACCCCGGACGAGGGCGGTTGGCACCAGGAGGTGCACGAGTTCGGATTGAACTACCGGCTGCCCGACGTGCTCTGCGCCCTCGGCAGCAGCCAGCTCCGCCGGCTCGGTGGTTTCATCGCTCGTCGCGCCGAGATCCACCGCCGCTACGACGAGGGGCTGCGCGACCTGCCGGGAATCGGCACTCCAGTGACCCGGCCCGGTGCCGAACCGGCCTGGCATCTCTACTCGATCCAGGTACGCGACGGCCGACGCCGGGCGCTGTACGACCACCTGCGTGCGCACGACATCGGCGTACAGGTGAACTACCTGCCCGTCTACTGGCACCCGGTGTTCGCCGATCTGGGCTACCCGCGTGGCTCCTGTCCGGTAGCCGAGGAGTACTACGCCCAGCAGCTGTCCCTGCCCCTGTTCCCGGACCTGACCGATGCCGACGTCGACCGGGTGATCGAGGGCATCCGCAGCTTCTTCCGGACCTGACCGGGGCACGCGCTCACCAGCCACTCCCGGCGGTTATGCGCATAACCGTCAGAAAATGAGCAGAACTGCGACGGTTATGCGCATAACCGCGAAGAGGATGCTCAGAAGCGGGACGGGTGAGTCGTCTTCGAGATCAGTGTCTCGATCTTGCGCAGGCGATCCTCGAAGTGCGTCACCCCCGACAGCCGGAGCCGGGCCTTGCGATGTTCGTCGCGTACCTCGTCGAGCAACTGCCGGGAGGCTTCGAGCTCTGCATCGTCGGCGCGGTGCGGTGGTTCCGCGGCCGCGGCCAGGTCGGCCAGTCGGGACTCCAGCGCAGCAGTCTGCGGCGCGATCCGGCGCAGCTCGTTGGCCGTCCACGCCGATTCGGCGGCTATCTCCTCGATGCGCTTTTCCAACGCGGCGAGACGGGCATCCAGTGGCGCCGTGTTGCGGGCCAGCTGATCGCGCAGGGGACGGGTCACCAGGCGAACGATCGGGTTGTCGATCCAGGCCGGTCGTCCGGTGCTGCCCCCGGTTGGATTCTGCGCTGTCATGCGTTGGCTCACTGTCTCCACTTCTCGCTCACTCGCCACGGGTGCGCGGCTATCTCCACAGTTGGGCTCGTCCGGACTCCAGCCAGGCATTCAACAGCCGGCTCTCGGTGGCGATCTGATGTTCTGGCCCGACGACGCAGCCCTCGCCCCACGCATGAAGCCATGACGTCTGGGTCGGATCGTCGACGAAGGAGAACCCGGCAAGGAGCAGCGCGGCCTCCGGGAAACGGGTTGCGGCGAGCCAGACGGCCATGGTGCCGGTGGTCGGCCACGTGGGCTCGGTACGTACGGGTAGGCCCAGTGCATCTGCCATGGGGACGGTGACCTCCCGGTTGGGTACGGCCACGAAGCCCAGGTCGGCGGGCCACCAATCCGGGATCAGCTCGGGCTCCCAGTGCAGTCGGCCGGGTTCGACCAGCAGGTAGAGGCGGTGGCGGTAGTCCTGGAAGACCCATGGGGTAGCGCGTACTGCGCGGTTGAAGACGACGACGTCGACCTTCGACCCGAGGCATGCCACATCTCCCGGCCCGTCGAGGGCGAATCCGTTGACTCGGACGATCAGATCACAAGCGTCGATGGCAGCGGCTCGCGCCGGATCGGGCTCCAGCGGGGCGTTGCCGACCACCGCAACTGACCTGACTTCGTCGTTTCGGGCGTACGCACGCATGAGCTTGTCGATGTGCCCCAGCGCCCAAGCCTGCTCGGCGGCCTCGTCCCGAGCGCCTGGCAACACAGCGGGAGCCACATCCGCAATCGTCGTACTCTCCTCGCTGTCGGCCGCCCACTCGTCCGCGCACAGTAGTGGATCGTCGACGCCTTGGGATCACGATTTGGCAGCGGCGCTCACGGTCATCGTCCGGCGATCGATGTCGATGGACAGTACGCACCGGCCACTGCGGCCCAAGGCAAGAAGCTCCGCCATGCTCGGCACCGCAACGGTGACTGGCGGCGCACCAACCGGGGAGCCGGCTCCGACCGTGGCTTCTCGGCTCAGGTGCGCGCGGTGCCCCTCGACGATCAATCCGCCCCAGGATCCACCGAGCTGGTCAACAAGCTGGTGCAGCGCAACCCGTACGGACTCTTCGTTGGACTCGGTGACGGCGTGCAGCAGGTGCGGCGCGCTCCCGGCCACTCGGGTCAGGTCGGAAAAGCTGCCGGCGGTGAGAGCCGGGAGGTAGCCAGGACCTTGCGCCACGGCTGCTTCCAGGCCCAGCGCCAGCAGGTGCGGCAGCCCGCTGATCAGACCCATGGCGCGGTCGTGCTCATCTGCGGACAGCGGGAAGATGTTGGCGCCCAAGGAGATCGCCAAGGCGGCCACATCAAGCCATCGCTCGGGGCCGCCCTCTTCAGGTGGACAGAGCACCCATCGCGCGTCGGTGAAAAGCTCCGCGGTCGCGGCCCGGAAGCCAGCCTGATGCGACCCGGCCATCGGATGGCCGGGCACGTAACGCCGCGCCAGGCCCACGGCGGCCATGGCCGCAACCACCGGTTGCTTGACCGAGCCGACATCGGTGATCGTCGCCACGTCCGAGACCCGCACCCCGGCCAACGTCGTGGTCAGGTCGCCGGTCAAGGCCGGCAACGGGAGGGCGAGCACGACCACCTGAGCGGCCGAGAGGTCAGCTGACAGACCGATTCCCGCCGCAGTGGCCTGTTCCCGGCTCTCGGTGTCGCTATCCCACGCCACGACGTGATGCCCGGCCCGGTCCGCGGCCAGTGCGACAGAGCCGCCGATCAGGCCGAGGCCGACGACGCCGACCGTGGTCATGGGAGCGGATCGTCTCGTCGGTAGACCCGAGCCAGCACCTCGGCCACGCGACGACCGTCTGATTCGGCTACCACGCCGATCCGGTAGACGGCCATCCGCGTCGTACGGTTCAGCTCTTTGGACTCGGCCACGAGCACGTCCCCCAGCACGCCTGCCGAGAGGAATTCGGTATGGAGATCAACGGCAAGCGCTTGCCTTCCATGGCTGTTGGCAGCCGCGGCAAAGACGGTGTCGGCCAGCGCAATTGTGGCGCCGCCATGCGCCACACCATGGGCGTTGAGGGTCTCGGCTCGTACGGTCATCCGCGCTCGTGCGTACCCAAGCCTGATCTCCTCGATCACGATGCCGAGGTGCGCGGCCAACGGGTCGTTTCGCAGGTACGCCGACAGCTCCGGTGCGAGGTCGTCGGCACGGTCGGCATGGTCCATGATCAGACGCTATGACACCGAGGTCAGCGTTCATCAGTCCCGCCCTGTCCGAGTACGTGCTGGCCCACACCGAACCACCGGACGAGGTGATGGCCGACCTCATCGCCGAGACCGCCGGCATGCCCGAGGTGAGCATGCAGATCGCCCCCGATCAGGCCGCCTTCATGGCCCTGCTGGCCCGATCGGTCAATGCCCGCCGGGCGATCGAGATCGGGACTTTCACCGGCCTGTCGGCGTTGGCCGTGGCGCGAGCCCTGCCCGAGGACGGGTCGCTGCTGTGCTGCGACATCAATGCCGAGTGGACCGCGATCGGCCGGCGTTACTGGGAGCGGGCGGGTGTGTCGGACCGGATCGAGCTCCGTATCGGGCCGGCCGTGGACACCCTGGCCGAGCTGCCTGAGGAGCCGACATACGACTTCGCGTTCGTCGATGCGGACAAGACCGGGTACGCCGGGTACGTCGATGCCCTGCACCCACGGATGCAGACCAACGGCCTGATGCTCCTGGACAACACGCTGCGCAGCGGCCGGGTGCTCGGGGGGTCGGAGACCACCGCGGATGACGAATCGGTGATCGCGCTCAACGACCAGCTCATCGCCGACAGCCGCTGGGACACTGTCCTACTGCCCATCGCCGACGGCCTGACCCTGCTCCGCAAACGCTGACCGGCCAGCGGCGGTTTACGTCAAAACCGCCAAGCCGGGGGCGCGAGCCGAGCGCAGTCCGTGGCGGTTTACGTCAAAACCGCCAAGCCGGGGGCTCGAGCCGAGCCCAGTCCGTGGCGGTTTACGTCAAAACCGCCAGAAAGTTTGGGCCGGTCAGGACAGGCCGAAGGTCTTGTCCCATTCCTCCGGCGAGGTGAGTTCGGGCAGGGCTGCCTTGTACTTCTCGGCCAGGGCCGGCCATTCCCGGGTGGCCCGCCGGTGGAGGGCGATCGAGCGGCGCAGCATGGATCGGAACGTCTCCGGATCCCGCTGATACCAGGACTGGGCAGTTCCGTCGGCGGTGGTGACCAGAGCGGAGTCGTATCGCGAGAGCATCCACCAGCGGGTGTCCATGGCCGCGATCGAGGCCTCCGGGTGCTCGCGTGAACTCTCCCGGATCCCGCGGAACTGGCGCAACGCTCCGCTGGCAGCCGTCGCGACGATCTGGGTAATGCTCTTGGGCAACTCCGGAGTCTTGCCGCGCTTGGGCGGACGTACCCGGCGTGGCGTCGGGAAGGCGTCCAGATCCCGTTTCGTGAGGGCGTCGCTGAACTTGGCGCGGGTGGCGCGGACCTTGGCCAGGCCGGTGGGCAGGTCGGCGTGCAGCCGCTCCGGTCCGGCCAGGACGTCCTCGAGGGCCTGCAGCCGCAGCTCGACCGCGGAGTACTGCAGGGCGAGCAGTTGCTTGAGGTCGCCGCGCAGGCTCCACGAGATCAAGTTGCCACCACGCGGGTACGGGGAGTTCAGCAGCGCGACCACCCAGCGGTTGCGCTGGTGGTAGTAGGCCTGCCAGTCGGTGGTGTCGTCCTTGTCCATCCAGGGCACATGCCAGACCGCGGCGCCCGGGAAGGTCACCGTCGGGAAGCCGGCCTTCCCGGCCCGCAGCCCGAACTCGGCGTCGTCCCACTTGATGAACAGCGGCAGGCTCAGCCCGATCTTGCGGATCACGTCGACCGGGATGAGGCACATCCACCAGCCGTTGTAGTCGACGTCGAAACGCTTGTGCACCCACGCGGTGGCCCGCAGGTTCTTGACGGCGAAGTTGTGCGCCTGGGTCGTTCCGCTGACCGGGCCCCAGAAGAACAGCCACTCCTTGACCGTCTCGGCCCAGGAATGCAGGACCGAACGCTCGTACATGTTGAACATGTGCCCACCGACGATCGTCGGCGTACGGCACTCGTCGGCGAAGGAAACCGCCCGGGCGATCCCCTCAGGCTCCAGGACGATGTCGTCATCGAGCAGCAGGACGTAGCGGCTCCGGCCCTCGGTGAGGGATTCCCGCATCCCGCGGGCGAATCCGCCCGATCCGCCGAGGTTGCGCTGGTGGATGACGCGCAGTTTCCCCTTGAGATTGGCCTCGCACTCGGCAAAATCGGGCTGGTCGACGAGGTGGTCGGTGCCCTGATCCATCACGAGGACTTCGTCGAGAAGATCCAACAAGCCGTCAGCGGCGGCCAGCTGGCGCAACTGCGCGGCGCAGTAGTCCGGGCGGTTGAACGTCGTGATCGCGATGGTCGTACCGCCACGCTCCAGCCCCCGGTCGGGGACCGACCACTCGGCGGACTCCAACATTGCCGGTTCGTGGCCGGCGACCATGTCGAACCAGTACCAACCGCCGTCCCCGAACGGAGCCAGGGAGAGGTCGAGCTCCAGAATGCCGTCGGTCACCTGGGTCGCGGCAACGCGCTCGGTCGCACCGCGAGGGTTGGACCGGTAGACGATCACCTGCGGCGCTCCGGTCACGCGTACCGAGAGCTGCACGCTGGTCACGTCGGTCCACCGGCGCCAGTACGCGGCCGGGAAGGCGTTGAAGTACGTACCGAAGGAGATCCGCTCGCCGGCTGGCAGTTCCAGGCTGCGGCGCCCGCGGATGAAGTCACCGTGGGCCGGGGTGAACATGACCGGGGTCTGCACCCAGTCCTTCTTGTTCGGCTTCTCCGGATCGATCCGGGTCAGCGGATCCACCCCGATGAACGGGGTGAAATCGAGGTAGAGCGGCATCGTGTCGAGGTCACCGTCCTCGGGGAACACCACCCGGGCGACGACGCGACGCGGCTTCGGCGGCGTGGCGGCGGAGGCTTCGGTGCTGGCGGTGTCGGCCGGGGGCAAAGCTGGTTCCTGGACGCTCGTGCTCATACGGTTTAAGGGTCCTCCTGCGAACGGATTCGACTGCCCGCTCGTCGACAAGTCTCGGACATACATGTCAGACAAAGGCCGCCTGGCGCCCGCCTCATGGGGACTCGGTCATCGACCTACCCACAGACTAGCCCCAGCGGCTCACCCGATCAGCGGCGCAGGCACTACGGTGCCCGAACGGGGTCTGTCAGTCTTGCCCCACTTGCAGCCCTGGGGAGGTCGGTCCAATGGCAGTCGCCGAGGATGACGCTGTCGACGGCTTTGCCATCACGGCCAGCCGCGAGGCCGGTCTTTGGCGTTGCGGGGTGCTCCCGCCTGCCGTCCTGGAAAGCGTGGAGAGCTGCGTACGGGCCACGCGCCAGCAACCGGGCGACGGGGGAGCGCTGGGACTGGTGAACATCAGCGACGAATTCTTCGTGGTCATCCGGGCTTCCGGTGGCGGGGATGACGTGCGGCTGCTGCTCTCAGATGCCACAGCGGCGCTGGAGTGGGACTTCGCCGCCGACGTCGCGCAGCGCCTGGACGAGGATGTCGACGAGGACACCGCCGAAGACGAGCTGTGGCCGATCGGGGATCTCAGCATTCTGGAGGACCTCGGCATGCCGGCCGGCGAACTGCGAATGCTCCTGGACGACGTCGACCTCTACGCCGACGAGATGCTCAGCCTGATTGCCCGCCGGCTGGGATTCGCCGAGGAGTTCGCCCATGCCCTGGAGACGCTGCCCCGGTAATGGCGATCGGTTCGGCGTACGAGGCAGCCATGTTGCTGGCTCTGGACCTCGCGGCGAACGCTGTCTCCTGGGGCGACGTGCCGGTGGGCGCGGTCGTGCTGAATGCCGACGGCGTACCGCTGGCTTCGGCGGCCAACGAGCGCGAGCTCCGCGGCGATCCGACGGCGCATGCCGAGGTGCTGGCGCTTCGAGCGGCCGCCGAACTCCGCGGTTCGTGGCGGCTGACCGGGGCCACCCTTGTGGTCACGCTCGAACCGTGCACGATGTGCGCGGGGGCTGCGGTCATCGCGCGCGTCGCCCGGATCGTCTACGGCGCAATCGATCCTAAAGCCGGTGCGGTCGGGTCGCTGTGGGACGTAGTGCGCGATCGGCGCCTCAATCACCGACCCGAGGTGCTCGGCGGGCTACGAGCCGATGAGTCGGGTCAGCTGCTCGAGGCCTTCTTCGCCGCGCACCGCCGGGACGTTTGATCGGCCGGAGTGGGTAGTCTTCCCGACGGTGGCGTGTCCGAGCGGCCTAAGGAGCACGCCTCGAAAGCGTGTGAGGGTTTACCCCCTCCGTGGGTTCAAATCCCACCGCCACCGCCGATTTCCAAGATCATGAGCGTTGTGGGTTCAACCCAAATGCACCTGGGGCGCTCACATCATGAAGCTCAGGAGGTTTCGATGATCGATCTCCGGCCAGCAGCCGCCCGGGTGGTCGCAGTCGTCGACGGGATCAGAGACGACCAACTCGACGACCCGACGCCGTGTGCGGACACTGCGGTGCACGAGCTGCTCAACCACCTTCTCGGGCTGACCATCGCCTTCCGCGACGCGGCGGGAAAGGTCGAGGGCGCCGCCACGTCGACTCCACCCGAGAAGGTCAGCACTCCGCTCCCGGACGGCTGACGACACCTTCTGCGCACCCAGCTCGACGAGGTGGCCCACGCATGGAGCGATCCCCAGGCTTGGGAAGGCATGACCATGGCCGGCGGCGTCGGACTTCCCGCTCAGGTCGCCGGCCTGGTGGCCCTCAACGAGGTGCAGATGCACGGCTGGGATCTGGCCCGGGCGACCGGGCAGCCGTACGAGGTTGACGACGCCTCGGCCGACGCGGTGTTGCCGATCGTGACCCCAACCGGTGACGACGCCGATCGGGAGGGGATTTTCGGGCCTCCGGTCGACATACCCGTGAGTGCGCCGCTGTTCGTTCGCGTGCTCGGCTTAGCCGGCCGCGATCGGAACTGGTCGCCGGCCTGACGCCAGCTATCGGCCGAAGCTAGTGTGCGGCTTGCTCAGGTCGAGTGCTGGTCCTGCCTCATCCGGAATGCGAAGTAGTCGACTCGCCATCCGTCCTTCTGGAGCCCGTGCTCGGCCAGGACTTCAGTGTGGAAACCCTGCTCGGCTGCCAAGCGCCGTAGATAATCCAGGTCGCCCGAGGTGCCGAAAAAGATCAGCATCCTTCCGGTAGGGGTGAGATAGCCGCGGGCTTCGTGGAAGAACCGGGTCATCGCTGTGTAGTTCTCGTCGGTCGAGGCGACTTCGAACATGTCCCGAGGAGCGAACCAGCGAAACGGCGGGTCGAACACGATCAGGTCGAAGGCCCGGTCGACGTTGCTGAACACGTCACTCTCGCGGACCTCGACCCGATCCGAGACCCCGTTGCGTTCTGCGTTGAGCCGGGCCGCGGAGACGGCTAAAGGGTTGAGGTCCACCGCAACGACTGACCGAGCTGACCTGGCAGCAAGGATGGCGTTGACGCCGCTTCCCGTCCCTATGTCGAGCACCCGGTCAGTGACACGCGTTTCAGCGAGAACGGCTTCACCGAGAAGATGAGACACAGCGGTGATCGGCATGACGTCCGGCGGTACGACGAGGGTCGTACCGAGGTAGTTGAATGTCTGGTCGCCGCGGCCCTCCGACTTGCCGCGCTCGTAGGCGCTCTCGTGCCATTGGCGGATGCGCTCGGCACGCCGTGCGTCCGCCATCGGGGTATAGCGAGTGGGGAGGGCGGCGTGTTCTGGTCCTGGTTCGGCGTCCACGACGGGTCAGCGGCGGTTCTGGCGGCTCATGGACGAAATGCTAGGCGCCCCTACGGGCCCAACGCAGACCGACGGTGCCGGCCCATCGTCCGGGCGGCACCGTCGGCTTTACCGATATTTCTGCGAACTGAGGCCCCCATCCGATGTTGGCGGGGAGCGGCGAAACTGGCTAGGCGTCGATCGCCTGCCGCTCGTCCCTGCCCTGGGTGATCGAGATCTTGCGGGGCTTGGCCTTCTCAGCCACCGGGATCCGCAGCGAGAGCACGCCGCCTACGCAATTGGCTTGCACGCCTTCGGTGTCCAGGTTGTCGCCGAGAAACAACTGCCGACTGAACACGCCACGAGGACGTTCAGCGGCGATCAACTCATGGTCACCGTTCAAAGCGGGGCGCTCCGCCTTCACGGTCAGGACGTTGCGCTCGACGTCCAGATCCACCGATCCGGGATCCACACCAGGCAGGTCGAACTCAACGACGAAGTCGTCGCCGTCTCGCCACGCATCCATCGGCATGACCGACGGACGCGAGGCCGTGCCTACATTGCCCAGCAGCTGCTGGGACAGTCGGTCGAGCTCGCGGAACGGGTCGGTGCGCATCAACATCGGGTCCACCTCCATGACTGCTCAGTGTCGATGCTTCCTCTGATGGACTCGGCCCCGATATGTCTCGGCCGAGATAGATTTTTTATACCAGCGCATGCAACAGTGACGCAAGAGGAAATTTTCGTTCAAGCGAGGTGAGCCGGATGACACTGCCTGGGCCTGGGCCTGGGCCTGGGCCTGGGCCTGGGCCTGGACCTCGGCCTGGACCTGGACCTGGGGATCGACCTGAGCCTGGCCGCGGCGTGTTCGGGATTTCGGTGGCCGCCGAACTGGTCGGCATGGGTATCCAGAACCTGCGGTTGTACGAACGTCGCGGTCTGCTCGAACCGGATCGCACCGACGGCGGTACCCGCCGCTACAGCTCCGACGACCTCGACCGGCTACTGCGGATCGGCCAGCTGCTGGATGCAGGTCTGAATCTCGCCGGCATAGCGGTGGTTCTCGGGCTGGAGGCTGACAACGCTCAGCTTCGCGCCGAACTTGACGACCAGGCGACCTGATCAGGCGCTATGAGGGGAAGTTTGCGACGTACCTATCGTCGCAGGGGTCCCCTGAGTCGGTTGGAAACCGGGTCACCACCAGTGCAGCCACGTGCCATGCGGATGGCAGTCAGCGAGCCGGCGTACGGCCTTGCGTCCTGTCCGCCAGGTGCTGAGCACCGCGACCGAGGCATCGGAGTTGTCGGCGCCGTCCGGACGCGGCGGGAAGTGCAGGTCTGGCATGAAATCGGGGCTCTCGATGCTCACCCAGGACAGGTCCCGGGCCGAACCGATCTCATCGAGCAGCAAAAGCAGCCGCAGTCGCTCGTACGCCGGTAGGTAGTTGAGCACCCAGGAATTCTGCACGGCCAGATGTTGGTCTGCCGGCACGTCGGCCGCCACCGCGGGCAACTGCGCCACGATGTCACCGGAAACCAGCCGCGGCGGATCGGTGCGAGCGACCTCGATCGCGGCTTGCAACCGGGCGAACCGGGTCACCTGCTCGGGCCAGACGCAGGCCAGCAACCACCGGACGGCTTGCTCGTCGGACACCGAGATGGGCCGTAGGTCGATTCCGATCCGCGTCCCGAGTCCGACCGGTCCCAGGGCCGGCAACGGGGCCCCGCGGGACTCTGCCTCGACCAGCACGTCCCGGCTTGGATCGCCGTACCGCGGCCCGTCCGGTGAATAGGCGTACGCCCAGCGGTCCAGCAGCAGGTTGAGCCCGGCAGACGTGCCGAGTTCGACCAGCCCGAGCGGTGCCCGTACCTCGTCGGCCACGACAGCCCAGGCAGGCCGAAGGATGGCACAGCGCCCGATCTCGTTGGTCTGGGTGCTGCGGGTAGTCAGCAGTTCGGTGACCTCGGTACGCCGGCCCAACACGAAATCGCGAAAGTCGGCATAGGGCTCACCTGCCGCATCCGCCGACTCCATCGAGCCGCCCGCCGCCCCAGCTGGGCCGTCCGCCGCGTCGGCGCGACCGGCGACGGTCGGATACCACCGCGCCAGGCGATGGTCGGCACCGCCGAGCAGCAGGTGGTGAACCACCGCCAGCAGGAGTACTGGCAACCGCTGCTCGGGCGGCGCAGCCAGCAGCAGGTCGCAGACCTCGGCGTCCTCGGAAACGGCCGCGGAGATCCGGCCGTACAACGGGAGCTCGGGCATCAGCTGCTCGCCCCAGCGCCGGAAGCTGACGGCGAGATCATCGTTCACGACCGGGCAGACCCCGCGGCCACGGGCGACCGGCGGCGGAGGATGAGAGATTCGAACTCTCGAGGGGTTGCCCCCAACCCGCTTTCCAAGCGAGCGCCATAGGCCACTAGGCGAATCCTCCTGGTCCGGAGCTGCCGTACGCCGCCGCGGCATCGTTCCGACCATGGGCAGGGTACAAGGCGTGCGGCAGCGGGCAGGGCCTTGCCTCGATCAGCCTTGCCTCGATCAGCCTCGCCTCGATCGCCTAGACTTTCCGACGACCCCTCGTACGGCGTTACCCTGTGAACCTCCCCAGGGCCGGAAGGCAGCAAGGATAAGCAGGCTCTGTCGGGTGTACGAGGGGTCCTAGTCGCGCCGGCGGGCCAGGAGTACGTCGTCATGGATCGTGACCGGGTGGTCGTGGGAATCGCTGACCTTTCGGGCGCGTGCCTCACACACCAGGACGTCCCAGTGGCGCGGGTCAAGGGAATCGCCGACCTCGGCGGCGGTGAAGAACAACTCGGGCAGCTGTGGTCGCGGCATCGTCGTCTGCAGGTCTGACGGGTTGTGGCCAACGATGAGCAGGCAGCCGCCGGGCGAGACGGCGGCGGCCAGCCGGTCGAACATGGCCTCCCGGGGGGCTTTCGGTAGGTGCATGAACTGTGCGGAGACCAGGTCGAAGGTGGCTGGCTCGGGCGTCCACTCGGTCAGATCCTGCCGCAACCAGTCAATGCGTCCGGCCACGTCGGCGCCGATCTCGGCGGCCCGGACGCTGCTGCGTTCCAGCGCGACAGCGGAGATGTCGACGGCGGTGACCCGCCAGCCGCGCTCGGCCAGCCAGATGGCATCCGCGCCTTCGCCACTGCCGACGTCGAGCGCGGTTCCCGGGGCGAGATCGGGCGCCAGGCTGACGAGTTGAGGGTTGGGATTGCCGCTCCACACCCTGCTGTGTGAGCGATAGCGTTCGTCCCAGAATGCCTGGTCGAAGACCTGGTTCTGGTCGTGACCGTGACCGTGACCGTGACCGTGACCGTGACCGTGACCGTGACCGTGACCGTGACCGTGACCGTGACCGTGGGCATGTCGGTTCGCCGGTATTGTGACGGTTTCCCGACGGATCGCTACTGCCAGCTCGGCATCCTCGAACACCAGATCAGCGTTGATCCTGGCGGCGGCCTGCACTCCGCCGGCCGCCGCGGCGATCACCGTTGCCATGGGGTCGGCGACATTCCCGGCGACCCAGACCCCGGGTACTTCAGTGAGGCCGGTGGCATCGGCATCGACGTAGTCGGCTATCCCCAGCGGATGGGTGACCAGCTCGATTCCGAGGCTGCCGAGCAGGTCTGAGCGCGCATTCAGGCGTGGACCGACGACGAGGGCCTGGACGGGAATCACCGTTCCGGTGCGCAGCCTGAGGCCGGTGAGCTGGTCGTCTCTGACCTCCAGCGCCTGCACCTCGCCCTCGACGATGGCAATACCGCGTGCGGTGAGCTGCTCCCACTCGGCCTCGGTTGGTCTCGGAGCGGTGTGCAGGAACAGGGTCAGGTCGGCAGTCAACTGCCGGAACAGCAGGGCCTGGTGCACCGCCATCGGCCCGCCGAGAACGCCGATGGCTTGGTCGCGGACCTCCCAGCCGTGGCAGTACGGACAGTGCAGGACGTCCCGGCCCCAGCGCTCGCGTACGCCCGAGATATCCGGAAGCTCGTCGATTCCACCGGTGGTCACCAGCAGCCGGCGCGCTCTGATCTCCCGCCCGTCCGCCAGCGCCACAGTGAAGCCGTCGTCCCCGCGGGCCGCAGAGTCCACCCGTCCCTGCACGACCTGGCCGCCGTACCCGAGGACCTCTGCTCGACCGGCGTCGGTCAGTCCGCTCGGACTCATGCCATCGCGAGTCAAGAAATTGTGAACGCCAGAAGCCATGGCGTTGCGCGGCTGACCGGCGTCGATCACGAGGACCGAGCGCCTGGAGCGGGCTAACGTCAGTGCACCACTCAGACCAGCGGCACCACCGCCGATCACCACCACGTCGTACTCATCTCTGATCGTGTCCGTCACGGTGCTCATCTCCGTGAACCACGATCGGTCGGGCCGCCCATTTTGACAAGTCTGCTTGCCAATTCGGCAAACTGGACGGATGAGCGACGACCTCGAGCAGGTCCTGACCGCGGTAGGGCCGCGGCTGCGGGCGCTGCGCAAGCAGAGTCAGGCAACGTTGGCCCAGTTGTCTGTGGCCACCGGCATCTCGGTCAGCACGCTGTCCCGACTGGAGTCGGGTCGGCGCCGGCCGAGCCTGGAGTTGCTCCTGCCGCTGGCCAAAGCGCACAAGGTGCCACTCGACGAGCTGGTCGGCGCTCCGTCAACCGGGGACCCGCGGATCCATGGTCGTCCGATCACCCGTGACGGGAGAACGATCCTGCCGCTGACCCGGCGGGCCGGTGGAATACAGGCATACAAGCTCATCATCCCAGCGGGTGCCCGTCAGGAGCCGAACCCGCAGGTGCACGAGGGGTACGAGTGGCTCTACATCCTGGCTGGCCGACTGCAGCTGATACTCGGCGAGCACGACCTTGTCCTCAAGCCCGGCGAGGCGGCCGAGTTCGACACTCGGGTGCCGCACTGGTTCGGTCCGGCCGGGGCGGAGCCAGTGGAGTTCCTCAGCCTGTTCGGTCGCCAGGGAGAGCGCATGCACGTACGGGCGCGGCCGAAGAAGGGCTAGCTGCGCTGCCGAGCAGGCAGTCGGCGGTGGCCAGTACGCTCGCAGGCGTGGCTGTTGCGCTCTACCGCAAGTACCGACCGGCCACCTTCGCCGAGGTCGTCGGCCAAGATCATGTGACCGAGCCGCTGATCCAGGCCGTGGACAACGGGCGGATCAATCACGCATATCTGTTCTCCGGTCCCCGTGGCTGCGGGAAGACCTCCAGTGCCCGGATCCTGGCGCGCTCCCTCAACTGCGTACAGGGGCCGACCTCGACGCCGTGCGGGATCTGCGACTCGTGCGTCGGCCTGGCTCCCGATGGGGCCGGCACGCCCGACGTGATCGAGATCGATGCGGCCAGCCACGGCGGGGTGGATCACGCCCGGGATCTGCGCGAACGAGCCTTCTACACGCCGATGGTCAGCCGCTACAAGATCTACATCATCGACGAAGCGCACATGGTCTCGAAGGAGGGCTTCAACGCGCTGCTCAAGCTGGTCGAGGAACCGCCGGACTTCCTGGTCTTCGTCTTCGCCACCACCGAGCCTGACAAGGTGCTTCCGACGATCCGGTCGCGGACCCACCACTACCCGTTCCGGCTGATGGCGCCCTCGGTGCTTCGCGGGCTGCTCGTCCGCATCTGCGAAGAGGAAAAGGCGACAGTTGACGACTCGGTCTTCCCGCTGGTGGTACGAGCCGGCGCAGGCTCGGCCCGGGATGCGCTGTCGATCATGGATCAGCTGCTGGCTGGTGCCGGCGAGGACGGGGTGACCTACCGGCGCGCGGTGGGCCTACTCGGCGTGACCGACGGTGCGCTGCTGGACGAGACCATCGACGCGCTGGCTGCGGGTGATGCCGGCGGTGTGTTCGGTGCCGTCGAACGGGTCAGCGAAGCCGGTCACGACCCGCGCCGGTTCACCGCCGACCTGCTGGACCGGCTGCGGGACCTGGTGATTCTCGACGCAGTCCCGGACGCTGCGGCCAAAGGCATGCTGGATCTGCCCGGTGATCAGCTCGCGACGATGGCCGACCAGGCCGTCAGACTCGGCACGGCGACGCTGTCCCGGTTGGCCGACATCGTCCACAATGGACTGACGGAGATGCGGGGTGCGACGGCGCCCCGGTTGCTGCTGGAACTCGTCTGTGCCCGCATGCTGCTGCCGGCGACGTCTGATGAGTTCTCGGCCACGCTGCAACGGATCGAGCGACTGGAACGACGCATGCTGATCGCCGACCTGCCCTCGTCTGCACCGGCTCCGCCGCAGTCGGCAAGCTCAACGGCGCCGGCTCACACCACCGCGGCATCCGGGTCCCCGGGTTCGGCAGCGTCGGGTTCGGCAGCGTCGGGTTCGGCAGCGTCGGGTTCGCCAGCGGGTTCGGCAGCGTCGGGTTCGCCAGCGGGTTCGGCAGCCACGCCGGTCAATGACTCCGTCCCACGACCCGTACCTGCTCCTGCTGCTCCAGACCCCAGTGATCGTGCACCCGAGGGCACCCGCACCCCCGCACCGACCGGTGACCTGACCGTCGTGGACCTGCGCCGACTGTGGCCGGACATCCTCGAGGCGATCAAGGAGCGCAAGCGGACCACGGCTGCGCTCCTGATGTCAGCCAGCGTCCTGGGAGTGGAGGGATCGGTGCTCAAACTCGGGATCAACTCCTCCGGTCTGATGCGCCGGCTGTCCGAAGAGATGAACACCGAGATCATCCGGGCCGCGCTCCTCGACAAGCTCGGAGTCGACTGGCAGGTACAGACGATCGTGGATGTCGGCCAGGAGCAGCAGTCGCTGCACGATCCGGACCCGACTGCGCGACGGGGAGTTCCGGAGTCCGCGGCGGAGGCCGTCGCCAGCGAAGAGGTCGGCGAGCCGGATCCGCAGGGCTCGAACGAGCCGGCGGACTCCGAACAGGCTGCTCTGTCCCTGCTCCGCGACCAACTCGGTGCTCAACCTGTCGACGGGCAACGCTGACTCGTCGTCGTACGGCAAGATCACCGAGCGAATCTTGCTCATGAAATTCTGCGCCGGACGGACGATTCTGGCGAGTGCCTTCGGTGAGGGGCGAGTGGACTCGCCCTCGGCCGGGAGTACCTGGAAAGTGCTGCGCCGCAGTACGTCCCGATCGCGCTGATCAGCCTGCTCTTCGGCGGCCTCCTGGCCACCTGTGCGATCTTCATCCCCAAGGGAGCCGGCTGGGCTCGGATCACCGCCATCGTGGTCAGCGTGCTGTCCCTGTTGGGCGCCGTGCTCGGCATCTTCCAGGAGAGCACGATCTTGTTCCTGGTGGTCAACGTCCTGATTGCCATCACAGCGGTGGGGATCATCTACTACCTGCTGCGCCCGGACGCAAAGGCACCCATCACCGGCTGATCCGAGCCGCCGATGTTCCGGGCGGGTCAGGGCAGCAGCGCGTCGATCGCCTCGGCGGACTCGATCAGATGTTCCCGAATGGTCCGGCTGATCGAGGCGTTCATCCGGCTCACCGGCACCGATGCGCACAGTGCCAGCCGCGGTGAGCGCATCGCCCGCAGGGCGACGGCGAGTGACTTGACGCCCTCTTCGCTCTCCTCCTGACTGGTGGCGAAACCTCGGCGCCGGATCTCGGTGAGCGCGGCGATGAGTTCGGTGCGCGAACCAATCGAGTGTGCCGTCAGTTTCGGTAGATGTTCCTCCGGATAGACCGCCAGCAACTCGTCCTCGGACAAGGTGGCCAGCAGTGCTTTGCCGGTGGAGGTGCAGTGCGCCGGCATGGAACGACCGAGGCGGTTCACGACCCGCAGCGCCCTGGTGCTCTCGATGGAGTCGATGAAGTGAACGTCGCAGCCCTCGAGCCGGCCCAGATGCACCGTCTCCTGCAGATCGGCGTTGAGCTTCTCCAGGACCGGGCGGGCCCTGGCTCGGACGTCCAGCCGGCGCAGCAGGCCGAAGGCAAGTTGATCGAGGGAAGGGCCAGGCCCGTAGCTGCGGCTCCCAGAGTTTTGCCGGACCAATCCCCGGTAGGCGAGCATGGACAACAGCCGGTGCGCGGTGGACGAGGCCACGCCGAGATAGTCGCTGACGTCGGTGAGCCGGAGCTGGGGACGCTCGCCGAGCAGGACCAGGACCCGCAGGGCGTTGTCTACCGACTCGATCGGATATTGCGGTACGGCGCCGTAGGCCGGAGCGTTCGGGAAGTGCTCGGCAGCGCTCATACCTCATCCGCGGGCACGCCGGCGTCGTCGATGGTCATGAGGGAAGGTTACGGCCGAGCCGGGCCAGCTCGTGCCGCCATGCGGTTGCGGTGTTGAAGCCGCCACCGAGATCCGGCAACTGCGCCCGGTCAGCTTCTGGGAGGTCGGCCAGGACGCCGCCGGCGGCCACGATTTGCAGCGACAGTGCGGCGATCGTGTCGACCGAGATGGCCCGCAGCACTGCGGTCGGGACGTCCGGGCCGGTGTTGGTCAGGCCGTGTCCGCGCAGGATGACCACCGGCCGATCGCCCATCGCCTGCACCATCTCGGCGGCCAGTCGGCGGTCACACACCAGGACCCCCCTGGGGTAGACCGGGACACCACCCTCGGCCAGTCGCATCCCCGGAATGTCGTAGGCACCGACTATCGGCCGGATGACGATGCCGGCCAGGTCCGCTGCGACGACCGACGGTGGATGGGCGTGGACCACCGCAGCTACCTGCGGATGGCGACGCAGCACCTCGGTGTGCAGTGCGAGCTCGTTGGGCACGACCCACCCGCCGAGAAGTTCCGCCGGGCCGCCGGGAGCGCCGTCGAGGTCGACCAGATGGACGTCGGCCGGTTCGGTGAAAGCCAGGCCGCGTTCAGCCGGTCCACGGCAGCGTACGAGAAGTCGGCGCCGGTCGATCCGCAGGCTGATGTGACCGAGGATTCCGTCGGAAAGGCCGCGGGCGGCCAGCACCTGGCAGGCCTCCGCGATCTCGTGACGCAGTGCAGCGAGCTCGACGGAGGGATCGCTCATCGGTGGCTCTGGGCGGGTGACGCCGTGGTGTCCAGCTGCTCGAACTGCGCAACCGCATCGGCGAAACTGCTGACGGCGGCGATCAACTTGCGCGAGCTGATCAACGCCTTGGGCCAGTTGACGATCGCCGCTCCGGTGAGCCGGTCCGATCCATCGGTGTACAGCGCGACTGCCCGTGGCTTGGCAGCGTCAGGGTCCGACGGTCGGCCGAGGTCACCGATGAGCCGATGGCTGGTTGCCCGAGCGGGTCGTCCGACTATCTGGATCTTCCAGTCGTACTGATCGGTCCACACGTACTCCACCGGTCGGTACGCACGAAGATCGTCCGGATGGGCGATGTTGTGCGCGACGCAGGTGGCTTGATCCACCGCGTTGGTCCAGTGTTCGACCCGGCAACTTTCGCCGTGGTCGGGGTGCATCCATCGCGCGACGTCCCCGACCGCGAAGACCTCCATGGCGTCCACCGCGCGGCAGTACTGGTCGCAGACCACCCCGTCGTCGATCAGCAGACCCGACGATGCCAGCCAGCCGTCGTTGGGCAGGGCGCCGATCCCGACGACGACCGTGACGGCCTCGAGAACCTGCCCGTCGGTCAGGCGCACCGTCAGGTTGCCGGCGCGGCCCTCGAGAGATTCCACACCGATGCCGAAACGCGTGGCCACGCCGTTGCGGTGATGCAGGTCGGTGAACAGGGCCCCGATCTCGTTGCCGAGCACCCGTCCGATCGGCACGTCGAGGGGGTCGACGATCGTGACGTCGTGACCGAGAGACCGTGCACTTGCGGCGACTTCGGCTCCGATGAAGCCGCCGCCGACCACCACAACCGCGCCTCCGGCGGCCAGGTCGGCGGCCAGGGCGGCACTGTCGCCAATGGTGCGCAGGACATGCACGCCGGAGGGCACCTGCCACGGCGAGGACCGGGCCACAGACCCGGTGGCCAGCACGACGATGTCGTAGTCGATCCGCTGCCCGTCGGTCAGAACAACTTGTCGCGCAGCCACATCCAGGCGCTCCGCGGCGGTGCCGAGCCGCAACTCGATTCGAGCCTGTTCAGCCGCATCAGCCGGGAGCAGCTCGACCCGGTCGGCCGCCCATTGACCGACGAGGAATTGCTTGGACAGCGGCGGTTTGTCGTACGGCGGATCGGCCTCGGCACCGATGACCACGACCCGCCCCCCGTAAGACTCCCGACGCAACGCCTGAGCCGTACGTACGCCGCCGACCGACGAACCCACGATGACCACAGTTGACGTGGCGTCGAGCCGTGGGGGGGTCCGCCCGTCGACCGGGGCGCCGGAGGCGGTCACTCGTCCTCGATGGACAGGGCCGAGACCGGACAACTGTTCACGGCCTCGTCCACCTTGGCTCGATCCTCGTCGGTGATGTGGTCCTTGAGCAGGACCACCGTTCCTTCGTCATCGATGTCGTAGACATCGGGCGCGGCCATCACACAGTTGGCATACCCCTGGCACGCCTGGAAATCGGCTTTCAGAACCGCCACGACCCCAGCCCCATTCCGATCTCGATGCCCGCCATGTGCTCGCGGTCGGTCACCGCTTGACCCCGATTCCGCCGTCCGGGTGAACGACGCCACCGGTGACTCCCCGGGATCGGTCAGAGGCCAGGAACACGTAGGTCCAGGCATGGTCCTCGCCCGAGAGCGCCACCTTGAGTGGCACGCGCTCGGCGAGTTCGGTTGCCCGGTCAGGCGTGTCGTCCAGTCGCCGGTCGGTCAGTCCCAGACTGTCCAGCCCGCGCAGATCGGTGTTCAAGGTGCCACCCGGAGCGATCCCGTTGACTCGTATCTCGGGAGCCAGTTCGTGGGCCAGCGCGGTGACCAGGCCGCGTACGGCGAACTTCGACGCCACGTACAGGACGCCGCCGCGGCCGGGGTAGTACGCCGACGTCGACTCGGTGAGCAGTACGACGCTCGGCGAATCCGGGCTGGCGGCAGCGCGCAAGGCCGGCAGCGCCGCGCGTACCGAGTGCAGATGACTCTTGACGTTCGTCCGGAACATCTCGTCGAAGGCATCGTCGATGACGTCGGCGTCGAGTTCGCCGACACCGCGATAGAAGTCGAAGATGCCCACACAGTTGACCAGCACGTCCAACCCGCCGAAGGCCTCGACCGCCGATCCGACCGCGGCCTCATTGGCCGTACGGGTGGTCGCATCCCCGACGGTGACCGGCACGTCCGGCAGCGTCTCGGCCAGAGCCGCGCACTTGTCCACGTCGCGTTCCAGCACGGCGACCAGTGCTCCCTCTTCCCGGAAGGCATCGACGACCGCCCGGCCGATCCCGGAGCCGGCTCCCACGACCAGAGCTCGGCGGCCGTCCAGCCAGCCGCTCACGAGAGTTCGTCGCGCTGGCTCGCCGGAACCTCCGCTTCGTCCTCAGCCACCAGCGGGCCGAACGGGTTGCCTATCATCGCGGAGAAGGTTGCGGTGTTCTGCCAGGTCAGCGCCTCGAGTTCCAATGGGCACAGGGCAATCCACTGGCCAGATCGTGGGGACTCGACGAGCAGCCGCGAGCCATTACGGGTCTCGACCCGGCTGACTCGGATCTCGGAGAACTCGTTGCCGATGCTCAACGGCTCGCCGTGTGTCTGTGCAGCGAGCTCAGCGCGCTCGCGCGCCGCCCGTGCCGCAGCCTGCTCGTCCGCGCTCTCCCCGGCCCACTCGAGCCTCATAGGAAGATCGCCAGATTCTGCATCCGCATGACCGACTCGTCGACCATGATTGTTCGGCGGGCCAGCTGCCAGCCGGTTCCGGAGCCGGCCCGTCGGAGCAGGTCCTCGCGCCCGGCCGAGATCAGGGATGACTCCCGTACGTCGCCGCGGTTACGGAACAGCAGGGTCGCCGAGTCCACGACCAGGTGGTCATCGTCGTCAGTGGCGAAGGTCCGCACGTTGGACAGGTGATGTCGCAGCCGGGACGGTGGGTCCTCGGTCCAGGCGTGCTCGGTGAGGAAGCGGGCCACCCGACGCGACAGCGAGTACTTGTCCTCGTCGAAGTGCGCCATCCCGGGTGATGTGTCGAAACCGGTGCCGAGGGCAGTGGTGACCCGTACCGGCATCAGGTAGTGGATGTCGTCGGTCAGCAACTCCAGCCACTGCTCGTAGGCCTGAGCGTCCAGCAGATAGGTCTCATCGACCAGCCACTGGTGGGCCTCCAGATGTCGCTGGTCGGCGAAGGGCAGGCTCGGCCCGACCCGCTGGATTCGGGACGCATGAGCCCCGAGGACCGAGCGGGCGGAGTGGGTCTGGGCACTCGGTGCCGGCGTGCTCATGCGCCGGTCACTTCGGCTGCGTCCTCGGACGGCACGTGCTCGAGGGCTGGTGCGTCATCGGTGGAGTCGGTCCCGATCGCGGAAGTGGCGACCGGTGTGACCGGGCGCTCGAGGTGGTCGGCCCAACGGGCCAGCAGCTCGCGCTGGTTGTACTCGCTGTAGCCGGTACGCGCACTTCCCGGGCCCGCGAACTGGCTGCTGGTCAGCGCCGGTGCGACCTCGGTGCCATCGGCGAGGATCCCCATCCGGCTGTTGAGCCGCAGCCGCCGGGCCATGGAGCCGGCGGCAGTGTTGGTCAGCGAGACCCAGTTCTCGACGTCGTCCTGCTCGAACATCCCGGTGCTGCCAAAGCACATGAGATAAGCCTTGTACGACAGGGCTTTGAACTCCTCCGGGGCCTGCGCGTCCACGGCGAACCAGGACAGGATCTCGGTCTCGCTCTCGCTGATCGGCTGCCATTGCCGGATCGAGATGAACGGCAGCACGTCGTCGGAGTCAGCCACCCTCGGCCAGTTGTGCACGAAGCTGAGATTGGGGAACACCGAGGCGGCCGAGATCATGAAGCCGTCCGCACCGATGACCTTGCGCTGTTCGGCCGACCAGGAGGTCTTCATGCGCTCGATCATTTCCTGCGGATACCCGACGTAGCGCAACCTCTCGTCCAGGTCGCCTTCGGGCAGCTTGTACGTCGTGCCGCCGCCGTTTCCCGCCCAGTAGGTGCAGCCGTCCTTGCGCTTTTCGGCCTTGGGCTCCCGGAAGAGGCCGATCTCCACGACCGAGGTGTGGGTCTGCGGCGTGTGGTACATGTCGCCGGCGAAGTTCTCCGCGCCGATCTTCCAGTTGGCCTTGACCCGCCACCGCTGCGGACCGCGCAGCTCAATGCCGCCTGCGCTCTGCTTCGTGTAGTAGTCGAGGTAGAAGGTGAAGTCTCCCAGGAACTCCCGTAAGGATTCCGCATTCGGTTCCAGGTTGATGAAGATCAGCCCGTTGTAGCTGTCCAGGCTCGGCGCCGGCAGGAGCCGCTGACCCTTGCGCTTGAACCCCTCTTCGCCGCCGTAGGCATCCTGGTGGAAGGGCAGCCCGACGATCCGACCGTCGTTGCGATAGGACCAACCGTGGTACGGGCAACGGAAGTGCGACGCATTGCCCATCTCGGCCCGGCAGACCTGCATCCCGCGGTGCAGGCACATGTTGAAGTGGGCCCTGATCTCCCCCTGCTCGTCACGGGTGACGATGAAGGAGTCGTCCAGGACGCGGCGTACGACGTAGTCGCCGGGCTGGGCGATCTCGGATTCGTGAGCGACGAAGACCCAGGTACGGCTGAAGATGTGCTCCTTCTCCAGGGCGAAGATCTCCCGGTCGTTGTAGATGTGAGCCGGGATCATGCCGCGGCGCACATCTGCAAGAACCGTGCTCTGGTCGGTCATCGTCGACTCCAAACAGCGATCATCTCGAGCACATCGTAGTGAGCGCAGGGCTCTGTTGGACAGAATTACATTCTGTAATATAGAGACATAGGCAGCGCGGCTCAGCTGATCTTATAAATCTCGTAGGTCAGGATCTTGTCCACTCGGACGCCTTTGGCCACGGCCTGGATGCCGTTGAGCCACCGGTAGCGCTCGTCGCCGGTTTCGAAGACCGGCGTGGTGTAAAGGATGCCCGGCGTACCGGGAATCACGGTGTGCTGGTCGATCTCGATGGTCAGTGTGCCGAGTGGCAACAGGTCGATGCTCACGAACCACCTCCGATGCCGGGCCGCAGCCCGTCCGGTTCTTGACAGCCGCCCTCTGAGGACATAGACAGGACTCAGTCTACAGAAATTGTTTCTGTCCTAGAGAAAATTCTACGAACACCGAGGGCGGCGCGGACATCGAGGCATGAACGATCTCGCCATCTCCCTAGCCAGCCGGAGCGGAGCTTCTGCCGCCGAGGTGGGTGAGCTGGCGCGTCGGGCCGAAGCTGGCGGATTCGATGCGGTCCTGATCGCCGAGCGATCCGCAGATGCCCTGGCTCTTGCCCACACCGCCCTGTTGTCGACCGAGCGGGTGCGGGTGGGGACTGCGATCGCGAACGCCGCCGTCCGACATCCGGCGATGACCGCCATGACGGCCGCGACACTCGCCGAGGAATCCGGTGGACGATTCCTGCTGGGGCTCGGGGTCGCCAATCCGGCACTGAACGAGAGGGTGCTCGGGCTGCCGGCCATCCGCCCGGTGCAGTACATGCGCGAGTACGTCGGCGTGCTACGCGCTGTGCTGGACGGCCGACCACAACCGGCGCCGGGGGACTACTTCTCGGTTGCCGGCTTCATCGCGGATCGCCCGACGCGGACCTCGGTCCCGATCTACGTCGCTGGTCTTCTCCCCAAGATGCTGTCCTTGGCCGCGGAACTGGCCGACGGTGTCCTGCTCAACCTGACGACGACTGCCGCACTGCCGGCGGTGATGGACCACATCAACGACGGCTTGGCCCGAAGCGGCCGTACTCGCTCCGAGATCGTCGTCGCCAGCCTGCTGCCATGCTGTATCTCCAGCGACGCCGCTGCCGCCGCCCGAGCGGCGCGCGAGGTCGTTGCCGGGTACGCCATGCATCCCGCCGCCGGCAAGCTTTTCGCTGCCAGCGGGTTTGCCGAGGAGTTGGCCTGCGTCCGCGAGAGACTGACCGGTGGGGACCAGAATGCGGCTGCGTCAGTGAGCGACGCGATGATCGACGCCCTCGTCGTCCACGGTGGATCCGACGTGCTGCCCGGACGCATCCAGGACTACCGCGACGCCGGGGTCGACCTGCCGGTCCTCTTCCCGATGCCGGTCGACGACGGCTGGATACCGGCTATCGAACGCGTCATCCATGCCGCATCGACCATGCGAACTGCATCGACCATCGAAGTGACAACACCCGAGAGAAAGGACGCTCATCATGTCTGAGTTCCAGCGCCCAGCCGGCCTCAACCACGTCGCCTATGTCACCCGGGACACCGCGGCGACCCGAAAGTTCTACACCGAAATCCTCGGCATGAAGCTGGTCGGCTCGGCCATGGATGAGACGGTCGGCAGCACAGGTGACGCGGGGCGCTTCCTGCACACCTTCTTCCAACTCGGTGACGGCTCCTGCGTCGCATTCTTCGAGATCGAAGGCGTCCAGAGCGATCACCACGAGAGCTCGCTGCCCCGATGGGCTCCGCATCTGGCGCTCTCGGTGAACAGCCGAGAGGAGTTGGACTCCGCCCACGAGCGGCTGAAGGACGCCGGCGTCGAGGTCATCGGCGTGGTCGAGCACGAGGGCATCTGGTCCTCGATCTACTTCTTCGACCCCAACGGCGTACGGCTCGAACTCACCTACCAGGGGCGCGAGCTCTCCGAGGACGACGCCGTCCACGCAGCCAGCTCGGTGGACGCCTGGATCGCCGAGCACCCCGAATTAGAAGTCGCGGGGTGAACCCACCCGAACCGGAGCGGGAGGTGTCGTCCGGGGGCGCTGCCGGCCTGACCTCCATGCGGATCGACGTGGCAGACGACGTTGCCGCGGCGGAGTTGTTCCTGCAGCGGGGCTGGACCGACGGCCTCCCGATCGTGGCGCCCACGCCGGCCCTGGTCAGCTCGTTCGTGTCCGCCGTGGGGCGCGAACCGGGCGACGTGCTGGGCGTGATCCCCGAGCAGAACCGCGTGATCACCGTCGAGAAGCTCGCGGTGAATGCCGTGATGGCCGGCTGCCGGCCGGAGTACATGGCGTTGCTCGTCGCGACTGTTCGGGCGCTCACCCAGGAGCCCTTCAACCTGCACAGCACGACGGTCAGCGGTGCGACGGCACCGCTGCTGGTGGTCAGCGGACCCGTCGTGAGCAGGGTGGGACTCAACTCCGGCTTCAGCGTGTTCGGCTCGGGCTATCACGCCAATGCCACGATCGGACGGGCTGTCCGATTGTTGTTGCAGAATGTCTGTGGCGGACTGCCGGGGGTGATCGACAAGGCAACGTTCGGGCATCCGGGCAAGTTCAGCTACTGCATCGCCGAGAGCCCAACGCACAATCCATGGCAGCCGACGCACGCCGACCGCGGTGTAGCCGCCGGCAGCAGTGCGGTGACCGTGTTCGCCGGTGAATCACCGGTCTTCGCGCGCAACGACTGGGCCGACGAGCCCGGACCGATCCTGGCCACTATTGCCGACGCGATGCTGCCTTCGCATTTCACCGGCGGCGGGGTCGTGGTGGTGCTCGGACCGTTGCATGCGGCCATCATGGCGAGCGCCGGTCTGTCCAAAGCAGATGTTCGGCACCGCCTGTTCCAGCTTGCCCGGCGAAGCCTGACCGATCTGCGCCGAGCCGGGCGGTTGCCTCCCGGACCGGAAAGCACTGTCGACGAGGCGTTGCCCGCCGACGCCGTGGCGGACGCGACGTACCGAACCGTGGTCCCCACGCCCGACGACATCCTGCTCGTGGTCGCAGGCGGGCACCTGTACGGCTACTCGGCGGTTGTGCCCTCCTGGGTCGGAGGTCACGAGTCGGTCGCCGTGACCGAGGCACTCGACGACGAGGAATCGGCTCGGTGCTTCGTCGAGCCGCCGAACCACCACGCGATGGAGATGGCATGACGGCACAGCTGACGGTGTTGGATCCGACCGAGGCCGGCGCACCCTCGCAGCGCCCGGAACTCGTCGACCTGCCCACGGGCCTGAGTGGGGTGAGATTCGGTCTCCTCGACAACGGCAAGCCCAACAGCGACCGGTTCCTCGGCTTGCTCGCCGAGCGTTTCCGGGCGTACGGAGCCGTTCCGTACGGCTCCCGGCGCAAGCCCAGCATCGGCCGGCTGGCGCCCAGGCACCTGGTCGAGGAGCTGGCAGCAGCCTGCGACCTCGTCGTGACCGGCGTCGGGGACTGCGCCGGCTGCTGCTCATGCTCGGTCCAGGACGGCATCGCCGTTGAGCGGCATGGCGTGCCGACCGTGGTGGTAGCGACGACCGAATTCCTCACCACGGCTCGGATCTCGGCGACGGCAGCCGGTGTCCCCGACTATCCGTTCACCGTCATCGAGCACCCTCTTGGCTCAGCGAGCCTCGCCCAACTCGGTGAGCAGGCCGACCGGGCGATGGACCAGATCCTGACCCGTATGGGCGGCTCGGCATGAGCAGACTCGAGGGGCGCGTCGCCATCGTCACCGGCGCCGCGCAGGGCCTGGGTAGGGAGTACGCGTCACGGCTGCTCGCGGCCGGCGCCAGGGTCGCTGTCGTCGACGTGGCACATGATGCTGCTGCGTCGGCCGCCGCCGAGTTCGCGGAGCGTTTCGGCGAGGACCAAGTCCTCGCCCAGACCTGCGATGTCTCCGACGAGGACGTCGTCACTGCCATGGTCGAGCGAGTGAACGAGCACTGGTCCGGGCCATTGATCCTGATCAACAACGCCGGCGGCGCCTTGCTCCCGTCAGCCCCGGTGGAGAGCTTCAGCCGGCTCGATTGGGACCATGTCCTGGGGGTCAACCTGACCGGAGCCTGGCAGTGCACCAAGGCGGTCGTGCCTCGGATGCGTGCCGATCAGTACGGGAAGATCGTCAACATCACCTCGACGATGGTGTCGAAGGGCTGGCCGGTCGGGCTGGCCCCGTACATCGCGGCCAAGGCCGGCGTGGTCGGCCTGACTCGGGCGCTGGCCACCGAACTCGGGCCGGACGGGATCAGGGTCAACGCCATCGCCCCCGGATATGTACCGGTCGCCACCAAGAAGGCAGTGCATCGGCCCGAGGCGGCCATCGCCCTGCGCGACCGGATCGCCGGCGAGCAATGCCTGCCCCGTACTCAAGTGCCCGAAGACCTGTGCGGGCCGATCGAGTTCCTGAGTTCGGCCGATTCGGATTTCATCACCGGTCAGGTGCTCAATGTGGATGGAGGCTGGACCTTTGACTGAGCTGCCCGGCGTACTCGCCCCGCGACCGGAGGAACTTGACGGGCAGGTGTTGGGGATCCTGGATAGCGGGACACCGGGCAGCGCCCGGTTCCTGGAACGTCTCACGGCCAGGCTGGAGAAGCGGCATTACCTGTCCGACATCGTGCGGCTCGCCAAACCCGATCATCGACAAGCCTGCCCGCCGGCACTCCTCGAGCAGCTGATCGCTACGTGCGATGTCGTGGTCACCGGCGTTGGCCAGGACAGTGAGGGCGCCCCAGCCGCGGTTGCCGACGCCGTGTCCCTCGAGCGGCAGTCGGTGCCCTGCGCCGTGCTGTTCGTCGATGACTGCCGGCCGGCCGCCCTGGCAGCCGTCGCGGGGCACGGGTATCGGGACGGCCTTTCCCTCATCGGCCTGCTCGGGAGTCCCCGAGACCGCTCGGATGCCGAGACCGATCAGCTCGTCGAGGCGTGCTTTCGCCACGTGGAGCAAGCGCTGTGCCGTGACCCGAGCGCACCAGCTGCCATCGATCCGACGGCGGTTCCGACCCCGGCTTCGACCGAAGGTCGGCCGGCCAACAAGGACGGGATTACCTGCGAATGCTGACACCCGACGATCGTGTGGTCGTCTACATGAGGCCCGGATGCCACGTCTGCGCCCGGGTGAAGAACTTCTTGACCGAGCATGGTGTGCCGTACGATGCGCGAGACGTGGACGGCGATCCGCTGACACCACGAGAACTGTGGGAGCTGTTCAACCGCAAGGCAAATCGGCTTCGGGTTCCGTTCACCGCGTTGAACGACGGCGAGGACGTCGTCCTCGGGTTCGACCCGCAGCGGCTCGAAGGCGTCTTCGTCCACGGGGAGCTCGGCGGCGTTCAAGTCGCCAGTCAGGTCAGCGACCCCGTCATATACGACGACTTCAGGTCCGGTGAACTCGACAGGGCGCGCTGGGTCCCGATCGCCGCCGCCCAGACATCCGGTTCTGCAGCCGAGGATGGGTGCTGCGTTGACACCGGCGACGGGCAATTACGGCTCTGCGCCGCCGCGGGCGCTGGGGGATACGTGTCCACCCAGCGGTTCGGCCTGCCGCCGGGATCTCTGGTCAGCTTCGACGTGGATGTTGCCTTCGAGGTGCCGGGCCGGTTCCAGCAGCCAACGGTGGGGCAGCCAATGGCCGAGCTGAGCCTGCGCGACCTCCCCAGCGGGATGCTGCTCGGGTTCGAGGTGACCAACGAAGCGATCCTGGCCGTACACCGGCGGGGTGGAGTTGAAGGAGTCGCCGCCGAAGCCGAACACTTCAGCCACCGGGTGATCACCGAGCTCGACACGTTGCCAGGTCAGAGTCACCGGTACCGGCTCAGTTACCAGCACGACACGTCGGAGGCCCGGTGGTACGTCGACGAGCGGTGCGTGTACGTGGCGATCTCACCGCTACAGATCGAAGGGGTCAGCCCGAGCATGGGCGTGCTCGGCGGCGGCAACCCTGCAGGCACTGTCGCGGCCCCTGCCTCGGCCACCTTCGGCCCGTGGCGGGTCACCCCAACCTGACCGTTCTACGGATAACGGTCAGGTTCGCGCGCCGCTGCGACCGTAATCCGGATAACGGCGGAGTTCAGCTGGGGTCGGGCATCGGCCGCCAGAAGGCCACGTTGGCCCGCAGGGCAAGCTCGCCGTCGGCCATGATCCGGGCCCGCGCCGACCGGTACTCGGGATCTGCGTAGAAGTCCGCCCAGGAGCGTTCGCGGGCGTCGAAGTCTGCCCACTCCAGGAGGTAGTGCAATGAGTTGGTCGTGCCGGCAATGACCTCCCAGGGCCCGGTCATCCGGAAGCCATGGCGTTCCATGTTCGGCGCGCTGCATTCCCGTACGTAGCGGCGGGTGAGCTCCTGCGTACCTGGGGCGAGCTCGTAGTGGCGATACTCGAAAACCGACATCGGAAGGCCTTTCGACGAGGACAAAGAAGTTCCGGAGAGTAGAGAGGTTATCTGTCCTGCGAAGGAAGGGTCTTGACACCACCCTTGCCGGCTTACTACCTTCCAGAAAGCGCTTCTGCTGTGCAAAGTTCAGTCAGCCTCGACGCGGGGCCAGCGACCCCAGCGACGGCGAGTACCACACAGAGCAAGACTACGAAGGGAAACCCCACGTGGGCAAAGTGATCGCCGGTCGTAAGGCGGCCGTCTTGGCCGCCCTCCCGCTCATGATCGTCGCCGCCTGCGGTGGCTCGGACGACGGCGGAGGCGGCGGCGGCGGAAACGGCGACGGCGGCGACCAGTCAGATGCCGGTCCGTACAAACTCGGTCTGGTCTACAGCTCCGAGGGTCCGTTCGCGACCAACAGCGCAACCGCTCGCAACGGGGCGAACTATGCAGCGGATCTGCTCAATGCCGACGGCGGGGTGAACGGCCGCGACATCGAGCTCGTCGAGGTCGACGCTCGCAACGACCCGCAAACCCTCGTGACGACCATTCCCGAGCTGGTCAGCGAGGAAGAGGTGTTCGCCATCCTCGGTCCGGTCGACAGCGCCGGCTGCGAGATCGCCTGCGCGGTCTCGGCCGACCTGGAGGTCCCGATCGTCAGCGCCGGCGCCGGCCGTCCCGGTGTGCTCGAGCCGAGCCGCCCGTGGTCGTTCGCCATGACCGCGCCCGACGCATCCAACAGCATCCCGGTGCTCTCAGCCGTCATGGAGCAGGAAGGCTTCGAGACCGCCGCGATCATCGTCGACGACGCGACGGCGACGACCAAGGCACAAGGCGACCTTTACAACGAGGTGTTCGACTCCTCGGACGTCGAGGTCGTGTCCACGACCACCTTCGCCTCGGGCGACCAGAGCTTCACCTCCCAGGTGACCTCGATGGCCGCGGAGAACCCGGACGTGATCGCACTGGCGGCCGGACCAGCAGACTCGGCCCGCATCGCGGTCGAGATCCGCGCCCAGGGTCTGGAGGCGACCTTGATCGGGACTGGTTCCCTCCAGGCCGGCGGCACCGACTACATCAACGGCGCGGGTGAGGCCGCCGAGGGAACCATCACCGCGGCCCAGTTCAACCCCGACAACACCGACGAACCTGCCGCGACGCTGCTGGATCAGGCCGAGAAGGACAACGACCTCGAGGTCGTGTCACTGAACTTCGCCTACGCCTTCGACCTGGTCAACATGATCGCTGAGTTCCTCGACGAGAGCGACGCGACAGCCAGCTCGGACACCCTGGCCGACGACCGGCAGGGACTGCTGGACTACCTGGAGGGCGTGGATCCCTACGAGGGCATGTCCGGCGATGTACGTTTCGCTGAGGACGGTACTGGCGACCGCCCGGAGCTCTACGCCGTCGTTGAGAACGGGGAGTTCGTCATCAGCGAGGTCGGCTAGACCCCAAGGCCTGGACGCGGGACGCCATCTCCGACGCCGTCCCGCGTCCAGCTCCACCGCCAGAGACCTCGCTAGGAAGAGTCCGCGCCATGCTGATCCAGCAACTGATCAACGGGTTGCTGCTCGGGACGACCTTCGCGCTGATGGCCCTGAGCTTCAACCTGGTGGTCGGCGCACTTGATCGGCTGAATTTCGCCCTGGGCGAGACCGCCATGGTCAGTGCCATTTGCGGGGCGCTGTTCATGTCCCAGCTCGAGGTGCCGTTCGTGGTCGCGTTCCTTGCCGCACTGGCCATCGGCGGGGTCGTCGCGGCCGCCACCTTCCTGCTGTCGTTCCGCTTCGTGAGTCCCGAGTACCACACCGCACCGATCCTGAGCAGTCTGGGAGTCGGGCTGATCGTCACCTCGCTGGTGACCAGGGTGCTGGGCAGCGATCAACGACGGGTCCCGACCGTGCTCGAGGACGTACGGATCGAGATCGGCTCGCTGCGCATCGTCGGTGACCAGCTGATCATCGTGGGGATTGCCGCGCTGATGACCGCCCTGCTCTATGTCTTCCTGAACCGGACCTCGTGGGGGACGGCCATCCGGGGCGTGTCCGACGACCCGGACATGTCCGGACTGCTCGGCATCCCCGTGCAGCGGGTCATCCTGTTGACCTTCGTGATCTCCGGGACCCTGGCCGGCGCCTCGGGCCTGCTGACCGGGCTGTCCTTCCACACGGTCAGCCCGTTCACCGGGTTCGAGACGACCTTGACCGCACTCATGGTGATCGTGCTCGGCGGACTGGGGAACATCACCGGCGGCGTTCTCGCGGCCCTGATGATCGGGGTCATCGAGACTTTGACCGTCGCCTATCTCTCGGCCACGCTGCGGGATCTCATCGTCTTCGTCCTGGTCGGGATCACCCTCGTAGCCCGGCCCCAGGGGCTGTTCACCCGCGACACCGGCGTCACGGGGCGGGTCTGATGGTTCAAGGCTCGGATCGGCGATGAGCGCGTACACCGAGGCGGTCACGATCCAGGTGGGGATCGCGATCCTGCTCGCCCTGGGTTACTGGATCAATGCGGCCACCGGGAAGTTCTCGTTCGGACACGCGGCCTTCATGGCGATCGGTGCCTACACCGCCTCGATCCTGACCCTGAAGTTCGAGTGGTCGCTCGAACTGTCCATGCTGGCTTCGGGGCTCGCTGCCGCTGTTGCGGGCGCCTTCGTCGGCTGGATCGCGCTGCGGCTCTCGATCCTGTACCTGGCGATCATCACCTTCGCCTTTGCCGAGATCGTGATGATCCTGCTGGACAGCTGGGAGTACGTGGGTGGAGCCAGCGGCCTGTTCGGGATGCGCGGCACGACGATCGAGCTGGTGGCCATCTGTATCGGCGTGGTGATCGTCTACCTGTTCTTCCTCACCAGATCCCGGAAAGGCTTGTCGTACGAGGCAATCCGGGAGGACGAGCAAGCAGCGCGTGCTTGCGGACTCGGCGTCACTCGGATCTCGGTGGAGGCCTTCGCGGTGTCGGCGGCCATCACTGGAGTCGCGGGAGCCCTGTCCGCGCACGAGACGCTGATCATCACCCCGTCGCAGTTCGGGGCGCCGCAGTCCCTGCTGATCATCCTGTTCGTGGTTCTCGGTGGCGTGCAGTACTTCTGGGGTGCGATCGTCGGTGCGGTGGTCCTGACGATGCTGCCGATCTGGTTCGACTTCCTGGAGGACTACTACCAGATCACCTACGGCCTGCTCTTCGTCGTACTGATGATCCTGCGGCCGCAAGGGATCATCGGCCGCAGCACCGAACGACGGTTCAACCTGGATTCGCTCAAGCGGTTGGTGCCGGGGCGCAGCGGGGGAGGCCGGGATGGCTGATCTGACATTGCGCGCCTCGGACATCACCAAGGACTTCCTCGGCGTGACGGCACTTGCCGACGTGACTCTCGAAGTCGAGCGCGGTTCCATCCACGGCGTGGTCGGCCCCAACGGTGCCGGCAAGACCACGTTGCTCAACGTGATGTCCGGATTCCTCCCACCCACGAAGGGGATCGTGGAACTCGACGGCCGGGACATCACGGGCCTCACGCCGCAGAAGCGGGTGCCGCTCGGACTGACCCGAACGTTTCAGAACCTGCGCCTGTTCGGCGGGCTGACCGTACGGGAGAACGTGTTGCTCGGGCAGCACTCGCACGCCCGTACGGGCTTCCTCTCCCTGTGGCCACTGAAGACGGCTGCTGACAAGGAACTCGACCGGGAGGCCGACCACGCGCTGGGCATCTTCGGACTGACCGACTACCGCAAGCGCCGGGCCTCCACGTTGCCCTACGGCCTGCAGAAGCAGCTGGAGATCGCGCGGGCCGTCTCGGCCAAGCCCAAGCTGCTGCTCATGGACGAGCCCGCTGCCGGGATGACGGCCAAGGAACGCCTCGACCTGGTGCCCCGGATCCGGGCGCTGCGCGACGAGGGCATCACGGTGGTGATCGTCGAACACGACATGGACGTCATCGCGACGGTCTGCGATGTGGTCACGGTGCTGAACTTCGGTCGCAAGCTGATCGAGGGCACACCGGCCGACGCGCTGGCCAGCGAACAGGTGAGGACGGCCTACCTTGGCACCTGACCAGGGTCAGACACCGGCGACCGCGACGCCGGCCCTCGAGGTCCGTGAACTGCGTGCGGGGTACGGGCGGATCACCGGCATCGACGGGATCAGCCTCACCGTCGCACCCGGCGAACTGGTCGCCCTGCTCGGCGCGAACGGTGCCGGCAAGAGCACGTTCCTGCGTGCTGTCTCGGGGATGATCCGGCCGTGGTCGGGCCGGGTGCTGCTCAGCGGAACCGACGTCACCCGCCGCCGAAGCGACCAGCTGGTCCGCGCCGGGATGGCGCACGTACCGGAGGGCCGCCGGATCCTGCCGTCCTTGTCCGTCGAGGAGAACCTTCGCGTTGGAGCGTTCACACGACGCCGGTCCGGGGATACCGACGGCGACCTCGACGGGATCTTGACCCGATTCGAGGCCCTGCGCGAGCGGCGTAACCAGAAGGCCGGCACGTTGTCGGGCGGCGAGCAGCAGATGTTGGCGATCGGTCGGGCGCTCATGGCGCGGCCCAAGATCCTGCTGCTCGACGAGCCCTCGCTGGGACTCTCGCCCAGGCTGGTCGGCGAAGTCTTCGCCCTGATCCGCGATCTCTCCTCGGAGGGACTGACTATTCTGCTGGTCGAGCAGAACGTGAAACAGGGTCTTGGCTGTGCCGATCGCGGTTACCTGCTCAGCACCGGGTCGTTGGTCATGACCGGATCCGCCGACGAACTGCTGGCAGATCCTGCGGTGATCGACAGCTATCTGGGCGGCAGGAGTCAGGGGTCATGACCGGCTCCAACTCATGACGGTGTCCAACTCATGACGGTGTCCAACTCGCCATCGCGCGGCCGGTTCTCCGGGAAGGTCGTGGTCGTCACCGGGTCCGGTTCCGGGATCGGCCGGGAGACGGCACTGGCTTTCGCACGCGAGGGAGCGCAGGTGGTGGTCGCCGACATCGACACCGACGGCGCTGCACGGACGGTCGCCGCGGCCGAGGAGGCCGGCCGCACGGCGATCGTGTGCCGGGTCGATGTCAGCGATGACGAGTCGGTCCGCGGGATGGTGGACCTGGCAGTTCGTACATACGGGCGCTTGGACGTCCTGCACAACAACGCCTACTGGGCACCGTTGAACAGGTCGGTGACCGAGACCAGTCTTGAGGAATGGGACCGGACCATCGCGGTCACGCTGACCGGGGTGTTCCTCGGCTGCAGGCACGCGATCCCCGCGATGATCGAGAACGGCGGAGGCGCCATCGTCAACACTGCGTCAGTGGCGGCCCTCGCGGCGTCGCCGCGGTTCGGTGCCTACGTGGCCGCCAAGGGTGGCGTCGTCGCACTCACCCGGTCGGTCGCCTTCGACTATGGGGCGGCCGGGATCCGTTGCAACGCAGTGGCTCCCGGGCTGATCGAGACCCCGGCAACGGAAGCGGTGCTGGCGGATCCAGAGCGTCGTGCATGGCTGACCAGCAAGATCCTTGTCGGACGGCCCGGGCAGCCCTCCGACATCGCCAACGCGGTTCTCTATCTGGCCAGCGACGAGTCGGCCTTCATGACCGGTCAGACCCTTGTCGTCGACGGCGGCCGGCTCATCTCATGACCCCGTCCAACTCGCCGCCTGCGCCTGAGTTGCTGGCCATCCCGATGGTCGCCGGCAAGCGGGTGGACATCTACTCCGGCATCGCCCGGCAGGCCGGCAAGCTCTGGGCCGCCCGGCAACGGGCTCCGGGCGGCTCGGCGACCGCGGTCGTGGTGATCCATCCAAGCTCGAACTTCATGGGCCACTACCTGTTGGCCGCGCTGTCGCCGCACGGCGTGGACGTCATCGGCGCCAACACCCGCTACATCGGCAACGACTCGATGCTCACGATGGAGAACTGCGTCCTGGACATCGGCGCGATCATCGGTCATCTGCGTGCGGAGGGCTACGAGAAGGTCGTGCTCGTCGGCAACTCCGGTGGCGGCGGGCTGTCCGCGCTTTATCAGAGCCAGGCCGAGGCTCCGACGATCACGCACACGCCGGCCGGTGATCCGGTGGACATCGTGGGTGCGGGGTTGTCCCCGGCGGATGCCGTGATCGAACTCATGGCTCACCCCGGCCGGGCCCTGGTCTACACCGAGTGGCTGGACCCGGCGATCACCGACGAGTCCGATCCTTTCCGCGCGCGGGATTCCACAGTGGACATGTTCGACACCGCGAACGGTCCGCCGTACGGCGCGGACTTCCTGCAGCGTTATCGCGCCGCGCAGGTGGCTCGGAACCGGCGGATCACTGCGTGGGTCCACTCCGAGCTGGACCGGCTGGAGGAAGTGAGCGGTGGCCAGGTCCGGGACCTGCCTTTCACCGTGCACGGAACGGTGGCCGACCCACGCTTCCTGGACCTGAGCATCGAACCGACCGACCGCGAACCGGGAACGCTGTGGGGTCCGCCGTACCAGGCGAACCTATCGCCGGCCACGCTCGGCCATCTCACCAGCCTGCGGTCCTGGCTGAGCCAATGGAGCTTTGACGAAACCCGTTGCAACGGCCCGGAACAGCTAACCCGGGTGAGTGTCCCGGTGCTGGTGATGTACGGAACCGCCGATCAGGTCTGCTTCCCCTCGTACGCACAAGCACTGTTCGACGCCGTCCCGCACGACCGCAAGGAGTTGCTCTCAGTCGAGGGAGCGACGCACTACTTCTCCGACCAACCTGAGCACGTGGAGCGAGCCGTCCAGATGATCGCAGAGTGGTTGCAGCGCAACGACTTGATCGCGCCACCGACGTGAGCGCACCGCTGCACCCGGACTTCGCCGGACTCGAGGTGACCCCAGGGGAGTCACACATCACTCACCCCTCGGAGCTCTATGACCTCGTCAACGTCGTGGCATTCGGCGGCGCGTCGAACCGAGCCACCCACGTACCGACCGAGTTGGGCAGCGTCGGCCCCGTAGTCTTCTGGGAGTCGACCGGAGCTGCCGACGCGCTCCCGTTCTGGAACACCAACTTCCAGTGCGACGTCTACCTGTACCTGGTCCACGGCAGTGTTCGGGTGGAGTTCAAAGAGGCTGAGGGCGATCAACTGTACGGCCACTACCTCGCGCGCACCGGTGACCTGTTCAAGCTGCCGAAGGACATCGCGCACCGTACGTTCTCCGGCGACGGCAAGCGCCGGATCAGCCTGGAGATCCTGGAACGAAACCCGCACTGGGCGACGATCGGCACCATTCCGGTCGTGCCGAACGACTCAGCCGCAGCCGGACGGTTCCGGTTCGCCGCAGAGGGCGAGGACATACGGATCACCTGGCCGGAGGGAAGCCTGCTCACACCGCGAGGCTTCTTCGTCCGCGGCCTGGCCGCCCTCGTCGCGTACGAGATGCATCTGGAGCACAACGAGTTCGACGGCGGGTTCATCGTGCACGACCTCGGCGATGAGGTCGGTCTTAAAGCGCCTGGCTATTCCGAGACCCTGCCGGGACGCGAGGTGCTGGCCACATTCGCCGGCCTGTTGAAACGCTGGCGCTCACCCGGCTGACCCGGCCACTGCGCGCGTCCCGGTCCGGTCGTGCCGACACCGCACTACGCTTGGGCAGATGCAGCCCGGTGAGATGCCTGACATGCAAGCCCTTATGCAGCAGGCCACCCAGATGCAGGAGCAGCTGATGGCCGCCCAGCAGGAGCTTGCCCAGACCGAGATCACGGGTTCGGCCGGGGGCGGCTTGGTCAGCGTCACGATGAGCGGGGCGGGGGAGGTCACCGCCGTGGCCATCCATCCGAATGCGGTCGACCCGGACGACATCGAGAGTTTGCAAGATCTGATCGTGGCCGCCATTCGCGACGGAAGCCGCCAGGTCGGCGAACTGACCAGCCAGACGATGGGACCTCTCGCCGGCGGGCTCGGCGGGCTGAGCCTGCCGGGGATGTAACCGCGTGTACGAAGGTGCGGTCCAGGATCTGATCGACGAGCTCGGTCGCCTTCCGGGCGTCGGTCCGAAGAGCGCCCAGCGCATCGCGTTCTTCCTGCTGGGCTCGGAGGCCGCCGACATCAGCCGGCTCGCGGCTGCTCTGACCAGGGTGCGGGACGAGGTGCGGTTCTGCACCGTCTGCGGCAACGTCGCCGAGGCCGAGCAGTGCAAGATCTGCCGCGATCCGCGCCGCTCCCTGGACGTCATCTGTGTCGTGGAAGAGCCCAAGGACGTCGTCGCCATCGAGCGCACCCGTGAATTTCGCGGTCGCTATCACATCTTGGGCGGCGCGATCAGCCCGATCGACGGCATCGGGCCCGAGCACCTGCGCATCCGTGAACTCATGTCCCGGCTCGCCGACGGTGCGATCACCGAGCTGATCCTGGCCACCGACCCCAACCTCGAAGGCGAGGCGACTGCCACCTACCTGGCCCGGCTCGTCGCTCCGATGGGCATGATCGTGACCCGGCTGGCCAGCGGGCTGCCGGTCGGCGGGGACCTGGAGTACGCCGACGAGGTCACCCTCGGCCGGGCCTTCGAGGGACGCCGCAGCGTCACCGCCTGACACCCGCTCCGCTGCCCCTTTGGGGCCTTTATCGCGATAAGGGCGCTCATTCCCGAGTGTGAACAGCCCTTATCGCGATAAGGGCGGTCATGGTGGCTCGGGAGAACCCCGCTGCCTGGCAGATAAAGGTCTGGTATCGGCCGCCGAGCGGGGTCGCGGTCCGGCGACCGTACGGTCTATGGTCCGGTGTCCACCGGAGTGCCCCCGGGTCACCGGTCAAGCTGGTTCAACGGCCTGGTCGGCGGCACGAAGCAACGATGCTGAAGGCAGGTAGTTACATGCACGGATCCAAGAAGAGGCTGACCGCTGTCGCGGGGGTCTGCGTCGCTGCGCTGGCTCTGTCCGCATGCGCCGCGAGTGAGCGGAGTCCGAGCAGCGGCGAGGGGGGCGGCGGCGGCACATTCGTCTTCGGCGCAGCCGGCGACCCTGGGACGCTGGACCCAGCGTTTGCCACCGACGGTGAGACATTCCGGGTCACCCGGCAGATCTTCGAGGGTCTTCTCGAGCCCGGCGAGGGCTCAGCTGAACCCGAGCCGGGCCTGGCCGAGTCCTACGAAGCCAGCGACGACGGCCTGACCTACACCTTCCAGCTCAAGGAGGGCGTAAAGTTCCACGACGGTACGGACTTCAACGCCGAGGCCGTGTGCTTCAACTTCGACCGCTGGTACAACTTCGAGGGGCTCGCACAGAGCCCTGCGGCCAGCGGCTACTGGCAGGACGTCTTCGGTGGTTTCGCCTCGACGCCGGACGTTCCCAACATCTTCTCCTCCTGCAGCACCGACGGTGAGTTCACCGCCGTGATCGAGCTGACCCGGGTGACCGGCCGCTTCCCGGCCGCGCTGACCCTGCCGTCGTTCGCGATGCAGAGCCCGGGCGCTCTCGAGGAGTTCAACGCCGACGATCTCGGCGGCAGCGAAGAAGCGCCGGAAATGTCGGAGTACGCATCCGAGCACCCGACCGGCACCGGCGCCTTCAAGCTCGAGAGCTGGGACCTGGCCAACGGTGAGGTCACTCTCGTCCGCAACGACGACTACCACGGTGAGAAAGCCGGCGTGGAGAAGCTGATCTTCACCACGATCCCGGACGGGCCCACCCGCAAGCAGGAGCTCGAAGCCGGTGAGATCGACGGGTACGACCTGGTCGCCCCGGGGGACATCACCGACCTGGAGGACGGCGGCTACAACGTCTTGACTCGCCCGGCCTTTAACGTCCTCTACCTGGGGATCAACCAGGCGAGTTTCGCGGGCGCGGGAGCGGCGGGAATCAATCCGGCGCTGGCCGATGTCCGGGTACGCCAGGCAATCGCCCACGCCATCGACAAGGACAGCATCGTCAGCTCGCTGTTGCCCGATGGTGCCGTGGCGGCAACCCAGTTCATGCCTGACACGGTCAGTGGCTACAGCGACGACGTCACGACCTACGAGTACGACCCGGCTCTCGCGCGGTCGTTGCTCGAGGAGGCCGGGGCGGTCGGTACGACGCTGAAGTTCTACTACCCGACCGAGGTCAGCCGGCCGTACATGCCCGACCCGGGTGCGATCTTCGAGGTCATCTCGCAGAACCTCACCGACGCCGGGTTCGTGATCGAGCCGGTGGCGCTGGTGTGGAACCCGGAGTACCTCGACGCCGTACAGAACGGCCTGGCCGATATCCACCTGCTCGGCTGGACCGGTGACTACGACGACGCCTACAACTTCATCGGCACGTTCTTCGACGCCAAGGCCGATGGTGCCTCGAAGCTGGACTTCGGCGGCTTCGTCAACGAGGACCTCTTCACGCAGTTCGCAGCGGCCGACGCCGAGCCGGACCCGGATGTTCGGGAGGGTCTCTACCAGGACCTGAACAACGACATCATGGACTTCCTGCCCGGTGTCCCGCTCTCCCACTCGCCGCCCGCCCTGGTGGTCGCCGAGAACGTGGACGGTCTGGTCCCGAGTCCGCTGACCGCGGAGAACTTCGCCACGGTCGTCTTCACCGACTAGGCAGGTACACCGGCAGGTAACCGACGATGCTGAGATTCATCGTCCGGCGACTGCTGCAACTGATCCCGATCCTGTTCGGGCTCTCGGTGCTGCTGTTCGTCTGGTTGCGCGCTCTCCCGGGCGGGCCCGCGAGGGCTCTCCTGGGGGAGCGTGCAACGGAGGAATCGGTGGCTGCCGTCACCGAGTCACTGGGCCTCAACGACTCGCTGCTCGTGCAGTACGCCAGATTCCTGCAGCGACTTGTCCAGTTCAATTTCGGGATCTCCACCCAGACCGGACGGCCGGTCACGACGGAGTTCTTCGAGCGTTTCCCCGGCACGGTCGAGCTCACGGTGGCTGCGTTGGCCTTCGCGATCGTGGTGGGAATCCCGCTGGGGTACCTGGCAGCCAGGCGGCACGGCGGCATCCTGGATTCGGCTTCGGTGATGGCCTCGCTGCTGGGCGTCACGGTCCCGGTCTTCTTCCTGGCCTACCTGCTGCGCTTTCTCTTCGCCGTGGAGCTCGGCTGGCTGCCGGGCTCGGGGCGCCAGGATGTCCGCATCGACGGCACCCACCCGACCGGCTTCTACGTACTCGACGGGCTGTTGACCCGCGAGTTCGACGCATCCTGGGATGCCCTTCAGC
>JAABUR0100001007.1_pt1 | contig 53965 bp, 59 predicted proteins | sample 5560091 | NCBI WGS metagenome assembly JAABUR01 (sample SAMN10711879, study PRJNA513375) | rock metagenome | isolation source: Antarctica rocks | place: Antarctica: Victoria Land, University Valley sud | reverse complement strand
GCTGCGCTGGTGCGCCGCCGGCATGCTCGAGGCCAGCGGGCAGTTCCGCCGCGTCAACGGGCACCTGCACCTACCCGCCCTCCGCGCCGCGCTCGAACGCGAGGTCGCACAGCCTGTCGGTGCCACCAGTCATGATGAAGCCGTGAACGTGGCCTGATGCTCACTGGACCGCCACCGAAGTTCCACGGAACTCGGGACATCCTCGGGCTTTGCCCTCCACCTGATAGACGTCCAGCCCCTCCTGGACGACGATCTCCAGCAACCGAACCGATTCGTACCCGAACTCGCGGGCCATGACGTCGAGTGACGGCTGGGTTTTTTCGTAGATCCGGCGACGCACCCACGCCGGGTCGAGGTCGGTGCCGAGTAACGCATCCGGGCCGGGGATGTTGTCGGTCACGCCGAGAACGACTGTGCCTCCGGTCGCGTTCGCGAAACACACGGCGGCGTCCGCCAAGCCGGACACCGTATCGTTGCGAGAGTCGCTCTGCCGCTTGAAGTCCAACTGGTCGTGCTCGACCTCGTCAGCAGGGCTGCCCGCAATCACTCGCTCGAGCGCCTGCGGGACGGTGCGCACTTTGCGACTCCTTTGAGGTTAGTGCAATAAGAACGGGTGACCCAAATGTAGGTCAAAGCCCGGCGCCAGGCAGCTCGCTCAGGACGGTGGTCCGGATTGCACTGGTGTCGATCTAGAGTTCGGCTTCGACCAGGTCAGCGAGAAGCTCTGCGCCCATCAGCACACGATCTCGTGCGTCTGCCACCGCGCCGTCGAAGGTTGCCTGCGGCACCACGACAACGAACCCGTCTTCGGTCGTCGCCACGTCACTTCGCAGGGCCCGGATTGACGCGAGCTTCGCGCCGCCCTTGTCGACGCCGCTCCGGATGGCGATACCCGCCTGGGTGCTACGCAGACCGATTCCGCTACGCGTGAGCTCCATCCAGCGGTGAGTCGTCGAGTAGCCGTAGAACCACGGATCCTTCACCTCCGCCGGCGAGCCGGCCTCGCGCCAAATGGCGTAGAGGTAGGGGTCGCGGTAGTAGCTGCGCTGGACTGTCTTGTCGAGCATGGTCATCTCGTAGCCCAGCCCGTGGTCCGCTCCGTAGTAGATGCCGGAGCGGCCTTCTCTCATGCAGCCGTAGCGGGCGAGGTAATACCGCCAGTCGAATGCGGCCGCGACTTCGCGCTCCTCGAGGAACGCGCTGACCACACGGTCCATTCGTTCCGCGATCGAGCCCGTGCCCTCTGCTAAGTCGTCGAGAAGCTGACTGACGACGCCGCCGGTGCGGGCCAGGCCGGTGCGGTCGCCACGGTCGACGAGCAGGGTGCGCCACACACTCTCGGTCGTCCGCGAGCCGAAGAGGTGATAGTCCGAGTGCGGGTAGTCACGGTGATACTCGCCTGTGGCCACCAGTGCGGCAGTCAGCGTCGACCAACCGGCCGGCGCGAATGCCTGGTCGAACGTCTCGGCTCGTCCAGTCAGCAGTTCATCGAGCTCGAACGCGGCGAGAGTTCCACGGAGGATCGGGTGGTCCTCGAGTCTCGCAATGGCAGTCGCGTGTTCAGGATGCTGCGCGCGAAAGTCCCGCTTGCGCTGCTCGTCGACGATCTGGTTCTGGTTGTAGGTAGCCAGTACCGCGAGATCGCCCGTCCGCATGAACTCAGCGACCTCGGCAACGAACTTCGGCATGTTCTGGACACGCATCTCGAATTGGGACGCCTCGTTCACGTTGCGCAGGACCCGGAGGCGCTCTGCGGCGTGGTCGGTGCCCTCGATCCGCTGTATGAGGACCGCGTACAGCAGCAACGTGTCGGTCAGGGAGAACGCCCGGGTGCTGCCTCGCATCACACCGTATCGATCGCAGCAGGCGAGAAAGAGATTGGGGTTGGGCGCGCCAAACAGCCGGACGGCGGCGCCGGTGCTCAAGGTATCGAAGAGCGACTCGAAGAGAGGCTCCAGCTCTGGCCCCTTCGGCCAGCGGTCGAAGGCGTCGAAGACGAAGTCGAGATGTTCCCCGTGCCTCTTGTTGTCGTTGGAGAACAACACCTCCGCGCGACGCTCGAGGCGACGCTGCTCGTCGCCGAGCAGGCGACCTTCGCGCCATTCGCAGACCTCGAGGACGAAGTCGAGGTACCGCATGAACTCGTCGTCGACAATGTCGTTGTCGCCTCGGTATGGCCAGAGGAGGTCGGTCCACGGGCCGTCGATCCGCTCACCGAACTTTGCTGTGCGTCCCGTGTGTTCGATGACCTGACCGAAGTGGGCCTTGAATGCCTCGAAGGTGGTGAGCGGCTTGCCGCGCGAATTCATCTTGATGTAAAGGTCGTCGGCGGCGCCCATGTCGGCAACGGGCAACAACTGGAACCAGACGGCAGGCCTCTCAGCATCCGTCAGTGCCGCCCAGGCCGACTCAGGGTCCGCATCCGCGAAGCGTTCAGTTATCGCGTCGATCATGACCAGCATCGCTCCGACGGTCGGGTCGAACCGCCACAGGTGGAGGTACCAGCTCTGGTCGGTGATCCAGTCCGAGGGTGGACCTGCAAGGCCCGCTGCCGGCGGGTTACCGACCAGCTGCTCGCAGAACCTCCGCGCGCTCGGCCGCGTTGCGTACGTGAGGCGGGTCCACGGCAGCGAGGTGCTGAGGTTGCCGGTGCGGAAGGCGAGGTACCAGTGCAGCAGGAAGAGCGTCGTCAGGCGCTGTTGCCCGTCGAGAGGCTCGAACTTGCCGTCGCGCGCCTCGCCGTACACGAAGTCGAGGCCGACGGGCGGACCCAAGGTCAGTGCCGTGTGCAGCGTGTCCAGGAACGTGTCCCGCACGTCGTCGGCGTGTGCATCGCGACGGCCCTGCGCGTAGTCCCGCTGGATCAGCGGGATCTCGATCGCATCGACCCTGGGTGCCTCTGTGTCGTTGTCGTCGAACATGCCGACGAAGGAGGTACGGAAGCCCTTCACTGCGCCGTCTCCTCGTCCTCGTCACTCGTCAGCCCGGGCCGATCCTCGAGCAGGTACGGCGCTAGAACCTCCTGCATGGCGGCCAGGTAGCCGTCGCGGTCGAGCGGCCCCCAGAAGTGCACCTGCGTGCCGGCGTCTGTGTAGTACTTGAGGAACGCGTTACGGGTGCAGACCGGGATGTAGGCGCCGCTGCGGTCGAGCGCGATCACCTGTCGGCGCTTCACCTCAAAGACCGAGTTGTTGAGAACGCTGTTGTCCGCGCTGGCAAGGAGAGCGAGGTTGCTGATCGAATCCACCTCGCTGTGCTCAGTCGTCCCCGGGTCATCCGGATCGATCGCATCCCCGGCGACCGAGAACAGCTCCGTGATCTCGTGGTGCAGCGACTCGAACGCCTCGGCCGTGATCATCGGCAGGGCGTTGCTGATCCTGCCCTTGATCTCGGTGAGCTTCTCAGCGGGAAGGCTCAGGGCATCAAGTGCACCTTGGCGCTCGGTGAGCCAGGCCGTCCACTGCTCGACGGTGTTGAGGCCCTGGGAGTGTTGCGCGTGAATGTGTTCCAGCGACCACAGTCGCTTGGCGTATGCGTCGAACGAGTAGCGCTCCGACGAGTTCGTGTTGCGGCGCACCGTCTCGGAGTTCATCAGGAGAAGCACCCGAGATGTCCTTGTCGACTGATACGTCAGCGCAGCGAGGTCACGAGCAGACAGCTTGAGGGTGTCGCGGATCTGTTGGTCGAGCCATGTTTGGAACTGCGTCTTCGCCGTGCCGCGCGCTGCGGTGACCAGGCCGCTGAACGTCGCCCCGGCGCGATGCGACGAGGTAGCCGATCCTGTGGAAGAGGTCGCGATCGTCGTACCAGCCGAGGATCAGCGAATGCAGGTCGACCACGCGCTCCCACAGAGCTTGCGCGTCGTCGGCGATCGACGGCCGCAGGGTCTCGAACGTGTGGAACGCAGGCCGGACGTGCCAGTCCTGCTGCGCGTCCTCAGCGTCTGCAAGCGTGTCCAGGAGGAGGCTGATGCGGGTCGCGCTGCCGTCCGGCTGGCCAGTCGCGAAGGCCCAGACCTCAGGCGCCCGGAGGTCACGCTCGATGCTGTCCCATTGCGCCGCGGTCTCGAACTTTCGGTCGACGCGCGACAGCAGGAGCGCCTTGACGAGCTCCGCGTCGGTCAGCGGGATTCGGCCCACGTTGAGACGGGTGAACAGAGTGCGGGAGTCGAACTCCTCGGTGTCGGGCGCCTCATACCAGATCACGCGCACGGACTCGTCCAACGCTTCGTTCAGTTTCGACGCCGCTGTCGAGGGGTTTGGCCTGCTCGCGAACCAAATCTCGATGCATCGAGACGCCGCAAAGACGTGGAAGTAGTCGATGTTCTCAAGGCTTCCCGCCTCGGTTGGGTTGTCGAGGTACGTGGCGCTGCCGGGTCTGGTCTCGTAGCTGAGCGAGTACTGCGGCTCGACGAAGGGCAGGTACCGGTTGATCGCCCGCAGGATCAGATACAGCGTCGTGAGCCGCTGCTGGCCGTCAACCAGCTCCCAACGATCGTCATCGAGCTTCTTCACGACGACAGGCTGGAGGTAGTAGTCGCTGCCGCGCGCCTCGGCGATGTCATCGAGGAGCAGTCGGACCTCCTGCTCGCCCCAGCGATAGCCGCGTTGATACGCGGGGATGAAGAACTCCCCACGGACCGATCCCACGGTACGTGGCTCCAGCGTTGCGGCCATGGCAGTCACGCTTGTCAACGTAGCTCTCGGGAAACCAGCCAATAAGACCGCATCCAATCAGTCCTCGGTGCGTGCGCGGCCGATGGCATACGACCTCTTCAGGGTGGACCGGGAGAACCGCGGCGTCGTCGCCGCGGCCAAGGACTAGCCCGCGGCTCGCGATGCAGCGCAGGGCGTTGATTGTGTCGGCGGCGAGTTCGTCGGCCGGGTCGAGGAGGGCGGCTACGACCTCGAACTGGCCAGGGGTGAAGAGCCCTTCGGTGAGGGCCGTTTCGATGCGCATCGGGTGAAGCGCGGCGACATTCGGATGCTTGCGCTGGTTGTCGCGCAAGTTTGATCCCGATGTGTACCCGATGTGCACGGCCAGGCACGTGATCATGGAACGAGTCCAGAATAGCTACGGGCCCCATAAACTGGGACCTACAGCCTAGTGCCCCCGGCAGGATTCGAACCTGCGCTCCCGCCTCCGGAGGGCGGTGCTCTATCCCCTGAGCTACGGGGGCGCGGTGCTGAACTCTACCGCACGCACGGGACGTTCCGACCGTCGGCGGCTTCCGACAGCCGGTCAGCTCGGCGGCGTGAACGGCAACGGCTGGGCGCCCCGCAGCGCGAGCATCTGCGTCATCACCGACGCCTCGGACGTCTGCGCCTCCAGCATCTTGCCGGCGAAGTTGGCGACGATCGGATTGGCGGCGTGGTCGGCGGCGTACTGCATCATAATCTTGCCGCCCTGATGGTGCCGCAGCATCAACTGCAGGAAGTAGACGTCGGATTCCTTGCCGCGCAAGGTCTTCAGTCGCGCCAGTTCACCAGAGGTGGCCATTCCCGGCATCTTCGCCTGGAAGCCGGAGTCATCGGCGGTACCGGTGGCGGAGGTGCTGCCGGTGCTGCGCAAGGTGGTCGTCATTCCCATGCCGGACATCTGATGCCCGCCGGCCGGCATCCATGCCATCCGCGGGCCGATCACCTGCTCCGGGAGTTGCCACAGCGCCAACCAGCCCTGCATCTGACCGACCTGGGCCTGTTGGACCGAGGCGATGTCGTAGGCCAGCAGCCGGATCTCCGGATCCTGCGAGTCGATCTCCCCGTAGTGCGCCATCACGATGCCTTGGCTGTGATGCACGATCATGTCCCGGGCGAAGCCGGCCTCGATCGAGTCCGTGGCCGGAACCTGCACCGCGAGCGCGTTGGGGCTACGGGAATCCAGTCCACGGACCATGAAACCGATCAAGAACCCCACCAGCAGAATGGCGACGGTGCCCAGCGACAGCACGATGGCAGTGCCCCGGACTCCCCAGCGCTCCGGCACCGACCGGGTGTGCGGTGGTGGTCGAACTATCGGTGCAGCGGCCGGCGCATCCTCGGCGGCGTCGTCCCGGCCGGCCTGGTGGACTCGGTCGGCCAGATCCCGGCTACCGGTCGGCGCCGGAACCTGCGGATCCTGCGCTGACGTCACGGTGTGCCGGAGCCACCGGTGCTCGACCCGGCTGCAGTGGATCCGGCGCCAGTGGATCCGGCCGCTGTGGATCCGGCAGCAGTGGAGCCGGCCGCATCGGATCCGCCCGGCGGGGTGGTGCCGGTCGGCGGGCCGCCGGCCGAACCGGATGTGCTGGGCTGGACCGGGCCGGTCTCCGATGCGCTCGGCTGGACCGCACCCGACCCGGTGGCCGGCGCTCCGCCGGCCCCGGACTCCGCGCCGGCGGACCCGGTGGCCGCGGCGCCCGGCTCTCCGGTCGCCTCGGCGGCTCCCTTGCCGTCCATCTGCACGTCGGTGCTGCCGCGCGGGCTGGCGTCGAACGCCGGCGGGTTGGCGCTGTCCCAGCCGGGCGAATCGCAACGAGCGCCGGTCTCCGGGTATACGAAGGGGTTCTGCCGTAACGCGGTGATGAACTGCTGGATGCGAGGGTCGGTGACCGAATCGACCTGCAACTGGTGAGCCCAGGCCTGCAGCGACACCTTGGTCTTCAAGCCCGGATACGGGCTCATCGAAATGAAACCCTGTCCGTTCACCAGGCCCTTGAGGGTGTCCAGCTCGGCGCCCTTGACGGTGTCCGGGTTGTAGGCAATCCAGATCGCCCCGTGCTCCAGTGTGTGCACCATGTTCTCGTCGCGCACCGCGGTGGTGTACACCACGCCCTCACAGGCCGCCCATTGACCGTCGTGCGGTCCGCCCACCGGCGGGAACCGGTCGTAAGCCACCCGCTGATCGGCGGACACGTGCATTGCCGCCTTGTAGGACGGATAGGAGAACGGCTGCTGGGTGCCGTTGTCGGTGGCGGCTCCGACGAAGATCCCAGGGATCGCCCTGGACGGATCCCGGTTCTCGGCTGTCGGCGTGAACGGCGCCAGTGCCGCCGCCTTGCCGGTGTTGGCGTTGTGTTTGGCGATCACCACCCAGGCGATGGCGCCGGCCAGCACGACGACCAGGGCCACCGCCATGATCGTCAGCCACGGCAGGCCCCTGCCCTGCCGGATCACCGGCGGGACCGGCGTGGATCCTGACCGTTTCTTGCTGTTGCCGCTGGCCATCATCGGTGGGGGACCTCGCAAGTGAAAGTAGCGGAAACGGACGAGTGGCGCGCGATGGCCTTCCCGACGGGATCGGTCACGCGCCCCGGAGGGAGCCCGGGCGAGTCTACGGCCGGATCATCAGAGGTCCGGCCCCGACCGGCTCGCGCGACCCGCGCCGCGACGACGGTCCGCACCGGCGACCCGAGGCAACGCCGACCCGGCAACGCCGACCTGGCGACGGACGACCCGGCGCACGGTCGACCCCGCGCGGACTACGGCGCCGACGACCGGCGCACGGCGGGGCCGGGGTGCCTGAGGAGCCGGCGGCGTCGGATTCCTAGGATGAGATGTGTGAGAGCCGACCAACCCGGCAGTCGGCGCCGACCGACGAGCGGTTGCACGCCGGTTCGCGCGCCATCGGCGACGGGCATGCGGAATTTCGGGGGGCGACCGCCGGCGAATGTCCGGACCAAGGCAAGGTATGCGCTGAGGGTCGCCGTCCTTCGGTGTCCGGCCCGGGAGCACCCGGAGCCCGGTCACGCCCGGTCGACCACACATCGACCCCGCCATCCGGAATGGCTGGCAATGACCGAGCAGGAGTGTCTGGAACCGGTGCGCACCCCGTCATCGCAGGGTCGGCCGATGTCGCCTGCCGCCACCCCCGACGGTCGGCCGATGTCGCCTGCCGCCACCCCCGACGGTCGGCCGGTGGCCGTGCCGCCGGCGGGATTGCCGCCCGGAGGGCCGCCGCCGCTCGGAATCCCGATGTCGCCGGAGAGGCTGTGAGGGCGCATCCGGCAGGGCCGCGGCACGGAGAATCCGTCGTCAGTCATCCGGCACCAGGGCCGCCGGCAGATGTCAACCTGATCGACGAGCGGCTCTGGCCGCGGGGCGCGCGCCGAGAGGATTGCGGTGCGCTGACCATCGCCGGCGCGGACGTCCGGGAACTGGCCTCCGACTTCGGCACGCCGTTGATGGTGGTCGACGAGGCCGATTTCCGGTCCCGCTGCCAGGACTATGCGGACGCTTTCGGCGTTGCCGCCGATGTGCACTACGCCGGCAAGGCATTCCTGTGCGCAGAGGTCGTCCGCTGGCTGAACGACGAGGGCCTGTCGCTGGACGTCTGCACCGGCGGTGAACTGTCGTTGGCACTGCGCGCGGGCTTCCCCGCGGCCCGGATCGCGCTGCACGGCTCGAACAAGTCCGATGCCGAGTTGGCGGCTGCCATCGACTCGGGTATCGGGGTGATCGTCGTCGACTCGTTCCACGAGATCGCCAGGCTGGCGGGACTCACCGAGGACATCGCGACGCAGGTCGATGTGCTGATCAGGGTGACCGTCGGGGTGGAGGCGCACACCCATGAGTTCATCGCCACCGCCCACGAAGACCAGAAGTTCGGTTTCTCGCTCTCCACCGGTGATGCGGCGGAGGCCGCCCGCCGGGTGGTCGCCGTCCCCGGCCTGCGGTTGATCGGGTTGCACTCGCACATCGGCTCGCAGATCTTCGACCCATCCGGGTTCGAAGTGGCCGCGCACCGCGTGGTGGGACTGCTGGCGGAACTCATCGAGCTGCATCCGGACCTGGCGGACACCATCCACACCATCGACCTCGGCGGCGGCCTGGGAATCGCCTATGTCCCGAGCGATGACCCGCCGGCGCCGGACGCGATGGCGAAGTCGTTGTCCGGCATCGTATCCAGGGAGGCGCAGGCGGCCGGCGTTGCCGCCCCGCGGATCGCGGTGGAACCGGGACGGGCCATCGCGGGGCCGGGCACGATCACCCTGTACGAGGTCGGGACGGTCAAGGATGTGACATTGGACGGCGGCCTGGTGCGGCGTTATGTCAGCGTCGACGGCGGGATGAGCGACAACATCCGGACCGCGCTCTACGACGCCGACTACACCGTCACTCTGGCGTCCAGGGCGTCCGCGGCTCCGGGTGTGCCCTCCCGCGTAGTGGGAAAGCACTGCGAGAGCGGCGATATCGTTGTTCGCGACTGTTACCTTCCGGCCGATCTCGCGATCGGCGACCTGTTGGCAGTCGCCTCGACCGGCGCCTACTGCTATGCCATGGCCAGCAACTACAACCGGCTGCCGCGGCCGGCCGTGGTGGCAGTCCGGGATGGTGATGCGCGGGTGATACTTCGCCGGGAAACCGACGAGGACCTGATGCGACTGGAGATCTGGTGACCACTGACGTTCCGCCGGACGGTTCTGGGAACCGGCCGACCCGACCGGCCGGTCAGCCCTCTCTGGTGCCCGGCACCGTGCTGCTGGCAGTCGCCGCGGTGCTGATCGTGCTGGTGCTGGTGAAGCCCGATATGCCGGGGTGGTTGCGCACGGGGGTCGCGGTGCTGGCTGTGCTGGTGGTGATCGCGCTGTTGGTCGTCGCCTTCCGGGTCTTCCGCGGGACCACCAGGCGGAATCGATGAACCGGCCGGCCAGGGCCGGGAACGGGAGTCGCCCGGTCAGGGTCGGCCTGCTCGGATCGGGCGTCGTTGGCTCGCAGGTGATACGGCTGCTCACCGACCACCGCGACGAACTTGCCGCCAGGGTCGGCGCGCCGCTGGAACTCGCTGCGGTCGCCGTCCGTCGGCCGCACAAGCACCCGGAGGTTCCGGCGCACCTGTTGACCACCGATGCCGCGGCGCTGGCCGCCAGAGCGGACATCGACGTGGTGGTAGAGGTGATGGGCGGCATCGAGCCCACCAAGGAGGTGCTGCTGACCGCCCTGCGCCGGGGGGCCGGAGTGGTCACCGCCAACAAGGCACTGCTCGCCGAGGACGGAGCAGCACTGTACGAGGCGGCCGACGCGGCCGGCGCCGATCTCTACTTCGAAGCAGCCGTCGCCGGGGCCATCCCGCTGATCCGCCCGCTGCGCGAATCCCTTGCCGGAGACCGGATCTCCAGGATCATGGGCATCGTCAACGGCACCACCAACTTCATCCTGTCGGCGATGACGGCGAGCGGCGACAGCTACGCCGGGGCACTGAAGGAAGCCACGAGACTGGGTTACGCCGAGGCGGATCCGACTGCTGACGTCGACGGATTCGATGCCGCCGCGAAGGCCGCGATCTTGGCTTCCGTCGGCTTCCACACCAGGGTGGCCGCTGCCGACGTCTACCGCGAGGGGATCGGTGACGTGTCCGCTGCGGACATTCTCGCCGCGGACGAAATCGGTTGTGTCATCAAACTTCTGGCCATCTGTGAGCGGGTTTCCGGCGACGGTGCCGGCGGTGCGGGCAGCGAGTCGGTGTCCGCCCGGGTACACCCGGTGATGCTGCCCCGCCACCATCCGCTTGCTTCGGTGGACGGCGCCTACAACGCCGTGTACGTCGAAGCCGAAGCCGCCGGCACGTTGATGTTCTACGGTCCGGGAGCCGGCGGCGCGCCGACGGCATCCGCGGTGCTGGGCGATCTGGTCGCCGTCGCCCGCAATCAGGTGAGCGGCGGCCGCGGACCGCGGGAGTCGGCGTACGCCGACCTGTCGATCCGGCCGATCGGCGACGTACCGACCAGGTACCACATCAGCCTGGACGTGCAGGATCGTGCCGGCGTGCTGGCGGCGGTGGCGACGGCCTTCGCCGAGGCTGGGGTGTCCATTGCCACCGTCCGTCAGCAGGGCCGGGGCGAGGATGCGGCCCTGGTACTGGTGACTCACACCGCACCGGATGCCGCGCTGTCGGCGACAGTGGCCAGACTGACAGAGCTTGATGCGGTGCGTCAGGTTGCCTCGGTGATGCGTGTGATGGGGGAGATCTGATGGGGGAGATGGAGATGTCCGCCGACCGTATCGCCGCCCGGGCGCCGGTTCACCGCAGCTGGCCCGGGCTGATCGCCGCCTATGCCGACCGGGTGCCGGTTCCGGAAGGAGCCGAGATCATCACCCTGTTCGAAGGTGGAACGCCACTGCTGCGGGCGCCTTCGCTGTCTCAGCGGACCGGCTGCGAGGTGTACCTGAAGGTCGAGGGCGCCAACCCGACAGGTTCCTTCAAGGACCGGGGAATGACGGTGGCCGTCACGGTCGCGAAGGCGGCCGGCGCCAAGGCCGTCCTGTGTGCCTCCACCGGCAACACATCGGCCTCGGCCGCCGCCTATGCGGCCAGGGCCGGCCTGCTGGCAGCGGTACTGGTGCCGACCGGCCGGATCGCCGCTGGAAAGCTCGCCCAGGCGGTGGCCTACGGCGCCCAGATCCTGCAGATCGACGGAAACTTCGACGACTGCCTGGAACTGGCCCGCAAGACCGTCGTCTCGACCGACGGGCTGGAACTGGTCAACTCGGTGAACCCGGCCCGGATCGAGGGCCAGAAGACGGCGGCCTTCGAGATCTGCGACGTTCTGGGCCGGGCACCCGACGTGCACTGCCTACCGGTCGGCAACGCCGGCAACATCACCGCGTACTGGAAGGGCTATTCCGAGTACCACGCCGACGACATGATCCAGACCACGCCGCGGATGTTCGGTTTCCAGGCGGCCGGCGCGGCGCCGCTGGTCCTCGGCCATCCCGTGCGAGATCCGGACACCATCGCGTCCGCCATCCGCATCGGCAACCCGGCCTCCTGGCAGGGTGCCATCGGCGCCAGGGACGGATCGGGCGGTCTGATCGACGCGGTGACCGACGAACAGATCCTGGACGCCTATCGGCTGCTCGCCTCGTCCACCGGAGTCTTCGTCGAACCGGCCTCGGCGGCATCCGTGGCCGGACTGCTGGCCACCAGCGCCGACGGCCGAATGCCCCGGGGATCGCTGGTGGTGTGCACGGTGACCGGTCACGGTCTGAAGGATCCGGACACCGCGCTGGCCGCGATGCCGGTCCCGGTGGTGCTCCCGATCTCGGCGGAGGCGGTTGCCGAGGCGCTGGACCTGCGATGACGGGGCCGGACGCGGGTGCCGTCCGGGTCAGGGTGCCGGCGACCGCGGCGAACCTGGGGCCGGGTTACGACAGCCTGGGCATAGCGCTGGGCAGGTACGACACGGTAGTCGCCCGCCGGATCGACGGGGAGCCGCGGATCGAAGTCTCAGGTTGCGGCGCGGACTCTGTGCCACGCACGGCGGAGAATCTGGTCTATCGCAGTGCGCTGCTCGGGTTCCAGGAGTTGGGCGAACCGCCGCCGAGCATGGAGTTGTTGTGCCGCAACGAGATTCCGCACGGCGGAGGACAGGGCTCGTCCGCGGCGGCGATCGTCGCCGGGCTTGCTGTCGCCAGGGAACTGACCGCCGGCGGCGGGCGGAAGATGCCGGACGCGGCGCTGCTTGACCTTGCCGCCCGGATGGAGGGGCACCCCGACAACGCGGCTCCCGCGGTGCTCGGAGGCTTCACCCTTGCCTGGATGGACGCCTGTGGGCATACCAGTGTTGTCCGGCGGAAGCTGCATCCGGACATCACCGTTGTGATGTTCAGCGCCACCCGGGGGTCGTCCACCGAGCAGGCGCGGGCAATGCTTCCGCCGACCGTGCCGCATGCCGAGGCCGCCGCCAACTCCGCGGCGGCCGCGTTGCTGGTGCACGCCATCGCCGACGACCCGTCGCTGCTGCTCGCCGGCACCGAGGACTTCCTGCACCAGAAGTACCGAGCTACGGCGATGCCGGCGACCGCCCGGCTGATGGCAGATCTGCGCCGGGCTGGGATCGCTGCGGTGGTCTCCGGGGCCGGGCCATCGGTGTTGGCGTTCGTCACCGACGATTTCCCGCTGGAATCGTGGCGACGTCCGGGTTTCGATCCGATCCGCCTCGCCGTCGACGAGCAGGGCCTGCAGGCCGGGCCTCTGCTGCACTGAATCAACGTGCGCCGCCGCGCCGGTCCCGTGGCGGCCCGCCGGTGAGCGACCGACGCAACACGCGGCGCGTGTTGCTGGCCGCCGGATTGACGGTTACGCTTGGTGTGATCACCGGTGCTGCGAGTACCGTGGCAGCAACAGCGAGACCAGTTGCATCTACCGGGGGAACTCGCGATCGACCGGGCGCTCCATACGAACCGGCCCGCCCCCGCAATAGGCAGGACGTTCCTCGGCGCACGAGCCTGCCGGATCGAGCTGCCTGCCACGCACCGCGTGATCACCAAGGGAAATCTCCCAGCGAAGCGCCCGAACAGGGCGCGGACTGTTCCGTCGGCCGTCGAGCCGGCGACACCGCAACCGGACCGCTGACAGCGGCCGGACAGGAAGGAACTTCGTGAGCGACACCACGGAGCTGTTGAACATCACTTCTGACGCCTCAGCCTCTCAGGCTGCCGGAACCCGCAGCCGCCGAGCAGGCGCCGGGCTGTCGTCGATGGTGCTACCGGATCTCAAGGCCATGGCCACCTCCATGGGCATCAAAGGCATTTCGGCGATGCGCAAGGGCGACCTGGTATCGGCGATCGCAGCGAAGCAGGGCGGCTCAGGCAACAGCGCGGCCGGATCCGCATCCACCGCCAACGGCGCAGCCGGCCGGCGCGCGGCGCCCGGCACACCGCCGGCCTCGGCGTCCGACGCCGGCCCAGCATCGACCGCGGCCGTCGCCGACGCCGCCGACGGCGAACGACCCGCCCGCCGTCGAGCGGCCAGGACGGCCGGCGCACCCGAGCTCAACGGGGCTGCCCAGCCGGCCGGCGACCAGCGCAACGGCGCCACCCTGTTCGACAGCACTCAGCCGAGTGCCGAACAACGTCCGACCGCCGAGCGGCCCACGGTCACCGAGCAGCGCGGCGTCACCGAGCAGCTTGACGCCACCGAGCAGCCCAGTGCCGCCCGGAACGGGAACGCCGATGGCAACGGCACCCGGACCGAAGGCACCGTGCAGACCGACCGAGAGGATCGTCAGGACGGCGGGAACCGGCGCAACCGCCGGAATCGCCGTGACCGCGAATCCTTCGACGGCGACGCCGGTCAGGGCAGCCAGGATCGCGGCGATCGCGGTCAGCAGAGCCAGGCCCAGCCGCAGGGCGACCGCAACCGCCAGCAGGGTGACCGCAACCGTCAGCAGAGCGACCGGAACGGCCAGCAGGCCCGGCAGAACGACCGGAACGGTCAGCTGGACGACCGGATCGACCGGCAGAGCGATGGGGGCGGTCAGCAGAGCGACCGGCAGGATGGGAACGGCCAGCAGACCCGGCAGAACGACGGGAACGGCCAGCAGACCCGGCAGAACGACGGGAACGGCCAGCAGACCCGGCAGAACGAGGGGAACGGCCAGCAGACCCGGCAGAACGACCGGAACGGCCAGCAGACCCGGCAGAACGACCGGAACGGTCAGCAGAACGACCGGAACGCCCAGCAGGACGACCGGGACGGCGACGACGACGGCCGCGGCGGACGCCGGCGAAACCGCTACCGCGACCGGAATCGGCGCGGCAGCAGCCGTGACCAGCGCGGTGGTAACGCCTATGCCGACACCACGGACACCGAGGTCCGAGACGACGATGTACTGGTACCGGTGGCCGGCATCCTCGACGTGCTGGATTCCTACGCTTTCATCCGGACCTCCGGCTACCTGTCGGGTCCGAACGATGTCTACGTCTCACTCAGCCAGGTTCGCAAGGGTGGTCTGCGGCGTGGCGACCACGTCACCGGCGTCATCCGGGCCCCCCGCGACGGTGAGCAGGCGCGGCAGAAGTTCAACGCGCTGATCCGCCTGGATACGGTCAACGGCCTTGATCCGGACACCGCCAGGGACCGGCCGGAGTTCACCAAACTCACCCCGCTGTACCCGAACGAGCGGCTGCGGCTGGAAACCGAGTCGCACCTGCTCACCACCCGGGTCATCGACCTGGTGATGCCGGTCGGTAAGGGGCAGCGGGCGCTGATCGTCTCGCCGCCCAAGGCCGGCAAGACGATGGTGATGCAGGCCATCGCCAATGCCATCACCACCAACAATCCCGAGTGCCACCTGATGGTGGTCCTGGTCGACGAGCGGCCCGAAGAGGTCACCGACATGCAGCGGTCGGTGAAGGGAGAGGTGATCGCGTCCACCTTCGACCGGCCGCCGGCAGACCACACCATGGTTGCCGAACTGTCCATCGAGCGGGCCAAGCGACTGGTGGAGATGGGCAGGGACGTGGTCGTGCTGCTGGACTCGATCACCCGGCTCGGTCGCGCCTACAACCTGGCGGCGCCGGCCTCGGGCCGGATCCTGTCGGGTGGTGTGGACTCGACGGCCTTGTTCCCGCCGAAGCGGTTCCTGGGTGCGGCCCGCAACATCGAGGACGGCGGATCGCTCACCATCTTCGCCTCGGCGCTGGTGGAGACCGGATCCGCCGGCGACACGGTGATCTTCGAGGAGTTCAAGGGCACCGGCAACGCCGAGCTGAGACTGGACCGGCGGCTGGCGGACAAGCGGATCTTCCCGGCGATCGATGTCGATCAGTCATCGACCCGGAAAGAGGACCTACTGCTCTCGCCGGACGAACTCGCGATCACGGTCAAGCTGCGCCGGGTGCTGTCCGCCCTGGATGCGCAGCAGGCGCTGGAACTGGTGCTCGACCGGCTCCGCAAGTCGCACACCAACATCGAGTTCCTGATGCAGGTCGCCAAGAACACCCCTGGAAACGAATAAGCGCACCGTCGTGCCGGCCCGCGGCGGGAATACCCCCAGGGCGCCGGCGGTTATCACCCCAGCGCCCCGTCATGGCACACTTTCCGTGCTCCAGGCCGTCCGTCCTGGACACCGTGCTCGATGACGACCGTGCTCGACAACGACCGTGTTCGACAACGACCGTGCTCGACAACGACCGACAGGGCGCAAGAATCCCGGCTCCGGTTCACGGCGCCCGCATCCAGCGGACACCGACCCGGCGGCCACCAGAGAGGATCCGACATGAAAACAGGCATCCACCCGGAGTACGTGCAGACCGAGGTCTCGTGCGGCTGTGGCAACACTTTCACCACCAGGAGCACCCAGACCGCCGGGAAGATCACGGTCGAGGTCTGCTCCAACTGCCACCCGTTCTACACCGGCAAGCAGAAGATCCTGGACACCGGTGGCCGGGTCGCGCGGTTCGAGGCGCGTTACGGCAAGCGCACCCGCTAGTCCCCTCAGGCGGCGCCCGCCCGGCTCCAATGCCGGCGGGCGCCGTTTGGCGTCCAGGGCTGCTTGGGCCCGGACAACCGGTTCACCCCGACCGCCGAACCCCGATACCGAAGCGAGAAAGCCGATGACAGCCCCGAGCCGGGCAGCGCCCGATCTGGTGGCCGAATACGCCAGGTTGGAGACCGAGCTAGCCGATCCGGCCGTGCACTCCGACCAGACGGTGGCGCGGCGGCTCGGGCGCCGCTACGCCGAACTCGCCCCGATTGTCCGGGTGGCCCGGGAGCTGGACGCCACGCGCGGGGACCTGCGGGCCGCCATCGAGTTGGGCACCGAGGACGCCGGCTTCGCCGCCGAGGCCGATGTACTCTCCGTCCGGGTGGCCGAACTCGAATCGACCCTCTCGCAGCTGCTCGCCCCGCGGGACCCGGACGACGCCAAGGATGTGATCCTCGAGGTCAAGGCGGGGGAGGGCGGCGAGGAATCGGCGTTGTTCGCCGGGGACCTGCTCCGGATGTACCTGCGCTACGCCGAGCGCCGCGGCTGGAAGACCGAGGTGCTCTCGGCTACCGAATCCGACCTCGGCGGATACACCTCGGTGACGGTGGCCGTCAAGGCAGCCGGCAGTCCGGCACCGGCCGACGGGGTGTGGGCGCGGCTCAAGTACGAAGGCGGCGTGCACCGGGTGCAACGGGTCCCGGTGACGGAATCCCAGGGACGGGTCCACACGTCAGCGGTGGGCGTGTTCGTCTCGCCGGAGGCCGAAGAAGTGGACGTGGTGGTCGACCCGAGTGATCTGCGGATCGACGTCTTCCGCTCGTCAGGCCCGGGCGGTCAGTCGGTGAACACCACCGACTCCGCGGTACGCATCACCCACCTGCCGACCGGCATCGTCGTCAGCTGCCAGAACGAGAAATCACAGCTGCAGAACAAGGAGCAGGCACTGCGGATCCTGCGGTCCCGGCTGCTGATCGCCGCCCGGGAACAGGCCGACGCGGTCGCCGCCGATGCCCGTCGCTCCCAGGTCCGGACTGTGGACCGGTCCGAACGGGTGCGCACCTACAACTTCGGCGAGAACCGGATCGCCGACCACCGGGTCGGCTACAAGGCCTACAACCTGGACGCGGTGCTTGACGGTGATCTCGACGGTGCGCTGGACGCGCTGGAAGCCGCCGACCGGGCCGAACGGCTGACCAGCGCCGGAGGCGACCCGAGTGGCGCGTGAATCCCTCCGGGTGGCGATCAAGGCGGCCACCGAACGGCTGACCGCGGCCGGGGTGCCGTCACCGCAGGCCGATGCCGAGGAACTGGCCGCATGGTCGCTCGGCATCCAGCGCACCCGGCTCGGACTGCACCCGCTGGTGGAATCCGGGTGGGTCGAGCACTACCAGCATCTCATCGACCGGCGGGAGCAGCGCATCCCGCTGCAGCACATCATCGGCTCGGTGCACTTGGGCAGTGCCACCGTCCAAGTCGGGCCAGGGGTGTTCATCCCGCGCCCGGAGACCGAGCTGCTGGTCGACTGGGCGGTGGCCGGTATCCGCGACGTCCGCTCTCCGGTCGTGGTCGATCTGTGCACCGGCAGCGGCGTGGTGGCGCTGGCCATCGCCGCCCACCGGCCGGACGCCAGGGTGATCGCTGTCGAACGCGAGGCCGGGGCGCTGGCCTGGGCCAGGCGCAACCTGGAGTTCCACCTCGAGCACGGGGGCTCACCGGTCGAGCTGCGCGGCGGCGACATCACCGACCCCCGACTGCTGTTCGACCTGGACGGCTCGGTCGACCTGGTGACGGCCAATCCTCCCTACGTGCCGGCGGGCACACCGGTCGATCCCGAGGTTGGGGTGCACGATCCGCCGCAGGCCGTCTTCGCCGGGGTTGACGGTCTGGATGTGATCCGCCCGTTGGTCTCGGTGGCCGCGGCGATGCTGAAGCCGGGCGGGCTGCTGGCCATCGAGCACGACGACTCACACGGTGAGACGGTGCCGGCGATGCTGCGGGGCCGTCGGGTTCTGGACGAGGTGACCGATCACCCCGACCTGGCCGGACGCCCGCGGTTCGTCACCGCCCGGCGGGTGACGCTGCCGGATCGGCCCCCCGACGACCCCTTCCGATGAGATGCATCGGCTGAGATGGACCGGGTGAGCGGCTGCCTGAGCTGCGACAGGAACGAGTTGACCGACCGGCCTGTGCGCGAGCAGATCCTGGTCACCGAGTTCTGGCGGCTTGCCCACGCCTTCGGCACGCCGATCCCAGGTTGGTTGGTGCTGCCGCCGCTGCGGCACAGAACCGTGCGCGTCCGCATCACGCAACGGATCCGCACCGGCCTGCGCTCACACGCCTCAGGGTGATGACACCGGCGGATCCTCCACGATGTCGAAGACGTTGCCCTCCGGGTCAGCCATCGTGATCCACCGCAGTTCTGCCAGTGCTCCGTCCCGGAGCCGCCGGGCGCCTTTCGCGATGAGACGCCGCGTCTCGGACTCGCGATCAGACACATGCAGGTCAAGGTGAACCCTGTTCGAGCTGGCGTCGGTCCCTTGCACCTGCTGGATCAGGACCGCCGGCCCGTCGCCGCTGGGTGGCACCAGCACCCGGAACTGCGCAACCGATCCCTGCTGCTCGTACCGCAGTGCACTGCTCCAAAACTCGGCCAGTAGCGCAGTGTCGAGTGCGTCGATCACCACCACAAGACCAGGGGGTGAAGGTTCAGCCGGCGGTTTGGTCATGATTGAAACCTAACGGCGGGCACCGACAGTCGTGTGCAGGCATGTCGTGTCCCTGCCGGTGTAGCGGACAATTGCCCAGGACAGGGAGGCCGCAGAATTCTGGCCTCAAGGCCTGCGCGCCGGCCTGGGCCAGGCGCAACCTGGAGTTCCATCTCGAGCACGACGACTCACACGGTGAGACGGTGCCGGCGTTGCTTCGGGGCGGTCGGGTTCTGGGCGAGGTGACCGATCACCCGACCTGGCCGGACGCCCGTGGTTCGTCGCTCGCGAGATTCAATCCGGATGGTTCGGGCGAGACCACTCTGCAAACCCAGTTGACCCTGCCGGGGCTCGTGTACGCGCCGGGCGCTGTGCTTCGGGCCCGGGTGCAGGTCATCGGTGCCTCTCCCACCACGGTCCGGGCGAAGGTCTGGGCAGCAGGAACGCCGGAGCCCGCGGCTTGGCAGCGATCGGTCACTGACAACTCGGTGGGCTGGCAGGCACCTGGAGCTCTCGGCCTCAACCCCTACCTGTCCGGGACGGCGACCAATGCCCAGGTGACCATGTCGTTCGACGATCTCCGAGCCGATTCGCCCTAGACTGGTCCCGTCAAGGTCGAGATCCCGCTACCAGCCTGGGCGGCAGTGGTGTCCCACTGGCGCAGGCCTGATGCGGAGCATCCCGCCGCGGCGGACGGGGAGCGGCTGCATCCCGGGTTGATCGCGCAACCGGTGAACACCATCACCTCGGCGGCCTATCTGCTGGCTGCCTGCCGGTTGTGGCCGGAAGCCGGCGGGTCGGTGCGCGGGCGCGCGCTGTGCCTGGCGATGGCGGCGAACGGTGTGGGCAGCATGGGTTTTCACGGCCCAGGTGACGAGCTGTCCCACCGAATCCACGACGTGTCGCTGTGGTCGACGATTGGCGTGATGGTTACCGACACCGGCGTGATGGCCGTTCGACGGCCCCGGCAGTTGATCGGTTTGGTAGGGCCGCTCGCCGTTCTGGCGGCCGGTGCGGTGGTCAATGCGATGACCCGCACCGGGGGCCGCTGGTGCCGTCCGGACTCGGCGCTGCAGGGTCACGGGATCTGGCATCTGGCGAGCGCGGCGGCCCTTGCCGCGGCGGGTCGCCGGCTGAACCCCGACCCGCGGGCAGCCGGTCCGAGGCGCCGATCAGTCCGGCAGCCGACGGCCGGTCAGCTCGGGTAGCAGCAGGGACGCAGCGGCTGCGGTCAGATAGGCGGCGGCGAACACCCAGAACACCAGCGCGGTGCCCCAGCCCACGTTCAGCAGCCACGGCACCGACAGCGGCGCCAGGATGGAGGCGAGGCGGCCGAATCCGGCGGCCCAGCCCGCGCCGGTGGCCCGCAGCGGGGTCGGATAAACCTCCGGTGTGACGGCATACACCGCACCCCAGGCGCCCAGCGCGAAGAAGGACAGCAGACAACCGGCGATCAGGACGGTCGAGTGGGTGTGCGCCAGCGCGAACAGTCCGGCCGAGGTAGCGGACCCGACCAGGAAGGTGGCCAGCGTGGCCCGCCGGCCCCAGATCTCGATCAGTACGCCGGCCACCGCGTATCCGGGGAGCTGCGCAATGGTGATCAGCAGGGTGTAGCCGAACGACTGGGTCAACGTCAGGCCGGTCCGGACCAGCAGGCTGGGCAGCCAGATGAAGGCGCCGTAGTACGCGAAGTTGACGAAGAACCAGACCAGCCACAGCGCGACGGTCCGGCGACGCAGGCCGCCGGCGAAGAGCTCGGTCGCCGACAAGGTTCGCGGCTCTACCCTTGCCGCCGGGAGAGCCCCGAGCGGCGGCTCCTTCCGGCCAGCGGCGGCTTCGTAGCTCCGGACCGCCTGTTCCGCCTCGTCCTGCCGCCCCTTGGACTCCAGGAAACGCACCGACTCCGGCAGCGTGCGCCGGACGACGATCGCGTAGAGCGCGGGGATCGCGCCGACCGCGAGGGCCCAGCGCCAGCCGTCGTGATGGTCGCGGATGACGTAGTAGCCGAGCAGCGCGGCCGCCAGCCAGCCGACCGCCCAGAACGCCTCCAGCAGTACCACCACCCGGCCGCGGATCCTGGCCGGGGCATACTCGCTGACCAGGGTAGAAGCGACCGGGAGTTCGGCGCCAAGGCCCAGGCCGACGACGAACCTGAACACCAGCAGGACGGCCAGCGTCGCCGTGAGCGCTGAGGCACCGGTGGCCAGGCCGTAGATCACCAGGGTGGCGACGAACACGCCGCGGCGCCCGATCCGGTCGGCCAGCCAGCCGCCGACCGCCGCGCCCACGGCCATCCCGGCGAACCCGATCGACCCGACCCATGACACCTGTGTACTTGTCAAGTGCCACTGGATGGCGAGAGCGGCCATCACGAACGAGATGAGGCCGACGTCCATGGCGTCCAGGGCCCAGCCGACACCGGAACCGACCAGCAGCCTGGCGTGTTTACCGGTGAACGGGAGCCGGTCCAGACGCTCGGTGCGGGTGGGCGCCTCGGCGGCGTAGGGTTCGGCGCCGGGCGGCGCGGGGGTGCTGGGCATGGCTGATTCTGACCTACCTTCCTATCGGGCCTATCGGGCCTATCGGGCGCCGGTCAGGTCGGGCTCCAGCGCCGCCGCGTCGTCCGGGCGCGGCGTCGCCTTCAAGGCCAGTGCCAGGCAACCGGCGAGCACCATCACCGCTCCGATGACCCACATGCCCGTCTTCTGCGAGCCGGTCAGGTCGGCGAACCAGCCGGTCAGATACGGCGCGAGGAATCCGGCGGAGTTGCCGATCGAGTTGATCAGGGCGATGCCGGCGGCCGCAGCCGCGCCGGAGAGGAAGACCGTCGGCAGCGGCCAGAACGCGGGCAACGCGCAACAGATACCGATGCAGCACACCGTCACGGCGATCATCGCGGTGTACGGCGAGCCCATATAAAGAGCCACCGGTATCGCCACACCGCCGACGAACAGCGGAATGGCGGCATGCCAGACACGTTCCCCGCGGCGGTCACCGTGCCTGGCCCAGAGCAGCATCGCTACCGCGCCGAAGGCCCAGGGGATAGCGGTGATCAGCCCGGTCTGGACGATGGAGAACGTGGTGCCGAACTGGGCGGAGAAGCCCTTGATGATGGTCGGCAGGAAGAAGCTGATCGCGTAGAGCCCGTAGACGGCGCCGAAGTAGACGAACGCCAGCGACCAGACCCGCGGATTCGTCAGCGACTTGCGGATCGGAAGATGATACCGCTGCGAGGTCTGGGACTCCTCGAAGTCCATCTCGGCCTGCAGCCACTCCCGTTCCTCGGGCTGCAGCCACGTCGCGTCCTTGGGCCGGTCGGTCAGGTAGAACCAGCAGACGATGCCGATCAGCACCGCCGGCAGGCCCTCCACCAGGAACATGAAGCGCCAGCCGGCCAGCCCGAACAGCAGGTTGTGGCCGTGCTGGATGAGCAGTGCCGACAGTGGCGCGCCGAGCACCGACGACAACGGCACCGCCACCATGAACAGGCTGACGGCAAGGGCACGTTCCCGCTTCGGATACCAGTACGTCAGATACAGGATGATGCCGGGAAAGAAACCGGCTTCCGCGACGCCCAGCAGGATCCGCAACGCATACAGCCATCCGGCGTTCGGGACGAACGCGATACATCCGGCGACGATGCCCCAGCTGACCATGATCCTGGCGATCCAGCGACGGGCGCCGAACCGGTGCAGCGCGAGATTGCTGGGGATCTCCAGCAACAGGTAGCCGGCGAAGAACAAGCCGGACGCCAGCCCGAAGGCGGCGCCGGTGAGGTGCAGGTCGTCCCTCATCCCGTTGGGCCCGGCGAAGCCGATGTTCGTCCGGTCCAGGTAGTTGATGAAGTACAGCAGCACGAGAAACGGCGCGAGCCGCCGGGTGACCTTCCTGGTCACCCGTCGGCGCATCCGCGGATCGTCGTGCGGGCGGCTGATGGCATGCTCCGGTGTGGTCAACGGACCTCCTCGGTGAGGGACCGCTCGCCCTGCGGCGAACCGCCGGGCGTCGATGGGCGGTTATACCGTATGGCCGGCTCGCTCCGGTCGCAGCGCGAGTTCCGCGGACCTTCCCGGCGGTGGCGATGGGCGGACACCTGCGGTGGCGGGTAGCCGCGGCGGCGATATCGGGTGGCTGCCAGACTGTCCCGGTGACGACCTTCGACTGCGCCGACCCGGTGGCCAGGCGCGCCGGCCTGGAGGCGGCCGGCCGACAGGCCGCCTCCGGCGAACTCGTGGTGCTGCCGACCGACACGGTCTACGGCATCGGCGCGGACGCGTTCAACTCCGCGGCGGTGCAGAAGTTGCTGGCCACCAAGGGCCGCGGTCCGGACATGCCGGTTCCGGTGCTGGTCGGATCGTGGTCGACGCTGGACGGTCTGGTCACCGCGCCGACCCCGACGATGCGCCGGTTGATCGAGGCGTTCTGGCCAGGGGGACTGTCGCTGGTGGTGGAGCACGCGCCGTCCCTGCAGTGGAATCTGGGCGACACCCAGGGCACGGTGATGGTGCGGATGCCACTGCACCCGGTGGCGCTGGACCTGCTGCGCGCGGTGGGTCCGATGGCCGTGTCGAGCGCCAACCGCAGTGGGAGAGCACCGGCCGTCACCGCAGCCGAGGCCGAGGAACAGCTGCTGGATGACGTCTCGGTATACCTGGACGGAGGGCCATGCCCGCTCGGCGTGGCATCGACCGTCGTCGACCTCACCGGTGACTTTCCGCGGGTGCTGCGTCAGGGAGCCGTCGAACTCGACCGCATCAGGGACGTGGTCGGCGAGGTCGTCGCCGCCGGCGACTGAGCGGCCAGCAGCAGAAAGGCTTCGGGCCCGACACTCGACTCGTCCGTCGAACATCGGGCCCGTGGCCGCCCCCGGCGTGGGAGCGCAGCCCGGCGGGAAACCCTGCGACGTCCCCTCGTCGGTCCCGGCGTGGAACCTCCGGTTCGTCGCTCCGTTCGGTGCTGCGTCGTTTCGGTGCTACGTCGTTTCGGTGCTACATCGTTGGGACGCCTGTCCACCGGCCGAGGTTCCATCGATCCGGCTGGATCTCCCGCCGGCGGCACGCGTCTACCCTTGGCCGGTGTCCATCCTCATACCGGCGCGCGAATACGCGCTGGTGCTCGCGACGGCGGCGCTGGTCACCTTTCTCGTCACCGGTCTGGTCCGGGTGATTGCCGGCCGATTGGGGGCGGTCACCGCGATCAGGGATCGCGACGTGCACAAACTGCCGACACCGCGGATGGGTGGTGTCGCTCTCTACGCCGGAGTGGCGGCCGGGGTACTGGTGGCGCTGCAGCTGCCGCGGCTGCAGGACGCGTTCAGCACCACATCGGAGATCGCCGGGGTGCTGGTCGCCGGCGCCCTGATCTGCCTGGTCGGCGTGCTCGACGACAAGTTCGACCTGGACGCGGTGACCAAGCTGGCCGGCCAGGTGCTGGCGGCCGGTGTGCTGGTGATCTTCGGAGTGCAATGGACAACGGTGTGGTTGCCGCTGGACGACGGCGGCACCCTGGTCTCGCTGGGCCAGGCGCAGGGCCTGGTGATCACGGTGCTGATCACCGTCGTGCTGACCAACGCGATGAACTTCATCGACGGGCTGGACGGGCTGCTGGCCGGCGTCGCATTGATCTCGGCGGTGGGCGTCTTCGTGTTCTCCGCACATCAGCTGGCGGCGTCGCAGAACCTCACGGACGCCTCGCAGCCGCCGCTGATCGCCGCCGCCCTGATCGGCGCCTGCCTGGGTTTCCTACCGCACAACTTCTATCCGGCGCGGATCTTCATGGGCGACTCGGGCTCCATGTTCATCGGCCTCACCATGGCGGCAGCCATCGTCAGTGCCGGCGGCAAGCTCAACTCGTCGTCCTACGGCCCCCGGTCCACCATCGCGCTGCTGGCCCCGCTGTTCGTGGTGCTGGCGGTGGTGTTCATCCCGCTGCTGGACTTCTTCCTGGCCGTGATCAGACGCACCAAGGAAGGCCGGCATCCGTTCAGTGCCGACAAACGGCATCTGCACCACCGGATGCTGAACATCGGCCACACCCACCGGCAGGCGGTGCTGATCTTCTACCTGTGGGCGGCGGTGCTGTCCGGCAGCGCGGTGTCGCTGGCGTTCATGCCGTGGACGGTAGCGATCGCCCCGGCGTTCGGGTTGATGATGTTCGCGGCGGTGATCTCGGCCTGGCCCAGGGTCAGGGCCCGCAAGTTGAGCCGGGCCAGGGCCAGCACCGGCGCGGCGACATGAGCGGACACCTCGATGATGCCCGCCGACCCCGCGACGCCATCGGGGACGAGGCACTGCCGACCGTGCGTCACAGCCCGGCGGTGAGCCAGGGGGAGCACCGGCCGTTGGTGGATCTCGGTGTAGCAGAGAGAGCGGCCCACCGATCGAGGGCCGGAGGGGTCTGGTCGCTGGGGCACATGCCCCTCTGCTGGGCGGTTCTGCTGGTCGCCGGCGCCGCGTTGGTGCTGGCCGGGGCACTGGTATCCGGCTCAAGGGCCGGGTGGGGCGCGGCGGTCGGCACCATGATCGTCGGGTTGTTCTTCACCGTCTCCGCCGTGGCGATCGCCAAGGCCGGCAAGCGCAGCCCGAGACTGGTGATGCCGGCGGCGCTGGGCAGCTACGTTGTCAAGATCATTGCGCTCGGGTTCGTGCTGGTGCTGATCCCGCGCGACGGCGCCATCGACACCCGATGGATGGCCGGAAGCATCGGGCTCGGACTGTTCTGCTGGCTGGGCGCCCACATGCGGTACGTGTGGACCACGAAGATCTTCTATGTCGACCCCGAGGCCGGAGCAGAACGATAGGGACAGCCGTCTTCGACCCGATGTAGAAGATGCTCACCCTGCGTGCAGGATCATCCCTGACCGGCTGCTAGAGTCCGTCTTGCCATGAACATGCGGCCACGACCCGGTTCGGATCACTCCGGTGCGAACGAGGGTTGGGCGGTGGTCTCCACCCTGATCGGCGGGTTCGTCGTGTGGGGCGGGATCGGGTGGCTTCTCGACCATTGGTGGGACACGCGTTTTGCCACACCGGTCGGGCTGATCATCGGAATGGCCCTCGGGATCTACGCCGTCGTAGCCAGAGCAGGGCACACGGCCCCCGCGGTGACGCGACCGATCGACCCCCAGCCAGGGCCGCCTCCGGCCAGCACCCGAAGGGAGACCGAGTGAGTCTCGTGCTGCCGGCCGCGAGCCGCTACCTCGGGGCAGAGGGAGAAGGTTTCACTCCGCCCAGCGTCGAGCATTCCTTCTTCTTCGACAAGATCGGTGACGGGTCGGTCATCGCGTCCATGAAGGCCATGGTGTTGCTGGTCCTCGGTGTGATCATCATTGTCGCGTTCTTCCTGGCTTCCGCCCGCAGGGCGGCCGTGGTGCCCAGCAAGATGCAGTTCGCCGGCGAATCCGTGTACGGGTTCGTCCGCAACGGCATCGCCATCGAGATCCTCGGTCAGCACGGCAGGAAGTGGGCCGGTTTCCTGGCCTCCATGTTCGTCTTCGTGTTGATGATGAACATGTGGGAATTGGTTCCGGTCGCGCAGTTGCCGGTGACCTCGCACTTCGCCATCCCGGTCCTGCTGGCCGCGTTGGTGTGGATCATCTACAACGCCGTCGGCATCAGGAAACACGGCTTCCTCGGGTATCTCAAGCTGCAGACCTTCATTCCCGGCATTCCGTGGTACATGCACATCCTGCTGATCCCGATCGAGTTCCTCTCCAACATCATCCTGCGGCCGTTCACCCTGTCGGTCCGGCTGTTCGCCAACATGTTCGCCGGCCACATGCTGGTCGGAGTCGCCGCTGTCGGCACCATCTTCCTGCTGGAACAGGGCGGGGCCGGCTACGCGCTGTTCGTATTGCCCGGCGCGGCCAGCCTGGTTCTGGTCTTCTTCGAGCTCCTGATCTGCGCCCTGCAGGCCTACGTTTTCACCCTGCTCACGGCCATCTACCTGGAAGGGTCACTGGCCGACTCGCACTGAGCACCGGTACCCACCCGGTACCGACCAGCACCACCTGGGCCCGTAGGTGCGGGGCCAGTAACCGGCACCATCGAAAGGGAGAACGACCTCCATGTCTGTCCTGCAGAACCTCGCCGAGACCAATGTCAACATCTCGGGAAACCTCGGCACCATCGGGTACGGCCTGGCTGCCATCGGCCCGGGTATCGGCGTGGGCATCGTCTGGGCCAGCTACATCCAGTCGACCGCCCGCCAGCCCGAGTCGGCCGGCCTGACCAGGACGTACGCCTTCCTCGGCTTCGCCGTGTCCGAAGCTCTGGCTCTCCTGGGGTTCGTCGTTCCGTTCATCCTCTGACCACACCCGCGATGTTCGCCCACGTACCTGCGTCGTCATCGAAGAACCAACGAACCGAGGGATAGGCCCTGATGTCCATCACTGCATTCTTCGCCGCAGCGGAGGCGACAAACCCCATCGGCCTGCCGTTGGGCGAAATACTGATCGCCGCCATCGGCTTCGCGCTGCTGGTCGGGGTGCTGGCCAAGTTCGTCTGGCCGATGTTCGAGAAGGCATACGCCGAACGCACCTCGGCCATCGAGGGCGGCATCCAGAAGGCCGAGCAGGCGCAGAACGAGGCCAAGGCGGCGCTCGAGCAATACCGGCAGCAGCTGGCCGGCGCCCGTGAGGAGGCCGCCAAGATCCGCGAGGACGCCAGGGCTCAGGCCCAGGCGATCAAGGACGACATGCTGGCCGCGGCCAAGTCCGAGTCGGAGCGGATCGCCGCCGCCGGTCGGACGCAGTTGGAGAGCCAGCGCTCCCAGATCGTCGCCGAACTCCGCGGCGACCTCGGCCGGCTGTCGGTCGACCTGGCCGGCAAGGTGGTCGGCGAATCGCTGCAGGACGACGCGCTCAAGCGCCGCACCGTCGAGCGCTTCCTGGCCGATCTGGAGCGCTGATGCACCACATCGCGAGCCTCCAGGCGCTGGATGAACTGACCCGCAGGCTGGTGGCCGACGCCGCGGAGCTGTCCAACGCCGATCTCGGGGGGATCGGCAGCGAGCTGGTGGCGGTTGCCGGGGTGCTGCGCTCGCAGCCGGCGCTGCGTCGCACCCTGTCCGAGGCGACCACCTCGACCGACAACAGGACCGCACTGATCGGCCGGCTGCTGGACGGCAAGGTCCACCCGGCGACGGTCTCCATCGCCAAGGATGCTGTCGGCCGACCCTGGGCCAGCGGCGCCGATCTGCGGGACGGGCTGGAACGGCTCGGCCGCACGGCGCTGTTCCTGCGCGCGGAACGTGTCGGAGCTCTTGACGAGGTTGAGGACCAGCTGTTCCGGTTCGGCCGGATCGTCGACGCCAATCCCGACCTCGCGGTGCTGCTGGACGATCCCACTGCCGATCCGGACGGACGCGCGGCGCTGATCGGCAGGCTGCTGCACGACCGGGCGAACCCACTCACCACCGAACTGCTGGCCGGGCTGGCGGGGAACACCGGAGGCCGCTCGTTCTCCAAGGGCATCCGCGAGCTGGTCGAGCAGGCGGCCGAGCGCAAGAGCGAGCTGGTCGCCGAAGTGCACAGCGCCGTCGAACTGGACGACCAGCAGCGCGCCCGGCTGGCTGCTGCGCTGCAACGCATCTACGGCCGGCCGCTGGCGCTGCACATCGAGGTCGACCCGGAATTGGCCGGCGGCCTGCGGCTTACCGTCGGCGACGAAGTCATCGACGGCAGCGTCGCCGGCCGGCTGGCCGTCCTGAGGCGCCGGATGGCCGGCTGAGCTTCCCACACACCGAGCCGTCTACATGTCGAGCCCTCTGAGAAATACCGAGCCATCTACACACCGCGCCATCTACATACCGTGCCATCTACATACCGTGCCATCTACATACCGTGCCCCACCGATACAGAACGGAACGCGATGACCGAGTTGACGATCTCCTCCGACGAGATCCGCTCCGCGATCGAGAGCTACGTCTCCGACTACTCACCCGAGGTGACCCGCGAAGAGGTCGGGATCATCGCGAGCACCGGCGACGGGATCGCCACGGTGGAGGGCCTGCCGTCGGCGATGGCCAACGAGCTGCTGCAGTTCCCCGGCGGGGTGCTGGGAGTGGCGCTGAACCTGGACGTGCGCTCGATTGGCGCCGTCATCCTGGGCGACGCCAACACCCTGGAGGAGGGGCAGGAGGTGACCAGGACAGGCGAGGTGTTGTCGGTTCCGGTCGGCGACGCCTTCCTCGGCCGGGTGGTCAACCCGCTCGGCCAGCCCATCGACGGGCTCGGCGAGATCAAGGCGGAAGAGCAGCGGGCGCTGGAGCTGCAGGCCGCGTCGGTGGTGCAGCGGCAGGAAGTGGGACAGCCGTTGCAGACCGGCATCAAGGCCATCGACTCGATGACTCCGATCGGCCGCGGCCAGCGGCAGCTGATCATCGGCGACCGCAAGACCGGCAAGACCGCCGTCTGCGTCGACACCATCCTGAACCAGAAATCCTACTGGGACACCGGCGATCCGAAGCTGCAGGTGCGATGCATCTATGTCGCGATCGGCCAGAAGGGCTCCACCATCGCCGGCGTCCGGGCGGCGTTGGAGGAGGCCGGCGCCCTGCAGTACACCACCATCGTCGCGGCCCCGGCGTCCGACTCGGCCGGCTTCAAGTGGCTGGCCCCGTACACCGGCTCCGCGATCGGCCAGCACTGGATGTACCAGGGCAATCACGTGCTGATCGTGTTCGACGATCTGACCAAGCAGGCTGAGGCCTACCGGGCGATTTCGTTGCTGCTGCGTCGTCCGCCGGGTCGGGAGGCCTATCCCGGTGACGTTTTCTACCTTCACTCGCGGCTGCTGGAGCGTTGCGCGAAGCTGTCCGACGACCTGGGCGGCGGTTCGATGACCGGCCTGCCGATCATCGAGACGAAGGCCAACGACGTGTCCGCCTTCATCCCGACCAATGTCATCTCGATCACAGATGGTCAGTGCTTCCTGGAATCCGACCTGTTCAATGCCGGTGTGCGGCCGGCCATCAACGTCGGCATCTCGGTGTCCCGGGTCGGCGGCAAGGCGCAGACCAAGGCGATGCGCACGGTGTCCGGCACCTTGCGACTTGACCTCTCGGCCTACCGCGAGCTGGAGGCATTCGCCGCGTTCGGCTCCGATCTGGATCCGACGTCGAAGCGGTCACTGGCCCGCGGCTCCCGACTGGTAGAGCTCCTGAAGCAGCCGCAGTACACACCGTTCCCGATGGAGGAGCAGGCCGTGTCGGTGTGGGCGGGCACCAAGGGGTACCTGGACGAGGTGCCGGTGGCGGACATCAGACGGTTCGAATCGGAGTATCTGGAGTACTTGCGGCACGTGCCGAACTCACCACTGGCGGCCATCAGGGAGTCCGGTGCGTTGGGCGACGATGTCGTGGCGGCACTGGACGCCTCGTTCTCCGAGTTCGCCCAGTCGTTCACCACCTCGGACGGGAAACCGTTGCTGGGCAACGAGAAACAGGCGAACCCCATGGACGCCGACGCCGTCGGCCAGGAACGCGTGCAGGTCCGCAGGCCTGCGCCGCCGACGAAGCGGTGACCGTGCGGCAACCAGGTATCGGCACTCGACAGGGGAGGTGACGCATGGCCGCACAGGCACGCGTGCTGAAACAGCGGGTGAGGAGCGTCAGGTCGACGCAGAAGATCACCAAGGCGCAGGAGCTGATCGCGACTTCGCGGATCGCCAAGGCGCAGTCCGCCGTCGAGGCGTCCACGCCGTATGCGGAGCGGATCACCGAGGTGCTCTCCGCGCTGGCATCGGCATCAACCCTCGACCACCCGCTGCTCAACGAGCGCCCGGAACCCAAACGGGCTGCGATCCTGCTGGTCACCTCCGACCGCGGGCTGTGCGGCGGATACAACGCCAACGCCATCAAGGCGGCGGAAGAACTGTCGGCTCTGCTCCGTTCACAGGGCAAGGAGCCGGTGCTCTACCTGATCGGGCGCAAGGGGCTTGGCTACTACACCTTCCGGCAGCGTCCGATCGCCGACTCCTGGACCGGCTTCTCCGAACGGCCGAGTTATGCCGACGCCGAGCGGGCGGCGGCGGCGATCATGCCGCCGTTCCTGGCCGGCAGCGGCAACCAGACCGACGGCGGTGACGGCCGCGGCGGCGGGGGAGTCGAAGGCGGTGTCGAAGGCGTGGACGAGATCCACGTGGTCAGCACCCGGTTCGTCTCGATGCTCTCCCAGGTCCCCAACGCCCGCCGGGTGGCACCGCTGGAGATCGAATACGTCGGTGACGACGCTCCGGGCGGCCCGCTGCCGGCGTATGAGTTCGAGCCGGCGGCCGACGCACTGCTGGACGCGTTGCTGCCGAAGTACGTCACCACCCGGATCTATGCGGCGCTGCTGGACTCGGCGGCCAGCGAGTCCGCGGCCAGGCGGGCCGCCTGCAAGGCAGCAACCGACAACGCCAACGACATCATCCGCACTCTGAGCCGTCAGATGAACCAGGCCAGGCAGGCACAGATCACCCAGGAACTGACCGAGATCATCGGCGGCGCCGACGCCCTCGCGGCCGCCTCCACCGAAGAGAACTAGACAGGACAGTCATGAGCACTCCAGTAGCCACCCAGTATTCGCCGGCCAGCTACGAGCCGGGCGGCGCGTCCGATTCGGCGAGGGTGACCGGACGTGTTGTCCGGGTCATCGGGCCGGTCGTCGACGTCGAGTTCCCGCGCGGTTCGGTTCCGGAGCTGAACAACGCGTTGCACGTCAAGGTGTCCGGGGGCGGCATCGATCGGACGCTGACCCTGGAGGTCTCGCTGCACCTGGGCGACAACATCGTCCGCTGCATCTCGATGCAGCCCACCGACGGTCTGGTCCGCGGTGTCCAGGTGGACGACACCGGCGGCCCGATCACGGTCCCGGTCGGCGACGTCGTCAAGGGGCACGTGTTCAACGCCCTGGGCGCCTGCCTCGATGAGCCGGGTACCGGCGAGGATGCCGAGCACTGGGGCATCCACCGGAAGCCGCCTGCCTTCGATCAGCTGGAGGGCAAGACCGAGCAGCTGGTCACCGGCATCAAGGTGATCGACCTGCTGACCCCGTACGTGCAGGGCGGCAAGATCGGCCTGTTCGGTGGTGCCGGCGTCGGCAAGACGGTGCTCATCCAGGAGATGATCACCAGGGTCGCCAAGAACTTCGGCGGCACCTCGGTGTTCGCCGGCGTCGGTGAGCGCACCCGCGAGGGCAACGATCTGATCACCGAGATGACGGAGTCCGGCGTGATCGCGGACACGGCGCTGGTCTTCGGCCAGATGGACGAGCCGCCCGGCACCCGGATGCGGGTGGCGTTGTCGGCGCTGACCATGGCCGAGTACTTCCGTGACGAGCAGCACCAGGACGTGCTGCTGTTCATCGACAACATCTTCCGGTTCACGCAGGCCGGTTCCGAGGTTTCCACGCTGCTGGGGCGGATGCCGTCCGCGGTCGGCTACCAGCCCACGCTGGCCGACGAAATGGGCGAGCTGCAGGAGCGCATCACCTCCACCCACGGCCAGTCGATCACCTCGCTGCAGGCGATCTACGTGCCCGCCGACGACTACACCGACCCGGCGCCGGCCACCACCTTCGCGCACCTGGACGCCACCACTGAGCTGGACCGGGCGATCACCGAGAAGGGCATCTATCCGGCGGTGAACCCGCTGTCGTCCTCCTCTCGGATCCTGGACCCGCAGTACGTGGGCGAGGAGCACTACCGGGTGGCCCAGGAGGTGAAGCGGATCCTGCAGAAGAACAAGGAGCTGCAGGACATCATCGCCATTCTGGGCATGGACGAGCTCTCCGAGGAGGACAAACTGGTCGTCGGCCGGGCCCGGCGGATGGAGCGGTTTCTCGGCCAGAACTTCTTCGTGGCCAAGCAGTTCACCGGCATGGAGGGGTCATATGTCGAGCTGCCGGACACCATCGAGGCATTCGACAAGATCGCCAAGGGCGAATACGACAACGTGCCGGAACAGGCCTTCCTGAACATCGGCGGGATGGATCAGGTCCTGGAGAAGGCCAAGCAGCTCCAGGGCTGATCAGAGGGCGAGCGAGCGCCGGCGCGACGTAAGCTGAAGGCCGGGGTCGAGCGCGCCGGCCGACGGATGGGTTGCCGGGAAGTCGACCGAAATCACCGAGAAACCGTGCGGAGCGAGTAGTGGCAGAGATGCAGGTCGACCTGGTCGCCGTCGAACGCCAGATCTGGTCCGGCCAGGCGCAGATGGTCGTCGCCAGGACGACCGACGGCGACATCGGGGTGATGCCGGGGCACGCGCCGCTGCTCGCCCAGTTGCAGGAGGGATTCTCCGCCCGGATCATCGAGCCCGGAGGCGGAGTGCTCGGCATCGCGGTGCACGGCGGCTTTCTGTCCGTCACCAAGAACGGCGTGTCGATCCTCGCGGAGGCTGCCGAGCTGTCCGACGAGATCGACGTCAGCCGGGCCAAGGCGGAGTACGACTCGGCCGTCGCGGCCGGTACCGAGAGCGCTGAGAAGCTGCATGAGCTGCGACGTGCGCGGGCCAGGATGATGGCCACCGGGCAGGACGTCTGAGGCCCGATCGAGGGGAGCGAGCGGACCGGCAACCATGAACCTCATCGAGTTCATCGGCCTCGGGTTGCTGGTTGCGATCGTGCTGCTGATCGCCGTGGTTCCGGTCCGTCGTTTCCTGTTGTCCAGGTCCGGCGGTGTGGACGTGTCCTGGCGGGCGGCGCGGACCGGAGGCGGACGGTGGATCCTGGGCCAGGCCCGATTCTCCGGTGACGATCTGCTGTTGTTCCGGGCCCTGTCGCTGCTGCCGATGGCGGCGCACACCCTCAGCCGCCAGACGTTGGTTCTGGGCACCAGGAGGGCGCCCGCCGGCACCGAATCCGGTCTTCTGCCGCCGTCCTCGATGATCGTGCGATGTACCGACGCGGGCTCCGATCTGGAGTTGGCGCTGAGTGAGGACGCGCTGACCGGGCTGCAATCGTGGCTGGAGTCGGCGCCCACCGGCTTCCGCGGCAGGCAGCGCGGCGGTGACTGACCGCGGCGGTGACTGAGTTCAGCGGTCCCCGCCCGGCACCCATGTCACGTCGCCGCCGGGGTTGGCGACCCTGGCCAGGATGAACAGCAGATCCGACAGCCGGTTCAGATAGGTCGCGGTGAGCGCATTGGTGCCGTCCGGATCGCGGTCGATCTGGACCCAGGCACTACGTTCGGCGCGACGAGCAACGGTGCGGGCCAGATGCAGCAAGGCGCCGGCTCCGGTCCCGCCCGGCAGGATGAACGAGTCAAGGGTCCGGAGCCCACTGTTGAACTCGTCGCAGTCGGCCTCCAGCCGGTCGATGTACTCCTGGCCGATCCGCAGCGGCGGATGCTGGGGCTCAGGGACCACCGGAGTCGCGAGATCTGCACCCAGATCGAACAGTTCGTTCTGCACCCTGGTCAGGACCGTGACGATCGATGCCCGCGGCCGGCCGATCGCCAGCACCATGCCGATGGTGGCGTTGGTCTCGTCGCAATCGGCGTAGGCAATCAGACGCGGATCGGTCTTGGACACCCGGGAGAAGTCGGACAGACCTGTGGTTCCGTCGTCACCCGTTCGGGTGTAGATCTGCGTCAGATGCACGGCCATCGGCCCAGCCTACGGCCGATAGAGTTGCCGACTGTGAATCAACGGTTTCTGGTGACCGGCGGGGGACGCCTCCACGGTGCGGTGACGGTGGCGGGGGCGAAAAACAGCGTCCTCAAGCTGATGGCCGCCGCTCTGCTGGCCGAGGGCACCACCACCATCTCGAACTGCCCGGACATTCTGGACGTGCCGCTGATGGCCGATGTGCTGCGCGGGCTCGGCTGCCAGGTAACGCTGGACGGCCCGCAGGTGACGATCAGCACCCCGGCCGAGTTGTCGTCGGCGGCGGATTTCCCGGCGGTGACCCGGTTCCGGGCATCGGTCTGCGTCCTGGGGCCGCTGATGGGCCGCTGCCATCGGGCCACTGTCTCGCTGCCGGGGGGCGACGCCATAGGGTCCCGGCCGCTGGATATGCACCAGGCGGGCCTTGAAGCATTGGGCGCCCGCATGCGGATCGAGCACGGAGCGGTGGTGGGGGAGGCCGACGCTCTGCTCGGGGCGCCGGTGACGCTTGAGTTCCCGAGCGTCGGGGCCACCGAGAACATCCTGATGGCCGCGGTGCTGGCCAAGGGTACGACGGTGATCGACAATGTCGCCCGGGAACCAGAGATCGTCGATCTGGCCGAGATGCTGCAGCAGATGGGGGCGCAGATCAGCGGAGCCGGCACCAGCACGATGACGATCGAGGGGGTCGACGATCTGCATCCCACCAACCATCGCACGGTCGGCGACCGGATGGTCGCCGGCACCTGGGCCTACGCCGCGGCCGTCACCCGCGGCCGGGTGACGGTCCGGGGCGCGGATATGCGCCACCTGGCCGCGCCACTGGAGCGGTTGGCCGCAGCCGGGGCAACGGTCAGTGCACATGACGGCGAATTCACCGTCGAGTCGGCCGACCGGCCGCGTGCCGTCGACTTCATCACGCTGCCCTATCCCGGATTCCCCACCGACCTGCAGCCGATGGCGCTGACCCTCGCCGCGGTTGCCGACGGGCATTCGATGATCACCGAGAACGTGTTCGAGGCCCGATTCAAGTTCGTAGACGAGCTGGTGCGGATGGGCGCGGATGCCCGCATCGACGGCCACCACGCGTCCATCCGCGGCCGGGAGACATTGTCCAGCGCGCCGGTCTGGGCCACCGACATCAGGGCCGGCGCCGGCCTGGTGCTGGCCGGGCTGGCCGCCGACGGCGTCACCGAGGTGCACGACGTGTGGCACATCGATCGTGGGTACCCGAGGTTCGTCGAGGATCTGGTGGATCTCGGCGCGCAGATCCAGCGGGTCGGCTGAGCCGGTATCCCGGGATTCGACGACCGCGCCTGTCTGCTCCGCGACGAGCGCGGTTCGGTCACCGGACATGGCTCAGGCGAGGCCGAGGAAGACCACCAGTGCACGCCCCAGGGCAAGCATGTCGGTGTCAGAGACGCCCCCGATGTGCTGGCCGAGCCTGGACCTTGGCATCGTGGTGAGCTTGTCGACCATGATGCTGCTCGGCTTGGTCAGCCCGCTCCCCGAGTCCGACGCCAGGCCGATCCGCAGCAGTCATTGTCGCAATGCCGTGGTTACGTGGGTGAGGGGAGTTCGACGAGGCGTTCCAGCACCAGGACGACGCCGATGACGATCATGGCGACGCCCGAGATGCGGGAGACGATGCGGGCAACGGTGGGGCGGGTCCGCAGGATGGCGCGGGTGCTGGCACCGAGGACAGTGTAGAAGACCCCGCAGGTGAGGACGAAGACCAGACCCAGTGCGGTGATCTGCAGGGCCAGCGGCCAGCCACCGGCGCGCTGGGTGAATTGGGGCAGCACCGCCAGGAAGATCAGCAGCCCCTTGGGGTTCAGCGCACTGACGCCGACTCCTCGTGCCAACCGGACTTTCCAGGGCGGGGAACTGGTGCCCGGCTGGGTGCCGCTGTGGATCGCGGATGGTGTGGTGAGCAGTGATGCGCCGAGGTAGACGAGGTAGCCGGCGCCGACCACGGTGAGAACGGTGAGGACGACCGGCCGCTGGGTGACGACGGCTCCGACGCCGGCGGCGGCGATCACCGTCAGCAGTGCGTACCCGAGCATCAGTCCACCGACGGCCGGGGCAACGGTCCGATCCCGGAGGCCGGAGGCGAGGACGAATGCCCAATCGGGCCCGGGCACCACGATCAACAGGAACGCCACGCCCCAGAAGGTGAGCACCAGGCTGGGATTCATCTGTCGTGGGTCCCTCGGTCGGCCGGCGAAGCGGGCGCAGCAAACGTTATGCACAGCTGCGCGGAAAGTGTTGCCGAAAGTTCCACTGTCGAGGCAGACGAGTGGAAGAATCTGACCCGTGGACCGCATTGATCGGCAGATCCTTGCCCTGCTGCAGCAAGACGGTCGGATGACCGTCACTGACCTGGCCGCCCGCGTGAAGCTCAGCGTCTCCCCGTGCCATCGCCGGGTTCGCGAGCTGGAACGCTCCGGCGCCATCCGCGGCTACCGCGCGCTGATCGATCCGGCGGCGGTGGGGCTGACGTTCGAGGCGCTGGTGTTCGTCACGATGAGGCAGGAGGACCGCGATACTCTGCTCGGGTTCGAAGCCGCCCTGGCGGAAGTGCCCAACGTTGTGCACGCCCAGCGTCTGTTCGGCGACCCCGACTACCTACTGCGGGTGCTCACGGCCGACCTCGCCGGGTATCAGAGGTTGGAGGACGACACCCTGGCGGCGCTGCCGGGGATACAGCGGCTCAACTCGACGCTGGTCATGAAACAGGTGGTCACGGACCGCTCACTGCCCACCTGAAGGGTCCACCCGCAGCTGGAGTATCACCGGCGCACCGGAGAAGTCGCGCTGGCCGGCCGCCTGCATGTGTGACGAGAGAACAAACTGCTGTATCTCAGAGGATCGTCTGCCGGCGGCCCCTTTCGGGGGAGTCGCTGTCAGCTCTGCCAGCGCAATTCTCCGTCGACGACCGTATCGGTGGGGGTGAGCCCGACCGCGCGGGCGACGGCCATCGAGGCCTGGTGTTGAGGATGCACGTGAGCGACCACTACATCGACGCCCTGGTGTCGCAACCACTGGGTCATCACCTTCGCCGCCTCCTGTGCATACCCCTGACGCTGCTGGGAGGCGCCGATCACCCATGCAATGTCCGCGGTGAGCCCGGAGTCTTGTTCGCTGATCGTGGCCTGTGTAGTGCCGACGGCCTGACCGCTGTCTCGGCGGCGTATGACCCAGTTGAGCCAGCCCTGCGACCCATCCGGCGATCGGCCGACGACCTGCCGGGTGTAGCGATCCATCAGCTCGTCACGAGTGGCGGGCTCGCCGCCGATAAAGGTGTGGAGCTCTAGGTCGTCGAGCAACGGCGCCATCTCGTCCGCGTGCTCGGGACGCAAGGGTTCCAGATCCAGCCGGTCGCTGCGCAGATGTCGCACCGCTGGCCAGTCATCGATGGTGACCACAGTCGGCCACCGTAGAGGTCCTCGGCAAGTCAGTCAACGGTGCTCGCCGACGTCCGACAGGCGATCGTCATGCAAGACCAGGGGACGAACCATTGCCGCCCCCGCGCAGCACGGTCAGGCGTCTACGGATCGACGATGATCCTGGCCGTGACGGGTTCGCCGTCCTCGAGGAGTTCCGCCTCACGGACTCTGGACTTCACGGGGACGAGGTAGCGGCCGTTCTTCGGGAACAGAGAGGTTGTCCACTCGGTCGTGCCGACGCGGATAGTGGCCGGGATCATGCCCCATCCGTAGCTCACGGCCGGCGCTATGGCGTCCAGTTCCAGGCACTGATCCTCCGGCACGGTGAGGAAGTAGAACGGCGATGGCCCTCGCCAGTACCACAGCTCCGCGGCGAACGTCCGGTCCATCGGATCAGAATCCCTGGCCGGAGACGGCCGCGGACGCGGACAGAGGGCCCCGGTCCGGGCATCGCCGATCGAGTCCCGCGTTGATCAGCGGTGCGACAGCCACGCCGTTCATCGTCAGCTGGTCAATCTCACCGCCGATCTGCACGTCGACCAGCTCGACGCCGCGCATCATGGCTCCGTTGAACCTGACCCGATCGAATCGGCCTCCGGACGGCTCGACGTCGCGGAACAACGCCTCCGTCATCTCGACCCGGTCGAGAGCGCGGCCGCGCGTCTGCGTGAACTGTGCGTCCGTCATTCGCGCACGGTAATCCGGTTTGCGGATGATAGACGTCCACATTTACCGAGGAGTCGGGCATGTTGCCCGTAGGAGTTCGCTCGAAACGCGCACGGTGCGGTCGCCGGCGCGGCTTCGACCTGCGCCTGGGGCAGGCGTCGACTGAACCCGACAAGAGCGCCGTGATGCCAGACGCGGTCTCAGGTCGGGTCAGGGCGACTGCAGAGCGGCCCGCATCTTCGGGAGCTCGTCGTGCGCGAGCGCCACGATCCGGAGTCGGCCGGCGACCAGCGCCAGTGTGTACACCGCGGTGAAGTCGTACACCGGCTCGCGGTCCTCCCGCAGCAGGGCCCAGTGCACCCGCACAACGGCGACGGCGTCCGTCGGTTCGGTGATCTCGGTTGCCAGCGGGACACAGTCCGTCACGCCCAACCGCTTGTAGGCGCCGAGCAGTCTGTCGAGGACCCCCGGCCACTCCTCGTCATAGGCGATAGAACTCGACGCCTCGCCGTCGGTGACCGTGACCACCTGCAGCGGGAAAGTGAAACAGTCGACGAGCGCGCGTACGTCGGCCCGCACGAACGCGGCGCGGTACTGCTCCATCAACTGCTGCGGTGCGCTCATCGGAGCAGTGTCCCAGGGTGCCCGCCGCCCGCGCTGGGCAGAAATGGCTGTGAGAGTCACCCGGGTGCTGCCGCCCGCTGCCAGACCGCCTCCGTGCCGCGGATCACTCCCGCCTTGGGATCTACCGGCGTCGCCCTCAGCCAATCGGGAAGGTTCCTGCCCGGAGGGCACTGCTGATCAAGTGCTTGACGGATGCTCGTCCTCTGCTTCGACCTCGGGCCTTTCAGACTGCCTAGAACCGCCTTGATAGCGCGAAGATCTGCCTCTCGACCTCAGGACGTCGAACACGCACATGTTCCAAATCATTCTGACGCAGCGTCAACTGCCCAACTCGGGCGGTTTCCGGGCACTTGCCGCTGCGGCAGGACACCGAAGTGCCCGACCTGGGCGCTCAGCGGCCCGCAGCCCTGTGTCCCGTCACCCCGACTGCCCAACTCGGGCGGTTTCCGGGCACTTGCCGCTGCTACAGGACACCGAAGTGCCCGACCTGGGCGCTCAGCGGCCCGCAGCCCTGTGTCCCGTCACCCCAACTGCCCAACTCGGGCGCTTACCGCGCACTTACCGCTGCCACACGACACCGAAGTGCCCACCCTGGGCCTTATAGCGGCCATCAAGATCAGGTGCACGACACCGCCTAGCATCACGGGCCCGCAGAGCACCCGCCATTGCCGCACGCAGCTCAACGCCCGGCATGCGGTCGGGTGATCTGGGCATCGTCGCTGGCCGCGCTCCACGCCCCAAAGAACTATCGTTCCGCGGCTACATCCCCGAAACCCTCACCGCGCTCGGCAGACCGACATGGCCGGGCATCACGTCGGTGGCCACCTCCGAACAGGAATCGGAGGAGCTGATCCACGAGTTCTATGAAGACCTCCGCGAGCGGTACTACCAACTGAAAATCTTCGGAGTCACCGAAGCCCAGCTGCAGCCGCGGCTGCTCATCATCGACGAGTGCGGCGAGCTCGTGGAGCGGCTCAACGCCTACCACACCAGCGAAGCCAAGTACCTGGCCATGATCGACCAGGCCATCAAGGACGGCCGCAACCCCGACGACGTCGCCAAACCCAAGGGCGCCCGCAACCCGGTACTCGCCGAAATCTGGTCGATCCTGCGACTCGGCCGTCAGGCGCTGATGTACGTGATCAGCGGAACCCAACGCCCCGATGTCAACTTCATCCCCGGTGAGGCCCGCAGCAACCTGACATGTCGTGCCGCCATGGGCAAACAAGACGGAGCCGCGCTGGACATGGTGTTCAACACCCGCTCCATCCAGCAGCGCATCCACGAGACCGTCACCGACCCAGTCACCGGGGAAAAGTCTCTCCAGCGGATCCGCGGCCGGGCCACCATCGATGTCGGCAACGGACCGCAGTCGGTGCAGACGTTCTGGACACCGGATCCGGCAAAGGTGATCACCGGAGAACTGAACGCCGCCGACACAGAGCTGGTCGCCCGGCAGTACGCCTACGTCGTCCAATCCGCCGCGCAATGGGGAACCCCCACGACCCCGGAGTGGACCGGATTCGACACCAAGGCGCCGCCGGACATCGTCGACCGCAAGAAGGCGATCGTCTCCGCTGCCCTACAGGCCGACCTCACCAAACCCGAACCTGTCAAGAAGCAGGCGCGGGATAACGGCCGTCCAGCAAGGGATCTCACCGCAGGTGACACTGCCGTACTGGAGATCGACGGCGAGGAGATACCGGTCGAAGTCACCGAAGTTGAAGACGACCCCTACTACTTCGGCGAAGACCAGGAAGTGCACGAACTGCAGATCACTTACCGGATCGCCGCCGGCCACGATCGCGCCGGTGAACTCGGCGTCACCACCTTGGCCGACGACGAAAGGGTCGCCATCGAGGCCTGAGGCTGGCCGACATCACTGAAAGGACAACAACAATGACCAAGCACAAGCCTGCTGCTAGTTCCACGCCGGAGGATCGACCACTCGGGATCCGCATTGGACAGACACCGACCGGTCAACCGGTGTACGTCGACCAGAGCTGGCCCCTGCCCCTGCCCCTGCCCCGCCATTGCGACTCCTCGAACTCGGGTTCTCGGGGCAGCGCAGCACGCACCGACGTTGAAACTGCGAGGGGGGACATACCGTGTGTGTGACCGGTGGTCGTCGATGCCCTGGGTGCTCGAACAGGGCCGGACTTGACGCGCATAACGCGCGACGCCGACACAACCGGGCCATACGCCGAGAGATCGCCGCCTGGGCAGGCCAGAACGATCAACCACCCGAAGTGGTGCAGCTACTTCGCAATGCGCCGCCAACCGTTGCCAAGGATTGGGCTGCGCGCCACCTAATCGATCCCACCGCACAGCAACACCACGGATCCGTCACGGTCAGCGGCAGCAATCCAGCCTGGACGCCGGGCAACCGCACCACCAGCTGGCTGTCCTCACCGGCTCTGCTGGACCAGATCAGCGCCACCATTCGTCGGCACGGGCAGCTGGGGTCCGAACGAGACCTGTTGTCCGGCAGCATTAATCACTACACGCAGGTCTACGAAGGATCAAATGAGACAATCGCAGTGCAACTCTCGACGAACGTGGAGGGCTTCCACAAGACGTTTAGCGGCGTCAACACCTCCGCTGCCCGCGGCTACAACCAGGACGGATATCAACAACCGATCCACGAGGTGGCCGCCTGGCGGGTGGCCACCACCCTCGGTCAGCCCTGGGACCAAGTCGTCGCACCGGCTGTCCTACGTGAGGTAAACGGCGAACTGGGTTCTTTCAGCCGCCTACTGACGGGATCGGAAGGCGCCGGCCATCCAAACCTGCGCAGCGCTGCAGCCATGTTCGACTCGTTGATCGGTCAACAGGATCGACACAGTGAGAACGGATCACCGACGGCACCGGCGTTGGCCTGATCGACCACGGCTTCGCATTCGCGACTCCAGGCGATGGCTTCAACGCCTCGGACTTCGTCGTAGACCGCTACATCAATGGCTCAGCGAATCTGGAACCCTACGAGCGACAGGCCCTGACCAGGCTGGTGTCGAGCCACGACCAGGGAAGCCTGGAGAACATCCTGGAACCCCGCCGCGCCAGTGCGCTCCGGCACCGGGCCGAGAAGATGTTGAGCATACATCGAATACTCCCTATCCACGAATTCTGACCACAGGACATACCACCGAAGGGAAGACACCATGGTCGAACACAATGACCAGCACCAACCAGACCTCGTCACGGTCGAACTGCGCCGCGTCGTGGCCGGCGACATCACCCAACGCACCACCGTCGCCACCCTGCACGTCCACCCTGACCGAACCTGGACCGTGACCGGCGACCCGAATCAGGTCCCGACAGGTATCAGGGTCTACGACGCCAGCAGCCAGCACTGGGTGTCCCTGCAGGATGATCCAGTGACCTGGGCTCGTCAGCTGCACACCGAGCTGCGCTCTGGATACCTGAGCGCCCACATCACCACCGACAACATCGCGTAGCTGAATGCTCCGGGGCCGGGCCGGCGGCTATCGTCACTGTGACGTAACGTCGCAGCAGGGGGTTAAGGCGGTGGACCCGACCTCCAAATTTGATTGACCTACCAGATTTCTTCTCGTTTCAGCGAACGACGAGCAATTGGTCGGTGCGGGGGATGAGTTCGCCGATGACTGGTGTCTCGGGAAGTTCGCCGGCGAGGAGAAGGCCGCCTGAGGTTTGGGCGTCGGCGAGCAGCAGCAACTCGTCTTCTGCTGCGGTGGCTTGGAGGTGGGGTCGGACCCAGTCCAGATTGCGTCGGGTCCCGCCGCTGACGAACCCCTTGCGCAGCGCCGCGCGGGCGCCGTCTAGATACGGCACAGCTGCCGCGTCGATGACCGCGGTGACGTTGGAGGCGCGGGCCATCTTGAGGAGGTGTCCGAGCAAACCGAAGCCGGTCACATCGGTGACAGCCTGGATTCCGGCGCTCAGTGCGGCGCGGCTGGCGTCCCGGTTGAGGGTGGTCATCGCCTCGACTGCCTGTGGGAATACTTCGCCGGTGGCCTTGTGCTGGCTGTTGAGCATTCCGATGCCCAGCGGTTTGGTCAGAGATAGGGGTAATCCGGGCTGCGCCGCATCCAAACGCAAGAGGCGCGCCGGATCACCCAGACCCGTGACCGCCATTCCGTATTTCGGTTCTGGATCATCGACGCTGTGGCCACCAGCGACATGACAGCCGGCAGCGTGCGCGACCTCCAGGCCGCCGCGTAGCACCTCGGTTGCCAATTCCAGTGGCAGCACTTCGCGGGGCCAACACAGGATGTTTACGGCGACGAGCGGTTCGCCGCCCATTGCGTACACGTCGGACAGCGCATTGGCCGCAGCGATGCGACCCCAGTCGAAAGGGTCGTCCACCACCGGTGTGAAGAAGTCCAGCGTCGCGATCACCGCTCGATCGTTTTCGATGCGCACCACCGCGGCGTCATCCCCACCCTCGAGCCCGACCAGCAGCTCCCCGATGGCGCTCGGGACCGGAGTTGAGCCGGCCAGTCCGGACACGATGGACTCCAGCTCACCTGGTGGGATCTTGCAGGCGCAGCCGCCACCGTGGCCGTACTGGGTGAGCCGAACTCGGTGCTTTGCCATGATGGCCAACCTACGACCGTGGCGGGAATACTGGTACCCGCAGCAATGGGTCAGCTGTGTGCGGGGAGGCGTGTGTGTCCTGGTGGGCGCCGCGGTCTTCAAAACCGACGAGGCCGAGCATCTCGGCCTGGCGGGTTCGATTCCCGTCCGCCTCCGCCACCCGACGATGCGGGCCCGGGCCACCCCGGAGTCGTATCGTTCCGATCATGACCGCACGGCCGCCGCCGCCGGGCGAGCTTCGGCGGCGCATCCCACGCACCGACGAGCTGCTCCGCGAACCGCTACTTCTTACGGCCGCTGCCCGGCTCGGCCGGCTTTCCGTCAAGTCCGCGATCATGGACGCGCAGGCGCGGGCTCGTCGAGGCGAGATCGCACCTGACAGTGTCCTGGCCGTGGCGCTCGCTGGGCTGCCAGCGACAGCGGGTGGTCAGCGACAGGTGCTCAACGCCACCGGTGTGCTGCTGCACACGAACCTTGGCCGGGCTGCGCTCTCGGACGCCGCTGTCGCTGCGATCGTTTCGGCGGCTGGGACGACAGATGTCGAATTCGACCTGACCACCGGACGACGGGCTCGCCGTGGGCGCAGCGCGCTGGCGGCGCTCGCTGCCGCTGTTCCCTCCGCGGAGGCCGTGCATGTCGTGAACAACGGTGCGGCTGCTCTCGTGCTCGCCGCTACCGCACTGGCCCAGGGACGCGAGATCATCATCTCCCGCGGTGAGTTGGTCGAAATCGGCGACGGCTTCCGCATTCCAGACCTCGTTGCTTCCACCGGCGCGCGGCTGCGCGAGGTCGGCACCACCAATCGCACCAGCCTTGCCGACTACACCGCGGCCATCGGGCCCGACACCGGGATGCTGCTGAAAATTCACCCGTCGAACTTCGTCATCCGCGGCTTCACCGCTTCTGTTTCGGTGGCAGACCTCGCGCAACTCGGCGTTCCGCTGGTCGTCGACATCGGATCTGGGCTGCTCACCCGGCAGCCACTGCTTCCTGACGAGCCGGACGCCACCACGGCGCTGCGCGCAGGCGCTGCGCTGGTCACTGGTAGCGGCGACAAGCTGCTCGGCGGCCCGCAAATCGGACTCCTACTCGGCCGGCAACACCTTGTGGAGCGGCTGCGCCGCCACCCACTTGCCCGGGCGCTACGTGTCAACAAGCTCACCCTTGCCGCTCTGGAAGCGACCCTGCAAGGGCCACCCACGCCGACCGAGCAGGCGCTGACCGTCTCGATTGAGTCCCTACAGGCGAGGGCCGGAACACTTGCCCACGCACTTACCGAGGCCGGTGTCGACGCTCGGGCCGTCAGCAGTACCGGCAGCGTCGGTGGGGGTGGTGCACCCGAGCAGCCGCTACCCAGTGCCGCGATCAGCCTGCCCGAGCGCTACGCGGCTAAACTCCGCGCCGGTTCAACGCCCGTCGTCGGCCGCCTCGAATCCGGTCGATGCCTGCTCGACCTGCGTGCCATCCCCACCGACAACGATGACGACCTGCGCCAGGCCATCCTTGCCGCCACAGACATCCCCTCACCTCGAGCGGAGTCGACCTGATGCACGTGCTGGCTACCGCCGGCCATGTTGACCACGGCAAGTCCGCGCTGCTGCGTGCGTTCACCGGGATGGAACCTGACCGGTGGGAGGAAGAACATCGCCGCGGCATGACCCTGGACCTCGGCTTCGTCTGGACCACCCTTGATAGTGGGGAACAGGTCGCCTTCGTCGATGTACCCGGCCACGAACGATTCGTGACCACGATGCTCGCCGGCGTCGGCCCCGTACCAGTGGTGTTGTTCGTGGTTGCCGCCGACGAAGGCTGGAAGCAGCAATCCGCCGAACACCTCGATGCTCTCGACGCACTCGGAATTCGGCACGGACTGATCGTCATCACCCGCTGCGATCTGGCCGACCCGGCTTGCGCCATGGCCCAGGCACAAGATCAGGTCAGCCGGACCAGTCTGAGAGGCGCCGAAACCGTTGCCGTCAGTGCGATCACCGGTCAGGGACTGGATCGCCTGCGCGACGCGCTCAACCGGCTCATCCTCCAGCTGCCCGCGCCACAACCCGACGCTCGGGTCCGTCTTTGGATCGACCGAGCGTTCACGATGCGCGGCGCCGGCACCGTCGTTACCGGCACCCTGGGCGCCGGTCGCGTGTCCCGCGGAGACCAGCTCGTCGTCCATCCAGGGGGTCACCGCGTGTCCGTGCGCTCCATTCAGATGCTCGGCCAGACCACCGACACGGCGACGCCGGTCGCCCGGGTTGCCCTCAACCTCCGGGGAGTCAGAGTCGAACAAGTTCGACGAGGGCATGCGCTGCTCACTCCCGACGCATGGCTAATCACGTCCGCGATCGACGTCAGGATTCGCGGCGAAATAGGCCGCGTCCCCGCGATGTGCACCATGCACATCGGGTCGGCCGCAGTTCCTGCGCGCGTCCGCCGGCTCGGCAGCGACAACGCTCGCCTGACCCTCGACACCGATGTGCCTCTCCGGGTCGGCGACATCGCACTACTGCGGGACCCCGGCCGCCACCAGATCATCGGAGGCGCCACCGTGCTCGACCCGCAGCCACCGCCCCTACACAGACGCGGAGACGCCCGCCGCCGCACCGACCTCCTCGCCACCATGACCGGAATCCCTAACGTCGCCGACGAGCTGCGCCGAAGGCACCTCATCCGGACACACGAGCTGCGGACTCTCGGCGTGAACGGGCCCGTCAAAGAGGTCGCCCTGGGCTGGGTAGCCGACCCGCAGCACTGGGAGCAGCTCAAGGCAGGTTTGGTCGCTGCCGTGACCGAACATTCCACCAACTTCCCGCTGGACGCCGGGCTCTCCGCCGACATGGGCCGGCGACTCCTCGACCTGCCGGACATAGAGCTGGTCAACGCTCTTGCCGTAGCCCCGCTGGAGATCCGCGATGGGCGACTTGCACTCGTCGGCTCTACCCGAGACCTTCCGCCCTATGTGCAGCGCGCAATCGAAGCGCTCCAAGCCGAGCTCACGGCTAATCCGTGGGCAGCACCTGCATCACATCGGCTTGCCGAACTCGGGCTTGGCCAGCGTGAACTTGTTGCCACGGTTCGCGCGGGAGCCTTGGAACGAATCGGCACCGGGATCTACCTCTTACCCGGTTCAATCGACGCTGCAGCGGCCACGCTTCGAGCGCTATGCCAGCCGTTCACGGTCAGCCAGGCACGAATTGCACTGGGCACGACCCGACGCGTTGCGGTGCCAATCCTCGAACATCTCGATACCAGCGGACTGACGCGCCGGGTAGATGGTGGCGGCCGAATCTTCACCGAAGAAGCGCCGGCGCACCCTGCTTCGCACTGACAAGCCGCAGTCGCCCCTAGCTGCCGGTTCGGTCATTCGCTCAGCCTCGATCCACCGCGGGTGTGAGTTGTTGATCTTGGATTTCGGGATTTGATCTTGCTGGGCGGGTGACCGGTGGTGGCGCGGGGGCTATCGCCCGACCGTTTGTCGGTGTGTCCGGGTGGTGTTGGTCGGGCCGGGATGGCGGTTGGTCGGGTGGTCAGGCGGCTTGGGGTGGTGCGTGGATGGTGTCGAACATGGCCAGGAACCGCGTTTGCTGTCGGGCGTTCGCCGGCAGGTGCAGGGTGTAGGTGCCGGCGGAGTAGGACACGCGGGCGGGTAGGTTGATCAGTCGGCGGCGGATCGTTGCGGTGCGGGCTCTGGTGAGTTGCCCGGCGGCGGCGACGCCGGCGGCGCGGGCCAGGTTGTAGGCCATCACCGCGCAGGCCAGCCAGGCTGCGTTGGCGTTGAACTTCCCGGACGGAAAGTGTGCCAGCGCTGAGTCTTTCAGGTCGGCGATGACTTGTTCGATGATCGCGTGGTCGCGGTGGTGGGCTTCGGCGGTCAGCATCGGCTCGGCGTTGTTGGTGAACACGGCGTGGTGGCGGTAGGCCGCGAACAGCTCACCCTGACCCTGCGGCGCCGTTGCCGGGTTGAGCCGTTTCACCCGCCTGACGATCAACCGGGCGCTCACCCGGTCCGCGGCCGGTTTGGAAGTGAATGCGGTGTAAGGGATCTCGGCGACCTGGGCGTCGGAGATCCACCGCTGCTCGTCGTCATCGAAGATGGCCTGCGGATACTTGATGGATATCCAGGCGTCCTCGTCGATGCCGGCGATCGCGTTCTGCACCGCCCGATCCATCCGGGCGGTGATGGAAAACCGGGCGCCCGCCTTGCCGATGGCGGCGACGACACGGTGGTTGTAGTACGCCGAGTCCAACCGGCAGCAGATCCTGCTCCGGGCGCCGGCCCGGCGGGCCGCGGCGACCGCGTCGGCCAGGAACTTCGCGGCCCCCCGGGCCGAGTTGACCCCACCCTTACGGAGCCGGTGGCCGACGATGACCGGCGCTGTGGTGTCGGTGGATACGGTGGCCAGCAACGCGTTCAGGCCTTTGACCTTGTTGTATCCGTATCCGACGCCCTGCTTGTGGTAGCCGTAGGTGCGGCGCATGGTGTCGTCCACATCCAGCCAGCACACCGCATCCCGATGCCCGCGATCGCGGCCCGGGAGCAGACCGACCTGGCCGGCCAGAGCGGCCAGCAGCCTTCCGACAACCGCGTCCAGTTGCCGGACATGACCGAAGGTGAACGCCCGCAGGAACGTGCCCAGCGTGGACGGCGCCTTCACCCCGGGCAACACCTTGCCCACCGCCCCCTCGCGGAGCACGCCCAGGTCGTCGATGCTGTCCGCACCGGTGATCATCCCGGCCACGATCGAGGCGACCTTCGCACCGGCATCCACACCGGCCCCGCCGGGCACCGACAGCATCCGGGCCACCAAACCGGGCAGCCCGGCCCGGCGGGCCAGCCGCATCACCGGCACCAACCCGGCCGAGGCGATCAGATTCGGCTCATCGAAGCTCACACTGACCCTGGGCATCTGGAATAGTTGCATCTGGCGGATGGCTTTCTGCTCGAGATCCTGGCGACTTCAACAATCACCATTTTCCCTGATCAGCAGCCATCCGCCGCTAACGCCACACCGCATCACACGAACTCACGCGGTGGATCCAGGTTCAGCAAGCCAGGTTCGTCTCTGTCGGCCACACCCGTCGCAACTCAAAGCGACGTGTCTTGCGTCACATCCCGAACAGGTGTAGACCCAAACCAGTTCGACCTTTCCTGACACGGGGGTGTCTTGATGCTCACGCTCGATGTTGCGCTCAGTCTGCGCGTCTGCTGCGCCGCCTTGCTGCTATTGGCTGGCTTCAACAAGGCCACTCATCTGGTAGAGACCCGTGAGGCGATCTTCGGATATCGACTGCTGCCGTTCCGTGCGCTAGCCTGCCGGTTTCATGCTGAAGTTACTCCGGGCGTGTGTTGATCATGAAGAAAGGTGCTCTGACCTGCGAAGATTGGTTTTGTCTAAGGATCATCTACGCGTGAATCAGGAGCACCTTTCTGATGTCGAAGCCTACCTTGTTCTATCCCGCGCTGAGGGTCGATCAGACCGCTGGCGGTGTGGTGTCACAGGCCGTTGGGGTGGTGTTGATCGAAACTGTTCGTCGGGCCGGTCTGGACCGGGTCCCGTCACAAGCGTTGTCGCCGTGGCGGCCGCGGTGGGCGGTACACGATCCGGGGAAGGTACTGCTGGACCTGGCGATGAGCCTGGCGGTGGGTGGGAACTGTCTGGTCGACGTCGCGGTGCTGCGCGCCGAGCCTGCGGTGTTCGGATCGGTAGCGTCGGATCCGACGGTGTCACCACGATCGACCGGCTCGGCCCCGACGCTGACCGCGTGTTGGCTGCGATCAGCGAGGCGGCATCGCTGGTGCGGCAACACGTGTGGGCCTTGGCGGGTGAGCGGTCACCGGTTCATGCGGCCACGGCCGATGCGCCGGTGGTCATCGATCTGGATGCCACGTTGGTGACCGCGCACTCGGAAAAGGAACACTCGGCCCCGACATGCTAACGAGTCGTCGTCGCCCTGACCTTCTCGGCCGGACAACACCCGCAATACCGCTCCGAGATCTCTGTCGGTGATCAACCGACAGTGTTGCTTGACCCATTGCCAGAAGGCTCTTGTGACGAAGTAGTGGGTCATTTCCGGCCCGGGAGTTCGAGTGTGAGGCCGCCGCGGTGAGCATGGCCATCGCAATCAACGCGTCGGGTGAGTGGTAGCCGTGGGCCCGTTTCGTCAACGCCCGGATGTGAGTGTTCGTCGCCTCGCAGCGGGCGTTCGACAGGCCGTGGGTCAAGGGGTGTTCCAGATAAGCTGCTGGAACCGCTTGATGCTCGCGGCCGGCCGCACGAACTCCGGTATCCGGGATCGGCGGGCCCAGTCGATCCGCCTGGCCAGCAGCACCTTGCCCTTCTCACGCTTGGCGGCGAACACCGCGGAGCTGCTCTTTCAGCAGATACCCGCGGTACAGCCCAGCGTTGGTGCTCTTGATCCGCGCGAGGCTGTGCTGCTGGTGCTTGGTTCAGATCGCCCGGGTTTCTGATCACCGCCCAGCGGGCATGCCGGTCGGTTGTTCCGGCCGGGACGCTCCCACCCGGGACGTGTGAGCGTCCAGCTCGGCGGCTGCCCACAGGATGGACTCCTGCCGGCCCGTCAGCTACCAGCCAGGGCCAGCGTCATGAAGCTCTGGCCTCGATCGTTGGGAAGCGGCATTTTCACCCGTTTGACATCTGTACCGTTCGATGACCACACCAGGGCCGCCCCGCCGACATGGTCGAAGATCCCAGCGTATACGAGTCTGCCATCGGGTAGCCAGTCAACAGAACTGGCCTTCAAATCGACGAATGTCGGCATTGCCGCAAGATGGTGCCACCGTTGATCATTGAGATTCAGAAGCCAAAGGTCCGTGCATTGCCGGGGGCCGGGGCAGGCAGGATTTCCGAACTGGAACAGCATCCATTGCTCATTGGGACTGCGCAATGCGTCATCGAAGATCCCCCACTCCTTATTGGGTACATCTAGCCTCGACAGTTGCTTGCCCCTGTGATCGTAGATCTGCAGCGTTTTTGCGGTGACCGTAACGATTCGGCTCGTGGTGATGCCGAGGATGCGGGGTGCCCTTAGCGCCTCGACGCCGCTCGCAGTCGCCAGCACCACGTCCGAGCTGCTGGCCTCGTCGTGTAGAAGGAGAACCCCATGCGCCGCCTCCCTGACGCTTGTCTTGCAACCCACCGATACTCGTTGGAGAAGTCGCGCGTCGTCTGCGCGGTGCTCAGCCACGCAGGGACTTCCAGTGATTCTAATCCACACACCGCCAGCGGTATCCGCAACGTAAGATGTTCCGCCGCCGATCAGGGTCATTTGCTCTCCTCGAACGCTGTAGACGTCGATGCGACCGTCGTTGTGGTAGATGCCGACGTAGGGCCGCTGGCTTCCCCGCTCGACTTCGACGAGTCCCGGAGAACGCTCGCCTTTGAGCGTGATCGCGGTCGAGCCCAGCCCATCCACCACGGTGGGTGGAGAGGTTGCCAGAAGGAATCGGTCACTGGCCTGAAACCGACCGAACGGCGGCCCCAGTTCTTGTGGCGCCAATCGCGTCGATGCAGACGATGGCGGGATCGCAACACTGCGGCTACTACCCGTCGAAGCAGACGATGGCGGGATCGCGACACTGTGACTACCCGGCGAGGACTGCGGCGACCCCGTCGTCGGTACTGTGCAGCTGGAGACTAGGGCTATTAAGCAGATCAAGATGCGCCCCTTCCGGGAGGCGTGGCTTCGCTTGCGTGACGGTCGTGCCATCCGATTCATCTGTCAACTCACCCCTGCCCACAGGGCTCCTGCCACCAGAACGTTAACTAGTATCGCGATCCAACCAACCGATCTTTGGCTCTTTTGCACAAGCCTCATGTACGGAAGCGGATTCCGGGCGTTCAGAATGCTGCCCTCCCGGTCGCCGGGCAAAGTGATGAACAGAACAAGTGGGATGAGGAATCCGGCTGCGAATGCAGCCCCGGCCAGTGTCGGAAGCCGGCCCAGGAGCGCTAGTACCACGGCCACCCAAGATAGGAGCGTCACCCGAAACGTGGTGAACACCGCCCCCGTATCAATGCCCCACAGGAGCGCCCCGAACCACGGCCTGTATTCGTACAGATATCGCTGCGGGGTCTGTCGTTCGATCCATGGTCCCAGTACGCGACCACGCAATTGTCGTATCAATCCAATGCAGGCCATCAACGACACCACTCCAGCAACTAACCAGCTAGCCAGACCTGACGAGGCACGGATGCCGCGGAGGGTGCCGACGAATGAGACCCCTCAGGGGCTGAACAACTGCGCGAACCCGGCCGCTGCGACAAGAGACAGTAACGCCAGAGAACCCATTTCAGCCGACCAACATGTGTTGCGGAGCGGGCGCGGGTGACGAACATCCTCCGTCGCACACCTGCGAACAATAGTAAGTACCGCCCTGTTCGCAGGTGCCGGACCCAGACTGACATTCGCAACAGGCTAGGCAAGATGCCCCTGAAGAACAGTGCCAGCACCGCTTAAAATGTGTACAAGGGAAGGTGCAGTTATAAAAATCCGTTCCGCCGCAACTGAATGGCGGTTTCGCCGTGCCGCAGCAGCCGTACTGATATATCATTGGCTTGGCGCCTCGAGCCTGCGCCTTCTGAGCGAACGTTGTCATACCAGCAACCCCTGCGACCGCAGTTATGCCAACCTTTCCGAAGATCCGCAGAGCTGCTCGTCGCGTCTTTCCACCGCCGCTGAGGGCCGGAATGCCCTCGTCTCCTTGCTCCATTACAGCGCGCTCCCGTCTATTGTGATGTTCTTAGGCCGGTTTTAGCTGGACCAAGCTGCCCTCCTTCAGAATCTTACCCAGTTGCCTGGGCGAGGGAACAGTCATTGCGGTCTTGACGCGACCGTTTTCGATGATTAGCGCGAGCGGAGTCGTATCCACGCCGAGGCTGTCTGCGACCGAATGATTGATATCAATCATGAACCGTTCACGTATCTCATATTGAGAAACAAATTCCTCCGCCGAGTGATCGAAGACAGGCTCGATGAGGACCCACAGATGATCAGTGAGGGACGAAGGCCCTGACATTAACGATAACCCCAATTGCCGACACGTTATGCAGTTCGGCGAAAGGAATAAGACAACCGCGGAGCCTTCCGCATCAATTTCAACAGGAAGCCCTGATGAGGAAGCTAGCAGGCCGGTCTGCTGAAGGGGAAAGGCGACGGGCAGATCATCCAATCGAAGGTGTGACCGAATCTGCTGTACTTGCTTGAAAAGCTCAGAGAGGGCACCCAGTTCAATGAGGACAAGAAGAGCCAGCACGACGTTTGCGATGACGAGTGCGGTAATCACTGGTTTCCCCCTAAGCTGTGCCTTTGGTAGGCGATCGAGAACTCCAATGCTGCGCGGTCACCACGCAGCCTCGACCACACCTGGGCCTGTTTTGCAATAGGTGCAGAGCCGCAGGCAGCCAATATGGCCGCAAATAATAGCAATGCCTGAGCATTGTCCCAGTATTCGGTTCCTTGGCTGGCGGCTAACACAAGCAGCACAAATACCGGGAACTGAAGGAGCTGGGTCCATCCCAACGGTCGCGAGTGCCCTCCGTAGCACGCACACCGGATCCGCTGCTCGGACCGCAGGCCGACTACGCCGGCCCCCGCGAACCCAATGGCGAGCGCTATGACAGCAAACCTTGGGGCCACATTGCTCGGAACGAACAGCAGACCGAGACCCACGAGCAGCTCGGCTGCGGCCAGTGCCAGCGCAAACGCTAGGTGAACTCTCGATCCGGCAACCTGCTCCAGCATCCGCCTCACTGCCATGGGCGACCACGCCTTGACCACACCGGAGTAGATGAAGAGGGCAACTAGAGCCAACTGACTGGCGGATGCGACAACTTCCATGACTCATCCCCTAGGATGCCGTTGGTTGGTTGCTCCAGGCAGGTATACGCTTGACCGTTGGATCTGTCTACAGCTACGGTGCCCGCCCCGTCTTTGGGCGATTCTCAGCGCTGGTAGTGGCACGCGGTACGAGTTCACCCACGGGGGGGCAGGCAGGGCCCCGGCAAAGTCGGTTGGGGGGCTCGTTTCGCGGCGTTTTAGCTGGTCAGCAGTAGTGTGATGGGTCGGTCGGGACGGTTTGCGTAGTGCCGGTTGGCGTGGGCGATGTTGGTGTGGCCGGCCAGTCGTAGCGCGCTGATAGCCAGGTTCCG
>JAABUR0100001002.1_pt1 | contig 54133 bp, 57 predicted proteins | sample 5560091 | NCBI WGS metagenome assembly JAABUR01 (sample SAMN10711879, study PRJNA513375) | rock metagenome | isolation source: Antarctica rocks | place: Antarctica: Victoria Land, University Valley sud | reverse complement strand
ATACTACTAAATAAATAGCCCAAATGTTGGAGTTCCCCAGCTTGATTTGAGGGTTTAATGTTTGAATGCAGGTGGGGGGTGGTTTGTTGGGGGAGCGCAGCCGAAGACTTAGCGCGGGGTACTGTAATGCATCCATCGTTATCATATGCGGTTCATATGGTAGCTAGGTAGTCTCAATCTAGGTCTAAATCCCCAAGCCTCAAGACAATTCACCTCCCCCACTCCATGAAGAAGCAGCCGCTCGAAACGCCCAGTCAAGAACAATCTTCAGTCGTCCTCCAAACACCAATGCAAGAAGAACCGCTGAGTTTCCTCCGATCCCTAAAATTTTACATCATAGAAAGCATAACCAGCACTACCACAACCTTCTCACGTACGTTCCCAATCATTGATCAGTCAATCATCATCGCTTACCGCCCCACTTCCACCCCCGTTCGCATACCCATCCCTCCCGCCATTAAACGTCAATTTTAGCTTCTGCTGCTGCCCATATCCTACCCCAGAAGAAGCCATCGGGGTACCTACGCTGCTCACAGCGGCTGTGGAGCGTCCATCTACAGGTGTGGAGTTGGGGTCTTCAAAGTCCTGGAGGTCGGGGTGGGATTCAGTTTCATCTTTGAGTTTGGAGATACAGGCGGCCTATGGAAATTCGTTAATATTGGAGGCGGTCTGGGGTTATGTAGAAGATTAAACAAGAAAATACATACCTCAATATCATTTGCATCTTGGAACAGCAGGCTGCCGTCTTCGTTGTAGGTACGAGCGTTATTGCAGAGCAAGCGGACGTCATCTCTGAACTCTTTGAGGCTTTGGTACTCCTCTTTGTTGATCTTTTTCTTGATGTGGTCCATTGAGACGGGATTAGTGATGATGATGTAGTAGTCCGGATATTGTGCTCTGGGGACAAGCTTGATGAAAGGATCGATAATGCCTCTAGTTGGAGGCCCGTCCTCGTCATCGGAAGAATCACCTGGGATTTCTGCCTCGAGATCCATAAGATGCTGGTAGACATGGTTCAGAATCTTTTGTAGGAGGTTGCGTTCGCTGTTGCTCAGACTATCGACCTTCTTCGATTGCCGCCCGCCACGACTCCGCTTCGATGCTGGTATATCGTCAACCTCATCTTCTGCTTTCCGCTTGGCGCCATTGAATTTGCGTCCTCGTTTCCTTGGCGTTGGCTCTTCAGTGGTTTCTCTTGACGGCTCTGGCGAGCTGTCCATGCCAGATGCCTTTCCGGCTCTCTTAGCTTTGTTGATGTTGCGTTTATCGATTTTCGCCATCTTTCGCGCTGCAGCAGCCTCGATAGTGTCTTCATCGTCGTCTACTGCCATCAACCATTGCTCTTCAGTGAGTCCATCATCATACTTGACACGAGTTCTTTCTCTTGCTCCACGGCCGGCGATCTCCTCGATTTCTTCGGTCACAGGGTTATCCTCCTGCAAGTAGATGTCAGGAAGCTCGTTCTCAGCCATTAGCCGAGGGAGTTTCTTGTCGGGTCCGTAATCAGGGTCTTTTGCTCGTTCAGCGTCCATTTGCTGGAAAAGTGTCAACTCATCATTCGATCTGGCCATAATCTCATTCAGCCAATCATCGTCCATTTCCTCCTGTTCATGAAGCTGCTCGACAGCTTCAGCGCTGTCGAGCAAAGTCCGCAGTAGTGCATCTCGCTCCTCGTTTGTGGACTTGTTGTCAAACTTTCCAGCCTGAATAACTTTGCCATCCATATCCAGCTTGTAGTTAGCTCGCTCGAGAATTTTTTCTTCGACAGAATTCGAGCTGATCAATCGCAGGATACGAACTTCGTTCTTCTGGCCAATTCGATGAGCACGATCCTGAGCCTGCAAATCTTGATGAGGATTCCAATCAGAGTCATAAATGATGACAGTATCGGCCGTCTGAAGATTCAGACCGAGGCCTCCAGCACGAGTTGACAACAAGAAACAAAAGTAAGGTGAGTTTGGAGCGTTGAACAGACGCAGCAATTCCGACCGATCGTCAGACTTGGTGGACCCGTCAAGGCGGAGGTATTGCAGGCCGCGCAGTCGCAGAAAATCCTCCATGATGTTCATTATCTGAGTCATCTGAAAGAACATTAAGACGCGATGACCCGACTTGAACAATTTCGGTAATATGCGATCAAGAAGCTCGAACTTGCCCGCGGTACGCCACAGCAGATCATTGGTGCTTTTGTCGGGATTCATCTGCTCTTCAACCTGTTCGAAGACAAACGGATGATTGCAAAGCTTGCGCAATTGCATGAGCATGTTACTCAGACCACGCATGCCGGTCTTTCCACCTTTTCCATCACTAACTGACATCTTGTTGTACGTAACCAACTGCTTGTAGAGCTTAGCCTGTAATGCTGAGAATCTGCACTTGATAACCCGTTCTTGCTTATCTGGTAGATCTTTCTCCACATCTTTCTTAAGACGACGTAGCAAGAATGGTCGAAGGACCTTATGCAACCGACGAATGACTAGAAGCTGCTCCTCTTCCGTAAGCTCCATCTTGTCTTGACCCCCGGTATTTGCAAAAGGTGTGTTGAACCATTCGTCAAACGATTTTACGGATTTGAAGATTGCAGGTAGAACAAAGTTCAAGAGAGCCCACAATTCTGGTAAGTTGTTTTGCAACGGGGTCCCAGTCAAGATTAGGCGGAAGCGCGTGTGATAGTACTGAGTTAGAGTAAGGGTCAGCTTCGATTGGGCGTTCTTCATGCGATGACCCTCATCGACTATCATGTGGACCCATTTGATCTTACTTAGGACCGGACGATCTCTGATGATGTACTCGTAGGTTGTCAGGAGAACTTGGAAGTTGCCCCAACGAATCTGTTGCTGTTGTTGTTTACGCGCGTTTGGCGCACCTTTATAAACGACCCTCGACACCTGTGGCGCCCACTTTTCAAACTCGAGGTTCCAATTCGTGAGTGTGCTGAGAGGGACGATGACAAGAAAGGGCCCGTTCTGCTTCTTCTTCTCGATGAGGTAGGCGATCAGACTGATCGTCTGGATCGTCTTCCCCAGGCCCATCTCATCTGCAAGAATACCGTTGAGATTATTATTGTAGAGTGATATCATCCATTGTAAACCTTTGATCTGATACTCTTTCAATGTCCCGCCTACGAGAAGGTTTGGTTGCACCTTGACCTCTTCCTTGACACGATGAGCAACCTCGTAGTAATCTATCTTGGGACCGCCCTCTACTTCGTCCTCACTCTCACTTGTGTCATCTGCAGGGGGTGGGTTCTCATCGCCATAATGCTCTGCTGCAGTTCGCTGTTGCTGCTTCACGGATGCCGAAAGCTGACCTAAGAAACCATCTGTCTGCTTGAGCAAATGCGATATTCGTGAGTCTTTGGCCTGCCCAAGGAGCTTCAAGTAGGTCTCTTCGTCGTTGGCCTTCAATGCTTGGAGACGCTGCTTCGCTGTTCTTTCAACGCGTTTCTGCTCCTCCCGCTCTATGTTCTGGTGATGTTGTAGCATCATCCGACCAAGCTTCTGAACCCTTTGCTTTTGCGTAACCGCATTTTGCTGTATCTCCAAACCATGCTTCGTGATAGAATTGATATGCTCGCGTTGCTTTGCTTCCTCCTTTTTGTTCCTCGCATCCCTCTGCTCTTTCTCCAGCTTTTCGGTAATGCGAGCCTCACGGAATGATTGTTTCTTCATTCGTCGGTACATGGAGCGATTGGCTGTTTGGGCAAGATTGTCGTAGTATATCATGTCTCTGCTGATTTGATGACGAAGTTGCCGTTGTTTGGGTAGCAAGGAAATCATTTTGAGCTCAATCTGGGCTTTTAGTTTCAGCGTTTCGTCGGGTCTGGGTGTCTCGCTTTTGGTTACGTCCCACGAATCAACATTTGCTGTCAGGTCCATCAACTCAAATTTCCGATACATAATACGATTATACGCTATTCGTTCTCTTTCTTCCCGAACACGGTCCACATCCACACCGGAGGGCATGATACTCGGAATCATCAATCTCCGTGCTCTATGAGTATGGTCCGCATAGCTGATAGAAGAGCTCATTCCATCGTACGGCGACTTGAAGGCGTTGTAGTAGTGCCGCACAAAGGGCGACTTTGCTGTGTTATGATGAGTCGGTTGGACGGCCGGAGCGGGAGATGCTTCTTCCAGAACCTGCTCGGCAGTAGCTATTGCTTGTTCCGTCGTAATGGGTTGCTTGCTTTGTTGTGACGGGAACAGCTGTTGTTGTACCGTCGGAGGAATTGCCAAGTTCTTTGATAACAGCTTGAACGCTAAGATCTGGTTGCGGAGGGTTGCCATCTGTTCCTGGGTGAAACTATTGGGTGGAGGGCGTTGCTGTTCTTGTGATGAGGCAGGTGCCATTCCAGCGATGGCTGTTGACTGAGGTTCAGAAGAGGTAGGGAGAGAAGTTGAAGGGGCTGTCGATGAAAGGGCACCCGTGATGTTAGGATTAGATGCTTGGCCTAAGGATTCATTATTAGAGATTAGTACTCGATATATTGGTAAGAGACTATACCATTGACACCATTTGTAGTGCCCGGCGCATTTGCGACATTCTGTTGCTGTTGGCGTTGTTGTGCCTGGTGTTGTGTTTGTTGTTGCTGATAGACTTGCCGTTGCTTTGCGTAGGCTTTCTGTTGTTGAACAGCCGAGAGGATATTGTAGGCTTTAAGGTATTCCGGGTCGTCTTGGCGGACTCCACTATCTTTCATCTGCTTGAATTTCTGGACGATATTAGCGAGGGTGAATGTGTGGTGTATTTACGTTGCGGGTGGAGTGAATGTGATTCAGGTTCGGGGTTGCAAGACTTACTTGATAAATCTCCTGTAGTTGTGGATGCGTAAGGCCTGGCGGTATGATGCCAGGGCCCTGAGGGAAAGTGGGAGCATTCTGTACAGTTGCCATAGTGTTATCCACCGAAGTCAGAGTGGCAGCAGTCACCCTAGTCGAGAGCTGCCGCGCTCATCGGGATTATGAGACGCGGCGCAAGCGAGCTGCAATGAATGTCGATAATGACAGGCGCTGAGTAGAGCAATGAAGGCTGAGTGGAAGCGGGGGCGGCAAAGTCGCCTGATAGACCCTACAGCTTACGCAACGCGTCCCGGACGACGTGTTGAAGATTTTGAGGAGGGTGAGGCAGGTTACTAATGGTGGGGCGCTGGCCAAAAGTCGCTTTCTTCGATGAACGGGGCGATGCGGTGTCGTTGGTGAGAGCCTAAGGGATGTCCATTTAGGTTTTCTGCTAGGGGCCCGGTTGGTCTCGGCTAGTGATAAGTTACGCCAGATCTGGCTAGATCTATGGTGACCAGAATAGACTGTATCGTAACGTACTGCTCAATAATGGGAAGATCTCTAGATTAATGTATGCCCTCCTGCATGTTTCTCATACCTAGCCATAAATAAGGTATTCAGTAACTCAAGCTTTGGTCTTTTGGGCTTTTGGGCAAAGCATCTGTGACACGCTTCTGCTGCCGAGCGCCATCAAAGCTTACTGCCCAACCTGCCAACACCAAATGGTACAATACGAGCCGGCTGATACCATTGTGTGATACTCTCATGATGCTGCCAAACGCCAGAGTAGCCACCAAGTCAGTAAGACCATCACATCTTCCGATGTGGCAAGATAGAACACGGCCCAAGTACAAATACACAGTCAACCTAGGCTCTCAGGCACCCCACCTTCCATTATCAATCCCAGCTGCAAGATATCTAGTCTGACTTCAAGTCATCGAAGCACGCTTTCAAGTAATGGCAGCAGAGCAACAACTCAAGTATATGACATATTGGTGGTACTGAGAGCACTCCTCTTCATTGGCGGCGGCGGCGGTGGCTTCTTTGCCCGGGACGGCGGAGGAGGTGGTGCTTGCTTTTTACCAACAGCAGCAGGTGCATTCAGTGTCGAGTAGCTTGCGGATCTCGATGGTCCACTGCCGTGTGACGTGGCTGGAGACGCCGACCTCTGTGATCTCTCTTCGTAAGACCTATCAGGGCTGCTGGTGAAAGTTGAGTCGTCTGATGGGTCGCTAAAGAGATCATTGCCGGTGTTGATCCGGGTTATCGAACGCAGTTGTGATCGTTGTGTACGAACAGTAAAATTGTCACTAGGAACTCTAGACATTCTTGTCGCCGATACTGGAGAACAGTCACGGTGAATCTGAGTGGGACCTTCGAAAGTCATGGATCTATTGACGGTTGGTCGCCCTGAGTTGAACTCATAGCCTTGCAGCTCCTTACGAGGCGATTCCGGTAGGTTGTACGCCGACGTAGCACGGTTCGAGCGGATGGAAGGACGGGCCTCTAGCGCTGGAGGCTCATCCTCCACTTGGTACGAGCGATCTGCATAGGAGTGTGCAGTATTCGAGCGCGAACGCGGGTTTCTACGGTTGTCCCGACCGTTGGGGTCGTTTTGCCTAGGGGCTAGATTAGATTAAAGCCATAGATATTTGAAGTGCTAATAGTCACCCTGCAGGCCAGTCTCGTTTCAACTGTAGAAGGACATCACGACAACGGTCATAATAGTTCAGTTCTGCGTCTAGAAACTCTCCCAGATCATTGACACTGTCAACTTCTGCCTCCTTGATCTGTGATGACTATTAGCATCCACAGCAGCTGGATAGACTGCTGGCACTGACGTCCTGCATCCGGCGGTACACATCCTCACTGCTTTCTTCATATTTGGCCTTCTGTGCACGTAACTCTTCTTCAACCTTGAAGTCTTCTTTCTTTGCTTTTTGCATTTTTGCAAGGGAGGCGTCATAGGCTAGACGGCGGTTCTCTAGTTTCTTTCGTGCAGCCTAACTTAACTGTTAGGGCTTGGCGTTACCCAGGAAAAGGCAGACTTACTTGGTACTCCTTCATCTGTGCAAGTGATCTTTCTAGCGACTCAAGCCAGCTTGTGGTCGCATTCGCAACATAAGATTCCTGAACCCGTCCAATTCGTTCATTTGTCCTACCCATGCCTAGCTCAACAACGTCAGTCCCAATCTGCAAGGCATCCATTGTCAGACATACTAATAAGACACTGGCCGAACTCAGAGTCATTCTCAAAGTCTTCGCCGTGGTTGAGCATAGTGGAACCCAAATATGTCACCGGCAATATTTTCTCTTTATCGTCACCTTCGTTTCGTTTCGACAAGGTCTTGACATAGGCTGTCATGGACTTCTGGAGCTTCTCCATGCCTGAAATAGACTGGTGTTAGTTGAATTACACAGTGCTACTTGCTGACGTGGTGCTACCTTCATGCCTAAGGGTCATCTCCACCTCCAAGGACTTGAAGTCGTCGGAGACGCTCGTCTTGGCCTCTTGTCCCATCCTCTCGCCTGCCCATTGCTTGAACCGACCAAGCTTCTTGTTGACGTTCATGATGCCTTATTCGGATCTGTGTTAAAATATTGGTGGAACGAGAGGTCTTAGTCGATTGTTGAAGGGTCACTGAGAAGTGTTCTTAAATTCTCAATTGATCTTGAAGATCTGGAATAATGCACGAAACCGATAGTAAAGAATGCCTAAAGAGAATGTGGACAGTTCTCAAAGAAACGAGCGTGAATGACTTGGAATGACGATCCAATTGATAGGTTGCGGCCAATTGGGGAAAGTAAGGTATCTATTATTTGCGGGGCTTAGCGCCCCCCAATGGGCTACGCGGGTGGACATCGGAAGCCCCTTGGGCAGTGACGACGGGTGTGCCAGGTACCTATAGCAAGCATCACAATCAAGTTCATTCGTCTTCAGTTGAAGCATCAAGAATACGACGATCGGTCTTGGTTGGCGCATGTTGTTACAATGAAAGTTCCCATGCTGCGCGTGTTTTCTATCTATATCACATTGCCTTGGTGCCTGAAAGTCTGGATCATGGATCGCTCTAGTGAGGCTCAGTTGTTTCCGAATACCGTGTGCAGGATCATTAGTGTCTACACGTACACAAAAACGATCGGATGTGCAGTGACCGTTCACGATACACCTGAATCTTCGTCTCAAGACCTGAATTGCTTGACCATTTCAGCCCATAAGGTGTGATCGAAATCTGATCCTTCGGCAGGTCATTTGATGGCATTTGATGGCATTTGTAATTCAATAGGTGCACCAGCCACTGCAATCGCGGACACACAGCGGAATAGAGAAAGGGGAATAGATTTTCGAGCAAGCTACACAACCCCTCAAGCCAGCTCCATAACAAAGACATGCTATGTTTCCGTATGAAAACTCTACATGACACCTAGTCCTTCGTTTTCTGTGTACCGCGGAGCAGACCAGTTCTCCGGGCAGCAATAAGACCTGCCTTTTGACCTTGTGCTGCGTAACGAGAGATAGTCGAAGCTTTACCGATATGTTGGTGGTTACCACCACCGTGGGGCTAGTGATGAAAGTCAGTCATACGCACTAAAACAGGGAAGGGGAAAGTATCTTACATGATCAACGGGGTTCATCGCAACACCACGGGTCTTGGGCCACGAGTTGCGCTTGACAGCAAACTTATGCTTCGCACGAGATGCCTCTGTACATGTCGTTAGCCTCTAGCAGTCTCAAGACATTGTCTTTAGGGTACACGTACTTAGCAATGGCTTGTCTGTACGTCCACCTCCAGCAACAATTCCAATCATTCCCCTAGCAGTACTCCTGATGACCTTCTTCGCGCCACTCGGTAGCTTCACCCTAGTCTTGCCTTCATCTGGGTTGTGGCCAATGACCGTGACGTAGTTCCCTGACGTCCTTCCCAATACTCCACGATCTCCAGCTTTCTCCTCCACATTGGTCACCACAGTACCTTCAGGCACCACCCCCAACGGTAAAACATTGCCAACGGTGAGTGTTGCGTTCTTGCCAGCGTAGATGAATTGACCAGTGTACATGCCCTCATTGGCGATGAAAGTCTCTGTACGCAGCTTGAAGCGGTATGGATCCCGGAAAACTATCTTTGCCAATGGTGCACCTCGTCCTGGGTCGTGGATAATGTCTTTAACAACGCCGCGAATGTAGCCATGTCTCTCCGCGAAGTCGAGTGTTCTGAATTGCGCAGGCGCTTTGTTCAAACGAGTATGTGCCGCTGGAACACGACATTAGTACATTACGCTGGGGTCTTATTCTACGGACTTGGTGCTTGAAACGTACTGAAAATAGATCCACGACCCTTCCTCTGGTTGCGAATCACCCTACCCATCGTGGTCTATCGAAAAGATTATGTTAGTGAAGGTGCATCTATAACGATATACACAGATTTCAGTACTGGGGGTTGGCTTACCAGATTAACAAGGCTTGGGGGTATTATGTTTTGCAAGTTCGTGGGTTGAGGGTTTAGCACGTTCGCTTAGCGAAATTAGCATGACGCTAAAAATGAGCCGCATCTCACCAGCTCCATCATCACTCCATGTCGCGACGAGCATTCAAACTTCGACTACTACCTCCAGCGAGTAACATCAGTACTAGAATATGAATACTATGATTTGTCTAGAAGGGCATTGCTGTTCACGCATTCTTTATTAACAACGTGGCCTGGTTGTAAGCAAGGTGAGTTCGTATGAGTGATTATTTGCTCATATTGCTCTCTGAAACATCCAGTCTGAGGTGTTCTAAGCATAGTGTGTTGCGAAAGGTTCAAACTTGCAATGCGCTCATCTCATTAGGTATATCTCGAGTATCTTTAGCGTGCTTTGCAATCCGAAATGATTGTGAAACAGCAGACGCGATGAATGATAAAATGGTTGATTACCGCGTTCCAGTTTCCGAGTATATTGACTAGAAGTACCCTTTTCAAATACGCCCTTCATCTCATGTTGCTTGCGTTTGTTTCGAACGAGCCTGGTCCGATTGAACAGAGATTGGAATTAGGTTGCTGTTGAATTTCACAATTCAACGCCTAAGAGCATGCTTGATGTTTTTCGACCGAAGCCACAGTTTACTCTCCCTCTTGTTTTACTAACCAGAATATGTACACACGCCCGTTGTGACATTCCATCATTGCCAATGCCAAAGAGACTGGGCCCACAGGAACCGGAGGGGTAAATACATCTTTTGCAGATATATGGTACACTGAAGACGTTAAGCCACAAAAGCCATCAAAAAACGATGAGTTATCCGAGTTGGCATCACAGGCTGAGAATGGTTCAAAACCCATTTTCCGGTCATGTTGCCGAGTGGCAGCTAGTAAGATCCAGTCAACACGATCCGTCGCAAGAATATCAAACCTGGAGAAAAGAGGACGCTACCATCCACAGCCGAACACGAATGGCATCATAAAATATTCAACCCTAAGACGAGGAGGATTTTGCGTTCCCAGCACCCCGAGATGGTCAATCATACTTGTCAGTGGGCTTCTGGATGATTGCTAGGTTGTTATTCTTGGACCTTTGCTCGCAACCGACCGGTACAAAGATTCTCGACGAGTACATCTTCATGGAGCTTGTTCGAGGACGGTGACTCTCCATCTCACAGGTCCGAAATCGCGCCCAGAATTTGTTTTCCACTTCACAAGGGTGCTGAGAGGCATGGACTGTTGGCAATCTGGTGTGAAGAGTGAGCATCTAGGATAGCTATTTCACTCTAAAAAGGACAAGGTCCTGCGCTTGACGCGGCGCCCGTAGTACTCGTAGTTTCGACGCTGCTAGTCTCGCTCTTGCGAAATCTCAACTTCCGCAGCCAATATCAAACCTCTGCAACCTTCCATATGTGACATGTCTTCTTCGGATCTCTCCCCACTCTCATCCGCACTCTCCTCAGATAACGAAACCGCATCAGAGCCAATACATGTAGGAAACCTTGAGCGATACTTTAAAGGTGCATCCAGCGCCGCAAAACAGGCCTCCCCCCCAGCCAAAAGAAAACGGCCCCCTTCACCACCACACGAGTATGTTCTGGCCGATAATCCAGACATCGCCGTAAGTTAGCAAGTTTTCATTGACTTGCGCGACCCAAATCGCCCGTTAAACCCTCAAGAATCGCGTCGCTAACGTATCGTACGCGCAGTTCATTTGCATATTTCGCTCGCGATTCAGTGACGCTTTTCCAAAATCATTACCCCATCTAGGACCACAGGATATAGAACACGGCGTAGTGGAACCAGTCCCTGGAGAACAAATCGAAAGACTACTGTGTGCCCAACTCGGCCTTGTCCTGAATCGGAAGAAAGAAGTTGAGTAGGTGATCTAGCTGCTCGTCTCTACGTGCTCCTGTTTTATTATCGGGGTTGCTCTGGTTAATGGTAGTCATAAGTTATAAGCTGACCTCTTATCAGAAGAGGACACTTCCAGCGGGCGCTCGAAGAAGCTATCCAGACCCATGCTAACCAGTGGCCGCTGGCATGGAATGGCAAGAACCCTTTACATGGGGGCGGAAGCTGGCTCAAGATGGACCCGACAGAGCGCGTATGTTTTCAGAGGCTATGTTGATTTTCTATCCAAGTACTGATCAAGGTGAACCTAGCTTACCCTCCTAAAAGCACTCATCATATGGAGCCTTGGATCCTCGGAAGCTGTCCAAGCTACTATCAAGGAATCATATAAGCAACAACGTCATGATGATGACCTAAACCAGCCTCTTTCGGTACAACCATGGGGCCGCGATGGTGAAAAGCGCAGGTTCTGGCTCATCGAGGGTCAAGACGACACACACTTTAGACTATATCGGGAGAGCAACCCAGCTTTGAAACACAATACATGGCGAAGCGTTGCGGGAACAATTGATGAACTCAAAGAGGTCGCCGATCGTCTTGGTGAGGATGGTACACAGGCTTCCCGGCGACTACGCGACCGCATAATGCTGGCGATTCCGCGGTTCGAGGCATCTGAAGAGGTTTACCGTCCCCAACATAACAGCATTGCATCACTAAGATCTCAAACTAACTCTATGCGCAGAAACGGAAACGCAGAGACTACCGTAATGCTCGTAAATCCCAGTTTACCCGTCCAGAACCAGGGTTTTCCCTTTACGAAGGCCGCACCCGTGGGAAGCGGATCCGATATACTTATTCCGATGAAGAGGATGGGACCTCTGATGCTCCGTCGACAAGACGCTCACACCGGCAGTCAGGCCTAACAACGCCAGCCGAACCCGCTGGACCTACCTTTACTGCCAGTGGTCGGCAAGTCAGATCTAGAGTTGGAGGAGCATATGGAGAGACAATGCATAGTGGGCAGCACGATGATAAGGAACAGCCTGCAACTGGTGGTATGGACGGTACAGGAGCGACCGAAGAACAACCGATATCTGCAGCCCGGCCTCGAAGGTCAGCATATAAGAATGGGATTAGCCAGAAGTCTCGAGGACGACAACATATTGAAGGCTACAATTCCGTGGACGACATGGAAGGTGAGAGTGATGCTACTTCGAGCGGTGGGGAATGGGAGGGTGGTGACGACGACGTTGACGACAACATCGTTGACGACAACATCGTCGACGGCGAAGATGATGCGGATGTTGACATGAGCGACGATGATGCCAGTATCGCGGAGGACGAAGAGGATGGGGAGGGATACGGTCGTAGACGTAGCCTCGTGGTGTCTTTAAGATACCAAAAAATCCACGCGCCCTCCGTCGACAGTGCCATTCATACTGGAGAAGGGCCACCAGATGACATCAGCGCCGCAAAACCGGCTTCGCTTCTTGGACATGATGCTTACGAGTCCAAATCCTACGCTGCCGTGCGTACCGGAAGTCCTGCGCCTCCAATCACCAATATACACGCAGCTGTTACAGAAACCTCTGCGAATTCCCTTCCCCAGACGGGTCCTATTTTGAACGGAAATTCCCTGGACCACAAAACATTTGCCCAGCCTAATCAAGACAACGCTCCAACCATATCGTGACGGATGAGCCATCTCGAGAACTCACTTCTTCAGCCCGCTTCGGGGATTTTGTCATATATCTACAATTGCTAGGAGAATCCATGACAAGCTCGAAATGCCATGCTTAGCTGATGTGCTCTGAGCTTTTGATGCAAAAAGGGACGGTCCTACAGCTGTACAGATAGATATCGAAGTGTCTGGCAACATATTTGCTGTCAACCTACTTAATCACACACAAACGTAACATGTGGACGTTCATCAAAAGGGAAAACGCCGTCCGCTATGCCTTTGACAACCCCCCGTGATCCTCAGCCTAGATCCTCAGTCTCCTCCTGCACTACCAAACTGCCCCGTATAAAACTGCTTTCCTCATTAGCCATCGATCCCCCCTCATCACCACCGTCAAGAACTCACCTCCCCCACCTTCTCCGCCATCCCCTCGCCTTTGTTCACGCTAGGGATCTCCCAATTATTGACCCCATACCACCATCTCCTCACCCTGCTCCCCACACTCGCCCCCGAGAACTCCGCACTCTTATTCCAATACCGCCACCCCGACAGCGCCAGCGTCCATAACATCCCCTGCACAAGCGGCAGCAGAACCTAACAACGACCATCCCAATCAGCCCACATCCCCCATTACCTCTCCCCCCAACACCCCAAAAAAACCAAAGCAAAAAGCAAAAACCCACCTGATCCCTCACCGTCACACCCAGCACCCCCCAACCCCCCTGACACCCCCTCAAACTCGCCAAATAACTCTGCTCGAACCTCAGATCCGGCAGCGGCGGCAGCGCCGTGCTCCGCGGCACGGGTTTCAGCGCCTCGAGCGGGATGCTGGAGCGGGAGCTCGAGGCGGAGTGGGAGCGCGAGGTGGGGCCGGGGCGGATGACGGGGCGTTTTTGCGAGGCAGAGGTGGAGGGGTTGAGGTCGTGGTGGGGGGAGGGGTGGCGGTTTAGGGAGGCGGATTGGAGGGTTGAGGCGAGGGTGAGGGCGGGGGAGGAGGCGGACATTGTTTGGGGGGTGGGAGTGGGACCCGGGGGGTGAGGTTTGGTGGGGGGTGGGATGGTGGGGAGGTTGGTTATCGGTGGAGTTGTGGATGTGAGTGGTAGATGGAGCTGTTGCGGTGAACCTCTAATGGGGCTTGGTGATTCGAGATGCTAGGGTCTCACGTGATCGCTTAAATTGATATGGTAATGCATAACCCTAGTTCGAGCTTGTTACATATCACTCAAAAAGCCTAGGTACCTAATTATTCATATCGTTATTTGTTTCTCTACCAGTACAATATATGATCGAACTGGGCCTGAGCGCCTGGACCACTAACAAACGGCGATCCAACTACGGTACTATCTATCGCTTTGACCGCTGATTATCCTCCTGTAAAAACTTAAGACACGGGACGGCAACTTGCTGGGCTAAAGCGACCAGGTGTCAGCCCGAGGAGTATGTCTGCAGCTGCTAACGAGGGCGATGGGTGGAAGCTTTTGTTGTTCTCGGAGAAAAGGATTCTGCAGTCAAGACTTTACCGAATTTCGGAGGCCGGCTTGACAATCGAGTGATTCGATTTTGATATAAACTCAAAGAATTGGAATCATGCATCATGCTGAACGTCGAAGAGACAAAAGTAGCGAAAGAGCGTTGGAGGTTTGGTGAGGGCTTGAGTTTGGTATTCGTTGGGAGTAAGGGTTCGTGGGTTATGTTCTTGTATGTTCCCACATTCGGATATCAGATACTATAATGGGGTTTGCGGCCTGCCGGGTTTTGGCAGAGTCTTGAATTTAATATGTGGGGGAAAGGAGAGGGTAGGGGTGATGACGGGTTGGGAGGCTGGGGATAGTATATGAGGATTCTTCTGAAGGTCGCGTGAGAGTTCATGGTGCGGATCGGTAGGTCACGTAGCAATGGCTCTTCCTTATAAAGAATACCTTCGTACTAATAAGGCAGACAACAGGCACATTGCACTATATTATAGCAGCCAATCGCCAAGAATGATCCTGAACGTCATAGCATCCCAATACCGGAAACAAGCTATTGTGCGCTGCGCTTTTACGTGCCTCATTCCACGAATCATCACACGTAAGGGTTGAGCACTCTGTCCGAGTACGGTCCAGGAGCAGCACAACACTGGCCGTCGATGCTATTGCCTGGAGTAAACAGTCAAACGTTAGCAATCATTCGACGGGGCATAGTCTATCCACAGAGACATGCAAGGACTTACCACCAGCATCGTACAGACAATTGTCGGCTCCGAAGAAGATGTCTTGGTAACACGACGGCCAAGAAGCGTCGAGCGTGCAGCCAGGCGCCACTATTGAAGTCTTGTCATTGCCATTGAAGCGCGCGCGGAACCTTGCAATTCCTCCATCGATCACGGCGACGGTTTGTTTGTAATTTTGGCAGACGGGCTCGTCATTGATCAGGATGCAGCCTCTGTTGACATGCTGCGAGAAATTGTTAGCGGCGATAGAAGATGACTTCGGAAAAGGCAGCTCGAACTGACGATTGTGGTCGCTGAGGTTATGGCTGCCAGGCCAGCGAAAACGAGGACGGTGAGCTTCATGGCAGTGATCATTCTTCGTTTTCTTGTGGCAAAGGGAACTGGAATAATGATCCATATATACTCGATAGCCAAGTATCAACATCGCTTCATATACGCGCACTGAATATGCCTTGCACACCAAAGCTTCCCCCTTATATGCGCCCCGAATAGGCGCAACACGGGCAGCGGGACAGGTACGCGATCCTCCATCCCAAATCAGTGTGACGGAAGGTTATTTAGGTTGCGCTAATGACGGGGAGCTTGGACTTCCCCACAATGCAAGAGTAATTGTCCCGAAAATGAGAGTGTCTTCGAGACCGAAAGAGCCAAAATAAGAGGTAATGGGTGATATTGAGAAATTGTTAGCAGAGAGATCCGGAAACGGATAGCTGGAGAGTCTGCTGAGGAACCAAGACACATCAGATTGGAACCTTTGGCTTCTGGAGACATTGAATTCAAGAATTAGAGGCTCGGTTTACTAAAAAGTGTATATGCGGTGTAGGAACTAGGGTGCCGATGGTTCTGTGCAGAACGGAAATGATTGGCTTTCTGGTGCGAGAGATGGTTCAATTTCAGGATGTACGCATGACTTTCGTTCCTACAAGGAAGGCTTAGGTACAACAATGAATAGAATTCAGGGCATAGTAACAGTATGATACGACAGCTGATCCCAAAAAGAACAGATATGAACGTCAATGCATCCAACGCCCGAAAACATGACAAGGAGCGTCGAATGTTGCAATTTCTCCTAGAACCTCGCTTAGATAATGAGTTCCTGTGCCGTTTTCCTTGAGGTTCAGGCGATGATGTAAGGGTTTTGAACCGTGCCTGGGGCTGATGTCCCGGGAACGCAGCATTGGCCGCCGATATTGTTGCCTTGAGCGAGTAACCGAAAGTCAGTAAAGTCTTCTCGAGACTTGTTGGGGAACAATGGCCCGTCCATAGGGACTTCAGGCTGGGACATACCAGTAGCATCGTACAGGCAGGCGTCATTGCCATAGTAAATGTCTCCATAATTCGTGGGCCAAGAAGCCTGGAGTGTGCAGCCAGGCGGCACTTGTCTTTGACTAAGTTCGTTGCTATCAAAACGTCCGTAGATGTTTGCGAAGCCGGCATCAACGTTGACAGTAGTTCGTCCGTCGGTTTGGCATATGGGTGTTTCGTCGACGACGATGCAGCCATGATTGACATGCTGCAAAGAAATGTTTAGCGGTGACAGAAAATGGGCCTCAGCCAGACTAAGAGGCTGCTAAGTTTTGGACGCGAGACTGACTATTGTGGTTGCTGAGGCCATGGCTGCAAAGCCGGCGGAAGCGAGGATGGCTAGCTTCATGGCGGAAATCATGATTGTTTTTATATAAGGTCTATGATGCTGGGGAGCCGAACTGTGGGATTGCTAAACAATGTAAAAGAGATGGTTGTTGGTGAATGTTCGAGTGATACTGATGAGATATGTCGAGAGAAAGTCGGATACTTATACCTGAGAAGTCCCCTAAGAAGCCAAAGAGCCTTATGCTCAAATTTGATCGATCCCTGTTCCAGCAACCGTTCAAAGATCTATCAGGTTACTATTTAAAAGACACAAGACGACAGACAAATCAGATGCATGCTCTTGATCTACTCATGTAGGCCACAAAGCCTTCAAAGAGCTGAGTTTGATCCTCATGACGCGGCCAACGCCAAATGCAGTATATCACCCATGAGATGAACTGATCTTTGTTTCAGTGGATATGGGAAATCCTTAGCTGGGCTTGAAGGATTCGATGAAGGATCTAAAACAGAGATCAGCCATATCAATTTCCTCCAGAGCTGGTTCGAATTAGAAAACAACAAGAAGAACCGGAATAGTCAGCATATTCTGGACCGTTAGTCCATCCATGGCCCCAAACTTGTGTCTTGCTTACTTTGCTGTGCCACCAGAGGATTCAAATCAAAGTGAAACCGTTAGTCGGGTATGCTGTCGTTGAGGCTGCTATGTCCATGTTGTTAATTGAGTATTCTCAAGAACTCTTTCATAACCAGCCCACAGATTTCCCTTAGATCACTAAAGTTGTCGTTTCAGGAGCACCGCAAAGTGTGTCAGCATTACTGAATTAGCTTATGTTGAGGATTTAATACATGTGGCAGGGAAAAGACTGTATTGCCAAAAGGTAGGCTGTGAAGACGATTTGAAACAAATCAAAAGGCTCTTCTTCTGCTAGTAAGCCGAATGAGGTCGATTTGCGGGTGCACAGAGATGATTTAACTGCATGTGTAAGGTAAGTCTCAATTCTTCGTTACTTTACAGTAATTCAACAGCAAAGGTCCCATCTGCTCCTTGTGCTCAATCGAAGGTAGGCGGCATCAAGCGAACACCTTGTCAAAGTCTCATAGATCCGCTCGCTCATCTTATGTCCTATTAGCTTGCACGTTGTCGTGTAGAAGGAAAAACTCTGAGGAAGGTGCGGGCCTGAAATTCTGCAGGATTGTGTAGGGATTGTGTAGATAGGATTTTGGCTGACGAAGGAATGCTGACTCGTACCTGATCTACCGCTCAGCCACAATATACTTTGTTTTACCCTAACCTTCCACCAGCTCCAAAAATTGTACTCTCTTCAAGTACGATGCGCGGTTCAGCCGATTACATGGTATCTACGAGTAAGCATGTACCTTTCTCAAAGTCCGAAGGGTCGAAAGGATCCGGCCCCATGAAACAGCTCCTTCCTCGTTTGCGAGCGATTCTCGCGGGTTCCATGCCTACGATGACCCTGTGTGAAATATTGGCCCAAAGCTAACACTAGCACGTGGTATACTTGCGAAGATGACGAGGACTTGGGGCATACCAACAATTTAGAGAAAAGACTGATGTTTCATAGACACGCAACGGGACCGAGCACTTTAAAAACATCTGCAAGGCACAGCCGCACTGCCTCTTCTGCAGACAGCACGTCAAGGAGGCTGGGGAGAATATCTAATTGAAAGCCACAGAAACTGGTCTATTACCGGAAAAGCACTTGGGCATTTTCGAGTTTCGTGGTGATATATTTGCATCGTTCCTTGCGGCTCCAAATTTTGGAGTCGGAAGTGAGAAGGAGGGATGTGACGCAGCCGATAGTACGATAAAATCGCAGCCAGCGTTGACTGGTTTCTCACGACTGGAACTAGATTTTCGTAAAAAAAGCGTTATATTGGTTTATTATAGAGCATGAATGGGGAAGGGAAAGCACCAGTGGGGAAGCAAATCTGGAGATCAATCAGAATGCCTCGGGTCCACACACAATCCGCTTTCTTTCCTACTCAGACGGAGGGGTCCATGATAATTAAAAGCTCTTGCAGGTCACTTGATGAGCAAAATCATGCATGTCACGAATATTTTGTGATAAGCACCCTCAGATTCTATCTTTGCCCGAGAGAGTAACGTTTTGAGCTGCGTGATCAGTAGCTTAGAGTTGCCGTAAGAACAAAGCGAGTCCTGACCATTCCCAATGCTCTCTTGAAACTGTCATTCGTCGCCCGTGATACGCCCTGTATTCAACACTAGCCCCGAATTCTTGCCGTTCATGCCCGGGCGATAAGATGAAAGATCACGTTTTACCAATTAGTCATATCGAATTGCTCGTTGGCGTGATCCCGTCGAGCTTGTTGGTCTTGCCGCCAGCGGGCAAGCACAACTTCATGTTGTTGTAGCCAGTGAGCGTATTCAGCCTGTTGCTGTTGCTGACGGGTGGATACAGCATCGTCTTGTTGTTGTAGTTGTAGTTGCAAGGGGGCGAATACAACCTGCTGCTGTTGTTGACCGGCGAATTCTGCTCCAGGTTCTTCTTGCTGGCGGGTCCGTCCAGCTTGCTGCTGTTGCCTGTCTCGTCCTTTATTCTCAGCCTGTTGCTGTTCCAGGCGGGCCCGTTCAGCTTGCTGCTGTTGCTCGTCTTGTTGTTTGTTGTCTGCTTGGATTACTCGGATTTCGTGTTTGAGTTCCTTATGTCTGGCCATGAATAGTTCTCTCGCATCCAGAACATCCATAAGCTCGTCTCTGAGCTCGTCGATTGTAATGTTGTTTTCCGTAGTAGAGCGTACCGAAGTGTTACCGAGTCGCCATGGTACTCGGACTGTAAAGCCCACACTACGGGCCAATAAACCTCGATCTATAGGATTATTCCCACAAGGCGGCTGGTTGCGTAATGCACGTTGAAGAAGTTCGTGAGCTTCCTCATGACGTTTCGCCGTTGATTCCCATAGACTAACAGCATTTCTGAAGGCGGCATAAAGCTTCTTTTTTGTGGCGTTGCCAATGACAGCCCTCCGTGTTTGCGCATCCGGAACTTCGGCTACGAAGGTACTAAGGCTTTGCAACTCGCGGTTGACTATCCAGTACTCGGCATTCTTAAGAATTTAGTACGCGTTGTTGCTAAGACCTGAAGAGCCGCAAAGACACAAAGACATACCTTAACTTCGGGTTGTAAAGTTGCTTGATTGCTCCCACCGTCAGGAGGAATCGTTGATGAACTACCCGCTGTACCTGCCATCTTCGTAGTTTTAGTATGATGCTGTTCCTGTAACATAGGAGAGTAGTACCTTGTGCTTCCTCTATCGAGTGCTTTTTGAAGGTTGAAGTTGTGTGCAGTTGCAAGGAATCGACACTCTACAATGCGGCTGTTTTCTGTTTGACAGGTAAATCACCGTGAAAGTGTTGATCCCAGTTGCTTAGTCGGCGTAAACCCACCGTCGCGTCAATCCCGAAAATGAAATGGACTATACCCTCACCGGCGCCCCGAGGTGAACCCAGGGGCAAACCCGCTACCCAATTCACGGCATTCCGTCCTTGAACACTCTCCTTACAAGAATCATGAGCACTCTTCTACACCCCTGTACCAGTACTGGCTGCTCACGTTTGTTGACGTAGATGTGGGTATAATATTGACATAAGAGAACAAGTTCGCACGAACCGCAGCATAAAGCAGTGGCGGCTGTTGCAACAGAATATTCTCTTAACTATCACACCTTGCAGTCTAAACAGATCAAGCTATGAGAGATTAAGCAGAACATAAGAGAATAAACTATAACAGAGCTACTGTCAAGGCCTTGACGGGGCTGCTTTCTGCTTCCAAGACCCAAATATTGAGATGTCTCGCTAAGCACAGGCTAGACGAACATATTATCTTACACAATGATAGAACAGCAGATTAATCAACACCGAGAGCCGCAGGGATTTCAGAAAAGACTTCGGCATTGTAAGAAGAATCTCCATAACAGAGGTGAGCTCAGGGTGACCGCTCAACAGTGTCGTGACGACGAGAGTGTTTGCATCAGAGGACCGAGGAGCCAATTGCTACGACGAGACTGCGTTTGCAGAGGACTTGTACTCACGTTAAAATCCCCCTAACCCTCATAAGTTTTCCTGACAAGGTTCATCCGGTACGGTTCTCCAAGCGGAGTTTCGTATCGATCAACGTGCACCCTCAAAGTCGAATGTATTACTTTTTCCACTTGCACATGTAGTCTCACAGTCATGATTTTGCATGACTGTCACGCAGTGTGATAGGTGATTTGGAGGGAAACAATTCATGTGTAGGGAATTTCTTCGAATGATCACGACGCAATCATTAAAGCGATGCATAATAGCAATTTGGCTTCACGTCTCACGTCTCAAGTCTTTTTTCCCCCGAAACCTTCTTCCAATATCATGGAGCAGAGACAGCTATCGCGGGTTTACTATCGGGCGACCAGGTCTGACAAGACTGACGTCCTCCTGCGCCGGTGAAGAAGGCACCGTTACCAGTTTGTGACAGTCTCAGGTCTGGTTTTGTGCGCCATCATAAGCGAAAGGGAGAGTCTTATACCGGTAGTTGGTATTGAATCCGGGGGCGTGATCAAGATGAGGAAGGAGCCGCGAGTGAAAGGAGCAGGAGGCAGGAGGCAGAAGGCAGGCACGCAGGTTGCACTGAGGGGACGTTGAGCCATTAGCGCCGGGATCTGCCATCGCTCCGGCGCTAATCAAGGGGTTAAGGGCTTAAGGTAGGTCTTCGGGGCAGCTTCTATCTGCTCTTCGGTCGTCACCACCACTACTGTCAATATATCTACCTTACTCAGGTACACCCCGTCTTAGAGGCAAGGCTTCCCAATCATCCAACGGCGGACGACATAAATGTATGGACTCCACCCTTACACACGGTTGTTCTGGCAAGGGGGAGATCAGTCGATTACTACAAGCATGAACCCTTCTTGACGCCCTCCAGTCAAAGCCAGAACACTTTATGGCATAGCATCTACCCTGTTCCTCTGCAGACCGTGAGATGAGAACCGTAGAGATCATGCTTCCGTCGCTAACCCAAGAGCCTATCATCTGATGGACATTTAGAAAGGTTGCACTATCTATGTGATCGGCTGACCTTTCCCAATGAGGATGCTGGAAACTCCGTTCCCTCATTTTCGCCGGAGCAACACTGGTCCCTTGTGGGCATGATTCGTTCGCCGTCAAAAAATCCCTCTTCATCGTTAGACAAATGATATGATGGTCTTTCCGAAATCATACCATATAGAGACAATGTACTGCTCCCTGTCCTCCACCTACTGCCTCGGTATGCAAGTACTCGGAGCGACCAAGATAGCTCCTTGTCTTTCAGACCTCGTGCTTGCCTATATAAAATGCTATTCCTCACTATGGAGGTTGGGCATCGCGACCAACCTTCCTCTGTCTTCTCGGTAATTATTCAATATGTTTTTCTCCAGTCTTGTCGCAGGGCTTGCCCTTAGCAGTCTTGCTCTTGCATCTCCTATTGCTAGTGACTCTGCCCCAAAGGATAAGCGCTCCTTTGTTGAGCGTGATGGCACAAATTACACTGTCTTTGAGCATGCAGCCACTGGTGCCAAGATGGAGTTTGTCACGAACTCCGGGATCTGCGAGACCACCAAAGGCGTCAACCAGTACTCGGGATATCTCTCGGTTGGGACGAATATGAACATGTGGTTCTGGTTCTTTGAAGCGCGATCAAACCCAACCACGGCCCCTCTCGCAACTTGGTTCAACGGAGGCCCAGGATGCTCAAGCATGATTGGACTGTTCCAGGAAAATGGACCATGTAGCTTCGTCAACGGCGCCTCAACCCCGTCTCTCAATCCTTACAGCTGGAATAATTACGCCAACATGCTTTACATCGACCAGCCAATTGGAGTCGGTTTCTCATATGGTAGCGACCCGGTTGATAGTACTGCGACTGCAGCTCCCTACGTCTGGAAATTGATCCAAGCTTTCTATGCGCAATTCCCACAATACGAGAACCGAGACTTTGGCGTGTTCACCGAATCCTACGGTGGGCATTATGGCCCCGAATTCGCCGACTACTTTGAGCAACAAAACGCCGCCATTACCGCTGGCACCGTCAAAGGCCAGAACATGAAGCTCGTCGCTCTCGGCATCAACAACGGCTGGTTCGATGCCACACTCCAAGAAAAGGTGACAAACCCCCACAATAGCCCTATACCACATATAATCAACTAATGCCAACCAGGCCTATATCGATTTCTCTTACAACAACACCTACCGCCCGCTCATCAATGCCGCTGACCACCAATCCTATCTCGACACCTACAACCAGCAATGCGCTCCCGCTCTCGACCAATGCCACTCTTCCCTGACAAACGCAGACTGCTCGAATTCCGACAACGTCTGTTATCAAAACATTGAAGGGCCCTTGAGCAGCGTCGCGGACTTTGATGTCTACGATATCCGGGCTCCCAGCAACGACCCGAACCCGCCAAAGACGTACAGTACCTATATTTCGCAAGCCAGTGTGAAGAAGGCGATTGGAGCCAAGAGCACCTACCAAGAATGCTCCAACGCAGCCGGCCGTGGCTTCTCGAACACGGGTGACAGTACGTTCCCTTTCTCCCCTCCTCCCCCCTCCAACCCCACGACTAATCTTTCTCAACTAGACTCCCGCTCCTTCCTCTCCGAGCTCTCTACCGTCGTCCAATCTGGCGTCACGACCCTGGTCTGGGCTGGGGACGCGGACTGGATCTGCAACTGGTACGGTGGTCTCGCAGCCGCAAACGCCATTTCCTACTCTGGCCAATCCACCTTCAAAAAGTTACCCGTGAAATCATACACGGTCAATGGCACCGCGGGAGGGACGTTCAAGACGCAGGGGAATTTGAGCTGGATGAGGGTGTTTGGCGCTGGGCATGAGGTGCCGTTTTATACGCCCGCGTTGGCGTTGCAGGCATTTGTTCAGACGATGCAAGGGAAGGCTATCAGTTCGACGTAGGCAGTGGCGGGGGGTTAAATGTGTGTGTATCGCTCTTTTTCCGTTTTGGTTGAGAAGGGTGATGGGGATTGGGTATTGGGGTTACAGTAGCTGGTATTAATACACGATAATAATGTGGATGATGCATGGTTCGATGATAACTTTCCAATACCTGTCGTATCGCGTTTGCTTTGATGGAATTTAGTCCTTCGGAAATATCATCACACTACTCCGCATAGCTTTCCACATCTTCTCGACTATCACCGTAAACTTGAAAAGCTGAGCAGGCGAGGATGAGGAAAAGGGGGGGAAAGGTTGGGGGGTAACCAAATTAAATGTATCTGTCTACCTCACGTCGCTCTAAAGACCAAAAAATTCCACTCAAGCCGCCGATTCTTCGCAACTGGGGGGAATCTCCAAGTGCAGCAGTCCACCTACCGTTCTATACCAAAAAGGTGCCGCCCCTTGCACACCGCTCGTCTAGTGACCAACGCTCGACTCCCACTCCCCCATCAAACATCCCCATCATGATCTTCCGCCCCGTCGTTCCCTCCCTCCTCGCCAACCCTCATCGTCATAAACGCCGCCACCAGCGCGGCCACGCCTCCAAACCTCAACACCCACCCCACACTATCGTCCCCAGGGACGCCGCGCTCCTTCTGCGCCAGCTTGAAAATCGCACTGCTGACCAACGTCGCGATAATCTGCGGAGAAGCAATAGCAACGTTGTGCAACCCTAGTATCACACCCGCCTGATCGCCTTCCTCCTCGCTTCTCCTCCCGTTTCTACGCGCGGCGGTATCACGCTTGCTAATCTCGGCGCTGATAAGGGCGAATGGAGCCCATAGGCTCAGAGCCCAGGCGAGGCCGACGAAGCCGACGAGGACGGTGGCGGTAGTGGGGGTGTTGATGAAGAAGGTTAAGCCCATGCAGAGGGCAAAGAGGATGTGAGAGAGGAGCCAGGCGCGGCGGAGGGTGAGCCAGGGGATTTGACAGGCGGAGAGGAGGCGCGTAAGGCGTGAGTGGGAGTCTGGGGAGGGCGTGGGTGGGAAAAAGGACGTCATGCTTGCGGAGAGGGTACCTGGAGTTCCGGGGGTAGGGGGATTTTGATAATGATGATGGGAGATGTCTGAATGGAAGGACTGAGATGTGTTGAGTTTGTCTAGTAGGGGAGGGCGATAGGTGGGCACGATGATAAAAGGGAGAAGGAGATTCGAGGTGAAGGAGGTGATGGCAAAGATAAGAAGGGCAAAAGTGCCGACGCGGGTTGCGGATTCCCAAGCTTGATCGACTTCCTTGGGAGTGAGGTTCGGATTTGCTGCGAAGATGGGGTTCACGTGGAGTTGACCGATGTAAGTCGTGATGTAGAAAAGGAACGGGAACCTTGGAGAACTGTTAATGATATAGTTCTAATACCAAAGAAGAGGAACGGGAACCGACCAGCCCATCCAGTTGAAAAATTGGACTTCGCAGACCTTGCGGATTTGGGGTGGAAGACGTTTTAGGGATCTGAAAACTTGGCTGAAGAAGGAGATGACGCCGATTTTCGCTGCTGGTGGAGGGCCTTCGAGACGAGGGTCCCGTTCCCGGATGTAAAGGCAGGAGAGTAGGACTGTGCTGCATAGAGCAAAGGCAGCAATGACACACAAAACCTTGAATTGCGTGTCACCAAAGATGCCTCCGGTAAGCTTTGGAAGATTCGCATAGCCAGAAAGGTATCCGAGAACGTTTCCAAAACCTGTGATCCTGCCTGCCCAAGCGTTGGCATCTTCTTGTTGATGGGTTGGCGCATTGTCTACAATGAAGGCTCTGATGCCTGCTTGGACTATGTGATCGAGCTGTTAGTTGTATTCACTGCGATAAGGAGATTTCTGATATACCAGTGTTGATAGCAAAATCGAGGATGTAGACCAAACCAATCGCAAAGACAATGGATGCAACCTTGACTCCGTGCGATGCCGGATCTGCACCAAATATGCCCAGGAAAGCGTGGACTATCTCGCGCGTCCAGGCGAGAACCAGAAGAGAAAACGCAGTAGCAGCCGCACCTGCCAGCATGAATGGCTTCCGCTTACCCCATGGTATGCGGCAATTGTCACTGCGAATCCCAATATAAGGCTGAACGAGTGTGCCAGATAGAGGTCCTGCTATCCATACAAATGCCAGCAAGGATTTACTCATACCAAGTGAAAGGAGGTATGGCTATAATCACTCCATGAGCTAATGATTACACAGAGTGTTAACTCAATACGTACTGATCCATTTGACAATTCCACCGCCCAAGCTATTTGCAGTCTAACCCCAAAGTCAGCTATTCCGTCTGCCAATTTCTATTAAACAAAATGGTTCGGGTAGAGTACGCATGCTTTCTCACCCTCCTATGCTTAAGGTAAGCAAGAAGAGGTACCACACGCTCTTCGATTGTTCCTCGTCTCCTTCGTTCCAGTCTAGCACTCCGGAAGGCGGACTGCTTCCGCCTCCTGTGAGACGCTCATTGTCCGATGGTTCTGGTGACAGTAGAGGCGAGCTCTCGTTCAGAGAACTTTCTGACTCGCTTCCGCGGGTCTCGACTTTGTTCCGAGGTCGTACCGGTCGAGGGTGGGACTGAGTTGTCTTGTGATTGGCTTCAAAGTCTTTCGACGGTCTAAAGGCTGGCCGCGGATCCAATACAATATGTGCCATGAAGCAGTAAGGTTGGTCTATCTGATCGAAAAGCGGCCCCTTCAAGTATAGAGGTGGCGAGAGTTGTAGCTCGTAAGAAGCGATGTGAAATCGATTTGGTCCTGAGAGCTATATTCACAATCCATAAGATGTAAGTCCTCTAATCATATTATCTTTTCCAACAACGGAAGTGTGCCTCTAATCATGTTATCTTTTCCAACAACGGAAGTGTGACTGCTATCAGGTGACGGTTGGCTGCAGACTGTCACAGTCAAAGTTGGCGGATCTTGATCAGCAGTCAGAGAGTGCAGACTCAAGGACAGTAAACGGGTTTGCTCTAGAGTAAGTTTTGTGAGACTTTGCGTTGCGGACGATAAGGACTGTTTGATTATCGAGTCACACTGGCAAAGTAGAATCCTCCAACACCCAACCTATGACGTTCCAAACAATTGCGGGACAGGCAGAGGCCATGCAACTGCAAGGGCTGCCGAGCCGGGAGTATCCATCGCTCTAGCGTTCTTCTTCTCGCCGCTGCTTGACTATGTACCACAGTAATGTAGATAGCCACTTCGCAGTTGAACTCTGTAGATGAGAATCAGATGTGTAACTCAGAAGGCGGAGGAAGCTGGATGGAAGTTTTGTGGTGGTTGACATTGCAGATCATTCAAACAATATCACGTTCATGATGCACGAGTACCAGGTACTTCATGCGGCTGCTTCTAGAATGACCTAGTTTGGTTTAGGTTTAATACGGTACGAGTCTACTGTAATTTACAGAACTGTCCTCAACCGTGAGGTAGTTGACTTGGCCCGTCGAGATGGCTGAATAACGCTGTCTTGAGTAAAGTAAAGGCAAAAAGACGAATCCTTTCCATCGCAAAGGAAGCCCTATCAACAAGCTTCGACCGCCCATGGAGACCCTCAGGCGCTCACGTCGATGATACCGGCTGTTTCCTGTGTTGCCTCGGAACCATGGCTTCGAAATTTGGGAACGCCATTTACGAACTTTTGAGTAAGGGGATCCTTTGGTTGCTCCCCTAAACCTTAGTTCTCGCTGACTCGCAGCAATTGCAGAAAGGACGACAGAAGATGCTGATCCCGAAGATGGCAAGCAACCCTTCCGCCTCCAATTGACGCTGAACAGCAAGAGAATGCGACTAACATGAAGAGATATAGAGCCGGAGGCGGGTCAGAAGGAGATCTTCTCCTCCTGGGCCTTGTTCATCTTGATTATGCTGTTAATCGTTGCCCTCTTCGCCAGCTATATGCTACAACATAAGAAGATTCAGGCGGTACATGAGACGGTTCTGTCCATTTTCGCAGGTTGGACTCCTCAGGACAGCATCACCAGTGTCAGATGATTTGATGCTGACAATAAGACAGGTATGGTCGCTGGACTGGTCATAAAGCTGACCGAGGGTACATTCATCCAAAATACAGTCAGCTTTGACTACCAATTCTTTTTCAACCTTTTGCTCCCCCCAATCATCCTGGCGTCTGGGTATGAGCTTCATCAAGTAAGCTGTCCACAAGTGGATGTGTCGGCCAGAAGTGCTGATGGGATTCTTAGGCCAACTTCTTTCGTAACATTGGCACTATCCTGACGTTCGCGTTCGCGGGGACTTTCATATCCGCCGTTGTCCTCGGCTTGTTCTTATGGGTATGGACTCGAATACCGCTCGATGGGTTCAAAATCTCCTTCGTCGAGGCTATTTCGGTTGGTGCAACACTCTCGGCAACGGATCCTGTTACCATCCTCGCTATATTCAATACGTACAAGGTGGATCCAAAGCTCTATACCGTAATATTTGGGGAGTCCATACTCAATGATGCAATTGCAATCGTCATCTTTGACACCGCGCAAAGATACAAGCCTGATGGTCCCAGGGGCGGGTCCTTGACCATCGTCAGTCTTTTCGAGGCTATCGGCATCTTCTTTCTGGTCTTCTTCGGCAGTCTACTCATCGGGGTTGCTGTTGGCATTGCAACGGCTCTACTACTGAAGTTCACCTTGGTTCGCCGCTTCCCCAAAATTGAAAGCTGTCTGATCATTCTTATTGCCTATGCAAGCTACTATTTCGCGAATGGAGCGCTTATGTCCGGTCAGTACAGCGCGGCTTATGTTGGCTGAGCGTGATACTTACTATTCTAATAGGCATTGTCAGCTTGTTATTTTGTGGAATCACCCTTAAACATTACGCTTACTACAATATGTCACGGCGGACCCAGCTCACTACCAAATACATGTTTCAGGTCCTGGCCCAGCTATCTGAGAATTTTATCTTCATTTATTTGGGTCTCACACTCTTTACCGACACAACATTGTATTTCAAGCCACTTTTTATTCTGATCACTGTAATTGGCATTTGCGCTGCAAGATGGGCCGCAGTATTTCCTTTATCCAAGGCGATTAATTGGTTCATCCGATATCGAGCGAAGCGGCGAGGCAAAGATGTAGCAGACGAGCTTCCTCATTCCTACCAGGTAATGCTATTCTGGGCAGGGCTGCGTGGTGCTGTCGGCGTTGCACTTGCAGCCGGCTTGACTGGCGCAAACGGTCCTGCTTTACAAGCCACTGTACTCGTTGTGGTTGTGCTGACAGTAATTATCTTCGGCGGCACCACTGCGCGCATGCTGGAAATCATGGGCATTAGGACTGGCGTGGTGGAAGAAATTGACTCGGATGATGAGTTCGACATCGAGACCGCTACGAACGGGACGTATTACAAAAGTGCTGGAAGTGCGCTTGGCCATTTGCCAAAGAGAAATGCGGTCAACGTTCGTACAAATGGTGGCAATGATTCTGTCTACAGTAGTGGCAACAATAGCCAAAGCCCTCCTGTGAGACCCACGTCAAGGAACTCCATCGCTGGGCAGAAGGATAGGGAGGCGGCGGCGCAACAAGCGGCATTACTGAGCAGAGAGGCCAGCACTCCCAGTGACGAGGAGGAGCTGTACTCAGATAGCGGTCTCCCCCCTGCAGTAAAGACAAGACCCAAAAGAAACCCATCTCTACCAACGGGTGACTCGGCTGTTGCAGGATCTTCGACGTATCCACGACCTGGGGCTGAGGATCACGCAACCACTAATGATACCCACCTCAGCGCCAGTGCTGCGATCGGCCAATTCTTCTCTGGTACAGCAGATGAACACGCAGCGTGGTTTACACAGCTGGATGAAGGATTCATAAAACCTAAGCTATTGTTAGACCAAAACAGAAAAGGGGCTAACGGAGGTAGCGGTCATGGCGGCGGCGTATAGGTTTTTTCTGTAAGGCATATGATACCATATAAGTCTTTATTGCAAGTAACAAGCTCAACCATTCGCGTTGCGCTGTGCGAAGTGGAGTAGTAAGGCTATCGCTTTCAATAATCTACAGCTTCATGCACAGGTTTGTCCTGACGTCCGAATCAGAATCGCCTAGGGCGCAGTATCACCGAAGCGGCCAGAAATGGAGAAAGACCCGATGTGCAGTTTCTGCTACAGACAATCTCAGACTTCACCTCTCTCCATACTTGTCATGTCATGTTAAATGGCTAGTTGGTTTCCATCAAATAAAAAGATCAACCACTGAGACTCTGGCTGACATATCGGAAGGTGTGCGATGGAGATCTCTTCATGGGTTTCTGTCTCACCTCTTGCATATTCTACTTTGTTCGAATTTTCTTTCGATCCACGTGTTTCATCTCATCACCGTTTTTGTTTGTCATGTTACGGGTTCATGGGAAGCCAGAGAAGACCAGATGTGGTACTTAAGTTATCCATGGCCCACTTGACTGAGTAGTATCTTCTCCCACCACAGCATCTAGATCTAGCAACAGTCGAATTCCTCGGATCAAGTCGCAACCAAGTTGAAACCACAGGCCCCTTGTAATTTGCTATTTGAACCCCGAAAAGAGACCAGCATGTCTGCCACGGAGAACCTCCTCGGGAGTTTACGCATCCTACTACATACAGACGATGCAACACCAGACTTGGCCGCCACAATCGAAAACCTAACGGCACACAGAACCCTTGTTCACGACATGACTCAAGAGCACGCCGAAAGGATTGCGAGGCTCGACGTCAGAGAGAAAGGTTCTCAGGTCAGGAGGTCCAAGACGAAGGATAGAATGCGAGCAAAGCTGCAGGCAGAGGAGCATTCGGAACAGGCCGCAACGAGAGTAATTTGGCCCGTCCATCAGGAATCTTTGTCTGGGAGATTGGCTAATACTTTGTAGGACACGATTCGACAGGCGATCATGAGGCTACAGGCGACTCTGGAGACGTGGCATGCGTTGCAAATCCATGCGCAATACCGAGTACTGGAGAAGTGTAATCTGTGAAAGGATGTAGAATAGTGATGGGGCTTGGGGGCCCAGATTATTCAAGAGCGCATAACTTTGATCGGCGTTGGGGACTGGGTGCTTGAATTTCGAATTCCATGTTGTATGGCAGATGGGGTAGACACATAGTCAAATCGGTAGCAAGCACATGAACGATTGGATGGACGCAGAGCGAAGATAGTCGAATAGTCCAAATCTTCTGTTCTTCTTTTGGATCATGAACAGCTATCCTTCGAATCTATTACCCGGCAATAGTATGCCGTAATCCAGAAACCATGGCATTGAAGCGGAGATGAGGGTTTAGATATCCGACCGGGATGATCGTCTTCTTGGAAGGACAGCTGTTTACCTCCTTCGGAGGATGAGCCGCTCGACAGATAAGAACACATGACCAAGCTCGCAAGGTGTGTGAGAATCGAGATAGAGTAATCCCCACCTTTGGCTTCTGATGATTCGATCCGATGTCGATGTGGTAGGCGAGGTAATACGGCGGCACAGAGCAGGAATGGATGAAGGAGATCAGCCGTGGTTCGGTTGGTTGGAGGGGAGGGGATGATGGAGGGCGCTAGAGTAGGGCAAGATTAGAAAAATCCGAATGGAATGGATTGTCCAGGCAAAGTAGTTCTAATAAGGTAGTCAGTCAGCCTTGAAACATGCGATGGGCTAAAGTAAAGGTGGTAAAATAATAACAATAACAACAATAATAATAATGCAAGAGAACCAGCAATGAGTACCCGGGAAGAAAACATAATAATAATTAATATGACCTGGGACAATTACATTAACGAACAGAGTAGAGAGCTAGATATTCTATGGAGAGCTCTTGTTAATGAGGACGTTTTCAGTCGGGTTTTCAAATCGTAAACTCCGACAGAGACCACGAAAATTGAAATTCACACCCACGGCAATCTTCGCGTTTGGTGGAAGAACCTTACTGGGACTAAGCATAATCAAAACCAAATCACCATCATTATTACCATGAAGGCCAACAATGCGAGCCAAAACCACTCATCCACCCAACCTACAACCCACATCGCCGTCGAAATCCCTCACCACCCACACCCACACCCACGTCGCCGACTTGGTGTCCACTACAAAGAGATCCGTAGTTTCACATCCTCGCCGCTGTGCCTACCGCCAGCTCTCTGTCACGCGTGTCAAAGTGCCACGAGTAGATCTGCACCGAACCTGATTCCATCCTACCTCCACCACGCCAGAGCCGCCCTTGACAGACACCATCACCACCAACACGGGTGCTATCCACCTGATCCAGATGTCTTAGATTATCCCATAATTGTTCTTGATGAAAGCGGTTTTACGCTATTCACAATAACAGGAACTTGTTGCCAGATGGCTTGACGGGAACTTAGCAATCGGAAATATGTATCACGGTCCTGCACCACCACTGCAGAGGTCTCCGAAAGAAGACGATCGAATACGACGGGATAGCAAAGTTACCGTCACCACCCAACATCTTCCACAATACAATGCGCGGTCACCGACCCATTTCGTACCTTATTCACCTACCAATGGAACCCATCCCAAGTCGCCGTACAATCAACCCTCATCACGACCATCAACCTCGGCAGCTATATCGATACCATCGGGTATAAGCCCGCGCTTGGGGCCACCGCCCTCACCCAAGTCGAATGGTCTGCCACCGAGTAATCCTGCGTACACTCAGAGAGACTCCAGCAGCTCCACATATTACGATCCCACATCAGAACACCGTGAAGGATCGCAGAGTCGAAGTCAGTCACAGTACAACATGCGGTCACCTGTTCAGGTATGTCAAACCGCAACAGGCCTCCAGAACCTCTCCTTTACTGCCATCTATAGCAGAAGGTACTAATCAGAACTGTTCAGCAGAGTCGCGATCCTGCCACATTTTCCAATTTCCATGCAGAACCGAAAACTTCCCCAACATCATACCACTCCCCGGTCGGGCATCCTTTTCCGCAACATTCGCCGACCTATCCGACCGCGCACGCACATCCGATGAGCAGACATAGCTCGATTCCGCAATCGCCAGCACAAAGTGCCACCGAGTCACCAGTCCTCCATCAAGCCACTCCAACATATCCTAAACGAAAATTCGATGCCATAGAACATCCAGAAACACGAGAAACAAATGGTATAGATAGCCAGCGGCTGAGCCAGCCGAGTGCCAGGGACGAGCCGAGAACTACGAGGACTTCGGATCCTATGTCGTTTTCGAGCATCTTGTCTAGCAATGCTGCTGATCCACCAAAGTCAACGCCTCGAGCTCTGCCAGCATCGAAGCAGTTTCGCAAGACCTCCTATACACCCAATCGAGACTCTACCCCGGCCTTATCAGCTTCACGCAAGACATCTCAGAAACCCGCTCCCTCGGTAAGCGATTATCCTGGCCTTGTTAAAAGATCGGTGAAGACGGAGCAACATTCACCTGCCCCCACAAAGAGTCTTAACAACAACCATAAAGCTGGATTACCATTGACGGATCGGGAGAACGAAAAGGTCAAGAGAGAAATGGCGAAGATCGATGCAATGGAGTTGAGCGATATGGAGTCACCCAAATGGGCGACAAAGAAGCAAGATTATGCGCAGTTGATTCAAAAGCGATACATGGAAATTGAGAACGTCGAGAACGTGAAGCGTAAGGTAAGAGTGGCACCCATTTATTCGATTTTGAGAACCGAGAACTAAGCTAGCACCAGCGCCGTCGAACTGCTACGGCTAAAGCTGTCTCAACACAACTTGATGTCTACGAACAAGCGGGTAAACAACGCTTTAGAAAATTTTACGAAGGTGGCGCGCTCGAGGAGGTCCAACGGAAAGAAGTCCAGGACGAAAAGGAACGTAAGAAGGATATGCAAAGGAAGCGCCGACGCGAGAAAACCATACAGCAAGAAACGCAGAAACAGATGGATGCCATGGAGAAGGCTCAGCTAGCGGCGGATCAGGCTGAACGAGAGCGATTCCTTCGAGAAGCGCAGAAGGCTGAGAAGAAGGCCAAGACCACCAAACGAATTCTGGAGCGAGGCGATGCACCCGAGGAGATACGGGAAGTCACACCGATAGCACCGAATCTCGAGGGTGGCACCATGAGCACTTTCCAGACCGGCAATAACGTGTCTCCCGAGCCACCAAAGAAAAAGCTCAAGGGCCCCGCGGTTCGACCGAAGAAGACTAAAGAGAAGAAGCAAAAAGAGATCGCCGATGCTGAGGAAGGCTTCCGCGTCCTACAGGCGCAGAAAGACGAGCCAGTCCCCATCGCGCCAAAGGAGGAGAACCGCCGGGAGCTTTTGATGCGAGAAACAAAGGAAACCAAAGCATCCAAAGAAGCCTCGCCGTTACCCATAGCCACGAACTACGCCTCGAAAGGATACCAACAGATATATGACCAGATCTGGAAGGACATAGCGCGTAAAGACGTACCCAAGGTGTGCAGAATCAAGGATAATTCGCTCTCAGTGAAACAGTCCAACTTGCGCAAGACGGCTCAACTTGCAGCCAAGGAAGCTCGACGATGGCAGTTACGCACCAACAAAGGCATGAAAGATGTTCAGGCCAGGGCGAAGAGAAGCATGCGAGAGATGATGTCTTTCTGGAAGCGCAATGAACGGGAAGAACGTGATCTACGAAGAGTAGCTGAGAGACAAGAACTCGAAAATGCAAAGAAAGCCGAGGCTGACCGCGAAGCCAACCGCCAGAAGCGGAAGCTGAACTTCTTGATCTCGCAGACTGAGCTTTACTCACATTTTATCGGGCGCAAGATCAAGACCGATGAGGTGGAGAGATCAACTGACAGCGCGGATGTTGCTATCTCGAATACAAAAATTTCCCCTGGCAAACCAGATGCGCACACCATCAGTTTGCTCGACAGCGTTGGTCAAGTTGGAACCAAAGTCACCAATTTCGAGGATCTTGACTTTGATGCTGAAGACGAAACTGCGCTTAAACAGGCTGCAATGGCCAACGCTCAGAACGCTGTGCAAGAGGCCCAGGACAAAGCCAGAGCCTTCAACGGAGAGGAGGGTCAACTCCAGTCCCAATTCGATGATGGCGAGATGAACTTCCAAAACCCAACAAGTTTAGGCGATGTAGATGTGTCGCAGCCCAAGATGCTAAATGCCCAGCTCAAGGAATATCAGCTGAAGGGCTTGAACTGGCTGGTGAATCTGTATGAGCAGGGCATCAACGGTATCCTTGCTGACGAGATGGGTCTTGGGAAGACTGTCCAGTCAATATCAGTCATGGCCTACCTTGCTGAAAAGCACAACATCTGGGGCCCATTCCTTGTTATCGCACCTTCATCAACCCTGCATAATTGGCAACAGGAGATTACAAGATTCGTACCAGGCTTGAAATGTCTACCTTATTGGGGGAACGCCAAAGACAGGAAAGTATTGCGCAAGTTCTGGGATCGAAAGCACATTACTTATACCAAAGACTCACCATTTCATGTCCTCATTACGTCTTACCAGCTCGTGGTTCAAGACACCCAGTATTTCCAAAAGATCCGCTGGCAATATATGATCCTAGATGAAGCTCAGGCTATCAAGTCGTCGCAGAGCTCGAGATGGAAGAGCCTACTAGGTTTCCACTGTCGAAACCGTCTGCTACTTACCGGAACACCAATCCAGAACAACATGCAGGAACTGTGGGCTTTGCTACACTTCATCATGCCCAGCCTTTTCGACTCTCATGATGAGTTTAGTGATTGGTTTTCCAAGGACATTGAAAGTCATGCCCAGAGCAATACTAAGCTCAACGAGGATCAGCTCAAGCGATTACACATGATCCTGAAGCCTTTCATGTTGCGACGTATCAAGAAACACGTACAGAAAGAGCTTGGCGATAAGATCGAGGAAGACGTTTACTGCGATCTGACTTATCGGCAACGGGCTTACTACGGAAACCTGCGGAATCGTATAAGCATCATGGACCTCATTGAGAAAGCATCAGTAGGCGATGACCAGGATACGGCTACTTTGATGAATCTAGTCATGCAATTTAGGAAAGTCTGCAATCATCCTGATTTGTTCGAGCGAGCTGAAACAAGCTCGCCTTTATCTTTGGCACATTATGCGGAGACGGCATCATTCATGAGAGAAGGCCCTCTTATCAATGTAGACTATTCGACAAGGAACCTCATCGAGTACGATCTTCCTCGGCTAGTCTGCAGTCCAGAATCAATCATCAACGTCCCTGGTCCCACCAATCAGAGAGCCGGATTCAAAGGCAAGTACTTGAAAGAGTTGATGAATATCTGGACACCAGAGAATATCAAGAATAGCTCTGTCGGCAGCGATGCTTTCTCTTGGTTGCGTTTTGCAGACATCTCGCCTGGTGAAGCTTACAATGCCTCCCACAAAGGTTTGGCAGAGCGAGCTATTCGTCTTGGGGAAAAGAAGCCACGCCTTGCAAGATTCAATGCCATTTACGGTAAAGGTGAGGATGGTGGCTTCATGCCTACGCATGCTCTGTTCAATATTGTCCAACGGAACGATCTGATGCCGCTTGCCAGTATCACTCAGGAAGGGCGGCTGCATGAGCTCTTTAATGTCTCCCGCACCACCTTTGAACAGCAAGGGCTGAACGTGATCGAACAGTGTGCAAGACCTGGTGCTTCTGCGCCTCCGATTGAGATTGCTTGCTCCAACCAGGGAGCTCGGGTTGACAAGGAGAACAACCTCTTTAATATACCCCTGCGTAAGGCTCTATACGGCGTTTCTGAAAAGGATGAGCTAGCCCTTCTTGAGGCCAAGGTTGACCCGTCGGCATTCCCTGTGCATGACATGCTTCCGCCACCATTATCACAGAGATCCAGGTACACCAATATCCACGTACCTTCCATGCGCCGCTTCGTTACAGACTCGGGAAAACTGGCCAAGCTCGACCAGCTTCTTCGCGATCTCAGAAATGGCGGTCACCGCGTCCTCCTCTACTTCCAAATGACCCGCATGATTGACCTGATGGAAGAATACCTCACCTACCGCAACTACAAGTACCTTCGTCTTGACGGCTCCACCAAGCTTGAGGACCGAAGAGATACAGTTCACGATTTCCAAACCCGCCCCGACATTTTCATTTTCCTCCTCTCCACGCGCGCCGGAGGCCTAGGCATCAACCTCACAGCCGCCGACACTGTCATCTTCTACGATTCTGACTGGAATCCCACCATTGACTCGCAAGCCATGGATCGCGCCCATCGTCTGGGACAAACCAAACAAGTTACTGTGTATCGCATGATCACGCGCGGCACGATCGAGGAACGCATCCGCAAGAGGGCGTTGCAGAAGGAGGAGGTGCAGAGGGTGGTGATTTCAGGAGGCAGCGGCGCGGGAGTGGACTTTAACACTAGGAGCAAGGAGAACCGAACAAAGGATATTGCGCTGTGGCTAGCGGATGATGAACAAGCAGAACTGATCGAGAAGAAGGAGAAGGAGGTTGCCGAGAGGGGGGAGGAGGCGAAGAAGGGTAAGAAGGGCAAGGCGGCCGGGAGGAAGAAGGATGTCAGTCTGGATGACATGTATCATGAAGGTATGCCGGCTCCGCTGAAACATCAAACGTGTATAGATGGGAAACTGGCTAACGGAACCGCAAACAGGCGAAGGCCATTTCGACGACGGCAGCAACAAGCCCTCGGGAGCAGCAACGCCCATTGATCCCCCCGATATCCCGCCACCAGGGAAGAAGAAGGGGATTTCGAAAAAGGCGAAGACGGCTAAGCAAAGATTGGCGATTGCAGACGGTTCTGGGCTCTAGAGGGAACAGGAAGAAAGGGATGTACGCTTAGCATATTGGATGCGTGTAGGATGTGGCTGGGGAATAAACAACAGGGACCAGGAAGACAAGAGGGAGGAACTAAGATAAAAAGCGGTTTGGTTGCTTGGCGTGTCGTGGGCGTTTTTCTTTTTCATGGCATCTTTTTGTAAACATACTAAACATCATCATGGAGAGTTGCTGTACTGCTGCTGTGTTGCCTTGGCTTTTACGAACCGCTCGGAGAAAGAAGGTCTTGTGGAAAGGGCAAGAAAGGGGACTTTTTTCTCTTTTGACAGTGGGAATCAATTAACTTAGAGAACGTTTCCAATCTACATACCTACAGTGCTAACCCCCATCTCCCATCTCCCATCTCCCATCTCACAAACTCCCAAAAACTCCCACCCCCGTCTGCAGGTCGATCGATGGTGGGCCCCACCCACAGTAGGCTGGCCCCACACTGGGGACACCCTGGCTGAGAGTCAGCGGGCTGTGTAAAGGCTCTTTCTTACTCATCAAACGTTTTGGGGTGTGTGCTTCTTCCCTTTTGTTGCGATCCACATCTCTCTCCGTCGAATATTCGACCGAGTTGCTTTCATCGTGATTTTGGTTCCGAGGCAAAGCCTTCACTGCTGAGCTTCCCGGCTGCAGACTCTCGGAAAACCTTCGCATCTGCACGGCGTAGGGCAGGACGTTTTGATTGGGTGGATTTTTGTTTTTTTAGGTAGCTAAGCTGTCGTTGTTGGGCATGTTAGAATAGGTTGGTTATTTACAGGTGCGGGCGCTTTCGGGGTCGTCCTTGAATGGCCAGATCTGCCAACACCGCTGCTTGTCCTCCGGCTTTGCTTCGGTGAGCATTTGGATCCTCCATTCCTTGTTGAGAGCCGCGGCACGATTGTAATTCTCTGGATCCGTGCCACCCTCTCCGTCGATGCCCAGTGTACTCCTGATCGTAGTGAGCACTTCGGCGGCTTCGTTCCATTCCCTGCTCTCCTGCGTGGCAGATCGCACTTCCTCGTCCGTGAACGAAATCGGACAGGCACGTTCTCCGACAAGATCGTCCCATTTGGAGTGGACTCCGATCAGGGCTGCTCGAAGGTTAACTAAATCACCATCCCAAGGCATGCCCGCTTGCTTGATCAGATATTGTCGCATGTTCAGGTATGGTAGCCGAAGCGCCCGCATATGACGTTCACACTTCAGTCCCGTAGCCGCGGTGTAATAGAGGTTTGCCTGTTTATGCTTCAAGTTCATCAAAGCTTCTTCCTGTTCTCCGGGATTCATCCCCTCGAAATTATCGTCGAGTTTCGGCTTCTCCAACGTCTGTGGACGCTCTGGGTCGTGGTCACAAAAAGCAGGGAATCCTGATTGGAGAAAGAACGGAAGTATTGAGGCACCTTGCCAGTCAATGATACCAAGTATGTCCGTCGATTGTGGGCGTAAGAAGATGTTACTTTGGTGGAGATCAGGATGCCGGAGGGTTGGTGAGGCAAGGTCTTCTTGCTTGGGTACAAGATAGGGGGCCACAAGACCGTATTGTGAAAGTAAGGAGACATGATCTTTTGGTTCGATGTTTTGCTCCGAGAAAGAGAAAAAGAATTGCCTACGCTGCGGTTGTCCAAGCTTAACAGTCCAAGCCGCTTCTCGTTTGCCAATAGAGGTCAAATAATCCTCTGAGCGAATCCCTGTGACGCTTCGATCAGTAGAGTATTGCGTGACATATACGGGAAAACAAACATGGTCCGCGGTCTAACGTCATTTGGTCCCGCTCCTCTGCCCAGAATGATCTGTTTGCGATAGGCCCGATACCAAATTGGTCAGAGAGAAGGTCCACGCCATTTTGCTCGTTTGGTTTATTCTCGCGAACCTCTTCTTCCAAGTCCTCTTTGTAGTATAAGCTCCCGTGTTCCGAAAAACGAGCCGAAAAGAGCCGACTCTCGATGTCTACAATTTTTTCGTTGACTTCGGCGAGTTCCTTCGGGGAAAGCGATAACCAGCGAGAAGCAAGACTTTCTCCTTGCATCTTCTCCATTATGATGTACTCTGCACCGACAGGGTTATCGCCACCAACCCGGGAGGCCCACGCAAATACCCTTGGTGCTGGTATGTCCAGTCGAGTACGGAGAAAGTCCATGGTTGCAACCTCGCTCGCGGTCGTATAGTGAGCCGGTCCAGCGATAGGTGTAGGGATCCGCGCGATCACCTCGTATCCATCATCCATCGTAAGAAGAAATATCTTATTAAAACCACCTTCAGTGACCTTCATTATATCGACACATCTGTCTCTTCCTACCGCCATCGCTGCGGTACGCATCAATTCGGATACGTTGAAGCGAACATAGCGCTCGGCCATGCGCTCTTTTTCATTGAAGCTTGTCAATCGTATTAGAAGGGTCACGGCCAATTCTTTGTATGAGTTGCTTACATCCATCTCCGAGAAGTATGCCGAAAGAACGGTTCGTATATGTCACTGGGAGAAGCATGATCTTCTGATGACCTCATGTGCGCATGTTTTCGAGCCTCCCTCGAATAAGTTCGGTGCAGATGAGGAGATAATGATAGGACTGTTGATCTGCGGAGATATGTTAGTTGAATGGCGCGTGCAAGGGTGAAATTTATCAACGACATGATCAAATGGAGATTTGGAGTTGAATGACGCGTCGACAAAACGTCGAATAAAGGTCTCAATTATGACTATCCTCAATTTGAACTGATCTCAAACTCAGATGCGACCACGTCTGCGCCTCTTTAACCTCTGTGACTCATATCAAAAAGGCCATAATTTTCCTCCCTTCGTCTTCGCCCATTGATTGATTATCGGTGCTTTTTCGCACTCCACCACAGCCCGGACCGATCGAGGTCGAAATCGTCGGATTTTTTTCTTTTTCTTTTTCCAGTTTTTTTTTTGGGAAAATGGCGAGATGGGTGGGGGTGTAGATGTGGATGGGATGGGATGTGGATGTGGATGGGGATGGGGGATGTGGATGAAGAGATGGGGATGTGGATGGGGAGGGGGGATGTGGATAGGGAGACAGGGCAAGGGGGAGAGATAGAGAGATAGAGAGATAGAGAGAGAGAGAGAGAGAGAGGCTGTATGTACGGGAAGGAAAAGAAAACAAGCAAAGCGAGCGAGCGAGCGATAATCCATCAGAAGAGGGGGGGGAATGTTGGACTTGGAAATGTTCCGAGGTCGGTGGCCGAGAAACGGATATACGACATTTTACTCACGGCTCACGGGTGCCACCAAGGGGTCGTGGTTAGATTTCCGAACATTCGTGCATACATCTATTACATCAAACTCCATCCTTCTATCTAGCAAACCCCCCTCACTCCACTCTGCCCTATCATAACATACCAATCCCATCACCCGTCACCCGTCCCCCCAGCCTGTCCTATTCACATCATTCGTTCGTATCCCAATCGCGCCCCCCTCCCCTTCCCCTACTCAAACCGCCCACCGCGCAAAGAGACTCATAGACCACGTAATTACAAAATGCAGGATCTGCAGTCCCGACAATATAGGCATGGAAGATCAGTAAGCCCATACATGTCCGGGATAAATTGTTGGAAAGAACAAGGGAAAAGTGGTGGAAATAGAAAAGATGACTCTCGGAGAATAAGAAGAAAATATTGTAACAAGCCGAGACGTCATGGCGCTCGTCGAACTGCCGGACATGAATCCCGAAAGTGTGCATGCGTGTATGGCGTAGGAAACTGGAGCAAGCAACAGAAGAACTTTTCGTTGAGGCTGCCCTGTTCGCGAGCCCAAGCGAGTGTTTCCCACGGCCGAGAGAATAATCGCGCATATGTCTAGCAAAGAACTGTATTGGGGTATTTGGACCATCTCGATAACAAACATAAAGTCGTTTTGTAACGCATGCGGAACACGGCGAAAAGCAGCTCCATCTATATCGGTTGCTGTAACAAATGATTTGTAGAAATCATCTGACTCGGTGCCGGCATACCGCCTTGCATTCGCATGGATACCGGAGCCATGGTCGCCATGGAGCTTGGTATATAGTTGTTGTGCTGTTCCGGCGGCGGTGATTCTTCTTCAAGGGCACCAAATTCATTCTCTTCAAGTTCGAGGTCTTCGTCGCTGTATCGGTTACCGATTTCGCCACCGTCAGGGTGAGCTTCGTGGGTGCGACGATGTCTGTCGTGCGGGTTAGCGAACGAGCCTGCCGCTTCGCGATTGGCAGAACTTACTGAGCTAGATTGTCTGATCTGGAAAAGGATTTGCCACAGTGGGGACAGCAATACGGTCGCTCCTGAGTATGCGTTCGTACGTGTCTAAGCGCCGAAATATGTCAGCGGCTGCAGCCATCTTGCAAGAATAAAAATAGCTACAGTTTGCGGGACGTACCGTTTTAGGTGCTCCAACCTCTTGAAGAGGCGTCCACACGTAGGAATGGGGCAGGAATGTGATTTGTGTGGGTATGGACCCAACTCCATCATCGTAGCGCTTCTAGCTCGTCGTATAGGGCCTGGGCGATCATTACGGGTGGCTGGACTACCATTGAGCGTCTGCGGATGTGTGTTGTCTTGTTGGTATTGTGAGTAATCATCCTGAGGTTGCATCATGCCCATGTTCGGAGCCGGGCTCCCTTCCAATGTCGGTAACGGTGTGCCGTTGCGAGACAGCTCGAGCATTTCCTTGTGCTGCGCGACCATGTTTGCGTAGCCGTTTGGAAGAGCTGGTGGGGGTCCGTCTCGTTGCTCATCGCCTTCGGCCATTGGTCCGACAGACGCGGAGATCGAGCGCCGAAGGTCGCTTTGACGATGGACTTGATGTGCCCCGCCATTTGGTGTGGCTCCGACAGCAGCAGCCGCGGCAGCGCCAGGCGGGATAGAGGACCGTCTTCTTCTTTGCTTGTACGTGGGCGAGCCTTCGATGACGGGGTAAACGTTGGCCGGAGGATACCCTCTGGCCGTCGAAGAGAATTGCCCTCCTGATAGATTTGAAGGCGGCAACTGCATCATGGAGTTGAAGTTCTGCGACGAGTTGACATCCGGAATGGCGGTGTAAAGACCCGTATCTTCATTTGCAATGTATGCTGGCTCCGCGCCCAGCGATTGCGCAGGCTGAGGTGGAGTGACCGGCTCGAACGAGATGCCTCGATTGCTGTAGTCTTCATATTGGGACGAGACAAAGGATGGCGCTGGCGAATATTCCATGTACGTAGGCATTGAGGTATGTCTCTGATGTACCCTCGTAAGTGGAATGCCGTTCCGATCGTACTGTAGCTGCCCGTAATCCTGCTCCCGCTTGACGTAATTTGCGGCCACGGCAGATGGCATTTGAACTTGGGAAAATGCTCCCATCGAATGGCCGACCTCCTCCGTCACTGTCGGCATCGATTGGGGGACTAGTTGCGGAGGTGGCATGGAGTCCACAGCGCGCATAACCGGAGAGGTTGACTGCGAGTAGGCGGAGCTCGCGTTGGCCGAAAAAGACGACGTATTTGCTTGTTGTGCCTTTGTAAGCTGCTCAAAGAGCGATTGAGAGGAATCAAACTCGAACGAGAGAGCCGGTTCGTTCACAGCCATCGTTGTAGCCTCTTGATTCATTTTCTCTCGCTTCAAGTCTCTCTCCAACGCATCGAGGAATAACCGGTCGTGGGGCACACTGTACCAGTAGAATACCTTTTGCTTCTTCTGCGTGCGGATGCAGTTGTTTTTGTACATAAAGTCAAGGAAAGGACTCTTGGGCTCTTCGAGGGACGCATCTGTGCCAGATTTGAGGTTGCGCAAATCCGAGAAGATGCCCTCTTCGAATTTCTTCGAGTTCTTGACCGGTCGCCCAAACGCTTGGAACCGGAAGGACAGGCATCTTACGATGTCAGTACCGGAAATGTGAAATAGGTTGTTCCTGGTGCGGGTCAGTCTCCATCACGTTTGACAACTGCGACGCCTGCCGACTCACCATAGAACGCAAGAAACGTATTCGCCAGTCGGCAGCAGAAATCTACGTATATACTGGTCTGGAGTCCAGTCGACAGGCGCAGATATTAGAAAGTATTTTACTGTTCCGCGCGTTAGCCTCAGGACCACAACCTGCTTCCCTCGAGTGCAGCTCAAAGGTGCAGAAGCCAAGAACGCTGGCACCGGAAATGTCACAGTAAGGTGTACTCACGATTGTCAACTTGTTGAAGAGCAACCTGGGCATCCTGCGGTAAACTTTGCTGAGCAGCATCTGAGAGCATGAAAGTTTCCGGCTTTTGCGGCGGCGCCATGGCGGCGCTGTTCTGCGAGTGCATGCTCATCACTACGTCCTGCAATCAAACGATAGGCAACGAAAGCCGGCGACTTGGATATGAAGGGCAGTTCGCGCGCGATGCGACTCGCAACGTTAGAGTCGGCCACGAAGAGAACACGGGGACCCGGATGGTCAGTGTCCGTCGATAATTGGATCTAATCGGGGGGGTAGCTAAAGCGCAAAGGTAAAAGCGACAGTGGTGTTTTGAACCAAGGGGTCAAAGGTAATGCGGAGGTTCCAGCCTCGAGGCGTCCTGACGCTGGGGGCGGGATACTGGCGAAGAGTCGGGCCTGCCCGGTAAAGAATCTCCAAACCGTCGAATTAGGTAAGTGCGAAGGGTGAGAAACGTCGAACGGAAGCGATCTTCAAAGACCGTTTCAACGTTACTCTGACGTGAGATGGATGAGTGTTTGAAGAGCTGCGACAGAGGGAGAGGATGAGGTACTGCGGAGGGGTTTGTAAGGGAGTATTCCGTAGTGGCAGTTGGGGTAATTCTGAAGGGCGGTAATTGGGGGGGTGGTGGTACTGGTGGGTGGGGCGAGGAGCACACTAATGTTTTGGAATTAGAGAAGCAAGTTTGGGGCGGGACGACTTTTCCAGTTTCCAGTAATTATTGGGGGTTTGGCGTAGACTGTAGTTGGCGTGGTTGGCGTAGTTGGTTTGAGGGTTGCCAGGGATAAAGTGGAAACAAGCGCCGAGGAGGATGGGAGACCCAGGGGCAAGTGATCGAGTGGATGATGGAGGAAAGTGGGAGATGGTCTTTGGCGAGTAAGAGGCCAAGAGGCAAGGTATCGGTGGGCTCTCATAAAAGGCCTTGCCCGACTAATACATAACCTTTTTTCGAACGGTACTCCGTACCTGTACCTGTCACGCTGTGTAAATCGTGTTACTTTAGAAAGAAGACTGGGTACGACTGGCGGCTGGTAGGTCCGTGATTTAAAGTGAGCTGGTGATTAATGATGTTAATTAAATGTTGCTTCGCTGTTCACTGAATTCGGCGTGAAAGGATCTGGATTAATCTTGCTCGCGCCGCACCCTAAGGTACTTACGGTAACAGTCACACTGGATTGGGGTGAACGGGAAGTGATTGTTGAATCGATTGCGTGAGGGTCGGTAGTGGTAGTAGAATTCATCGTTACTGATCATGATACTCGTCGTAAATGACGGGAGGTCAATTCACAGGCATGAGAAGGTATGTAGAGTCCCGTCGTAGCATATGCTTTCTTCTATACCCGCCAGATCTGTGCTAGGGCATGGGTTTCTGTGTGTGTGTGTCCGGCGTGAATCGGGAAAGGCCTCTTTGCTGACGTGGATAAGCACTGTCACTACGGAGTACTTCCGTACTGCCCCCGCAACTCAATTATTAAAGTACAGTAACGATCAACATCTGAACAATGACACGGGAAAGAGACGAGTCAAGTCTCTGTCCGATGATTGGCTCGGAGGTAATAAAAGATACATATGATGATATGAAGGGGATCAAATCACCTTCGCGTCATTGCATGCAAGCCAGACGTTCTAAATTTGGGCCCCCCCGCCACTCGCTTGGGTTTAGTGGATATGTATCATGCAGTCGATTGATGAAACAGTCTCAGGGATTTCACTTGGCGTGCTTCACAGTTCAGACAGGAACCAAAGAAGTCATGTCGCCTTGACTTCATCGTCAATTTGCAACCGGCCCCCGGTCTTGCCATTCTTTGATGGATGGCAGTTCCATGAAGATACAAAGGCCTCTGTGACCGCTGATCATCCATTTCAGAGTATGCGACTCAACCATGAACAGTGAGACACACCAGCGCCCTTTTGCCTGCTGCGTGTCTTGCAAAAGCCAGCACTTTTCTTGTCTTGCAATCCATGATCAACGGTAGCCAACCACTGATGGCCTGCCCGCAAAAGTCTCTAGCAGCGTACGGCCACCAGATCGGAATCAGATAGTCAGTACAAGGCTCGCTGCATGAACCCGTGTCCATCATCGATAGAGGTCAGTGTTCGCTCCGGCGCCGTACGCACTGCACAGCAGCATCCCTTCCGGATAACGACCATGTGAGGCTGAGCCTGAACATACATCGCATGCTGTACGGTCTCGGTCATATGCCATGTGCATTCAAGCTGTGACGGTGATTCCTCGTGCTATACGAAATACACATGTCCCGCAATAGGAGCGGAAGGGCCATTGCTGTGCCGTCGGTCGCAAGGATGGTGGATGATGACAGCACACTAGGTGCAAGGGAAGGACCCAAGGATGAACTATGTGAGGTCGAAAGTGCACGAACGGGGGTGTTTACCTTATGACTTGCCTCTGATTCCAATTTCCTGGTTGAGCGTCCTTGTACTTTCGTACCTCGGTACGGAATAATGTGTACCGTAACATTCGCATGAATCGAGCCGAGGTTCTGGAACAGAGATCCCCGCCGCCGCCTTCTTTTCAGGGCCAGTATGATCGACGCGCTGAAACACTCTAACCGCGCCAACAACAACGCGCTGAAGATGGAAAACCCTCTTCTGGACCATCATCGGCGGGTTTGATGCGAACTCTGATTACAGTATAACCTTATTGTTTCTATTCGTGACGGCAGCGACACGTGGGAGTAAAACATATCCAACATATCCACCCAAGCGTCTCGCTGAGGAGATCGAGAAATACCACAAGAATCCCCCTGGCCAATCAGCTGCAAGTAACGACAACGGCGTAGACGCTGTGTGAAATGACAATGCTGTAGCAGTCCCAATCAACTTCTGGTGATGCCTGTGCCTTCCAAAGCACCTACAGCTTTAAGGCGCAAAAGCTGTCCCAGATCACGACGTAGCATGATTGACGGTTCAAGCGTTTACTGTGCGACCATCGCGCATTTCTCTCTTCTCCATGATCGAAGTCTCCTTTCATGCCGTGCCGGAGATGTTGCTACTCCTGGAAAAGTTGGTTGTGGAGCCTGAACACAGAGCCCTTCAAACGAGACAGACCACCATGCAAAGCGATCCTCTGACGAACTACTACTGTGAAGTCCAGTTGCAGATGCGGAAAATGAATGGAAACCTCTTTCCTATTGAAGAACGAGTTAGTGATCCCTGCTTTAAGTATGTAGATATGCTTATGCAGAACGGGGTCACACGTGGGGTCTGATTCTATGAGCCCTCGGCGTACTCGGACCCCAAGCCTTATACACGATGCGATTTGGATCCATAGCTTCGTCTCAGGAAAAGCCTGACTTTTGTTCTGCGACCATTCTGGGTTTATGCCAATTAGGTTACCTTTTCCAGTTAAGTCTCTTCCAACTGGATTACTATAGAAATCAGGGGCAATCCTGGCTGGTTGATTGAAATCATACATCATTGTCTCCCGGAGGGAAGGAAGCACTGGCAGAATGCGGAAAAGGTATTCCCACTTATAGACTTCACTGTCTGACGGTATTAAGAGACGTCTCCATCGCCGTGAGAACCCATATTGGACGTTCGACTCGGAAGAAGTGCTTGTCGCAGGACCCAAAACGAAGGTCAAACATTTTGCCGCCTAGGGATACTGAAACTTTGATAGCTCAAGTTCGATAGCTACAGGTGCGTTCTCAACAATATCAGGCCCCCAACGAGCACAGACCCCATAGCCGCTTTCTTCCCGTCTGGTAGTGCGGAACGCAGACTACGTATAATTTCTAAAGCTTCTGTGTTGGATCTTGGATAAGCGGCGTTGCCAATCATAGAGTGACCGATGTAGCCCCCGGTACCAATGTGGACTAGAAGCCATTTGGGTTGGAAGACCATTCCAGACCACTGTCTTGATCCCTTCCTAAGGGTTGCCAGTTTAGGGCTAATGATATCTTCGACTGCTGTTGGAGCACAGGCCGCACGCTGGGCACTATTTATCATGCCTGGGCACGTCTGAGCCGAACCAAGCGTCTGTGTACTCAGTATCACTGCGTCGGAAAAAGCTCGTAGCTTAATGTATCGATAAGTGTCGTCCCGAGTCGTCTACCTCCTTCCCTTTACTTTCAATGTCCTCTTAGGCCCCTCAATGTCCGCCACATCTTTCTTGCTGAGTTTGAGCATCCCGCCATGGAACTTGCCAACGCTCGGTGCCCCGACACCTCGTTCCCTTCTTGCTTCAGGCTTCTTCTTTCCTTTCACTGCCTTCTCTAAAATGATACCGTTCTCTTTAGCCTTTTTTCTCCGACTACCATCCTTTTCAGCAGCTTTAGCAATTATTCCTTTTCTCTGCGCTAAAGGCATTTTTCGCTGGGTATATATCGACGATTTTGACCCTAAATCTTGGAGACGCAGGTCCAGAGCTTTATGTCGGGTTTGGCCAGATAAGGACAGAGAGGACTGAGACTCTAGAAGGTGAGACTCTTTCAGTAGGCGTTGCAGTGAGAGATCTTTTTTCAGATTTTCGGCGTCAGTGGCTGCCTCTTTAGAACCGACTTGCTCGGGCGGTTTCCGTTTGGCTGTCGATGTCGACTGGGTGACGGTAGATGGAGGCTTGGTTGACTTGAAAGTAGAAAAGGTCAGCTATCACTCGGAGAAATGGATTTTTTGGGGCCCATACCATAAACATCTTCAACTCTTCTTTCGGGACATCAATCCTAGAGCGTTGTAGTAACTGGTAGCGAACAATCTGTGCTGGTTCTTCGTCCTCTTCTTCAGGGGTTCCAGTCCAGTCTGATTCTGTCTCATCGTTCGGTGGTTGAACTTTGACATCTTGCCGCTTGTATACTGCCTGATGTGAGGCTTCTAGTGGTTTGAACTTGGCCTCGAAGTGTTGCTGTAGCAAAGATTGTAGATGCTGAGAAGCCTCTGTGTCAGTTCTTGGGTCAGCATCGGCACCTATACTCAGAACCTGGTCTCTGCGTTTCCGCTTGCCCAGTATTGGTGTCATTGTGAGGGTGTTGACAAAGGAGAGTTAAGGCATGGTTGGTGTGCATAAACCTGTGAAAGTGAACCGTATCGGAGTCTCGGGATGATCCGCCGCCGGCCACTTCGGCGGACTACTGGGGCCTTGCAATCAACCTCTACTACATTTATCGCTTCAACAGCCTCACTGTACACTATCCCTACGGTCGGCGCCGACCACTTGAAGACAATCCTACGTTCGCTTGGATATCACACCCGTTCAAAGCCCAGCATTCGAGCTCCCGCCCACCTCCCACCTTCTTATCATCTACGCCGCCACTATCATGAAGCCTGTGGTCTCAGCTCTTAACGCATGGAGCTGGTACTGCCCCATCTCTTCAGCTCTACCCTTCAGATGTGCTGGCCAAAGATAGCTGACAGTTATGCCTCGATAGTGTCGTGGTCTCCGTCTTTGCCATCATCATTCTCTCCGTCATAGGCGGGCTCTTCAAGGTATGCCCGTGCCCGAAGAATCTTATACCTTCAGTCCCAGGTCGCTTGAAAAGCGGACTGTTCCTGTTTGAGAACTAGCGAATTCTTGCTAACGGATACTTCTGGATAGAATGAACACCATAGTATGGTCGGTTCAGTAAAGGATCCGGACGACCCCAAGGGAGTGGCTGCCAGCATTTTCGCCGCTGTGGCTGTTTACGCCGTACGTCTCTTACCTTCCTTGAGGCTCCGGATGTGGTCATAAGCGTTGCGAGGGTGCTGGAGACTTGACGTCGGATGCTGATAAAATTTAGGTGTTCCTTGTTTTCTGCGGCTTCCAAGCCTACCTACATGTACGAGCAAGCAAAAGGGGAACTATAGCGCTGAATTAGAGCGTGCACTGGGTAGTTAGGCCATTGGTTCAGGATGTTCTATGATTTAAGGTGGAGTCGGTGTTTATTGCCTGTAGATCTGGGGGTTCCGCCTTATCACAACAGACGGGCACGATTGCAGCTTGGAGAATCTAAATGGTTGCATTATATCTACGACTCTGGAGACTTTGTGTAGAGTACTGTATAGCCTAACCATAGTATGGGATGGGCCCTACCTACTCCTTACGCCACGGCTGTGCCTATGACCTTGAATCTTGGTGGTACCTTAGTGCCCTAATGCTTGAATGCTCGAGTGCTCTCGATTGCAAAACGCCCCGAGTCCGTATACGCATATTTCGTGACCAATCGAACCAAGGCCTCAATCTTCTGCATAACCTTCCTCACTGTCCTCCGATCCTAACATCTTACTCATGTATGGCCCATCCAGGGAGTAATCAAGTTTACCATAGTAGCTTCTAACGCCAACGCCCGAGATTACACTGATCTTTTGACTGCCATGTTCATCCCTCGCTATTCTCTCCGCTTCTTCCATCAACAAAGTCCCGTATCCTTGATGCTGGAACTTTCGTGGGTCCCTTGCATGCACGGGTACAGCTGAGCCATAGACATGCAGCTCTCTAACAAGACTAGAAGGCTGAGAAGTAAGCTCCGGTCTAAACGTATGGGTGTCACTGCACTTCCGCAGACGGAGCAGTGCAATTAATATATCTTGCTTCGGATCTTCGTACGCCAGGAATGTCTCCCATCCTCCATTTGCCACATAATCACGCCGTACAAGCTCAACCTGTGAAGGTCGGATTTTGTTCTTGACCTCGTTGATGCCGACTTCTCGTGTCCGCACATCCCGACAGGTAGTGCCAAAGTCCTTCATCCGGCTCAGCGCAAGTTCTCGTAAGTTACCATTCTCGACACCGGACGTTACCAAGGGCATGGGGATATCTCTTTGGACTCGATAAATCCGAGTCCACGGAGGTATTAGCGCCAGAATCCTAGCTACGATATCTATCAGTGCATTCGGTGTGTAGTTCTTGTATCTTCCAGTCCGCCACAGCTCGTATAAGCCAGTCCCTCGAATCACAAGGGTAGGATATATCTTGAGGCCATCTGTTCGAAAGTCTGGGTTCTCAAAGTACTCCCGAAATTGATCGAGATCTCGTTCCATCCCTACATTGGGTAGATCGGGCATCATATGGCTGACGACTTTGAAACCCGCGTCTTTGGCTAATCTGAAGGTCTCTGCCACTGCCGCAACGGTATGGCCTCTATTAGTGTCTCGTGCAACGTCTTCGTATAACGATTGAACACCGATCTCTAACCGCGTACAGCCGTACCGTAGCATGCTGCTTAAATGTGGGGCTAAGCAGTAATCCGGTCTTGTTTCGATTGTTATTCCAACGCATTTGATATTACTCATCTCTCCTGCTTCAACGGCCTCATCAACGTTTTCACCTTGATAACCACTTAACGCGTTATGTAGCTGTGATATAAAACCATCCCGATAGTCTTCAGGTAACGACATGAATGTCCCTCCCATGATGATATACTCAACCTTGTCGACGCTATGCCCTAATGACTTGATCTGGTCCACACGCCCTCTAGCTTGCTCGAAAGGATCATAACGAGCGCGTATAGCCCGCATAGAAGTTGGCTCATACCCTGTGTAAGATTGTGTAGAGTATTCGAAATCAGAATCAGGACCACCCGGGCAATAGACACATATGTTACCTGTGTAGGCTATATGGGGACACCTATGAGGCTTACACATAACAGCAACAATAGCTATACCTGAAGAGGTCCGGATTGGCTTCGCTATCAGTTTTGGTAATATGTATTTCTTGTAGTGCTCTGGAACGGCTGCTATAATGGCTGTTAATGGTGGCTGGTTGCTCAGCCTATGCTTCTTCGCCATTTGACCTCTTAAGCTGTTCAGGTTCAGATCTTTCTTTGGCTGAGTATCATCTTGCTGAGCCTCATGGTCCTGTATCAGAGCACTCGCAATATCAGAACATGCATGCATAAATCGCTCATTTTCCGGAGGTAACTTCAGATTCTGCGGTAACTTAATTTTCATAGCTGTTGACATAGTCATAGTTTCGGTAGCCATATTGCCAGTAAAGGCCCGAGACCTCAGTATATCTGAATAGTTCGAGGAAGGAGAAGTTACAGCGTAAGACGTCGCGATTTAATGGGGTGACAAAATTATATCGCGCTAGAGTTGACGTTGGTGCCGAGGGTCCCAAGCTCCGCTCTAGCCTGTAGCTTTTGGACCAGCAGGGCCAGCCTCTATTGCTGGACAGCATAACTTTAAAGGTCTCGTCCTCTCGCAGCGATGCAAGTTTTCAGACGGAGTACTACGGTTGCTTTGCGCGCCGCTGCTCGAAAACAGGGCTACTCCACGGCGGTCTCATCCTATGCTGCAACGGCAGAGAACCTACGCATAAGTAGCAATACCAAGGTCATTTATCAAGGCTTCACTGGAAAGCAGGGGACGTAAGTAGTATATTACGCGGTCGCTGCTGTTAAACGGCTGCTAAATCTCCTGCAGATTTCACGCGCAACAAGCCATTGACTACGGTAATTCATTCCACCCAAGGGCGAAGCGTTAATAACCTCTGCTAATGGACTGCAGGAACTAATGTTGTTGGTGGGACCAACCCCAAGAAGGCTGGAGAAACACATCTAGGAAAACCCGTATTTGCGAATGTCAGGGATGCCGTACAAAAGACCGGAGCCACAGCTTCAGCGATCTTTGTCCCTCCGCCCGTAGCAGCAAAGGGTATCGAAGAGGCGATCGAAGCCGAGATACCTCTTGTCGTGTGTATTACAGAAGGAATTCCTCAACATGACATGGTTCGCATTACAGACATCCTCAAGACCCAGGGCAAGACGAGACTGGTTGGGCCCAATTGCCCCGGCATAATTGCTCCAGGTCAATGTAAAATTGGGATAATGCCAGGCTTCATTCACAAGCGTGGTAGGATAGGTATTGTCTCGAGGTCGGGTACACTCACATATGAGGCTGTTAACCAGACGACACAAGCTGGTCTCGGTCAATCGCTCGTGATCGGTATTGGAGGAGATCCTTTCTCAGGGACAAACTTTATCGACTGTCTGAAGGTCTTTCTAGAGGATGAGGAGACCGACGGTATAATTATGATCGGAGAGATAGGTGGATCTGCTGAGGAAGACGCGGCGGACTTCTTGAAAGAGAAGAACACGATGAACAAGCCTACTGTAAGCTTTATTGCAGGTGTCTCAGCTCCACCAGGAAGGAGGATGGGCCATGCTGGTAAGCCATAGAGATTGCATTACGCTGAAGTTACGTACTAAAGCGCATACTAGGCGCGATCGTGAGCGGCGGCAAAGGCGGTGCAGACTCGAAAATATCAGCGCTCGAGGCTGCTGGTGTGATAGTCGAACGGAGTCCGGCCTCTCTAGGCAAGACATTACATGCTGAATTTGTCAAGCGGGATCTGATTTGAGATTCTTGAAAATTTAAGAGCTGTGTTCAATTTCGAGGTTGAGTGTGGACACTTCCGCGCAATGCTTTCTTCTGCAAGTGATTTTCCATATCCCCCTATCCGTTTGCATGTACATTCTAGACATGATACTTTCCTCCCATCACTGGTGGCTTGAACAGTCAACCAATGCCAGCGGATACGACGCAAGCAAATGAAGTCTGGGTTCTCCTCACCATGGACTTCCTAAGCTTGAGCATGAGTTCGAAAGTGTGGTGGAATGGGATATTTTGAAGCAAAGGTTGAGCAGCGTCGGGGCAACGACTGATACTAATTTCATAATGAAAGTCATTCTCCACATATGTCATGTTGCTGCCCGGGTCGAAGTATTTGGAACTGTTAATCTACAAAGCTCGCTTATGTAATATCTAGATCTCGTAAGGTAACTTATGGTGGAATAGCTTCGTAGAATTACCCTATTTGCTGTCGACAATGTGCCTGTAGAACCGCGCTTCCACCTCCCCTTCGCCAGCCATGCTCTCAGGTATCTTGATTTTCAATCAGAAGGGCGAGAATTTGATCTTTCGTGCCTTTCGCAATGATTGTAGGTCTGTCAGCCATAGCTTGTTCTCCATGCCAATCAGCAAGATGTTTCACAGTGTAGATTTTGAACAGAGCTTGAGTACTCATCCGCTGACTTTCTGCGATTCAGGCCTCGGCTTGCAGATGTCTTCCGTATACAGGTCATCTCTAACGCTCAAGTCCGCTCTCCCATCCTCACCCTTGGATCGACCACCTTCAGCCATGTGAAGCACGAGAACATATACTTGGTGGCTGTGACAAAGAGTAATGCCAACGCAGCGCTTGTATTCGAGTTTCTGTATAGGCTCGTTGCTCTCGGCAAGGGTTACTTTGGAAAATTCGATGAGGAGGCAGTCAAGAACAACTTCGTGTTGGTTTACGAGCTCCTAGATGGTGTGAACGCTTGCTTTGGACCTCAGGAGTTTAATGGCTGATTTCTGCCGTGAACAGAGATTTTGGACTTTGGATACCCTCAGAATACAGAGACGGATACGCTGAAGATGTACATCACTACCGAAGGGGTCAAATCAGAACGAACGATGGAGGATTCATCAAGAATCACAATGCAGGCTACAGGTGCTCTATCATGGCGACGATCAGATATCAAGTACCGGAAAAACGAGGCCTTTGTGGATGTAATTGAGGATGTCAATCTCCTAATGTCAGCTACTGGGACTGTATTGCGAGCCGATGTCAACGGGCAGATAGTAATGCGTGCCTATCTTTCCGGGACTCCGGAGTGCAAATTTGGTCTCAACGACAGGCTGCTTCTGGATGGTGAAAGTCTTACGGCACCTTCAGGCAACACTGCGGGTACAAAGGCTACCAAAGCAGCTGCAGGTAGCGTGACGCTCGAAGATTGTCA
>JAABUR0100000999.1_pt1 | contig 54167 bp, 54 predicted proteins | sample 5560091 | NCBI WGS metagenome assembly JAABUR01 (sample SAMN10711879, study PRJNA513375) | rock metagenome | isolation source: Antarctica rocks | place: Antarctica: Victoria Land, University Valley sud | reverse complement strand
AGAGAGTCATGTAGAGAGTCATGTAGTAAAAAGATCAGTAAATGACTTGATTGAAAGATCAGTAGAAAGCTTACTAGTAGAAAGATCAATAGAAAGATCGATCGAAAGATCAGTAGAAAGCTCACTAAATGACTTGGTCGAAAGATCAGTAGAAAGATCAGCGAGAATGCTTGATAGAAAATCATGTAGAAAGCATTGTTTGATTCGTGTTATGCGCTCAATCGATGCGTATTTTGAAGCATGTAGAATGTTTGATAGAGTGTTTGATAGAAAGCTCAGTCGATAGCTCAATAGATAACTCAGTAGAAAGATCGATAGAAAGATCAATAGAAAGATTGATAGAAAGATTGATCGAAAGATTGATTGAAAGATCAGTAGAAAAATCAGTAGAAAGCTCGATTGATAGCTCAGTAGAAAGATCAGTAGAAAGATCAGTAGAAAGCTCAATCGATAGCTTAGTAGAAAGATAAGTAAAAAGATCAGTAGAAAGCTTAATCAATAGCTCAGTAAATAGCTCAGTAGAAAGCTCAGTAGAAAGTATTGTTTGAAGCACTGTTTGATGCATGTTATGCGTTCATTCAACGCGTATTTTGAAGCATGTAGAAAATTTGATAAAGCGTTTGATCGAAAGTTTGATATTGAGTCATGAAGAGTGCATTCTATTGAGCTAATTAGCATTATTTCGTACGAAAGAAAGAAGTGAAAAGAAGTAAAAATTCTGAATCTTCTGAATTTTCTAGCGTCAACCTTCGACTGAGAGCGAAGATTACTAATCACGAAGATAACAGTACTATTTTCAAGTCATGTAGAAAGCATTGTTTGAAGCATTGTTTGACTCATGTTATGCATTCATAATTTGAAGCATGTAAAGCGTTTGATAGAGTGTTTGATAGAAAATTTGATAGGGAATTTGGTAGAGAATTTGATAGGGAATTTGAGTGAGCGAGTAAATAAGCGAGTAGGTGAGCGAGTAGATGAACGATTGTCGACATATGCAACATATGTGATGAAAGCGAAATTCAGCTCAGCGCATATGAACAAACGCAGATTTTACCGGCAAAAGCGAGATACAGTTCAGAGATATATGAACAAACACAGATTTTGTCGACAAAAGCAGATTGCAGCCTAACGAGATCAGCTTAAATTCGAATTTTATTTCGCTTTAAGCGATAAATGTCACTTTAGCTAAACTTTAAAATTTTGTTCACTTTACAAACTGTCAATGTTGCACAATTGTGCTGTAAAATTCGAATATTCAACATGTTTGCAAAGCTTTCGTCATTTGCGTTGTTTTGTGACATTTTGAATGCAATACTCATTACAATTTCGTGACTAGATGATCTTTTTATGAGTTAATAAACTGAGCTGCCTGATATGTTTCACACATTGCGCTATTTGCGAAGTGCGCATTTTGACAGCTGCAACATTTAGAAATCATGTGATTGCATGATTGCTCATCTTTGCACGTAGGTAATTGACATTTATGATTTCAGATCTGATGATTTCGCTCGCAGTACAAGCATCTTGATGATCTGTTGCATTTATTCTGCAAATGCTCAAATGTTTGACATTTTTGACATTGATCATTTGATCGATAGTCTCAATATTCGACTGTTTGATATGTTGATTTCGCAGCTAAAAGTCGTTTTTTCAGATGTCTTTGCACTTTTGCTTCGATTTTGAACGTCAGTATCATTGAAGCATGATTCTTTCTTGCTTTATTTTCATCTTTTGATAATCATATTAAATTGATTATCAACTTCAATTCAGAATTGTACTTCTCTAGCTCAATTCTCAGATATTTCATTTCAATCTTCATGTTGAAGATTTCGATTTTCAGACTGTGTATGATTATTTTGTGTCATTTCTCATCTTTCTTAATGCTTTTAACATCAAAAACATGCTTTCATATTGCTCTTTGTGCTAGTAAGACGTCTGCGATGTATTTTTTCAAGATTGTCAAAGTAATGTTGTTTTTCTTTAGCGTTTTGACTATCATGATGACTATTAGATTGATTTTCGCCTTTTTCAATGTGTTATTCATTGAGTCTCGCATTTTCATCATCTTCAACGTTCAGTTCTCATTTTTGAGATTGACAATGAGTTTTCTTTCGCGATACAATATTTCTTGTGATTTTGACGAGAATTTCTTGATAATCAGATTTCATTCGCCTGCATTTGCATTCACATTTGCATTTGTGTTTGCATTTGCATTTGCATCTGTTACTTGAGCTGCTTTTTGCACATATGTGAGCTTCTGCGTTGGTTTTTGCGAATTTTGCATGACTTGCGACGTTTGCGAATTCTGCGCCTTCTGCAAGATTTGCGAATTCTCTGTTGTTTGCTTTGCATTAATTTTCTTTTTGATGTTTTCAGCATTTTGTTGAATCAATTGTAGAATGATCTTCAGTTTGTTGTTTGTTTAACTTTGAAGTTGATCAATTTGCTTCTGAATCGAGTTTTCTATGCTTTCATTGCATGCTCTTCAAATGTAGATTAAGCTATGACTTATAGTCTCTTTCTGTTCTGATATTGCTTGTCTTAGCTGATTGACTGCAAATTCAATTCTTTCGCGCAGTCTCTTTATCTGCATCTTTTTAGAGTTGACATCGTAGCACTTGCTAGTACTAACTTCGATGCTAGCTTCTTTTTGCGAACTTTTCATCGCTTTCCGCTTTTTCATTTCTTTGAATTTCACAATCGCTTGTGTTTGCTCTTTTTGCTGCGAATTTGCATTTCGCAGATTGATTGTATTCTTGTCATTATGCGCGTTTGCATGTGAATTTAGCATTAATGCATCAAGTAAACTAAACATGTATTGCGTTTTTCTATTTGCTGATGTGAGCGATTTTTGTTGACTGCAAAATAAATCGACAATGTCGTTCTGCAGTTGTTTGCTTGTTGATGAACTCATGCTAAGTTCATCTCATAGATTTATTTCAATCTCTAATGTTGATCTTTTGATTTCTATCGTCGATGTTTTGAATTCTGACGCTGAGCTATTGCTTCTGCTGAGTTTCGCGTCACTATTCGCGAAACGAGGCGAGAAAAAGCGCATAAAGCGACTCTTTATATTTCTTTTCATAAAGAGTTTTTCCGAGTTTCAAACTTCAAGCTTCTAGAGAATTCACTTGACATCACTTAAATATCTCTTTAATCTCTTACTCAGAGCGTTTTACGTAGACAGTAACTTTAGTGTAGAGATTTTTCAATTTCTATCTTGAAACCTGCAATAGATCGTCTTCTATTATCGACTTATGTCAGATGAAAATGATATAAATCTAGTCTGCAAGAGTCTAAATTACTCTTTTTGATAGAAAATGCTTGACGCAATTGCTTTATATCTTACGTATCAAAGTAATCATGTTATCTCGCTCAGAATAGTAATGACTGATCTCAACTTATTGTTTTGCACATCAAGAAAAGATAAAACAAACGTTAAAGATAATGAAGCAGCAATTGACGACAGCAATTTATCGAAGCATATGATATATCAAATCGATTGACAAGTTATAGAGCACAATTGTACGATCAAAACAAGCTCTTATTCGACTCAATAGCTTCACAAATGACTGCATCGCAAGTCAAAAATCGAAAATCGAAATTTTTCGCGCTTATGCAGATCAAAATCGACGACGAAACGAAAGTTCATCAACGCAGAAGAAAAAATCATCAATTCAGACAGTAATTTGACTGATAAATTGAAGAGTAAACTTACATGAAAAGAACAAGTTATTAATCAACTTCAGAACAGCACAGAAGACTGCATACTGACATGAAATTGAAATTGAAGTCTTTTGTATTTAAAGATCACACAGAGAACAATGTTGTTTCAAAGAAGTACAACGTTTCTTATCAAATCACTATTTGTTTTATCTTTTCTTGATGTGCAAGACAATAAGTCAAGATCAGTCGTTACTGTTCTGAGCGAGATAATACAACTACTTTTTTTTTTAAATTTCTTACTTGATTCAACACTCATTGTGAGTCTATGCAAGATTCTATATAATGTAGCGAGCGTCGCTTTAGCGCAGCGCTCTTTTCGTTTATGAAATCACTTTTTTCTGCGCTTTATACTGTAAGTGTTTTCAATGCAAGAACTTTATAAGCTTGTTTCTTCTTCATCTTTCTCTTCTTTCATCTGACTTTTTGATGACATCACAGCTTGAAACTGACTCAGTATAATCATTGAGAGCATCATTCAAATCATCGCTATCGTTGCGCTCGTGATTTCTAAGAGCATTTTCAAGTTCATAATGTTTTTCTTTCATTGCATTGATCTTCTTTCTGTCTTTCATCGAAAACATGTTAACAGAACATGTTTGATTAACATTTAATCATTGTCACACTTGCACATCATCGTTGTGATATTGAGTATACATCTCTCATGTAGAAATTTATTGAAGTCAATCTTTTTGATTCATAGCTGTGTCAATAATGCGCTGTGAAACTTCGCTCAATCTTTGTGTAGACGCAGATGTTAATAAGTCACTTTTGACATCAGATATCAAAAATGAGCTGCGTTAAATTTCTCTCTTCAGACTATTCTTCATGTCTGTTTGACCTGTTTCTGTATGAGTGTCAGTCACGTCACTATCTTCGTACGCTGATGCTTGATCAGCGATAGCGACAGTTTGTGTACATCGTCAATCATCTTGTCTATCGCTTTATTTTTGAGCATTCTTGCATGTCTCGTCACTCAATGCAACTTCAGCGTGACTCTCTGAAAGTGAATGTTCTCATGCGCAGTCTTAATTAATCGCAGACGTGTCTGATCTCTTGTTGATGTCATGACTTTCACTGTTTTCAAAAAGATCTGACTGTCACTGTATATCTTATATATCTTTTTGCAACTCTCTCGATTCGCTGTTGCTACATCTACAAGATGTTTTGCTCTTGCAATCAATCTCTTCAATTTCTCGTGATGAGTGATGATTAAGATCGATTTTCTCAGTCTTTTATTTAACTTTCAGTTGACTTTCATCATGATTGCTGTGACGTTGTCTTTGCTATCACTATCATTCAAGTAAACTCTTTGTTTCAATGTGAATGTATCAAGACTGTGTTTCTTTATTGACATTTTCTTGTTTGCAACTATAATCATCTTCAATGACTTTGTTCAGAAAAACGATGTGTAAAAGTGACTTCGCTTCATCTTTGTTCATTTAAGAGTTTCTTTCATTCACTTTTGCTTTAGCTGCAGAGATGTCTTACGCAGTTTTGATTTTCAATCTCTTTTTGATATCAAGTTGTTGCAAATTCGACGTATCATTGCTTCAATAACTTCGTCTGATTTTCAAGAATTCATGTTCATTAGTGATCTTTGTATCAGCTTTCATAAGTGAATATTTATCAACACTGTGTTTATTTCTACTTGTAAAGCTTTTATTGATGTTGCATGATAAATGTCAATGATTTGTCACAATGCTCTTTCTTATACTGATCTTAGCTTGACATTCAGATCTTTTCAATGATTCTTCACTTCTTGTGATGTGTATCATATGATGACTTCATGACTAAGCAAAAAGCGTGTCATCGCGAAGTATATTTGCTTTCTCATCATTATTGATGAATCTCAAGTAAATTCAATAATTATCTGCATGATTTTCTGTTTAATCATCAACTTTGCTTTGACATAACATATGTGAATCACTCATTTTAGCTTGAAGTTGAGTTGAACTCTCAAAATTCTGATGTTTGATTTTGAATCAATCTGATGTTCTGTTAACTTTAAGCTCTTGTTCATATTGAATCACTTAGAAGTTCTTGTAAAATAAATCAACTCATGCTTTGTCTTTGAAAATTTGATGTTATGCGTTTTTGATCATCTATCATAGATTTCGTCAAGAACTTTGCAATTGCACTTCATAAACTTCTTATATGTTAGAATGTTAACATCATTTACGAAGTTTATAAAGTTAGTTCTCAGCTTGATGTCATCACATGCTTCTAACAAGTTTGCGTTGTAAAACAAGTATAATATTGATGACAGCAAAGAGTCTTGTGATATATTAATGTTCACGCTGCATTTCATCATTGTGTAATCATCAATTGTGATGATGATGTATCGATCTTTCAGAAAATTCTTCACAAATTTGAGAAGCAGTCTGAAAACTCTTCTCTTTTTCATGTCATGTAAAAGTCTGTCGTGTATCACATTATTGAATGCATTCTTTTCATTTAAACTCAGCAGTGATACTACTTTTCTTTTTATGTCACTTCATACAATGTATATCTTTTCTGTAATGAGTTGCAAAGTTGTATTTATTGATCTGTGCTTACAAGCTCTCATCTGAATGTCTGATATTAAGTTACAAGCTTTCATGACATTTTGCAGATGTTTGAATATGATGAACTTCAATATCTTGCTCAATGTGTTGAGTAGCACAATTAATTTATATATCTTTGCATTAAAGTAATCTTTCTTGCTTGACTTACACATCACTATTGTGATCACATTCTTGAACTGAGTGAGCTGTATTTCTTTCTGTAAACATTTTTTAAAGAAAGAGTGTATTTATTCTAACGTGTTATCAACAAGTCTGCGTATTACTTTATTCATGTATTTCGTATGTCTTGAAGTCTTGTTAAATGTCATCTTGTAGATGACTCTTTTAATCTTGCAATGCATCAGCAAAGCATCATCTTCAATCAAGAGTGAATACTCAAAGTCTTTCATGTTCAGCATGAAAATCTCTGAAGATGACAAGAAGTGAGCATAAAACATTATCTCTGTCTTATTTTGTGCTATTGTGATGATGTTGAAGCATTCTAATTTCATCAGAAAGAGAATCGTTGCTTGAGTCAATGTATCTGAGACTGCATTTCTCGCTCATTTTACAGTTCAAAACAGTTTTCTTGAGAATCGCTTAACGTTCTGCATAATCTCTTGATATTCACTGCATTTCTGTTTTCTAATAATCTTGCTCTTCTTGTTGCATGCTTAAATGTACTCTACTCAGTCTCTGATGATTTAACAGTTTCTTCTCATTCATCATATGCTCTTGATGATTTTTATGCATTCTTTCGTTCATCTCGCTTTGATCATTTCGTGTGATCTCGCTCAAAGAATGAAAGTCTCAATAATCTTCTTTAATGCATTCAGCAGCTGCTTTGTGTATTTATTAATGCATTGATGTCTTACTTTCTGATTTGACAGTGATTTCAACATCTGTTCTCTCAGAGTATTGATGAACTTCTCTTTGTTTATTGTCTTTCAATTATGACGTGATCTTCGCGCTGATTCTTTGCAGACTCTGAGATTTATAATTGTTTATATCAATAAATGATTTAAGAAGTTTTTCATTTTCTCATTAATTTTGCATCTTATCAATCTGTTTATGATGTCATCTGTTGTGAAGATTAAATTTATCATTGTTTAAAATTCTTGATAATCTCTCATAATTGTGTCTTAAAATAGCATCAATGATGCTTTGATGCTTGTGATCATTTCAATTAAATCATTCAACAATAAATGTTGTCTTGAGTAGAATAATTCTTCTCATGTGAAGTGATGCAGATTGAAGTTTTCTACAAGAATGCATTCTTTTGACATGTGCAGCACTTTTTCGATGTTTGAAAGATTTTCTTTTTCATGAGTGATCTTATGATCTCTGAATGATGAATTGTATATTTCATAAACATGTATAATTTTCTGTGTTGTCTGTGCATCGTCTGCTAATGTTTATAACATAATCATGTTTACATTCTTGAAGTGTCATGTTGAGTATCAAATGTTACTGTCAATCTTCTTGTTTATGTAGAAACAGATTTTATCTTCATTATTCTTCAGCATGAAGTCAATCGTTGATGAATAGTATGCTTTGAAATTTTCATTGAATTGTCAGAGTTCTTAAAAAATCAAAATGTCATAATTTCTTATCTTTTTCTCATGTAGTAACACTATCATCACTTTGTTTCTGAACTTGTGAACATTGTACTGTAGTATTTGAAGTTCTTTTTGTTGAAACATTAAAGTTTACATTCAAAGCTGCTTGATGTTCTCTTGAATGTTTGTGAAGCATCTGTTTCATCTGTAAGATTCTCAACAGAGAATGACTTTGACAATGATGTAATTGACGTTGATTTCAACTTATTTGATCTTGTCTTCTTAATCAAGTGATTCATTATAGTGTTTTCTGACGTGACTGTTGCATTGAGCAAATGACTTTCATTCATCAAGCATCTCAACTTTCTCTTCAAGCTATTGCTCATCAGAGATTTTAAATTGATAAATGTTTCTGTGAATGTCTTCAACATTTTCTCTTTGAGCTTCTCTTGTTCTCTTATGACGTGATATAAAGATCTGTTTCTTGTAGCTTTCTTTATTCTCTCTTTTTTGATCTGTTGTTTATGACATTGAGAATCAAAAACTCTGTGTATATCTTTACATATTTTGCACTTTCACATGTTTTAAGTCTGTTTATGAAAGCAATGTTTCAAGCGATGATTCATCATACAGTAAACGCATCTTTGCTTGTTTTTGCATTCATATGTCTTGTAATCATATTCTTGACACTTTAGACACTGATGTACTCTGCAACTTAAGTCATAAAACTGCATAATTTTTATGTTGATTTCATGATATACTCTCTCATTGATGAGCTTGTTTATCAATTCAGCGTTGATTATGCATATCATCAGCAAAACGTATCTCTTACGTTCACTCTTCTTTGTGAGTCACTCAATCTTCTCAATCATAATCTCTAAGTATATATCTTTATTGATCTTGATCAGTGTCTTTGCTCTCTTCTTTTCAATGTCTTTAGACATTTCTTCAACTTTAATTTCATGTATTATCACTTTAAAGCTGACTTTATGCAAACTTATGTTCAAGAACATTTTTCTGATTCAAAAGTCATTTTCTTTCAGTATTTTCTTGCTGTCTTTCATCTTGACTTAAAATATGAGTAAATTTGATCATCTCTTCATCATCTTTATGTCTTTACGCGTTGATAGCATCTTGTCAACATCGCTTTCTCTTACTCATTCTACTATGTTTTTCATTGTAGTCATCATGATTCTCTTTATCTTCTCTTTCTCTTTAATGAAGATTTTTACTTCAAGTTTCTTGCAGTGATTTCACACTGATGATGACATATTAATGTTGAGAATAAGATGACTCTTAAATGATGTCGTTGACTTCTTGCTCGCTCTCTTCGCTCAGCTGTCAACTTGTTTCTTTTCTTTTGTGAACTTCTTTTCAAGTCTGCACATTATTTTTTTCAGTCTTTTCAACTGATTCTTCATTCATCAATTGATCATCAATGCATTGACACATTGATGCATCAGCTTTTCTGTCATATTCATCAATCTTCTCATCTCTTTTCAAAGCATCAGCTCGTTGTTTTTGCGTTCATTAAGCTCATAAAGAACTTGCAGCTTGTTTAATTTCTTTTGTATATCTTTCGTCTTAATTAGATTCTTCTGCAAGATAATGATATTCACTTCTCATTCACTCGTTGACGTTACATCAATGATGTTTCTCATCTGCTCTTGATGATCAAAGTGAAGCATGAGCATCATGTTAATGATGTGCTATGTCTCTTGATAGTCTAAGTGTCTATTAGCGATTATGATGTTGAAATATTCAAAATCAATACAATTACTTTGATACATAAGATATAAAGTTTAATAAATTTATTGAATATCATAAAATCAAATAATAATTAATGTTTCTTTCATATAATGTCAGTTTGAAGATAGATCAATATGTATGATGAAAGCTTAAGATAAATAATGAGATTGAAAGTGATAAAAAGATCAAGACTTTAATAATTCTTAAAGTAATCTTTTACAAATTTTCAAGTCATGATAAATGTTTAGTTGATCAAATGAAGAGTGATGCTTAACAGTATGAAGTGAAATCATAATTCAAGTATTTAATCTTCAAAAGAGAAAAATGTTAATTAAAAGATTGTTTTTGTTTTAATTCTTAAACAATCAATAAAGATTCATTATTATTAATTCTATTAATTGAGTAAACTAATGTATATTAAATGAACTTTAAATTTTTTAGCAATTTAATGATCATAAACTTTCATTAATTTCTTAATTTCTTGATGTTGTTCTGTCTTTCAAAGTCATTAATGATCAAATATATAAATTTCTTTATATTCATTTTATGATCAATTAAGTTAACTTAAATAAGTAATTGTAATTGTAATTGTAATTGTAATTTATACACTTTTATGACATTGATTTAAACTCAATTTATGAGAAAAACTATGTTATATATATCAAATAAACAAAATTCTTTGAAGAAGAAAATCACTCATTGACTATACAATGACTTTACATCGCTGAAACAATAAAATTGACACTATATTATCAGTAATGAATCTATAACTTCTATTCAGCGCGTGATGCTTGAGTAAACTCTTGATAAAAGTATCTGTGCTGTTTAATTATGATGCATCATCTTTGCTCTGCTTTTCATTAACGATATTTTATATAAATGATGTTTTGATTCAATTCTCAATTTGAAGATAAAACATGTTTTCTTTGCACTTGTGATGTTTATAATTATAATGTTGAAAACTGCGTTCTTTTGCTCAATAATTATTATTTATTGAGCAGAGAAAGATGTGATGAAAGAAAGATGTATATAATGAAAAGATAAAGTATAATTGTATTAAATAACTTTATTCTGCTCTTGATTTGACTTATGTCATGTAAACATTGAATATATTATTAATATAAATGTGCAATCATAATTGTTTAATGCATGATTCTGATTAATAGTAGAGAATGCATTTTGATCATTCTCATGAACTTTCAATCTTTCACGTAGATAAATGTATGACTTGATGTCAAGTAAAGAAGATAAGTTCAAGTCTTTTCAATATATTAACATAATTAACAAGTCACTACTTTTTCAAGCACTGTAGTTATGACTCTCAGACTCATCATCTGAAACAACTATTTTATTTGATATCTTTTCATCAATTACTTGATGACATTGTCAATGTGATGAAGATATTTCAATATATTGATACAGTCAATAAGTTGCAAATTCTTCAATTACTTGTAATCACAACTTGCAGACTCTTTATTTAAATTGTCTTTTTTACTAATAGTATCTTTTCATCTTTTACCTGACATTAACATGTCATTAATCTTCTTCATAGATTAATTGTGACTGTTAGAAAAAGTGTTGTTGCATAAATGAAAACTTTGCATAATGACTTTTCTGATCATGCAACATTTTAACATCATTCAAACTGCATTGAATTGAGATTTCTTAACTCTTCTAACTTCTATTTAAACACAGAATAGAATCAAAAGATTCATAGTCAACATCATGTACAGATGAATCTTATTGTCAATTACTTAAATAAGTAATGAAATTAATATCATATGATAGATGAATTCTTAATGTAATGTTGAGATTATATTTAAATGATTCAATTAGTGAAGTTCATGAATAATATGCTTAATTCTTTAGAAATAACTATAATTAAACATTAAGAATATAAAAGAAGAAAAATGCAAAAACTTCTATTTATGTAATGTTTAAAGACTGTGTTAAACTTAAAGAAAACATGTTGTGATATAAAAAGAATGTTGTAAAGTGAAGAAAATATTAAGAATTGAAAAAGATGTTAAGTTAAATTTTAATCAGATTTAAATCAGATTAAATGCTTGCTTTAATCAAGCATTAACTGTGAATTGATTAAAGTTAGCTTTTTGACTTTAGTTAATTCTGACATGTTTATAACAAAGAAATAATTTTATTTGTTGCATGTAAATCTTTCAAATATAATGATGTAATAAATTGTAATTGTAATTGTAATTATAATTTATACATTCTTGTGACATCAATTTAGACTTAACTCATGAGAAACTTTATGCTATTTATATGAAGTGAACAAAACTCTTTGAGAAAGAAAATCACTCATCATTTATACAATTACTTCACGCAGTCAAAACAATAAGATTGACACTGTGTTATCAAGTAATGAATCTATAGCTTTTATTCAGCGCATGACACTCAAGTAAACTTTTAATGAGTGTTTGTGTTGTTTGATTATGATGCATCATCTTTGCTCTGCTCTTCATTGATGATATGTTATACAATGATGTCTCAATTCAATTCTTGATTTGAAGATGAAAGATGTTTTCTTTGCATTCGTGATGTTCATGATTGTAACATATGTAAAGTTGTGTTCTCTTACTTAATGATTGTCATTCATTGAGCAAAGAAATATGTGATAAAAGAGAGATGCACATGATGAGAAGATAGAGTGTGATTGTACTGAATAATTCTTTTCTTCTTTTGATTTAACTTATGTCACGTAGACGTTGAATAAATTGTTAGTATAAATGTGTGATCACAATCATTTGATGTTTGACTCTGATCAATGAAAGAGAATGCATTTTGATCATTCTCTTAAGCTTTCAATTTTTCACATAGATAGATGAATGACTTGACATTAAGTAAAGAAGATGAGTTCAAGCTCTTTCAATATATCAGCGTGATCGATGAGTCACTACTTCTTTGAACATTGTAGTCATGACTCTTAATACTTGAAACAACTATTTTATCTGATATTTTTTTATCAATTACTTAATGACATTGTCAATGTGATGAAGATGTTTCAATATCAACACAGTCAATAAGTTGCAAATTCTTTGATCACTTGTAGTCACAACTCTCAGACTCTTTATCTGAGTTGTCTAATCACTAGCAGTATCTTTTCATCTTTTACTGACATTGACATGTCATTAATCTTCTTCATAAATTGATTATGACTGTTAGAAGAAAATTGTTGCATGAGTGAAAACTTTGTATGATGACTATTCTAATTACGCAATGTTCTAACATCATTCAAACTGCATCAAATTGAGATCTCTTGACTCTTCTGACTTTTATTTAAACACAGAATAGAATTAAAAGATTTGTAGTTGACATCATGTATAGATGAATCTTGTTGTTAGTCTGATATAATAAATTTAAAAATAGTAAATCTTAACATTTAATATTATTTTTGATTACTTAATAAATTGAATTAAGAACTCAAATCAAAATCTAACTTAAGATTAATATCAAGTTAAGTTATAAAATTGATGTTGAAATCATGTTTAAATGATTCAATCAGTAAAGAATGAGATTAATAATGCTTGATCTTTAAAAATAGTTATAACTGAACATTAAGAATACAGAAGAAGAATGATACAAGAACTTTTATTTATGTAATGTTTAAAGACTGTGTTAAACTTGAAGAGAACATGTTGTGACACAGAAAAAATATGATGTAAATGAAGAAGATGATGAGAAAGAAAAAAGAGATTAAGTCATATCTGAGTCAAATCTGAGTCAGATCTCAACTAAATTGTTGACTAGCTTTAATCAATACACAGTGAACTTGCTAGCATTTACTGTAAATTGATTAAAGTTTGATCTTTGACACATTTGTAACATTACTCTTCTCTTTGAAAATTCATGTTCATATGAATGTTGTTTCATTTTGCTTGTCTGATTAATTATGATTTTACAGATCTAGATCTGCAAAATTCTGATTAACTAATTAATACAGCATTAACTCAAATTAATGATAGCGTGATTTATTTGAATAAAGCTTATGAAATTCATTCAAAACTTCTTTGAAGTTATTGAATTTTTCTTTATCAACATGATATCATTCATCATCTTGATTTAGTTCTGTTCATTTGATCTTGTATTGTATTTAATCTTGATAGCATTGAGAGTTCAAAATGTTATTTATCTCTCAATGTTCATCATCTTCAATAGTGATCGATTTAAATGATTCTGACTGCTGTTCTGATGTTCTTGACATTTCAAAGAGTGAGAATGTCAAATACTTCATCAAGAATCTTTGACATCAACATGAATTAACGTTGATTTCGTACGAAGTTGATTCTAAGATAAACGACTATTCTTGAAAGAAGAGTGAGATAAATAACTGATTCAATAAATTGTTCAAAGAAAGAATTGAAAGTTTTAAAGTAGTAACTTTGATATTTTTTGAAACGATCATTCACAAATAATTAAGTCATGATGAATATTTAGTTAATTGAATGAAAAGTGATGCTTGACAGAATGAAGATAAGATCATAGTTCAAGCATTTAATCTTCAAAGAAGAAAGATTTTGTTTATTGATTTGAAGTGATTCTTTAACAATTAATGAAGATTCTTTATTGTTGATTCTATTGATCGATTTAATTCTCAAGCAATTTACAAAGATTCTGTTATAAGTCTGCATAAAGCGAATCATATGAGTGTATTTTAACTAGAAGTTCAAAGCTGAAGTAGAAAGAAAATGCAACACGACGTGAATTTTACTTACGAAGGCACGCTAAATCACTAGCGTGTCAACAACAGTTCTACTTACAGCTCTATACTAGTCTATGTTAGACTAATCAGACTAATCAGAAGTAACAGAGATGCATGCTTGCAACATTACTTCTTTCTTTATTTAACAATGTTTTCATTGCTGCAGTTCAATTGATCAATTCTTGTTGAGTTAATTTCTAACTTGACTTGTTCAAATACTTCTAATGAAAGTCATTTACAATTTTTAAGCAGTCTTTAAACTCATTTTCATTGACATTGTATCAATGTAGATCAACGTTATAGCCTTTTCAATTAACATAATATTGCAGTCGTTTATCTGATTCATAATGTCTGAAGTTCAGTATGTTTTTCACTTTTCATTCGTTTTCATCATTTATCACTATAGAATCAGATGACTCATTTCATTGTTTTACAAGAAAGTCTTTTGAATTCAATCATAGCAAATTTGAAGTGAACTCTAAATGAATCTTCATTGTTGATGACAGTTTCAGTCAATATGCATGTTTGATCTTAGTTAAAATCTTGAAAGATTCTAGCATTTTATCATTCAGCTTCTTTGATGATCTTGTGATCATAATGTTTCTAGAATTCAGAAACATCATGTCATTTATCTTGTAAATCATTTTCTTTCAATGTTTATCAGTCTGTTTCTTTATTGTGACTTTGACTCTTGCTAATGTCTGCTTGATTAACGCTAATGATCATTTTATGTGTTCAAATATATTCTTTGTCTTGCTCGCTTAAATTCTAGCTTAAGTGATTTTATATTCAGTTGAATTTAAATTGAAGCTCATATGAGAATAAAAGCTCTTGTTCAGAAAGAACGCTGATTGTTCAATTGATGACGAAATAGCATTGTTATCAACGAATTCAGTCATAAATAATCAGGTGAATCAATCATCTTGCATGTTTTTTTTTTCTTCATTAAGTGCATGCAGTCTATGACTATGACACTGTTTAAACGCTGTGCATATGTTAAATTACATGTATCTTAATCAAAGTCGCTGCTTTATATCTTTTCATTGATCAATCACATTGATAGTTTGTGCAAACAAGTGCTTTCAACCAAACAACTTCTTTCTTTCATGCTTTCGTTTTCTTATTTCTTTGTGTTCTTCTCACTTTACTCTTTCATTTTCAATAATCATTTTCTTGTTGCAATTCGAGTACTTTTCAAGTACTTTAGCATTGCGATTCTTTCAATCTTGATGATAAACAACATTAATATAGTGTTCATGTTTTTGAACTGTGCTTTTGCTTTAAGCTGTAACTGTTCTGCTCTGTAACATCTTGCATGTACAAGTAATAACTTCGTAGATATTATTCTACATTCTGATTCACTCTTTTCGTTTAATTATTGATCTGTGAATGATAGTTGATGAATAGTTTCATCTTAATGTTGAGTCTCAGACATAAAGACTTTCAAACAATCAATATGAATTATAAACCTCTATCAAACACTATTGATCTTGATAGCTCATGAGTTCTGAAGACTCATATCAGCAGCAGCTTAACTGTTTATTCAGCGAAAGTTTCTTTGTCATTTGATCAGCAGAATATATAGTGATGTTCTTTAGACAATCAATCTATCACTGTCAAAATCGCGTTACTTTCATCACTTTTCAATAAATTGATAATGAAATTCAATGATATATCTTGTCATCGTTGTTTAGATATAAACAATGACTTCAATAATTTATTGATTCAATCTCTTGATGCTTTTGACCTATGATAAACGTAACAGTTTTGAATGTAGCATTTGATTATCATTCTCATCTTCAATCAGCAATATGATCATCTTAATAAGTTTAATGTTTGATTCATGTCAGAGTGATCATTGATCAAAAGATTATATGCTTTTCTTATCAATTGAATGATCATTAACTGAGAGATTCACAGTTTATCATTCTTTTAAAGTACTTCATTTAGTACTTTGCAATTGTCTAGACTCATATCTTGATAAGTTCTTCTGTTCTGTTCTATGATTGTTTGAATATTAATACGTTGTTGATTCATTTGATTTTCGACTATAATTCAATTCTGAATGAAAATCATCTCTTCAATTGAATCTTCATTGACTTTCGATTTCTGTTTTGAATCTGAGTCAAATATGAGCAAGATCTGAGTCAAATCTTGATTATTTTCTATTGATTGCAATTTAAATGTGCTTGCTGACAATAGCATCTAATGCTGATATAGCTTTCAATCATTATTTGATTTAACTGACTTGACGTTTGACATTCTGATCAGCGCATCTGCTTTCAGATTCTGCTTTTCTGACTGATATATGATCTTGAAGTTATATTCAAATAACTTCTCAGCTCATTTAGTCTGTTGTCTGATCAGTTTCTTGATGATTATGAAGTACTTTAAATTTAGATGATTGATGAAGATTTTGATTAAAATATTAGTACATTTCAATTCAAGACATCAGTGCTTCAAGCATCAAATAATAGTCAAAAGCTCTTTGTCGTAAATCTTGTAGTTGCATTCTGCAGAAATCATGTTCTTGTTATAAAAGATCACTGAATGTAGAATGTCTTCATCATCATATTGAGACAATACTTTGTCGTTGACATAGTTCAAGAAGTTCATTTTCAGAATAGCTTCTTTGATTGAATTGAAATGCTTCAGAATGAGAGCAATCATCATCTGTTACTTCAGTCTCTTAAAAATCGTTTGACAAATCTCTGTTTATTCAAATGAATGATCTTTTTGAGTCAGCTTTATTATAGATTGAGCAATCTTCGAGAAGTTCTTTATGAATCATTGATAGAAATTGCAGAAGTCAATGAAAATCTGTACATAAGTCAATGATTAAGACACTTTTCAGCTTCAAATCACATTTACTTTTCAAGAATTCATTCGTAAATCATTGATGAATATCAGTAGTTTTAGAAATGAAATCTTCTGAATCTTGAATTTGCACTTGTCAATGTTTATCTGCAAATTGACTTCACGAAGCTTGTTTAGCATCTTCTTCACATGAGTTTTATGTTTCTTCAAGATCTTACTGTAGATGAGAATGTTATTCAAATAAATCTGACAGAATTTATGCAGATAGTCAAACAACACATCGTTGATATAGTGCTGAAAGAATATTGATTCATTGATTAATTCAAAGAGCATTATTCTATATTTATAAACATTAAAGAAAGTGATTAATGTGATTAAATTCTCACTTTCAGTACTCATATGAAGCTTATTGAACGCGATGATAATGTTAAATTAAGTCAGATATTTACTGTCTTGAATTCAAGTGAGTACTTCATTTATCAAGAGTATTGAATAACGATCTCTTTTAATCAAAGCATTTAGTTTTCAATAATTCACGCAAAAGCGAAGACTATCATCTTTCTTTTCAATGAATAGTATTGATGAAGTGAATGAAGCTTTACTGAGTGTAATAAACTTCTTCTTCAAGTTCTTTTCTAGATACTTCTTGATTTTCTGCAACTTGTGACTTGATATAAAATACAATTGACTTTTAGAAAATTGACTCTTATCTTCTAATTCAATCTTATGATCATATGATTAATGCAAGAGCAACTGAATTGTCTTTTCTTTATCAAAAATGTTCAGAAAGTTATGATAAACTATTGAAAGCTTTTTCTTCAGTTTCTTTAATGATATGACAAAAATCATTTCATTTAGTTTCGCTGAATCTTTGATCAAGCTAAGCATCTTGTTGATTTCACTAATGATCAATGTAAAGATCTTGACATCATTCTTCTTGACTAAAGTTCAATAAGCAGCAATTTTGATCATAATAATATTGATGAGTTCTTTCTTCTTCAATGATTGAATGAATTTATGTTGATTGAGATCAACTTAAGTGCTTTGCTTTCATATGAGAACTGATTCAATGAATCAATTCACTGATTTCGAATTTGTAGTTCGCTTTAAGATGATCGTTAACATAGACTTTAAGTTCTTTCATTTCATTTTGCAAATCTCGCTTAATTCAAGTCTATAAAATGCTGATTAACATCATTAACTGCTTGCTTTTAAAATGATAAGTTTCAAGATTCAAATATTTGATGAAGATATTAATTAATCATTTGTAAAATTTATCGAAATTTAATTTCTTTTCAATCAAAGATTGTCAATAATTATCTTATGCTGATTTAAACAAGTTATTAATAAAGACATCATTTCATTCTTATGTTCTTGTATAGTGACTGAAATATACAAAGCATGTGTAATAAATCTTCAATCGAAAGTTTCATCATATGAATGAATCAACTTTAATTTGAACAGTGAAATTGATTGAATATCAAAGCATTCACATAGCTTTGAAATCAATGAATCATTTATGAACGTCATGTCAGTGACTTTAATGTTTATCAAAGCAAGAAATCAAAATATCTTTTCTAAACTATTCAAGATGACGTCAACAATAAACGACTTGAAATCAAATGAATCATCAAGCATATTAATGAAGTAAGATATGAGCATGTCGCTCTTAATCATTACTTTGATGAAAACAGATCATTTTTCAAATTCGCTGTGATTTCATGCATCTGAGCTGATTCAAGACAGTTGCATGCTTTATGTTTTAACTTCTTGCATTTGAAGCAGAGTTCTTTCTTAAACAACTTCTCTTTAGCAAAATCAACGTTTGATATTCTGAGTTTCTTTCATGCAAAGATTGAAGCTGAGATTGCAGTAGTGATCATTGTCAAGATGCTAGCAGTAAAGCGAGTAACTTGAGTAGTTGATGTTTTAAGAACTGATCAAGCATTCAATTTTGTCAATCAAACATTGACTTGCATGCAAATGTCAACAAATTCGTTCAAATTTATAGTTCATTCATTGATCATGACTTGCTGAAGATCTGAGCTAATCTTATGCTGAAGATCATTTAATAGAATTTCATTATTGTATTCTAGTTTTGCACTAAGTTTCTGAAATTTCATTTAAAATTCATGAAAGAAGATCTTGTTTTGATACAGCTTCAAAAACTGTCGTTAAGTTGTGTAATGTTGATTGAAATCATCGTATATCTTATTTATGATCGACAGTATTTCTTTTGCTTCAAGAAATAAATTCGTGATCATGTTTCTCATTCAAAGTGCTATGTGTTTGATCATCATTTCACTTACTCAACTTTTCACATATGCAATCTTCATTTCTTCAATAGAAAAATAATTCTTGTTCATTTTCAGCTTATTTCGCATTCAAGATAATCAAATATTTACATTCTGTTTTGAATCTTCAAACAAAAGTGAGTCAGATAGCTTGATTGACTTCGAGAATCGATCTTTCAAAATCGAAGTGCTTAGTCAACTTAATGTCACTTTTAAATGATGTATAATCATGTTCTTTTTCTTCATTTCTTTCTGTAAATGCGTTTAAACAGCATTCAACATTATCTGCATAGCTTTCAACTTAATGTTAATAGTTTTCAATTTGATGTTGATCTTGTTGACATCATTCAACATTTGAATCATGTTATTGTGAATCTTGATTTCGATGTCATGCTGTTGATATATGTACTTGATAAAGACAACGAGATTATCTGTCTTATAAGCGCTTATTTAAGCATTCAATTTAATGCTGATGCTGATCTTAATCATTTCATGATCAAAAAGCAACGCGTTCATGTTCTTTTCTTCTGTATTCAACGACGCATTCATGTCTTCTTCTTCTGATGCTGTTCAATTCTGTGATAGAAATGATTTTTTTCTAGTATTTCAAAGTTCATAGCGAGCAAATTGAAGCAATGCTCACTGATTCTGATTCTAATTCTATGTTTCTAGTCATTATGTGAGTAGACTGATCACGTCAAGTTAAGTACTTAAGTTCAAGTCAAGTACTTGACTTGAAAAGTGTCAAGTCAAATTAAATTTTTTTGAGAAAAGTTGTTAAAACTCAGATCTATGAGAATCAAAGTTCTTCAGAAAATAGAGAACAGACATGAGAATTATTCTTCAATACTATCATCAAGTTCTTAAATGAAAATCTGAGTCTATGAAAATTGAGACACTGAGTCTACAAGAAACTCTACTGTCAATTCTCAGAAACATTGAGTCTACGAGAATCTCTATCATCAATTCTCAGAGACTCTGAATCTACAAGAATTTAAGTCACATACAAACTTCAACGTTTCATCAATGATAAAAGTTCAAGTCACATATGATTTTTGAGAAACTTTGCATGAATCGCATGTAATTTCGCTGATTTCATCAATGATGCTTGAACTTAGTCTTTTAAATATATAAAGAAGAATTCACTTTTGTATTTCATAGTCTAGTGTTAACTTTCTATATGAATAAATATTACTAAACTACTATCAAATTTGATCGTATTATCTACGCGCATATTCTTTAGTGTGACTGCACGTTTCTCAAGCTACTCACAATTTTAACACTCTACTTTATTTCAGAAATGATAGTTCATATGATCAAAAAATAAAATAAAATAAATCATTGACTTGAACAGCAATTCTTTGAATATGATACTCAATCTTCATAGCAAATTTCAATTTCTTCTCATTCTTGAAACTTTTGCATTTCTGACTTAAGCGATCATCATCACTGACGTTGTAAACGTACTCTTCAAGCATCATGATCAAGATACGATTTTTCTTAATGTTGTGATCTCATTTTTTAAAAGCAATATTCGCATGTCTTTTGAAAGCATTGCTTTGTTTACTTTTATCATCTTTACAAAACTTACATTTATTCTGCTTGATTAAATTTCTTGTAACAATAGAAAGAAGTTTCAATTGAATTCAATGAAGAGTCTTGTGCAACGTCAAGTGATTATTATCAATATCATGATTTCATTGACTCAATTATTTTCTGATTTTGCAAGCGTTGATTTGAAGAATTTATTAGAGACTCATCATCATGCAACATTAAACAAAAACATTAGAAGCATTCGCGTCAATGTAGAAAGAAAAGAAAGATAGCATATGTTGCTTCAGACAAGAATGAAAGTTGTTGAGCATGAATTTTCATTCATTATCTTTGACGAAATTTAAAGCATTATCAATGACGTGAAGATCTTGCAAAGACAACAAAATTATTTGAAGATGTGCACTTGACGCAAGACGTTGTTCATTAAAAACATCATTTTGCTAAAAGATTTAAATCAAGCATTTTGCACATTGAACTCTGATTACTTTTTAACATAATAAAGTCATGCATCTGATCATTTTAAATCGAAGTTTCGCAAAAGAATCATCACTAAAGTCATAGAAAATTCTTTCATCGATGATAATTTTTCTAAGAAGAGAATGATCATCTTTAAGATCACTTTTTCAAATAAGTTCTTAAAAAAGAAGAAGTTCAAATTCATCATTGATGAGAATCTGAAGTTGTTTCTCAGAAAACTAAAGTTGAACTTCATCAAGATAAACTACAGATCAGCAATGAAACTCATCTGTACATGATGCTGACTACAAATCTACTGTCTAACTACAGTAAAGTCTAGAGATTATTAAAAGTTTGAATGACATCAAGATGCTGCGTGATGATGAAGCACTGTGTGTTGATCGCGTGCAGAGTTTTCGCGATCGCACAGACTTTAATAATCTCAATGCGCATGCTACAAGCAATCTGCATGCAGATGAGAAAGTCAAATAGAACGCAGAACTACGAGAAAAATCGCTTATGAAAATCATTTAATTCAGTATCTTGTCATTGCAATAATGAGAATTGAGACAGAATATTCTTGCGTTTGATCTGTTGAGAATGATTAGCAGAAAGAACTTAAATCACGAACATTCTTTAGATTTACATGCTAACTACGTATAAATCTTGTTAAGACTGCGTGTCTGTTACTACGTGTTACAAGTATATCAAGACTGAACAAGACTGAAGCTTTAATCAATTCACAGTGAACGCTAGCGAGCTTTATGCGTAATGATTAGAACTAATCAGCGAGCTAGTCAGATTTGACTCAGATATGACTCAGATATGACTCAGATATGACTCAACTCTTTTTTTTCCCTCAACACTCTTTTCTTTCATCAACATCTTGTTCATCTACATCACATTCTTTTCATGTCACAAACACATTTCTTTTGAGTCTAGCACAGTCTCTGAACATTACATAAATAGAAGCTTTTATATCAATCTTCTTCTGTATTCTTAATATTCAGTTATAACTATCTTTAAAGATCAAACACTATCAATTCTGATCTTCATTGATTGTATCATTTAAGCACAATTCTGACATTATATTAAGAATTTATTAATCACATGATACTGATCTCATTATTCATTCAACATACTCATCTAGACAGAATGAGTTTAAAGAAATTCATTTATCTGATGATCAACGATAATTGAAAGATAGAACACTAGAAAGTTTGATAGAATCAACGACAAGACTGTTTGAATCGCTAAACAACTTATCACTCACTAAGTACGCAAAGTTCACTCGATCAAGAGAATCAACTCATTCTCATGAAGCAGACGAGTGAAAATAAGCTGTTCAACTCAATTAAGAGAATCACGATAAAGAATCTTCGTGAATTGCTCAAGAATCAAATCGATTGATAGATTCAACAATAAAGAATCTTCATTGTTTGCTAGAGAATTAATCAAATTAATCAACAAACAAATCTCATCTTCTTTGTTGAAGATTAAACATCACTTTATACATTTTTCTTCTTCAATCGTTAAGCTTCGTCATTCGTTCAGTTCTCTTTCAAACAAATCTCATCATGTTTAGTCATTCGCTTACTGAAGAGTGTTTCGAAGAATTTCGAAATCATTTCTCTCAAATTTCTGATGCTGATTCATTGAAATCACGAACGAAATTCTCAAGTGCTGCATCATTTATTCATGAAGATGATGAATCATTCACTGAAATGATAATACTCTTCATGTTCTACGAAATCTGAAAGACTTGAAGTCTAGTTCTTAATGAAGAAACAGATCAACTCTACGAGTTAAATAAACAACAAGAAGACGAAATCAAAGAGTTAAAGACTAAACTTTAAGCTAAAGAAAACACTTCTTCTGATTTCATCTACTTTGAGCGTTCTAGATCTCAAAAAATACCTAATTCTTCGCTGTTTACTGATGAAAAGAACTTTACTTGAAAGAACTGATACGAAAAAACTCAGAATAAACTAAAGATCAACGTTGATCTCTTTTTTAATGAACAAGTCAAATTGAGCTATGTACATTCTAGATTATTTGATGACGCAGCTGAGATCATTTAAGCTAGACGCGAACGTGACTATGTTAATTTCTATAGAATCGTCAATAATCTTTTGAAAGAGCTAGCTCAGTTGTTCAATGACTCGAATAAGAAAGTCAACTTTCATAAAGAATACTACAACTTGATTCAAGAATTCAAGAAATTCAGTGAATTCTATACTCAGTTTCAACGTCTATCTTTCTATCTACACTATCATGAGAAGTAACTAATCGCTGATCTGAAAGATAAAATACATTTTCGTCTTCAATTCATTTGAATAGATCAACTAGTTCAATCTAATTCTTTAAAAGAAATTCGTTTCTACCTGATTTATTTGAATAATGATCAGCAAGTCATTCAAGAGATCAAGAACAAGATCAAACGCGTCAATGATCTTTCTAAGACTATCTTTCATAAAGCGACTGTTATCACTCAGTCAGTTGATCATTCGAAGTCTGATCAGCTAAAGTCGCGTGACGCGATTTTAACTAGCGTCATAGAAGCAGATATTCTAGTCGAAAGCTGTTTCATATATCATAAATCAGGTCATAGCTCTAAAGAGTGCTTCAATCAATCTACTAGAATCAATGTAGTAGACAAGAAATATGATCGCTTTGATTTTGATTTGAATTTCGATTCAAAAAACTAGTTATCTCTTCAAAAGTCGTTAAAAAGATAGAGATTATATCTTTGTGCAAACTAGATGAAATTCTATTGAAAGAAAATTACTTTGAAAAGTTGTTTCTAATTGATGCTCATTTCATCTCTCAGAATTGATCTTTCAGCCTTCGTTCTTTAATAAACAGTGATTCAGTCGTTTACATGATCATACATTCTAATTTAGTCAATAAAGTATGTGAGAAACTGAAAATTCAATCTATATCACTGGCAAAAGAGAAGCTAATAAGAGATTATGATGAAAAGATATCTAAGAAGATCATCACTCATAAAATTCTATTCAATCTCATCATCAAAAGTCATAAGAAATTAACTGTATCAATGCTGATAGCTGATATTGATCATCATGAAGTCATATTGAGTAAGCTTTAAATGAATAAAAACGAAATATTATTAAATATGCAGAACGACGTCGTTTTTTTTTAAAAATCAATTGAATACTTTTATTTCGATTTTTTCAATTCTCTTCAATTCAAAGCACTCAAGTTGATCGCGATCAACTTCGTCTTCTTCAATCACTCAGACTAAGATCTTTATGATGCTTAAACAATTTGTTTCAATTACTGCTCAGAAAGAGTCATTCTCAATTTGAAATATAGATGCAGCTTTGTTCAAAACACTGTTGAATCATTCAAAGAAGAATCAGACTGAAGTCTTTGCTCTATTCATGACAAACATCAATAGAAAAATCGCGTACAATACTCAGTGCAATTTGAACGCTTTAAACGTCTCTTCAATCAATGAAACGACTCAGAATTTAAAAAATATTAAAGCGAAGCTGTCATTGAAATATCATGAGTTTCTAAATGTTTTTGATCGAGCTCAATTGAATAAACTATCTTCTCATTGCTTTTATGATTATAAAATTGAGTTCATCAGTGATTCAACACTTTCTCACTGTTGAGCATATCAAATGTCTTCTGTTAAACTTCTGAAAGTAAAGAAGTATCTGAATGAGAATTTGTCAAAGAAATTCATCACTTTCAGTCAGACTCTCTATTCTTTCTTCGTTCTATTCGCTCTTAAAGCAAATGAAGATCTTCGATTCTGCGTGAACTATTGAAAGCTAAATGTCATTTTCAAAAGAAATTGATATTCTTTATCGCTGATAAATGAGATCATTGATAAAATAGTGAATTGCAAGCATCTGACTAGATTGAACATTATATCAGCGTTTAACAAACTTTGAATGCATCTTGATAGCAAGAATTACATCACTTTTATCACTGCTTTAGAAGCATATAAATACAAGATGCTATTATTTGAACTGACTAATGAATTGATCTTCTTTCAGCAATATATGAATGACATTTTATGAGACTTTCTGAACGACTTTTGTCAAGTCTATCTAAATGACATTCTCATCTATAGCAAAATGAGAAAAAAGCATAAAGATCACGTCAAACTAGTATTGAGTTGACTACGCGAAGTTAAACTGCAGATGAATATTCAAAAGTGCAAATTCAATGTAGAAGAGACTCTCTTTCTAGAAGTCATTGTATCAGAACTAAATCTTTGTATAAATTTCAGCAAAGTGACAGTCATAGTCAGCTGAATCACTTCAATCAATCTAAAAGAAATTCAGAACTTCGTAAGATTTATTAACTTCTATCATTGTTTCATTAAGAACTTCTCGAAGCTAGTCAAATCATTCACTCAGCTGACTAGAAAGAACATGTTTTTGGTTTGAAACAAGATCTGTGTTCAAGTCTTTGATAATCTAAAGAAACAAGTCAGCTCAATCTCAATACTTCATCACTTCGATCTTAAATAACAAGCTATTCTGAAAATCGATGCTTTGAACTATGTAAAAGAAGAAATACTATCTCAGTATGATGATGAGAAAGTTCTTCATTTGATGATCTTCTACAGCAAAAGCATTATTCTCGCTGAAATTAATTATCACATTTATGACAAGAAATTGCTAGTCATTATTCAATGCTTTGAACACTGATGATTCGAGCTGAAATGCACTAAACTACTCATTCAAATGTTCATTGATCATCAGACTTTAAAGATCTTCATGAAAAACAAACAGTTGAGTTGATAACAAGTCAACTATCTGAACATTTTATTAAAGTTCAACTTTCAGATCATCTTTAGATCAGGCAAAATGAACACTAAAGTTGATGCTTTAATCAGAATGTCTTTAGCGAACATCTTTGAATCAGCTCAGCATCTTGAAGATCATTTTCAGACTATTCTGACTCTTGATAAAGTCGATGTTCTATTTATTGAATTGAAAGCAAATCTCTATCAACGAGTATGAATGATCAATTAAACAGATGAGCTCTGCAGCGAATATAGACAAGCTATGAACGAAAACAAGCTCAAATTTCATATCACTAAACTGAAGAACTGCGAAATCATTGACAACGTTCTATTTAGAAAAGATCTACTGTGAGTTTCTGAGAACATGCACACGAAATTACTACAAGAAGTGCATGATCAATCTTCAATCTCTCATCTCAACAATAAATGAATCATTGATCTAGTTCAGCGTTTCTACTATTGATCAGATCATCAAGCTACTATTCGATGTGTCATGCTTATCAATGAAGCAAAGTCTCTAGAAATAGCATCAATGAACTTCATCATTCTCTTTCGATTTCACAGAAACGCTGAAAAGATATAGCTATGAACTTCATCACTGAACTATCTCTGTCAGAAAACTATAACGTCATTTGCACAATCATATATCATCTCATCAAAGAATGTCACTATGTTTTCTGTCGTTGAGAAGATGATGACATCTCAGTCGAAGAAACGATTTAAATCATGCTATGAAACGTTTATTGACTGCATGATTTACTCAGTTCTATTGTTTTGAACAAAGACTTTCAATTCATATTGACTATGTGAAAAAGTCTTTGCAAGCGACTGAGAATCACAGCTAGTTTATTCACAGTTTATCATTCTGAGATTGATGATTAATTGAAGTGAGTCAATCAAGACGTTGAACGCGAACTTAGAATTTACTGCAATTACATGCAGAACGATTGAATCAAATGAATATCTATGATGAAGTTCAGTGACAATTTCAATATCTTCTCAATCACTTCAATGACTCTCTTTTACTTCAATAAAGAATTTCATTCTCGAATGAGTTTTGATTCAAATACAACTGACTACAAAATAACTTGTGAACAACTTGAAGCTAGAAAAGCAGACAATATTGTCATTCAAATGAAAGAGTTACTGAACTTTGATCATCAACAATTGAAAAAGACAAAGCTAATCATCGAAGTTTAAATCAATAAACATAGATGAGACATTATTTATGAAGTAAATGACTGAGTTTGACTATCTTTCAGAAACATCAAGACAATGAAACTCTGCAAAGATTTGAAAGACAAACAGCTAAATCTCTATCAGATCACTGTCAAAGTGAGTATTTTCTATCATCTTCATTTATCAGTCAGCATGAAGCATCTACATTCGATGTTCAGCTTGAAGCTACTGCAATCATATTCAGAAGACTTTCTATCAGAATAGCATTTAGAATCACTCAGATCAATCACTATTAAAGATGATGAACATTGAAAGATAGATGATATATTGAACTTCAGACGCTATCAAGGTTGAATACAGTACAAAGTCAAATGAATAAATCTAGATAGAGATAATGAATGATACTATGTCAATAAAAGAAAATTCGATGACTCAGAGAAAGTTTTGAACGAATTTCATAAGCTATATTCAGACAAACCGCGCTAAATATCGAAATAACTATCAACAAAAGTGAGCAAATGAACTACATTCATGCAAACATGAATTTTTGAAGAGAGAGTAATGTTACAAGCGTATTAAGACTAAACAAGACTGAAGCTTTAATCAATTTGCAGTGAACGCTAGCAAGCTTTCTGCGTAATAATTAGAGCTAATTAGCGAGCTAGTCAGATTTGACTCAGATATGACTCAGATATGACTCAGATATGACTCAATTCTTTTTTCTTTTCCCAACACTCTTTTCTTTCATTAACATCTTGTTCATCTACATCAAATTCTTCTCATGTCACAAACACATTTCTTTTGAGTCTAGCACAGTCTCTGAACATTACATAAATAGAAGCTTTTGTATCAATCTTCTTCTGTATTCTTAATATTCAGTTATAGCTATTTTTAAAGATCAAGCACTATCAACTCTGATCTTCATTAATTGTATCATTTAGACATGATTCTGACATTACAACATAAGCAACTCACAAGACTTATTAAATTTAACATGAGCAAACTTGAGAATCTTGTTAATATTGTTTAACAGACGTTCAGATACAGACATTTTATACATGAGTAATACACTAACAAGAAGACTTTGTTAAGAGAAGAGAGACACAAGCGAGTTAATAAAGAATGATCAAACTACGCTGTCTGATTAAAAGTGTAGCATACAAACATCTTTGCAAAACATGATCAATCTGCATAAGAAAAATCTTTACAGATAATGCAAAACAGATGAGTTGCACATCTTACAAGCGAAGCAAGCATCTGCAAGACGTGATATACAATGATGACAACTGTCAATCTTGAGAATCTCATTTCTTTACTGAGTTCTGACTCTTGAATGTCTTGATGATAAAATCAATCTCTAGTTGAAGATATCATTTGTATAGCTTGAGAGAACAGTAGTGCATGTTGATGTAATTAGAGAAGAAATTGACTGTGATATGCATGCATATTGCTGACGAAACATCTGCAACTTATGCTTAAGAAGTAAACTGTCGAAATTTAAGCAGTGAAAGATTTCAATCGTCTTGAACTGTGAATCTGCTGCAAGAAGAAAGACTATTTCTCGCTAAGAGAAAAATCAGCATAGAAATTGTGTCTTATGTATGTTGCATGCAACGTATGCAACATAATTTCGATAGATAATTATACACGATTGAGCGAGAATTAGCAAAAGTTATGCTAAATTCTGAGCAAAAAGTTATTATCATCAAAGACTTTAATGCACATCATAGCTGATGAAACGCAAAAATTTCAAACTCTATTAGAACGAAAGCGTTAATAAAGTGAGTAAATTTACATAAATGCAATCTGATTAACACTTCTGATATAAACACATATCACAGTTATTCAAGTCAGTCAAGCTCAATACTTGACTTAGCATTTGCATCAAAGAATATGCGCAATCACATCAAGAATTGACATATAGACGAGAATGCAAACACAGAATTCAATCATGAAGTAATTTTATTTACAATAGTTATGAAAAAGATGAAGTTGATCGAAAATTTGTTGAACGCGTCATACAATCTGCAAAAAGTTGACTGAAAAGACTTTGATGAACATTTGCAAAAGACGAAAGACAAAATGATGATTAAGATGCAAAGAATCACAAGTTTAAAAGCAAAAGTCATTTATTTGATTGAATGCATCAAGAATACAGTGAAATTATTCATATTTAAACAGCGAATATGCGCAAAATTAAAACTCTGATGAAACAATGAACTCATTGAAAGATAAAAGATGCTGTTGTCAAAAAAGCAAATCTGAAAAAGATGCAGAAATGACGACGCATAAGCAAAGATAGTGCAAATGTGAAATTTATATCATGATGTAATAAAGCTGATTAAAAATCAATTCTGAATCAATTTTTTGAACAACGTTGAAGAGAAAGAAGTGTTTCAAACATACAAATCAACTAAATCACGTTTAATCGAAAAGCTATTCTCGATACAAAACTTGCAAAAAGAATTGAAGATCAAATTCAATGAAAAGTGCAAGACATTTCTGAAAGCAATGTACTCATCATCTTCGAAAATTCAAATCAATGAAGAATTACTATCGAATGAAAGTATACAGTGATCAAGAGTTATCGAAGGGAAAATCAAGTACGCTATTAACTTCTCAGCACTCAGAAAAGCATTTGAATCAGATGAGATATCATTTGCAATCATACAGTAAGTGTACAAAACTATATTGAAAATCTTCAATTTAGTGTACTCAGATTTGATTGAAAACGACTATTATTCGAAGATATGACGCGAAGGCACGAAAATTATTCTAAAAAAATCAGACAAGTTAAATTGTTCAATTTTGAAGACATACAGAATTATTATGCTGCTAAACTGTTTAAACAAAGTAGCAGAAAAAATAATAGCAGTGCAACTGTCATACACAGCTGAAATTAATGATAAGTTGCTGAATTTTAATCAAATGAAAGACAGAAAACAAAGATCAGTTATAGATGCAGTATTAAATCTAGTACATGATGCGCAAATGATAAAAAGTCGAGAAAACACGCTTATCTATTTACTTCTAAATGTCAAAGAAGTTTTTGATCATGTTGCATTAAAGCAACTAGTCAAAATATTGATTAAGTTAAAAATATCAATCAACTTAATCAATTGAATAAAATGTTTCTTACAAAACAGAGTTATTGACTTAGCATTTGATGATGAACGTCAGAAATCAAAGAAAATAAGCACAGAAATATCATAAGACTTATTTATCTCGCTCATTTTTTTTCTAATTTATATTTGATACTTGTTTTCAAAGATTCGCGCAAAGTTCGAAAATTTACAGTCACTCAGCTACATTGATGATGTGATGCTATACATTGAGGGAAGAAATATTGACAAGAATGTGAAAATGCTGAAAAACGCAGCAAAAATCGCTTTTACATGAACTGAGAACAACGCAGTGCAATTCAATGACTTGAAATCTGAATTGATACACTTTGAAAGTCACAAGACAATACTCAATCAAATGATTATTCTACTCAATAACATGATCATAAAATCAAAGACATGCGTACAATGACTAGAAGTCTGACTGAATCGAAAGCTCAACTTCAAAGTTCATGTGCAAACGAAAATCGCGACAGTCACAAGAACGTTACACTCGTTGTTTAAATTAATGAATAGCGAGTGAGAATTAAATATTAAATCAGAAAAGCAGTTATATCTGACATACATCACGTCTATTAGCAATTATGACGTCGAAATATGATGAAATAATCAAAAAAGCTACTTAGTCAAATTTCGCAAACTGCAAAACGCTGCATTACAAAAAATTCTGAGTGTGTTTCAAACATCATTGATAGATGCTATGCAAATAGAAGTTGAAATCTCGTCAATGAAGATGTGATTAAACCAAAAGTGCAAGAACTATGCAATTCGAATAGTTGAATTATTGAAAAAACACTTTATCAGAAAAAGAATATTTATTTTATATTCATCTCAATACTTTATTGAATTGAATCTAGATCTGAATGCATCGAAATATTTGAACTGAAATGAGATGAAGACGAATTTATCTTGAAAAGTCAAGAAGTGCAAAGACAGACTTACGCAGATATATTAAATATTGAACAAAGTGCAAAAAACATTGAATTCAATAGAAGAAATCGAAATTTCTCACTTCAAGAAATCATGAGATCAGAAAATCGAATATCTAACAAAGATGCAAATCAAATTCGCAAGAGATGAAACATGTGAAACGATAAATACACACTATAGAAAACTGAAAACAATAGTCAAAAAGACGAAAAACATAGTGATGTACATTAACGCGTCACAAACTTGAAAAAAGATAGCAGAGCTCAAAACAGAAATTGAAATCATAATAATATTTACGCATGAGTCTGTTAGATGCAGCAAAGCGACAAGCGTGATTAATGAAATAATCATAACGAAAGCGAAATTGCAAGCTATCGACGATGCAATCGTAATATGCAGCGAAGAATCATCTGAAGACAGCGAAACTTGAATGTATACAAACAGTCAAATAACGCTGCAAAGACTAAAAGCAAAGAGCAATGTCAACTTAAAGTTATTCAATAACATACAATAAAACCTGATCAATCTGCAACAAAATTGATGTCATATTTGCATACAGTGAGTATTGAGTTGCAAAGACATCGTTGAAAACGAAGCAGTGAATCAGTTGATCAAAGACGCAGCATGAAAAAGATCAACAATCGACATCAGAAAAAGAACAATCATGAGCTTCATCAAAAAGCAAATAGACAAAGAGACAAAAGAGCAATGATTAATTGCATGAAACAACAGCATCAAAAAAGAAAATCAGTATCAGAAGCACACAGCGAGAGTGAATCTGAGTTACAGATCATTAAAGAAGCTTTGAAAAATAGACAGACTGACGTTTTTAACGTTTATACAGCTAAAAATGAGACATGACTATTTCAAAAGCTATTTGCATCGATTATCAGAGAATAATTCAAACAAATGCTATGAAATATGCAAGGCGAGACAAACGTCGAAGCACTTACTACTGAACTGCAAACATTACAGAGCAAAACAGTTACAGCTTAAAGCAAAAGCACAGTTCAAAAACATGAACATTATATTAATGTTGTTTATTATCAAGATTGAAAGAATTGCAATGCTAAAGTACTTGAAAAGTACTTGAATTGCAACAAGAAAATGACTATTGAAAATGAAAGAGTAAAGTGAAAAGAACATGAAGAAGTGAGAAAATGAAAGCACGAAAGAAAGAAGTTGTTTGATTGAAAGCACTTGTTTACGCAAACTATCAATGTGATTGATCAATGAGAAGATATAAAGCAGTGACTTTGATCAAGATACATGTAATTTAACATATGCACAGCGTCTAGACAGTGTCATAGTCATAGACTGCATGCACTTAATGAAGAGAAAAAAAGATGAACTACATCAAAGACGATGACAAGCTTGATTATGTCACGAAATATGTAAAGATCACGATGATGCACTATCTTCAACAGATTGTCAAGAAGAAAGATCATAGAATCATATAAGCGAAATTTCTTAAGACTCTTCAGCAATGCTTGCTTGACATAAAGTTACTTCAGAATTGAGCAAACAATTTATGAAATGTTATTATAAAAAGAAGCAATCAAACATGCATGTCATTCTTTCTGAAACTCAACAAGATACATTTTCAAAATCGTGTTAAAATCATGAAGTTTAAGAAAGTGTTATTGTTCAGATTTCTGAGTGAGCTACTTTTTTCAAACAAGATTAAGCTAATCTTATTAACTTTCGCTCAACGAAGCATGATGTTCTGTTGAGAATTAATGAAGTACATCAATATACAGTATGCTTCAAACTATGCTCAGCAGAGTCAACAGTTGAAAACGAACTCATCTTTCAAAAATCAACTATACAAGAAGAGTTTGCAGAGTTTCTTGCAGAGAATTAATAGTCAAGAAAAAAAAGAATACTTCAATGATTAACAAAAGCAATAAGAATCAGAACTGAGAGAAACAGTCTTTTGAAAGAAAAAATATCGCAGAATCAACGAGAAAGCATGCATCAGATGCAAATCTAAAGATCACGCAGAATTAAATTGTTTAAAATCATGATTTATTTTCTTGAAAACTTTCTTTTCAGAAGTTTCTTCTGCTTTTAACAACATTTTCATTGTTAATGTCTTGAAAAAAGACTTAGCTTAATAAATTTCTTTCATCTATTGATTGCTCAAGAAAAGAAAGTAACTGAAGAGTATGAAATTCAATGAATCAATTCAATCAGTCAACTGTTTGTTGAACTGAACACGTTGACAATGCTGAAGAACTTAAACTCAGTCACGACATCATTCACTTTCATAGTCAAGATCAAGTTAAAATGTCTCAATCTTCTTAAAACTCAAATCATGATGAACATTGAATGTATGTTAAACATGATTCATTACAGTTTCATGAAACGTTTAAATAAGATCAAGAATATTCATTCTTGAAAGTTCACAAGAATTTTCTTCAACGATAAATTGATGTGATTACACGAAACAATACTGCTTGATCTGAACATTCAGAACTTTAATGAGAGCAATCTATGCATCTTGAAGATCTTTATCATTGTTGAATATGCTTCAAAGAATTTCATGTTGAGTCTTTCATTCTTTGAGAAGCACAATCTCATTCATGAGTTTATTCATTAACATTTACGCTGAAGAATCTTGTGTGCTCAAAATGAAAGAAAGAGACTATCTCATCAAAGAACAGTTTCAGAATCATTTTACATAATGTTCAATAAAGCAAGACTTATGTTAAGTCTTTTTGCATGCAATATTCGTCAATTTAACTTCGTAAAAAAAGTCACTTTCAAGTTCTTTCATTGATGTAATCATCAGAAGAAATGAAAAGTCTCAAGCGCTCAATTGACTCAAAATCTCAAGCAACAAAGCATCACAATATACATTCAATCGCTTCTAGATGCTTTGTATGACGTTTTGAATTTCTCAATGACAGAAGAAAACTTTCAACTCACACAGATTGAGAATACAATAGTTGATCAATTCTTAAATGTTTCAAAAGAATTTGCAAATGTCGCGAATCTTTTCACTCAAAAAGTCAAAGTTCTTTTGATTTATGAATCTCATGATCATACTATTTACATCAAGAAGAGTCATATTATCTTCTGAGATTCTTTGTACAATCTTTTCGCAGTCGAACTTATTGTACAAAAGATGTATATCAAGAAACAGCTTTGAACAGACATGATACAATACTTCATTTCTTCAGCTGAAGCATTCATGCTCTTTACATCTAAAAAAAGATGAAACGCTGCAATCATGCGTTGATTATCAAGAACTCAATGCAATCATTCTTAAAAATAGATGTTTTCTTTCGCTGATCAATGAAGCTTTTGATCATCTTGCAGATGTCAAGTAATTTATCAAGCTTGACATCAAGAATGCATTTAACAAACTTCGCATATGAAAAGAAAATGAATGAAAGATGACATTTCATATGAGATTTAACTTATACAAGTATCTCATGATGCTCTTTGATCTTATCAATGCATCAACTTTCTTTCAGATCTATATAAATCAGACTCTGTTTGAATTTCTCAACATAATCTGTTTCATTTATTTGAATGATATTCTGATATTCAGCAAAACTCGCAAGAAACATGTTCATCACATACAACAAATTCTTGACAAATTGCAGATTTTAAAGCTTTACATCAAGCTCTTCAAATGCAAATTCTTCAAGAAAGAACTATTCTTTTTAGAATATAAAATAAAGAAAAGAGAAATTTTAATGAAGAAGAATCAAGTGCAAATCATTCAAGATTGATTATAATTGAGAATAATAAAAAAGATTTAAACATTTCTCAACTTTGTCAACTTTTATCATTGATTCATAAAGAACTATTCAAGAATAGCATCATTCTTGATTGATCATCTTAAAACAAATCTCTTTTCTAATGCAAAGAAGAGATGAATTCTCAAAGAATAAATGAAGTGAATTGAGTTCATTGACAGTGCTCAAAATGCTTTTCAGAAGCTGAAAGTCATCTTTGCTCAAAATGTTGTTCTTCGACACTTTAATTTTGCAAAAGTCATAAGATTGAAAATGAACATTTCTGAATTTGCAAAGAAAATAATGATGTTTCAATAAACAAATATCACACTTGAGAATTTACATTGACACTCAGTAATCATCTGATCAAGAAAGTGACAATCAATTAAATGAAACTATAATGCACATGATCAGAAAATGCTGATGATCATTAAAAGCATGAATCATTAAAAACATTATCTAGAAGAAACTTGACATGAAATAGAAATAATCAATGATCATGCAAATCTTTAACACTTCATGATAACAATCAAGCTCTTTCACAAATAAATGAAGTGAATTAACAGATTTACTGTGTACAACTTCAAGATTTTCTATCAAAAGAAAGTAAGCAATTCTGTCAATGATTCATCAAGAAAACTCAACTATGAGAAAGATATTAATGCAGATGAGAGAGAGTTCATTCATGATTTAACATACGTGAGAGAACTCTTGAAGAATCTCTCAAGTCAGTCAATGTTAATACTCATCATCTTCACTCGACAGTTCAAGATTCTGAGCATCAAGAATTATGAAGAAATAATCATCAGATCATTTAAAAAGATCATTAACTTATCAGCATTTGCAAAAAGAATCAGAAAAGTTTCTCAGACTTTGAAGAAATTCTCAACTGCTGATAAAAAGTCTCAATGATGATTTCAAAACATCATTATTTCTCGTCAGAAGAACATCTGCTTTCGCAAGAACATTAAGTTAAAATCTACTACTGTTGCTGAGATTAAAAGAAACATTGACTTTTGCAAGAACATTGAGTCAAGATCTACTACTGTTGCTGAGATTAAAAAAGATGTTTACTCTTGCAAGAACATTGAATCAACATTTATTACTGTTATTAAGACTAGAAAAGTTATCTGTCTTTGCAAAAACATTGAGTCAACATTTATTATTATTGCTGAAACTGAGAAAAACGTCATTTAGATGAAATAAAAATGCAGAAGAGCAAATTCTTCTGCTGAAGAAAGTGAATGTTTGATCATGAGTCAGAGCGAGAATTCAACTATGTGTTGTTTTGCTGAGAAAAGCGAATGTTTGATCATAAGTCAGAACAGAGATTTGACTATGCATTGTTCTGCTGAAGAAATAAAGAAAGCTTTATTCACAAGAGAGAAAGTAAATGCATCAAAGAATCATTTTGTTGCAATTCAAAATAATTCAGATGAGATAAATGATGCAGTCTTGAAGTTTATGAAAATTCATAAATGCTTCAATTCATCAATATATAGTGATGTTCTGATCTCAAGCTTTGTTGACTTTGCAAGCTACTTTTTTGAGAATCTGACTCAACTGATTTGCAAACAGCAAAAAACAAATCATCTCATCATCACAGTATGAGAATTAATGAAAAAGAGAAACTCAAGCACACGTAATATTAAGATTGACTTCAGCGTCTTCATGATCAACTGATTGAAGAAAATCACAGATGACATCATGATATTTCAAGAATTCATTTATGTTTTTGCATAAAATGAATTTAAAGCAAAGATTATGAAACAACATCATGACAGCTCTTTTGTAAAACATCTTGATTCTCAATGATGTTTAAAGCTTGTTCAATGAATCTTCAACTGATTGTTTGCAAATAAAAACATTAAGAAATATTGCAGAATCTGTAGATCATGTCAGCAACATAAGACATTACGTTACAGAATCTGAGAACTTTTGAATAGTTTACTCATTTCTTGAAGAATATAAGAGAGCATTATCATAAATTTCATCATCAATCTTTCTGACAGCACAAGCATTTCAGACGTCTTCTATAATAGCATTATGATTGTAATCAATCATCTTTTCAAGATGATGCACTACATTTTTACTTGAAAGACAATGATTGTTTTCAATCTGATTAATCTTTTTCTTGACAAAGTAGTTTAATATCACGAAATTTTTGATGACATAGTCTCTGACAGAAATTTCGTATTTACATCACACTTTTGAATGTCACTATGCTATCATCTTCTGATCAAGCAAAAACTTAGCATTACGTTTCATTCTTGCATTGATGATCAAATTGAAAGACAGAATTAAATTCTCAAGACTTATCTTCAAGCGTACTGCAATGATGTTCAAAATGATTGAGTTCATCTTCTTATCATGATTGAGTTCTTCTACAATAACAGCGTTCATATTGCAACATCAATAATGTCATTCTTTGCAATCACAGAAAGACACTTGAGAATGAAGTTCAGCATCAGAAGTCACTTAAAGAAATTGAAGTCAGTTATGAACTATGCAATGAGAATGAAAAGACTGCACGAGAATCTTCACTACAGACTTGCAGAAACAAACGTTGACTATGCAACTCAGCATGACAAAAGACACTCTGTTAAGATGTATCTTGTCAATCAGTTGATGTGATTGAACGTCAAGAACATTTGAATCAAGAAGTCTTTCAAGAAACTTGAAGTTAAAAAATATGAATCATACAGAATTCTGAAGCGACTGAGCAAACAAGTCTATCATCTGAAACTGTCTTCAAAGACGTGCATACATTCAGTATTCAATGTCAGTTTGCTGAAATCATTCTGCTTGAGAAAGAAAGAGTTGAATGAATTGTTAATGAAGAATCTTAAGTTAGAAAAAGAAGTACATGATAGTTGAGAGATTAATGACATACTGAATAGTCACATATAAAATGATTAGTTGCAATATTTGCTTAGCTGAAAGAACTTTGAAGCTTCAGAAAATATCTGAGAATCATCAGACTATCTTAACAACTGCAAGACTTTATTGAGAATCATCAGACTATCTTAACAACTGCAAGACTTTATTAAGATTCTTTCATTGCAAACATCTCATCAAGTTTGAAAGTAAGTTGTTAACATCATCACAAAAGATCACAAGTATGCATAAAACGAAGTAAAAAGATTGATAGTTATCTAGCTATCATTAGAAAGAAAAAAAAGAAAAGAAAAACAAGATTTTCTCGCTTAATCATTCTCATTAATACTCGACTCAACAGTCTAAAAAAGTTGTTAGCAGACGCAGAAATTGATACATGAATAGCTCATGAATTTCATATGATATGTATATCATTCAGTTCTCACTTTCTTAAAAATTCAAGAATTGATGAAAGTAAACTCTTGCAACTATTAGTCAGATAGCACAAAACATGCATAAGCTATCATATTGACAGAATAAATGAAATAAGAAACTCATATCAAAGCTCACTGCATTCTTCATCTCTTCAATAATAAATTACGTGATCAACGTCAAAGATGAGAAAAAAGAAGAAGTCATCAACAGAAATAAATCAAATAAGAACAAAATGTTCTTCATCTCTTCAATGATAGACTGCATAATCAACGTTGAAGATGAGAAGAAAGAAGAAGTCATTGACAAAAATAAATCAGACGAAAGCGAAACATTCTTTATTTCTTCAATGATAAACTGCGTGATCAACGTTGAAGATGAGAAAAGAGAAGAAGTCATCAATAGAAATGAATCAGATGAGAACGAAAGCAGAAAGATATAAAAGAGCGAAGAAAACAAGAATGAAAACAACATCACAGAAGAGCATGTTTCAGTTGCAACAAAGACATTCTGATCTTTCAAATACATTGCAAGAAGAATCAAAGCATTCTGAGTCTGAGCAATTAAGATGAGTCAAAGATTGTTATAGTTTTCAATTTACTTTCACAGATCTTCAATGATCTTATTCTGTCTTGCAATTCAATACAGCAGATCATCAATTCAAGTCTCTTGTATCATCATTTGCTTTCACATCTTTCTGCAATTAATAGTTACATCTTTAACATTCTTCTTCATTTCGCTGATATTATTTCTGTTTATCTTGATATCAAGAACGAGAAAATGCAGTTTCTTCTCAATATACTCTTTAAATTCAAGAAACATTTGACTTTGAGCTGAATCAAGAGAAAGATTGCAAGAGATGATCATCATCTTTTTGATCATAAACTCAGAATCAGATGCAACAAAGAATGAAGAGAAGTTTATGCAAAGTCAAGAAGAAAGAAAGCTTGAACAAAGTGATGAAGAAGCAAAACTGATGAGATTAAACTTGAAATCAAATATAATCTCAATATGAGAAGAATTTGAGCAAGACAAAGAAGTGCTTAAGTCAGATAAAGAGAAGACAAAGCTGACAGAAATAAGTGTCAAGTCGCTCTTAAATGCTCTAAAAAGCATCATTAATCATTAAATTTTCACATTTTGAAGCTACTGAAAATTGTACTTACAACTCATACTTGCAATTTGCTTTGATAATGATGCATAGTGCACATTTCTTGAAATTCTTTTCAATAGAAAACTTTATTTTTTACGTAATTTACATTTCTTTTCACACACTTTTTACATCTATTCAAGAATTGTATTGCAATCTCTTTGCTGTATACATTCAAAGCTGTTTTATGATGCTAAGTTAATGACATAAGATTTCTCATGTAAAGAGAAAGAGAAACAGATTTCTGATCAAAGATGACGTGAAAGTGAGAGAATTAAACGTAAGCAGCAAATACAGCAAGCGCGCTGACGTGAGACGAAGAATCAATAACGAAGAAAGCAAGCAGATGTGATGCAAATACATTTCATGTTTTAAGAGAGAGATACGATGAAGAACTGCGTCACTCACTTTTCTTAAACTTCTTTATCTTCATTCAAGATATCATTAACTCATCATCATTAAATCAAGAAACTGATTCATACTCATTATGATCATGATACTTGAAGAAATTGTACAAAACTACTTTACAAAATGAATAAAAGATTGAGTAAAATAATGAGATGAAGATTGAATGTGAAAACAAAAGTTGAAGAAGAAAGAAGGCTGAAAATCACGCAGAAGATAAAAAAGATGAGTTGATAAAAATTCATTACTTCACAATAAATAAACATGAACATTGATGATCATTATCATCGCGCTAGTCACAATAAACAACAGAAGCATCGCTTTTCTGTTCATTGTTTACTTCTACTATCTGATACTATCTTCTGCTCATTGTTTGCTTCTACTATTGAGTATCATCTACAGAAGAAAACTTCAAATCAAGCAAATCTCAATTCTCATCACAATTGTTATCATGAGAATTCAAGTCTAGTCAACGTGCATGCGTTAATGAAAGAAAGCATCAAGATCATGATCACACTGTGCATAAAATGACAGTTGAAATATAATGAGACAACAAAATAATAGTCAGAATTCAGATCTACGAGATTTAAAGAATAAATATGAATGATACTGCTGATCATCTAAAGACTCTATGTAGATCACAAAGAATGCTCAGTCTACATTTATGAAAATCAAAGAATAAAGAATATGCTATTGAATTCAATGCTTGCACTATCAAAAGAGAATCTTGAAAACACAATGATGCACAGCGAGTTCTGATGTCATGCATTGCATGAAGAAATGAAGCAATTCAACAACAAGAACGTTGTTATTAAGAAGAAAAATAATTGTCAGAACTCAGATCTATGAGAATTATAATTCTTTAAAGAATAAAGAACAGACATGAGAATTATTCTTCAACACTATCATTAAGCTTTCAGATGAGAATCTGAGTCTATGAGAATTAAGACACTGAGTTTACGAGAAATTCTACTGTTGATTCTCAAAAGCATTGAGTCTACGAGAATTTCTATCATTGATTCTCAGTAGACTGATCATCAAGTTGAGTTTCAAGTTGACATTTTGAACTCAAATCAACATCAAGTTGAGTTGCTCATATTTTCAATTCAACACGACTCAACTTAACTGAGAATTGAATCAACTCAACTTGACTCGTCAAGAATTTGAGCTTGACGTCAAGAGAGCTAAATATAGAAATTTTTCCGGTTTTTTGCTTTTGCATTATCTTTTTGCATTATCTTTTTGATAGAGAGTCATGACGGAAAACATGAAGACTATATGATAGAGAGTCATGAAGAAAAGTCATAATAGAAAGTCATGATAGAAAGTTATGATAGAGAGCTATGACGAGAAAGAGAAACATGAAGAGAAACATGAAGATCATTTGATAGAAAGCTTCAAGTCATGTCAAAAAACATGAAGATTGTTTGACTTTGATAGAGAATCATGACGAGAAAACATGATAGAAAGTCATGAAGAGAACTCATGAAGACTGTTCAATCAAGCTATTTACATCTGTTTAATATCTTGTTGAGTTGAATCAAGTTTTCAAATTGAGTTGTTGAGTTAAGCTTTTCAACTCAATTCAAGTTCTTGAGTTCAACTTTTCAACTTGACGCGATTCAAGTTCAAAAATCTTTCAATTCAACTCAACACTTTTTAAGTCAAGTACTTGACTTGAACTTGAATACTTGACTGAATGCAATCAGTCTAGTTTGCAATCATCTTTGATTAGTTTGTTCAGACGAGAAATCGTAAATGATTCTTCTGTAAAAATAATAGAAAGTGAGCATGAATTGTAGACATTTATGAGTTGTAGCATCTGTATCTTGTTTTTCAAGTTGCTAGTTTGTAGCTTAATTAAACAAATGTTTGATTCAATGATTTTCATTGCTCATTGATCGAGTTTTAAATGCTTGTTGACATAAATGCATGTTCTTGCTTGAAGTGATGAGTTTTTTACTAGATAAAAGAAGTTGTGAATCAAACTAAATGTTTATGAAATGTTAATGTTGCAATCTTGTTTCTGAATGACTATTATGTTGAATTTACGAACTTCTCTGTCTATCAGAAATAATTTCTGAATTTTCAATGACTTTCTGATGTTATACTGTAGAATTTGCAGAAAGATTTGATTCATCATAAAGATATTTGTAGCTGTTGTTAACTCTGTGCAGAGACAGCTTTTTGTATGCTTTTAATCATCAAGAGTCTTTCACATTTTCTGATTTATTGCTTCTGTGTCTGTTCAGACATTATGTCTTCTGAGTTACTAATCACGCATGAAGAGCGATTGACTCATCTCTTCTTGACTTTCATCACTTGTCATGTTGACTCGTTGATGTCTCAACTGCTTGTCATCATCGAGGCGTTCGTTGAACTCAATGAGTTCATTGAACTCACAAGATTCATTGAACTCAAGAAGTTTAAAAAGAAAGAAGAGAATGAGCGATTATCTTTCAACGCTTCAAAATATCTGATCAATTTGTTTCAAAAGATTTCTTCTGATTACTTTATCTGTAGTTTTCACTTGAAACATGAGTATCTTCAAAGTTCATGACTATTATTGCAGTTCGCGCATCGTCTTCTATTCATTGACACAGCGCACTCTTTAATGTGATGTTTGTCTGTGCATTTGAAGCAGCACTCTTCGTTTTTGCAGAATTTAACTACATGATTAAAATCGAAGCATTTATAACACTGTGTGATACGACAATTTTTTTCAAACAATTTACACCAGCATTCTTGATACAAGTCTAACATGCTTACATTTAGCAGTTAATTCATCATCATTTTGATCGTGATCTTTACGATGAGTAATGAGTGAGTCTTTTCACTTTCAACTATCTTCTTAAATCAAATTATTCTCAGTATCTTTAAATCTTCATGAAGTCTTGCATTGTCTTTCATCAATCTTTTAATCATCATCTTCTGATTGCTTGTATTCAATGAGATGCATACATCATGTGTCAGTATCACAAAGCTTTGATGCATTACATGTGCTAAGCTTGCGATTTTCTTCACTCATGTTTGAGACTTTTCTAAAGCTGCTTGAACTTTTGAGCTCATCATGTAAAGTGCGATGTCTTCGCTTTCAAGCTTGCGAAGTGACATTATTAAATCTTGTTGTGTCATCAACATGCTTGCAATTTCTTGAAAGATCTGATTGATTAATCTCTTTTGTATCTTTTTCACTTCTTTTCTCTTTACTATTTTCATTAGAATCTCATGTTTCTTACAAAGCAATGATAAATCATTTTTGAATCACTGCTCTTTCATTGTTGCTTCTTCTTTTACTACATTGACTCATGATGATGTTTTAAATATGAAACGCGTATTTTCTTACATTTGTAATTATTTATTAAGAAGTTAAATGAATGTCTTCAACTTCTGTACATTCTTTGCGATGAATGCATCTTGACTTTCAATCTTTCTTTTTAAGATGTTTCAAAAATGTTGAATCAGCTTTAAAATCACTTCTTTTCATGAGTGATCTTTGCTCTTTTCTTTCTTTAACGTTGATGTCTGTGTTAGTAGATTGATGATGCTGATAACTTTTGTCTCATTATTGCGTAAGCATTTAAATCTTACGTTGCTGTCTCTCTGCAATGAGTCAACGCTGCTCGCAATCATCATTAAATCAGCATTACTGCTGCTCATGTGATTTGTCATCGTTTATTCATCTACTCGATCTTTTCTCTCTCTTTTATAATGATCTTTTCAAAAGTTCGTTTTACGCGCGTTGTGATTGTTTTCTATTAAAAGATAATGCAAAAAGATAATGCAAAAGTCAAAAACCGAAAAATTTTCTATATTTAATTCTCTTGACGTCAAGCTCAAGTTCTTGACGAGTTAAGTCAAGTTGACTCAATTCTCAGTTGAGTCGAGTCACGTCAAGTTGAAAATATAAGCAACTTAACTCAATCTCAATTTAAGTTCAAAATGTCAACTTGAAACTTGATTCAATGATCAGTTTATGTGTGAGTAGAAAATTGCTGATTGAAATTCAACTGAAATTTCTGATTTCAGTTCTAAAACAATGCATTCGTGTTCTTCTGTTTTTATAACAAGCTCAGTAAAAAGTTAGTTTAAAGCAACACGTTCATGTTCTTCTGTTCTTCTGTTCTAGAAATTTCTTGATTTCTAACGAGTTTTCTGAACTCAATTTTTGAGTTTCAATTTTAATTTAAGTAATGTAGCTTGTTTTTATATCATCTACACGTTGATAACAAGATTGATGAGCTTTAAACTAATGTTATGAGTTTGCATAAAGCGAATCATATGAGTGTATTCTAACTAGAAGTTCAAAGCTGAAGTAAAAAGAAGATGCAACATGACGTGAATTTTACTCATGAAAACACGTTAAATCGCTAGCGTGTCAACAACAGCTTTATTCACAGCTTTATACTAGTCTATGTTAGACTAATCAGACTAATCAGAGATAACAAAGATACTGTTACGAATGTGTTAGAATTGATTAGAACTAGTCAATGATTTAGTCGAGATCTGATCTAGATCTGACTCAGATTTGACTCAGATATGACTCAGCATCTTTTTTCTTCTCTAGCATCTTTTAATCAGCTTCTATTGTCTTTTAGACAAACACACTTCTTTGTGTTACGAGTAATTAACAGATGTTCATGACAAACACATTTCTTTGTGTTGCAAACATCTTTTGAATCAACATCTTTCTTATGTTTCAACACGTTCTCTTTGAGACTAGCATCGATCTGAATAACTACTATATAGAGCATGTTCTTCTTGCTTTTTATATCTTCTTTCTTCTGTATTCTTAAAGTCTTAGTTATAGCTATCTCTATAGATTAAACATTCTAGTCACGCACGCACTCTGATTAGTTTCTAAACACGATTTCAACATTACTTTAAGAATTCGTTAATAACATGATACTGATCTTTATATTCATTCAAATTAACTCAACTGACAACGAAATAAGTATAAAGAAATTTGTGTATCTAATGATCAACGACATCGAAAGACAGAACAACATCAAGAGATCAATAGAATCAACGAAAACATATGATTATGTGATTGCTAGAGAATCTATCGCTCAGTCAGTAGCATCAGTTCAAATTGATTAATAGAATCAATGATAAAGAATATTCGTTGATTGCTTAAGAATCATAAAAAAATTCCTTCAAATCAGCAACACTCTTCTTTGAAGATTAAAAACTTTAACAAACAATCTCACTACATACTATCAAGCATCGTTCTTCGCTCAATCGTCAATTCTTCGCTATGACTCAATCATCTGTGAACAATTTCTTCAAGAGTAATCAAAGCTCTGATTCAGTCATTTATTCTGAGCTATCATCTTGCATATTGAAATATCTTAGAATCAATATCGTATGAAAACATCGATACTCTTTACCTCATTCTCAAACTCTCAATAAATCTCATGAAGCTTCTACTTCATGAAATATAAAAAATGTAAAGCAGCTACAACATTGAGTTGAACAAGATTCAGAAGTTTTTCTAGAAGATTTGAACAGTCTTCAAACTCAACGAGATTTAAATGTGAAAGCTTGTGAGCTATTTGACAAGATATTAAGCGAACAAATATGAAAAACTCGTTTCGAGAAAATGAATAAAGTCAAAGAACGCTCAAATCAATTAAATCAGACGTTTTGAAATCAAGTGACTGAATTGCAACATCAACTGTAATTATTTAAAGAAGTCACTTCTTCTTCTTCTATTCTGTTCAATTTCTTCAAACAATCTTAAAAGCTTTCAAATTCATCTTTGTTTACTGATGAAAAAGAATCTATCTGAAATGATTAACAAGAAAAGATTCATGACAAGCTAGAAATCAACATCGATCATTTTAATATCAATAGAACTATTCTGATTTACGTTCACTTCAGAATTGAAAAAGACGCAGTCAAAGCTACTTTAACTCAACGTCAACAAGATTTATTGAATTTTTATGTCACAGTCAATGATCTGTTAAATGAACTTGCTCAGCTTTATGATGATCTTGACAAAGAGATAAACTTTCGAAGAAAATATGCTAATCTCTCTTAAGAAAAGAGCAAATTCAACGACTTTTATTTGATGTTTCAACGTCTGTTCTTTTATCTAAAGTATCACGAAAAGCAATTGATCATTAATTTATGAGACAAGATAGTTTATTGTTTTCATGCAGCTTGAAGTAGTCAATTGATTCAGTTAGAATCTTTGAACGAAATTCAAAGCTATCTGATTCATTTGAACAATGAGCATCAAGTCATGAGTGACATCAAAGAAAAGAAATCTCTGAACAAAGTTAGAAAGCAAGTCATCTTTGCTGAGAAACGAAGTTCATTGAATCTTTATAGAAAGATTGAAGTTACTATTCTCATCAATCATTCAAAGTCGCACGACGCGATTTTAATTAACGTCAAAGACATTGATTTTCAAGCTGAAATCTGTTTCATCTGTCACAAATCAGATCATACTTCTAAAGAGTACTTTGATCGATATAAAGTTAATGTCTTAAAAGATGATGAGTTCAATCATTTGAATTCTGAGTCAGATTCTGATTCAAAAAACTAATTATCTCTTTCAGAATCATTGAAGAGATAAAGATTATATTTTTGTGCAGTCAAATCAAAGTTCTATTGAAAGAAAACTATTTTGAAAAGTCATTTCTGATCAATACTTCTCTTATCTCTCAAAGCAATTCTTTCAGTCTTCACTCTTTGATAAACAGTGATTTCATCGTTTACACGCTGATACATGACAAGCTAGTTGATAAAGTATGTCAGAAACTTGAAATACAATCTATATTACTAGCAAAAGAGAAGTTAATACGAGAATATGATGAAAAGCTAGCTAGAAAAACTATTACTCATAAAATTCTATTCAATCTCATGATCGAAAGTCATAAGAAATTGACTATGTCAATGCTGATAGCTAATATTGAGCATCATAAAGCTATATTGAGCAAACTCTGAATGAACAAAAATGAAATATTATTGAACATGAAACATGATACTATCATATTTTCTGACCAATTAGATATTTCTATCTCGATTTTTTCAATTTCGTCAAATACAAAGCACTCAAGTTGATTGTGATCAACTTTGATCTCTTCAACAGCTCACAGCAAGATTTTTAAGATGCTTAAGCATTCAGTTTTAACCGTTCAGAAAGAGTCATTCTCGATTCAAAACATAAATGTTATCTTTTTTCAAGCTCTGATAAATAGAAAAAAGAAGAATCAGACAAAGATTTTTGCTATGTTCATTGAAGACATTGATAGAAAAATTGTTTACAATACTCAATGCGAACTAAATGTCATAAACGTTTTCTTTACTGATGAAACGACTCAGAATCTAGAGAATATTGAAGTCAAGCTATCATTGAAATATTAGAATTTTCTAAACGTCTTTGATTGAGCTCAGACAGACAAGCTATTGCCTCATCATTCATATGATCATAAGATAGAGCTTACTAGTGACGTAACGTCATCTCGCTGTCAAGCATATTGAATGTTTCTCTACAAGCTTCAGAAAGTAAAGAAATATCTGAACGAGAATCTTTTTAAAGAATTTATAATCTTTAGCAAAGCTTCGTATTTCTCACTCATTCTGTTCATCTTAAAAGCAAATGAAGATCTACGATTCTGCGTTGACTATTGAAAGCTCAATGCTATTATCAAAAGAAATCGCTATTCTCTATCACTCATAGATGAAATAATCAACAAAATAGTTAATTGCAAGCATCTGACTTGATTAGATATCATTTCAACTTTCAACAAACTGCGAATGCATTCTGATAGTGAAGACTACACTATCTTTATCATTGCTTTAAAAGTGTACAAATCAAAGATGTTATCTTTTGAACTTATTAATGATTCTGTCTCGTTTCAGCAGTACATGAATGATGTTCTTTAAGATTTTCTAAATGACTTTTGTCAAGTTTATCTAAACGACATTCTGATCTACAGCAAAACTCAACAAGAACATTAATAACATGTCAAGATGATATTAAATCATCTACAAGAAGCTGATCTACAAGTAGACATTCAAAAGTGCGAATTCAACGTAGAAGAAACTGTCTTCTTAAAAGTCATAGTTTCAGAACAAGATCTTTGTATGAATTTTATTAAAGTGAAAGTCATAGTAAACTGAACTACGTCAATCAATCTAAAAGAAGTTCAGAGCTTCGTGAGATTTGTTAACTTCTATCATTGTTTCATTAAGAACTTCTTGAAGCTAGTTAAATCATTTACTCAGCTGACTAGAAAGAACACATCTTTTGTTTGAAACAAAGTCTGTGTTTAAGCTTTTGATGATCTAAAGAAACAGATCAGCTCGATCTCAGTTCTACGACACTTTGATTCAAAACAACAGACTATTCTGAAAATCAATGTTTCTGACTACGTCAAAGATAAAATACTATTTCAGTACGATGATGAGAATGTTCTTCACTCAGTAGCATTCTACAGCAAAAGCATGATTCTCGCTGAATGCAATTATCACATTTATGACAAGAAATTGCTAGTCATTATTCAATGTTTTGAACATTGAAGACTTGAGCTAGAATGCACAGAGCTGCTTATTCAGATGTTCATCAATTATTAGACTTTGAAGATCTTCATGAAAAACAAACAGTTGACTTGACGTCAAGTCAATTATCTAGACATTCTATTCAAGTTAACTTTCAGATCATTTTTCAATCAGACAAAATGAACACTAAAGTCAATGCTTTAATCAGAATGTCTCTGATTGACGTCTCTGAATCAACTCAGCGTATTGAAGATCACTATCAGATCATTCTGACACTTGATAAAGTAAATATTCTAGCTATTGAATCTGAAGTTGATCTCTATCAGCGAGTAAAAGATGTCAACAAGACAAATGAGCTTTGCAATGAGTATAAACAAGTTATAAGTGAAAACAAGCAGAAGCTACATAGCACTGAATTGAGACATTGCAAGATCATTAACAACGTTCTGTTCAGAAAAGACTTACTGTGAGTTTCTGAAAATATGCATACGAAATTGCTAAAGAAAATTCATGATCAGCTCTTCATCTCTCACTCTGACAATTGAAGAACTATTGATCTAGTTCAACGTTTCTACTATTAATCAGATCATCAAGCAACGATTAAACGTTACATTCGAAATTGTCATGTCTGTTAACAAAGCAAGACATTCAGAAATAGCATTAATAAACTACTTCATTCTCTATCAATTTTACAGAAACGCTGAAAAGATATAGTTATGAACTTTATCACTGAACTATCTCTATCGAAAGATTATAACGTCATTTGCACAATCATATATCGTCTCATCAAGAAACATCACTATGTTCTCTGTCATTGAAAAGATGATGACATCTCAGTTGAAAAAACGGTTTGAATCATGCTATGAAACGTTTATTGACTTCATGATCTATCTAGTTCTATTGTTTCAAACAGAGACTTTCAGTTTATATCAATCATGTGACAAAGTCTTTGCAAGCGACTAAGAATTACAGCTAGTTTATCAACAGCTTATCATTCTGAGATCAATGATCAATTGAAATGAGCTAATCAAGATGTTAAACATGAACTAAGAATCTACTGCAATTACATGCAGAACGACTGAGCAAAATGACTATCAATGATAGAATTCAGCGAAAATTTCAATATTTTCTTGATTATCTCAATGACTTCGTTCTACTTCAATAAGAGTTTTCACTCACGAATGAGTTTCAATTCAGATACAACTGACTATAAAACAACTTGTGAACGTCTTGAAGCTAAAAAAGCAGATGATATTATCACTTGAATGAAAGAGCTTCTTATCTTTGATCATCAGCAATTAGAAAAGATGAAGCAAATCATCAAAGCTCAGATTAATAAACATAAACGAGACGTCATTTATGAAGTAAACGACTGAATTTGATTATTCTCTAGAAACATAAAGACAACTAAATCATGTAAGAATTTGAAAGACAAACAGCTAAAACTCTATCAAATCACTGTCAAAGTTGAAATTTTCTATCATCTTCGTCTATCAATAAGCATGAAGCAGCTGCATTCAATGTTCAGTTCGAAGCTATTACGTTCTTATCTCGATGATCTTTTATTAGAACAGCATTCAGAATTATTTAAATCTCTCACTATTAAAGATGATGAGCATTGAAAGATAGATGACATTCTGAACTCTAAATGATATCAAGATTGAATATAATACAAGGTCAAATGAACAAAACTAAATCAAGACAATGAATGATACTATGTTGATAAGAAAGAATTTAAGAACTTGAAAGAAGTTCTAGTTGAATTTCATAAGCTCTATTCAGACAAGTCATACTAAATTGAAAAACAGTGAAAATTTTTGCGTTTCATTTGTTCTATTCATGCGAACATGAATTTTCGAAGAGAAAGATAATGTTACGAATGTGTCAGAATTGATTAGAGTTAATCAATGATCTAGTTGAGATCTGGTCTAGATCTGACTCAGATTTGACTCAGATATAACTCAGCATCTTTTTTCTTCTCTAGTATCTTCTAATTAGCTTCTATTGTCTTTTAAGCAAATACACTTCTTTGTGTTACAAGTAGTTAACAGATGTTCATGATAAACACATTTCTTTATGTTGCAAACATCTTTCAAATCAACATCTTTCTTGTGTTTCAACATGTTTTCTTTGAGACTAGCGTCGATCTGAGTAACTACTATATAGAGTGTGTTTTTCTTGCTTTTTGTATCTTCTTTCTTCTGTATTCTTAAAGTCTTAGTTATAACTATCTCTATAAATTAAACATTCTAGTCACGCATACACTCTGATTAGTTTCTAGACACAATTTCAACAGATGCATACTTGCAACAGATTCTTTATCATAGATTCTCTTAATTGAGTGAACTTTGTGTACTTAATGAGCAATAAGTCATCTAGAAATTTAAGTGCTTTATCACTGATTTTATTAAACTCTTTAATGTTGTTCTGTTTTTTGATTAGATTGATCATCAGATAAATGAATTTCTTTAAACTTATTCTGTTTAAATGAGTATATTGAATGAATAATGACATTTATACTGTATGATTAATGAATTCTTAATGTAATGTTGAAATCATGTTTAAATGATTCAATCAGTGAAGAATGAGATTGATAATGCTTGATCTTTAGAAATAATTATAACTGAACATTAAGAATACAAAAGAAGAGTGATATAAAAACTTTTATTTGTGTAATGTTCAGAAACTGCATTAAACTTGAAAAGAACATGTTGTAACACAGAAAGAATGTGATGTAAATGAAGAAAATATTAAGAAAGAAAAAAGAGATTAAGTCAAATTTAAGTCAAATTTAAGTCAAATCTTAACTAAATCATTAACTAGTCTTAATTAATATGCAGTGAACTCACTAACATTTACTGTGAATTGATTAGAATTTGATCTTTGACACATTCATAACAATTGATATCAAGTATTTGAATCAAGTCAAAATGTTGATATCAAGTATTTAAGTTGAGTCAGAAAGTAAATATGAAAACTCAGCTCAATGATCAGTTAAACATTATACATGACTTTTTATTAAACATTTTACATGACTTTTTATCAAACATTTTACATAACTTTTTATTGAGCATTTCATATAACTTTCTATCAAACATTTTATATGACTTTCTATTAAACATTCTTCATGATTCTTTATTAAACAATCTTCATAGTTTCTTTCATGACTTTCTTCATAAATTTCTACCTCATTAGTTTACTCATTAACTTTCTCATTAACTTTCTTATTACTAACTTTTTCATTGACTTTCTCATTGACTTTTCTAATGCATATATTAAACTGTGTAAATAGCTATTATTTAGTTAGTCAAATTAATTATTAATTTATTTATTATATAAGAAAGTTTAGAAATTATCAAAAGTTTGAATGACATCAAGACGTTGTATAATGATGAAGCGTTGTGCGTTGATTGCATGCAGAGTTTTCATAATTATGCAGACTTTAATAATTTTAATGTGCATGTTACAAAGTAATCTGCATGCAAATGAGAAAATAAAATAAAATGCAAAACTACGAGAAAAATTGCTTATAAAAATCATTTAATTCAGCATCTTGTTATCATGATAATAAAAACTGAAACAGAACATTCTTACATTTAATCTGTTAAGAATTATTAGCAAAAAGAACTTAAATCATGAACATTCTTTAAATTTATATGTTAACTATGTATAAATCTTGTTAAGATTGCATATTTGTTACTATGACATGAACAACTTACAAGTTTCATTAAGTTCAACATGAGCAAACGTGAGAATCTCATTAATATTGTTTAATAAATGTTCAGATACAGACATTTTATATGTAAATGATATGCTGATAAAAAGACTTTGTTAAAAGAAGAGAAACATAAGCAAATTAATAAAGAATGATTGAAATACATTGTTTAATTAAAAGTGTAGCAAATAAACATTTCTGCAAGACATGATTGATCTGCATGAGAAAATTTTCTACAGATAACATGAAACAGATGAATTGCACACTTTACAAGCAAAGTGAGCATTTCATCAACAGTTTGTAAAGTGAACAAAATTTTAGAGTTTAGCTAAAGTAACATTTATCGCTTAAAGCGAAATAAAATCCGAATTTAAGCTGATCTCGTTAGGCTGCAATCTGCTTTTGTCGACAAAATCTGTGTTTATTCATATGTCTCTGAACTGTATCTCGCTTTTGTCGATAAAATCTGCGTTTGTTCATATGCGCTGAGCTGAATTTCGCTTTCATCACATATGTTGCATATGTTGACAATCGTTCACCTACTCGCTCATCTACTCATCACTCTACATGCTCGCTCATCTACTCGCTCATTTACTCGCTCATCTACTCGCTCATCTACATGCTCAGCATTCTACTCGCTCATCTACATGCTCAGCATTCTACTCACTCATCTACTCGCTCATCTACTCGCTCATCTACTCGCTCATCTACATGCTCAGCATCCTACTCGCTCACCTACTCGCTCATCTACTCGCCTACCTACATGCTCAGCATTCTACTCGCTCACCTACTCGCTCATCTACTCGCTCATCTACTCGCTCATCTACTCGCTCATCTACTCACTCACCTACTCACTCATTTACTCGCTCATCTACTCACTCATCTACTCGCTCATCTACTCGCTTATCTACTCACTCACTCAAATTCCCTATCAAATTCCCTACCAAATTCCCTATCAAATGCTCTATCAAACGCTTTACATGCTTCAAATTATGAACGCATAACATAAGTCAAACAATGCTTCAAACAATGCTTTCTACATGGCTTGAGAACAGTACTGTTACCTTCGTGATTAGTAATCTTCGCTCTCAGTCAAAGATCGACGCTAGAAAATTCAGAAGATTCAGAGTTTTTACTTTTTCTCACTTCTTTCTTTCGTAGTTTCTACTTTTTATTTCGTACGAAATAATGCTAATTAGCTCAATAAAACGCACTCTTTATGACTCGATATCAAACTTTCGATCAAACGCTTTATCAAATTTTCTACATGCTTCAAAATACGCGTTGAATGAATGCATAACATGCGTTAAACAGTGCTTCAAACAATACTTTCTACTGAGCTTTCTACTGAGCTATTTACTGAGTTATCGATCGAGCTTTCTACTGATCTTTCTACTGATCTTTCTACTGAGCTATTGATTGAGCTTTCTACTGATCTTTCTACTGATATTTCTACTGAGCTATCAATCGAGCTTTCTACTGATCTTTCTACTGATCTTTCAATCAATCTTTTGATCAATCTTTCTATCAATCTTTCTATCGACCTTTCTATTAATCTTTCTACTGAGCTATCTATTGAGCTATCGACTGAGCTTTCTATCAAACACTTTATCAAACATTCTACATGCTTCAAAATACGCGTCGATCGAGCGCATAACATGAATCAAACAATGCTTTCTACATGACTTTCTATTAAGCATTCTTCATGTTTTTCTATCAAGCATTCTCGCTGATCTTTCTACTGATCTTTCGATCAAGTCATCTAGTGAGCTTTCTACTGATCTTTCGATCGATCTTTCTATTGATCTTTCTACTAGTAAGCTTTCTACTGATCTTTCAATCAAGTCATTTACTGATCTTTTTACTACATGACTCTCTACATGACTCTCT
>JAABUR0100000998.1_pt1 | contig 54195 bp, 56 predicted proteins | sample 5560091 | NCBI WGS metagenome assembly JAABUR01 (sample SAMN10711879, study PRJNA513375) | rock metagenome | isolation source: Antarctica rocks | place: Antarctica: Victoria Land, University Valley sud | reverse complement strand
GGGATTGACGAAGTGGAGGGCAACAGGAATGAGTCGCAACCGAGCGTGACCAACACCTTCAACATGTCAGGCACCTTCTATCAAGCCGCCGTAGGCACCCACAACACCAACGCCTTTAGCGGCGATCTCGACTTCTCCACCGTGGAGCGACACATCGAAGAAGAGGGCGGGGCCGATAAAGAGGAACTGCACGAACTCGTCGCGGAGATGCGTGACTTGCTGGAAAGCGGGCAGACGCTCGATAAGGGCAGTCTCGCCCGATTCAACGACAAGCTCAAGCAGGTCCCCTGGCTCGCTGGCCCGGTCGCTGGCTGGCTCCTGAACTTCGCTACCCAGGAAGTCGGGCAGCACTTGGGCTAGACCAACGATAGCTCCACCCTCGGCTCCTCGCCCGGTGCGGCAGTAATCAGCAACCGCGTTGCAAATGAAACGCTCATAATGGCGTTGTGGCCACCAGCCGCCGCTACCTCAAGCGCCCGCCTGGCGAAGCTCTGTCCAGCCACGTCCGCGAAATCCTCGACCGTCTCCGTGTTACCCGGACTGCCATCGTTCCCCTCGGGGACAGCCTGGGCAACCTCGTGCGCCCCACCGAGAAAGTCCACGGCTTCACGCAATGTCCGAATCCCAAAGACTTTCACGCCGCCGATGGAGGCCGCCTCGTTGGCGTTGATCTCGGGTAGCACCAGCCGCCGCAGGCCTTCGCGGCGCGCGCCCTCAGCCATGGACAGCGCCCCGCGCACGCCCCGCAACCCGCCATCCAGGGACAGTTCTCCCACAACGCCAGCATCTTTCAGGCTCTCTGCCGGAACCGCGCCAGAGACTGCGAGGACGGCGAGCGCGATGGGCAGATCGAAGGCCGGTCCTTCCTTGCGAAGGTGGGCTGGCGCCAGGTTGACTATCACCTTCTTCGTGGGGAACTTGTAGCCGCTGTTGGAGATCGCCACCTTCACCCGTTCCCGCGCCTCCTGCACTGCGGCGTCGGGCAACCCGACTATCGAGAAACCGGGCAAACCGGGGCTAACGTCAACCTCGACCTCGACCGGCAAGGCGTCTATGCCAGAGAGCGTGAGGCTATGAGCCCGGCAGACAGACATTACGCAGCGTGACCCGACCTCTCTGTATCCCCGCTCACCCGGCACTCTCCGGCAACCATGCAACAGAAGTTCGTGAATTATATAGCAACGTGATCCCGTTCTCGCCCCGGAATCCGTCTCAGAAGGCATCCTCGACGTGTTGGATGCTATATGAACCGCCTTCGATGAGTATCCCGATCACATCGAACCGGGCCTCTTCGAACTCGGGCTGTTCCTCGGCGAGATATTGCTCGGCGATGGCGCGAATAGACGCCTGTTTTCGTTCGGTGACGGCTTCGAGTGGATCGCCGTATCCCGTGCCGCGCCTGAGCTTCACCTCGACGAAGACAAGGGTATCTCCGTGACGGGAGATCAGGTCGATCTCCCCGTATCGCGTCCTGTAGTTGCGCCTGACCACCGAGTATCCGTGCTGGATGAGGTAGCGGCGGGCGAGCTCCTCCCCCCGATCCCCAGCCTCTTTGCTCGTCAGCTTCCGACCCCGGCGTAGCTCATGCGATGGACCCGGCACGGACCCGCCTCCGCGAGCGCCCGGCGATGCTGCGGCGTTCCATATCCGCTGTTCCTATCGAAACCATAGTCGGAATGCTCGACGGAAAGGACGCGCATCGCATGATCCCTCAAGACTTTTGCAACCACGCTGGCAGCCGCGACCGCCGCACTCGAACCATCGGCCCGAGGCTGGCATTCGATGTCGGGGCCGAGCTTGAGGTTGCCATCGGCCAGGGCACAACCGGCTTGCGGCTCAAGAATTTTGATCGCCCGCGTAAGTGCTTCCCTGTTGGCCGCGCCGAGGCCGTGGCTGTCGATCCACCACGCCGGCAGCGCGACCACCGAGACGGCCTCGGCGCCACCGATAACCTCTTCCAACAATCGCTCCCTGTGCACGGGGCTCAGGGTCTTGGAATCGTCGAGGTCGGGGATGACGTTTCCGTCGAGTATCGTTGCAGCCGCGACGAGCGGCCCTGCCAGCGATCCCCTGCCAGCCTCATCGGCGCCAGCGAGGGGTCCACCGCGTTCGTTCACCCACGCTGCGTCGAACGCGTAGAGCGCTCTCCCCGGAGGCTCTTTCCGGCGGGAGCGGGGCAATGCCCGAGGCTACTTCGCCTTCTTGACGCGGGCCTTCTTGCCGACTTTTTCGCGGATGTAGTAGAGTTTCGCCCGGCGCACGGCGCCGCGAGATGCGACTTCTATGCGCGCAATCTTCGGGGAATGCAAGGGAAAGATACGTTCGACAGCGACCCCGAAAGAGTTCTTTCGGACTATAAAAGTCTCCCCGATGCCGCTGCCTTTTCGCGCCAGACAGAGTCCCTCGAAGACCTGGGTACGTTCCCGGTTACCTTCGATGACGCGGTAGTGGACACGAACCGTGTCCCCCGGCCGGAACTGGACATCGTTACGCTGCACGTTCTCGCTAGTTATCATTCTGGGCTCCTCTCCTGGTGGCCATACGAAGAACCAGGGGATATGCCTTCAAACGTCCCTGGCTCGCGCCCTCTCTTTGGCCTGGCTCTCGCGCCAGGCCCGTATCTCGGCGTGATTGCCGGATAATAGCACGCCGGGCACGGCCTCTCCATCCCACACCGATGGCCGCGTGTATTGTGGTGGCCCGAGCATCTCCTCGTCAGAGAAAGACTCCCCGATCAGGCTCTCCCTGTTCCCGAGTACGCCTTCGAGGCGACGGATCACGGCGTCCACCAACGCCGAAGCCGCGATCTCCCCCCCTGACATCACGAAATCCCCAAGGGAAACCGTATCCGTCGCGATCTCCTCCCGCACCCGCTCGTCCATCCCGCCGTACCGTCCGCAGATGATGGTGAGATCCTCACCTGACGCCACTTCCTCGACGTAACCCTGCGTGATCGGACGTCCCCATGCCTCAGTCAGCACCACGCGCCGATCCCGCTTCACCTCTCGCGCCGGAACGCCATAGACGGCTTCGAGGGCACGGGAGATCACGTCCACCCGCACGACCATCCCCGCGCCCCCGCCAAATGGCATGTCGTCTATTCGTCCTCCCGGCGCGTACTCGCGCAGGTCGAACGTCCGTAGTTCCACGATACGGCGCTCCAGCGCCCTTCCCACGACCCCGACCCGTACCGCAGCCTCGACCGCTCCGGGAAAGACACAGAATACGTCAACGCGTTTCACGGGCAACTACTCTTCCGGCAGACGAACCACTATGCGCCGGGATTCGAGATCCACCTCCAGCACGTGTTCCATGGTGAAAGGTACGTAGTGCTCCGCACCGTTCGTTTCGTTCTCCCTACGAACGACGAGGACTTCGTGCGCCGGTGTCTCGAAAGTCTCTACCACGACGCCGATCTTCTCACCCGATTCGTCTCTCGCCTCGATGCCAACGAGATCTCCCACGTAGACCTCATCCGCACCCAGCGCGTCGAGGTCCGAGCGTTCGAGGGTGAGTTCCTTGCCCCGCAACATCTTCGCATCTGGACGGCCGGAAATACCTTCCAAATCTACGAGATATCCTTTTGGCGTCTCGCGCGAACGAGTGATGCGCCGCCTGATGCCGTCAAGGATTGGTTCGACGCCTTCTCGAAGGTGGTTTCCCGAGCCGGTGGGCCTCACACGGACGGTTCCGCGTACACCGTGAGTAGAGCCTATGATCCCGATTACGACCGGGTCAGAGAGATCATCCACGGAGGTTAGTCCGCAACCTCCACGTTGACCCGTTTGCCAATCTTCACGGAGGCGGCCTTCATCACGGTGCGGATGGACCGTATCGTCCGGCCCTGGCGTCCTATTACCTTCCCGACATCGTCGGGCGCGACGCGCAATTCGAGGTCCACCCGTGAGTCGTCCTCGGTGCTCGACACCTCTACCTGATCCGGCTCGTCCACGAGCGAGCGGGCGACGAACGTCAGAAGGTCTTCCAGGCGATCCACGGTCTCTTAAAGCGCCCCGGAGATCTGGAGCAGCTTCTTCACCTGATCCGTGGGCTGCGCTCCCTTGCCGAGCCACTCCTTCGCCTTCTCCACGTCCACCTGGATATCCGATGGCTGGGTGCGCGGGTTGTAAGTTCCGATCCGGTCGAGGAACCGACCGTCGCGCGGGCTGCGGGAATCCGCTACCACTATCCGGTAGAACGGCGCCCGATTGGAGCCGCGCCTTGCAAGCCTGATCTTTACCGCCATGTCTTCACCTTTCTGTTTTTCAACTCTCGACAATCTATCTGAACGGCATCTTGGGCATACGTTTGGGCATTCCGCCCTTGCCCATCTGCCGCATCATCTTCTGCATCTCGCCGAACTGCTTGACGAGCTTCTGAACATCCTGCTGGGTCGAGCCGGAGCCGCGGGCTATCCTACGCGCCCGGCTCGGATTCTGCAACAATTTGGGATTTCTGCGCTCTGCCAGGGTCATCGAGGTGATCATGGCCTCCACCCGCCCCAAAGCCTTGTCGTCCAGATCGTTCATGTTCGCGCCCTGGAGTTGCTTGTTCATGCCGGGGATCATGCCGATGAGGCTCGAAAGCGGCCCCATCTTCTTGATCATCTGCATCTGCTGCAGGAAGTCCTCGAAGGTGAACCTGCCGGACATGAGCTTCTTGCTCTGCGCCTCGGCCTCTTTGCGGTCGACCTGCGCCTCGGCCTTCTCGATCAGCGACATCACGTCGCCCATACCGAGGATTCTCCCTGCCATCCTGTCGGGATAGAAGTAGTCGAACTCGCTCATCTTCTCGCCCTCGGAGGCGAAGCGTACTGGCCGCTCCGTCACCGAGACCACGGAGAGCGCGGCGCCGCCGCGTGCGTCGCCGTCCAGCTTGGTCAGCACCATGCCGTCGAAATCCGCATATTCCTGGAAAGCCTTCGCAACGTCCACGGCGTTCTGGCCGGTGACCACGTCGAGGACGAGGAGAACGTTGTGCGGCTTCGTGGCGCTCCTTACCCGCTTGATCTCCTCCATCATGTCCATGTCAAGGACCTGTCGGCCAGCCGTGTCAACGACCACGAAATCGTAGCCCTCTTCGCGGGCTTTCTTGATGCCGCGCTCCGCGATCTCCTCCGGCTTCTCCTCTGTGCCCTCCGTATAGACGGGGACGGAGAGCTCCTTGCCGATCTGCTGCAACTGCTCGATGGCAGCCGGACGGTACGTGTCACAGGCGACCAGATACGGGTTCTTGCCCAGCTTGCGCACGAACAGCGCGAGCTTGCCAGCCGTGGTCGTCTTGCCGTGTCCGTTCAAGCCAGCGAGCATGACTACGGTCGGCGGACGAGAGGCGAACGAGAGCTTGTGGGCTGTGCCGCCCATAAGGTTCGCAAGCTCCTCGTTCACGATCTTCACGATCTGCTGTCCCGGCGAGAGTGCCTTCGATACCTCAGCGCCGGTCGCCCGTTCACGGACGTTGCCTACGAAGTCCTTGACCACGCCGTAGTTCACGTCGGCTTCGAGCAATGCAAGACGGATCTCACGGGTGACCTTCTTCACCTGATCCTCGGTGAGGTTGCCGCTGCCGCGGACCCCGTCGAGCGCTGAATTCAGCCTTTCGCCAAGCGTATCGAACATGCTATAGCTCCCCATACAATGCTTCCGCGAACTCCCTGGCATCGAACGGATGCAGGTCGCCTACCTGCTCACCGACCGAGATCAACTTTATCGGAACCCCGATCTCGTTCGCGATGGCGAGTGCTATGCCACCTTTCGCCGTCCCGTCCAGTTTCGTCAGGATGATCCCTGTGAGGTTCACAACCTCGTTGAACATCTTCGCCTGCCGCAACCCGTTCTGCCCTGTCGTCGCGTCCACCGTCAACAATACTTCGTGCGGAGCGCCCGGTAGCTGACGCTCGATGATGCGGCGCACTTTCTCTAGCTCTGCCATCAGATTGACCTTGGTATGCAGCCGTCCAGCCGTGTCTATGAGCAGAACGTCCGCACCATCAAGCTTCGCAGCCTCTACCGCGTCGTGGGCGACCGCAGCCGAGTCTGCGCCACGTTCGCGCGCTATGACAGGCGCCCCGACCCGCTCGCCCCACCTTTGAAGCTGCTCGATTGCCGCAGCCCTGAAGGTGTCTCCGGCGGCGAGCATGGCTTTCCCTGGCAGGAAGTTCACCAGCTTACCTATGGTGGTGGTCTTGCCCGTGCCGTTGACGCCGACCATCAGGATCACCGTCGGTTTGTGGGACACGTCCAGCTCGACAGGCCCAGCGAGCATCCGTTCGGCGTGTTCGATCATCAACGCCCTGAGTTGTTCGCCGCTGGTGATATTGCGCTCCAGCGCCTCCTGCTCCAGTTCCCCAACGAGCTTGCTTGTGGTCTTCACGCCGACGTCAGAGGAGATCAGGATCTCCTCGACCCTCTCCCAGAATTCCTCGTCCTCGGTATCACGGAACTCCGCGATAGCCGCGTTGAGTTGCCCGACCACGGACTCCCGGCTCCGCCTGAGACCCGTCCGCAGACGCCCGAACCAACCGCCAGATCTCGTTTCCTGCTCCTCAGCGGCTGCCTCTTCATCAGATGTTTCCTCGACAACGTCGGGCTCGGGTAGAGATTCTTCCGACGTTTCATCAACAGGCTCGTCATCGGCCTGCTCTTCATCGGCCTCTTCTTCGAGCACTTTCGTAGCCTGGAGCGTCTCCCGCTGGGCCCGCACCTCCTCGGTCGGGACATCTTCAGCGGTGGAGTCCGTACCTGCGGAATCCGGCGCTTCGGCTTCCTCCGCTGGCTGGGTCGTCTCCTGTTCCGGTTCTTCGGTCTTCCTGAAAAAATTACGCCAAGAGCGCGCCATTACCGTTGTTCTAATCTCCCTGCATACGCTTCGATACGATCACGGTGGCCCCCCAGGCGTCCTGCGTAACGCCGTAGAGAACGTCCGCCGCTGCCATCGTGCGTTTCTGATGGGTAACCAGCAGGAACTGCCCGCCGATCCTGTGAGAGTCTACCACGGATAGAAAACGGGCCAGATTGAGGTCGTCGAGCGCAGCCTCAGCCTCATCCAGCACGCAGAACGTCCCCGCCACGCCTTCGGGACGGCTTAGAAAGATGCTGAACAAAAACGACAGCGCAAGCAACGATCGCTCTCCGCCCGACAACACACGCAAAGGCTTGTATCCGCGCCGCCCGAGACGAAGCAGTATCTCCACGCCCTCCTCCGAAAGCTCCAGCGTCCCGCTCGCCCCGTGCATCATGCGAGGCACTATCTCCGTGAACGCCGCCTTCACCCCCCGGAACGTCTCGGAGAACCGTGCCTCTATCTCCCCATCTATATCTTGTATTATGCGGGAAAGCTCGCTTGAGGCGGCTTCGGCGTCGGCGCGTTGGGCCGAGACGAACTCGTGCCGCTCGCGGAGTCCCTGTTGCTGGGCGAGGGCGAGCAGGTTGACGTCACCGAAACGGTGGAGTTTGCGCGCCAGTCGGCGCCGCTCGGCCTCGATGTCTGCGGGGAGTTGCTCGGATTCCCGGCGGGCATCTTCGATGGTCGCCCCCCACTCCGCGCCGATCTCCTCTTCCGCCAACTCGGCGGCCTCCCTGGCTGAGCCTAGCTCTGTACGGGCCTGCCCGGCGTTCGCGCGGGCGGCCGCGAGTTCCCCGGCCAACTCCGCAGCCTGGCGGGCTATGGCGGTTTGCTCGGCGGAGATGCGGCGATGTTTGTCAGCGGTCTCAGAACGCGAGCGCCGCAGGCTGCCCCTGCGCTCGCGCACCACCTCGGCGAGTCGGGCGGAGATCCCGGCGGCGCGGCGCGACACTTCGACCCTGGTGCGCGCTTCCTCCAGTGGCGCTTGATTGAGGGATTCCAGCCTTTCAGAGATTGCCCGCTGGCGGTTGCGAGCCTCGCGCACTGCAGCTTTTATACGATCGTGGCGCCTCTCCGTTTCGCGCAGGTCTGCCTGCGTAATCTCGGTGGCGTCAACTTCGGAGTCCAGCCGCTCCTGACACTCGCGCAGGCGGCTTTCCGACCGTTGCATGGACTCGGTATTGGTGGAGATCTCGCGTTCCAGATTCGCTGCTTCTTTCCGGCTACTATCCGCGAGCTTCCTGGCATCCTCCCAGGCGCCCTGCCGCCGCCTTATTTCTCTAAGGAGCATCTTCGAGGTCCCGGAAACCCGGTCTGCAAGGTTTTGCGAAGCTCCGGCGCGCGCGGATACGTTTTCCAGTCGCCCTGAGGCATCAGCAAGTTCGTCGCGCTTCCCACGCAGCAATGCGCCTGGCCCCTTCATTAGGGCGTCCAGGCGTCGCGAGGCTTCGGAGAACCTTGCTTCCCTGACGAAGCTGCCGCCGCCGTCGGGGAGGCTGACGCTGGTCCGGGTGAGGCGAAGTCCGGATCGGGTGACTGCGACGTAGCCGTTCGATGGAGTGTTGCATCCCGTCTTGTCAACCACGTAGATGCCTTGCAGCAGCCGTCCAACGGCCTCGGAGTAGCGACCGTCGAGGACTTCGATGCAGTCGAGCAACGGGGTGCCCGGCGGGTTTCCGTGGGCGTCGATCCCATGGGCGTCGAGGCGAACTGCGATCCTCTCGGCCTCGGATAGGAGTTTGATTCCTTCGTCAACGTTCTCGGCGAGGACGCCACCGGCGAAGTCTCCGAGGGCCGCCTCCACTGCGGCCTCGAAACCCGGCTTCGCCTTCAGAACCTGGTAGAGGCGGGTCTCCAGCCCCCCGTTCTCCCGCGAACTGCGAAGCACCCGAATGCTTGCCTCAAGCCTGCCCACCGCCGCATCGAGGGCTCCCTTGCGCCGCCCTGCCCCGGAACGACCTTCGTCCACGGCCCGCCGTGCAACGGAGATTCCCTTGCGGATTTCTCGTATCTGGCCGCGAAAATCTGGGGAGAGGACGTCTTCCAACTCGCCGGAGATCCGTGTGAGATCCTCGATATCCTGCTCCGGGATTTCCGTGGCCTCATCCGCCCTGAGCGTTGCCCTGTCACGTCGCGTCCGCAGCTTCTCCAGGCTTACGATGGCGCGGGATTTTTCCCGCTCCGCAGCTTCCCGTTCCGACCGCGCCCAGGATAGGGTTTCCCTGCGTTCGGCCAGGGATTTCTGTTTATCGGAGCGTTCCGTTTTAGCCTGGGCTTCTTCGTTCTCCAGGCTCTCAAGGACGCCAGATGTCCTTTCCAGTTCGGCCTCGAGGCGGGAGATCACACGCCCTCGATCCGCCTCCCGGCCCATCCCTCCTTCGAGGCGCAGGAAAGCCCTGTCGGCCCGGATGGATTGCATCCTGAGTTCTTCCGTCCCATCTTCGAGCCCTTCGAGCGCCTGCTCGATCTCGCGGAGCTTCTTTCCTTTCTCCTGTAGATCCGGCTCCAGCCCGGCCCCCTGTCGGCGCAGCGATGCCTCACGCTCCTCCAGGACCGCGACGTGAGCCTCGGTCTGTTCCGTCTTCCGGATCAAAGCGTCAAGCCCAGTATTGGAAGTCCGGTAAAGATGGGCCAGCGAATAGCGCCGGAAGCGGGATTCGATCTCCCGATACTCGCGGGCCGCGACGGCTTCCTGCTCGATGCGTCGCAACTGGCCCGCCAGTTCCGTTTCGAGCTGGCGACTCTTCTCGAGTTGGGCATCAGCCCGCTCCAGCCGGCGGCTCGCCGAAAGCCTGCGCCTCCTGTACACCCCGAGCCCCGCAGCCTCTTCCAGGGCGAGCCGACTTGTGTCTGGTCCCCCTGAAACTATGGAGTCAACGGCGCCCTGCCTGAGAATGCTGTGGCGTCCGATACCAGCCTCTCCCGCGACGGCCCGCACGTCCTGGAGTCGGGCCGCGGAACCGTTGATCCTGTACTCCGTTTCGCCGTCGCGTGAGATCCGACGAGAGATAGATACTTCCTCGTAAGGCAGCGAGATGCCGCCAGAGGAATTGTCCAGAACCAGCGTCACCTCGGCGGTGCGCGCCGCGGGAAGCGTCTCGGAGCCGGAGAAGATCACATCCCCCATCGCCCCTGCCCGAAGCAAGCCTGGACTCTGCTCCCCGAGCGCGAAGAGCACAGCGTCAGTGATGTTGCTCTTCCCAGACCCGTTCGGCCCGACGACAGCCGTGATACCAGCTTCCAGCGGCATCCGAACCGGCCGGGCGAAAGTCTTGAACCCCTTGATGTAGATGGCCGTGAGCACCTGAGAGTACATTCTACGCGCTTCGGCGCGTCAAAACACGGAAAACCGCAGCAAAAGCGCGATCAGGCACCACGACTCGGATCGAATCCGAATATCATGAGAGGCCGCCTCGCGCTTCTATCGGGCGAAGCGGTGTGCGCCGGCAAGCGCGGGTACGAGAACCCAGGAGGCACCGGCTACGAGGACTCCGTAGTAGTAGCTATTGGCGGGCTCCGCAACAGGATCCGCAACAGAGTGGGAGACAACAAGCGCTAGTGCGTACACCACTACTGTAGCGACAATGATCGTCAATGCGAAGCGGTATGACGTCGTAATCCTCGGCCATGTGGCCGTCATGGTCAACACGGCTGGTATTACTGTGAACATCAGTAGTACGGAAGCATGCTTGGCTGTGGCGCTCATAGTGTTTCTAGGGAGGAGAAGTACAATAAATGCCAGAAAGTTGAGGCTGGAAAAGAACACGCTTCGGGCCGCCTGGCTTCCCCTAGCGCCTAATGCCCATGCTGGCAGCCAGAAACTTGCACAGGTCCCTGGGATGGCGATCAGGATACCCATGATCGCAAGTATAGGATCCATGCCCGCCGCCCCAAGAGGGACTGTAGCGATCATGAGAAAAATGATCGCCGCTGCCCCTCCAAGCAACACTGCTAGTGACGCGAGTCCGGCTACTGCCGCAAAGGCTGCTCGCTTCCAGTCCACCCTCTTGTCTCGATCGCTCACGCTTACAGCTTACACTGTATGTTTGCGGATTGCCATAGTACAAGGTCGCGTGCCAGAGGGTAGATTATCGGCGTGTCACGAAACCAAGTAACTCCGGCGCGCTTGCAGTGTCGGTCCGTTTAGTACGGTTTTCCGAAAGTTGCAGGGTTACGCTCCGATGTGAACTTCGACCGGGGAGCGCGGTACGGGACGAATGCCCAATATCTCAAGCGCCGCCCTCGCGGCTGACTGTTCGCTCTCCTTGATGGAATATCCTTCTCCAGTGGCGACCTCGCGGCCATCCGCAGAAACCGTGGAGGTAAAACTCGGACGGTGGGCCGGTCCCTGCTTGGATAGCACCCGGTACGTTGGCCTGAGACCGTCAGCCTGGAGCGTCTCCTGAAGAAGCGTCTTCCAGTCACGAAGTTCGTCCGTGTCAACCTCGGATGGGTTGAAGATGTGGTCTATCGTGCGAAACACGAGGTCGCGGTCTATGAGGTATGCGGCCCCGATGATGGCCTCGACGGTGTCGGCGATGACCGAATCGTTGATGATGGAACTTTCGATCAGCTCTTCAACGCCCTCGTCGCGCCCTACGGCAGCCAGGAACGTCTTGCGCACCAGATGCGCCCGGATGCGCGTGAGATCCCCCTCCAGAAGCTCAGGGTAGCTGTGGAATACAAGCTCGGCCACCCGCGTATTCAGGATGGAGTCACCCAGAAACTCCAGCCGCCCGTTGGATTCGTACGGGTCGGCGACGCTAGGATGCGTCAACGAACGCTGCCGCAAAGGTTCCGGCAGTATCGTTATGAGATCCTTTATAGTCATCTCGTGATTATTCTACACCCGTGAACGCCACCACGACGTTGTGCCCGCCAAAGCCCATGGAGTTGGAGATGGCAGCCTTGAGGTCAGGGACCTTCCTGGCCTCGCTACCGACATAATCGAGAGGCTCGCAGTCTTCCGCGAGGTCTTCGAGGTTGAGCGTGGGCGGCAAAATCTTCTGCTTGATAGCGAGGGCACACATGACTCCCTCCATCGCCCCAACCGCCCCGAAAGAGTGGCCGGTCATGGACTTCGTGGCGGAGACTGCCACGTGTGGCATGACACGCGATATGGCCTTGGTTTCCGGGCCATCGCCAGTCGGGGTGGAAGTGGCGTGGGCGTTGACGTGCCCGACGTCTTCCGCCGTGAGGCCGGAATCAGCCAGGGCGTGATGCATGGCGCGCTCCACGCCCCGGCCCTGTTCGTCCGGGGCTGTGACGTGATATGCGTCGGTGGAGCGTCCGTAGCCAGCGACGGCGGCAATCGGCTCCGCGCCGCGTCGTGCGGCGTGTTCCGGGCTTTCGAGGACGATAGCACCCCCGCCCTCGCTCATCACGAAGCCGTCACGCCCCGAGTCGAACGGGCGGCTCGCGCGGTGCGGTTCGTCGTTGCGGGTGGAGATCGCGCGTATCGCGCAGAACCCGGCCATCGAAAGTGGTGTGATCGGGGCTTCCGATGCGCCAGCTATAACCACATCGGCGTCGCCGCGCCGGATCAACTCAAGCGCCTCAGCTATCGCCTCCCCACCCGTTGCGCAAGCGAGGACCGGACACTGGCTCGGCCCCGTCGCCCCGAGCGTGATGGCGAGTTGCCCTGCCGCCATGTTCGGAACCATCATGGTAATGAGGAAGGGGCTCACCCGTCCCGGCCCGCGCTCGTGCAGAACGCGATACTCCCGCTCCCAGGTCGAGAGCCCGCCGATGCCGCTGCCCATCACGATGCCTACACGTTCCGGCGTTTCGCGGATCGTGTCCATGATGCCGGCGCTCTCGGCGGCCTCCACGCCTGCGGCGACGCCGAACTGGGCGTAGCGGTCCATCCGGCGGGCCAGTTTCTTCGGCATGAAATCCGTGGGGTCGAAATCCGTGCATTCGCCTGCTATGTGTGAAGGGTACGGCGAGGGGTCGAACAGCGTGATCTCCCCGACCCCGCTCTTGCCGTGAAGGGCGGCGTCCCAGAAGTTCTCCACTCCGGTTCCGAGGGGCGTTATAGCCCCCGCGCCGGTAATGAGGGCGTGCCCCCTGCCGTTTGAGGGAGCCTCCGTCACGCCGCCTGATGCTCCGATACGTAGTCCACCGCCTGCTCGACGGTGGTGATCTTCTCGGCATCATCGTCCGGGATCTCCATCCCGAACTGCTCCTCGAGCTCCATGATCAGCTCAACGAGGTCGAGCGAGTCGGCCTCGAGGTCCTCCCGGAATGAAGCCTCCGCAGTCACTTCGGTCTCTTCGACTCCGAGCCGGTCTGCGGTTATTTCCTGAATCTTGGCGAGGATCTCGTCTCTCTCCATTTCTTGCACCTCCCTGGTTATTCTCACAACTTCTAATTTATGTCATCCCCATCGGTGACAGCGCGTAGTGTAGCGCAAATCGCATTATTGCATAACCATCCCACCATCCACCGTAATGGTCTGCCCCGTCACGTATCCCGCACCCTCCCCGGCAAGGAAAGCGACTACCTCCGAGATCTCCCCCGGCTCCCCGAACCTCCCCATCGGAACCTGGCCCAGGATCTGGTCCTTCACCTTGTCTGACAAACTCCCGGTCAGCTCCGTCTCCACGTAGCCTGGCGCAACAGCGTTCACGGTGATGCCGCGCTGCGCCACCTCCCGAGCTACGCTTTTTGTGAACCCGATGAGCCCGGCTTTGGATGCCGCGTAGTTCGCCTGTCCCGCGTTACCCACGAGCCCGACTACGGATGAGATGTTCACGATCCTGCCCCACCGCGCCCGCACCATCTTGCGCAACACGGCCCGCGTACACAGATAAGTTCCCTTGAGGTTGGTCCGAAGAACGTCATCGAACTCCTCTTCCTTCATGCGCATCATCAGGTTGTCCCGCGTGATGCCCGCGTTGTTCACCAGGATATCCACGCGCCCGAAAGCCCCGTCCACGCCCTTGAAAAGCGCGTCAACGTCATCCTGTGAAGCAACGTCGCCCTTGAAGGTCTCACACCTGACGCCAGCTTCGCGCACGAGGTTCGCGCTCTCTTCCGCAGCTTCGTCGTTGCCTCGGTAGGAGATAGCGATGTCCGCGCCCTCGTGGGCGAGTCGGACGGCTATGGAGCGGCCAATACCGCGTCCGCCGCCGGTGATGACGGCTACCCTTCCGGCTTCGATCACAGCTCCCCAACCCCTTCCGCGAACGCGAACATCAGGTCAGCCTCACACACCCGCTCGCCAGAGACTGTTGCTTTGCCTTTTCCGCGTCCGATCTTGCCTTTCAGACGTTCGATCCGGACTTCCATCGTCAGCACGTCCCCAGGCACCACCTGACGCCTGAACCGCACGCCATCTATCCCGGCGAAAAGCGCGAGCTTCCCCCGATACTCCTCCACGCTCATCACGCCGACGGCCCCGACCTGGGCCATCGCTTCAACGATCAGGACACCGGGCATCACCGGATAATCCGGGAAATGTCCCTGGAAGAACGGTTCGTTCTGGGTGACGCTCTTGATCCCAACAGCCCGCACACCGGGCTCGACTTCCTCGATGCGGTCCACGAGCAGGAACGGGTAGCGATGCGGGATGAGGTTCCGGATCTCCACCGCCGACAGGGACCGTTTCACGACAGCAGCTCCATCGCGCCCCGGCCTTCGATCTCCACGGCCCTGAAGTCCCGCAGCATCCTCACCAGCGTACCTCCCTCTCCAGCCTCCACGATCTCCCGCACGCCCAGATCCTCGAAACGGGCGATCACCTCTACCCACCGTACCGGCGAGAGCATCTGGTTGGTGAGCGCCAGCCTCACATCATCCGCCGTGGCCAGGATCGCCCCGTCCACGCCGCTCACCATCGGTATCTCCGGCTCCGCAAACTCCGTCTCCTCCAGCAAGGACTCCATCGCCAGCGAAGCCTCGAGCATGAGCGGAGAATGGAACGCGCCAGCTACTTCGAGCGGAACCTTTCGCCCTTTGACCCTCTCTCCGACGGCCTCAAGTGCAGATTTTTCGCCAGAGATCACGGTCTGGCGGGGCGTATTGAAGTTGGCAGCGACCACGATGCCGTCTTCCTCGGGGAATTCTTCCACGACGTTCGCGATTTCCCTCGGGTCGGCTTTGAGTACGGCCACCATTCCGCCTGGATTCTGCGCGGAAGCCTCGTTCATCAGGCGATCCCTCTCCGCAACGAGCCGCACGCCATCCTCCAGGCTCAATGACCCTGCGGCGTGCGCTGCGGCGTACTCGCCCAGGGAGTGGCCTGCCACCACGTCGGGCATAGTGCCACGCTCTCGAAGCGCGTACAGCAGATCCACGGATCGGGCGAAAACCGAAAGCTGATACGGCACATCGCCGTCGCCGATCTGGCGCTGCACTACCCCACGAATCTCACCGGAGACTTCGCCTCCGACAGTTCCCTGGCCGGGGAACACAATGGCCCGCCGTATCTCCAATCCCCCTCCTTTGAATCTAGATCTTGTACAGGTTCGCAGCCCACGTCAGGCCGAACCCGAAGCCGACCGTGACCACATACCGACCCATTTCGAACCCATCGAAGATGTCAGGGTAGGAGATCGGGATGCTCGCAGCCGACGTGTTCCCGAAACGATCCACGTTCACCACTATGCACCCCTCCAGCACGTCCAGCTTCCTCGCCGCCGCGTGTATTATGCGTGCATTTGCCTGATGCGGGATTATGTACTGAACTTCTTCCAGCGAGATGCCGTTGCGGGCGACGAGCTTTTCGACCATCTCGGGGAGCACGCGAACGGCGAACTTGAAGACCTCGCGGCCGTTCTGGTACAGCTTGTGATCGTCGCCTGGATGTCCGGCGCGGCCGAACGGGGCCATCCTGCCGTCTGCGCCGAGGACGTGATCCACGAACCCGGAAGTTCCATCGCCTTTTTCGAGCACCACCGCCCCGGCTCCGTCCCCAAAGAGCACGCTGGTCGAACGGTCTTGCGCATCCACGATGGTCGTCATGGCGTCGGCGCCAATGAGGAGCACACGGCTCGCGGGTCCGCTTCGCAGCATCGCGTCCGCGACGGATGCTGCGTACGAGAAACCGGCGCAGGCCGCCGCGAGGTCCATCGCGCCGATACCGGGCGCGCCGATGGCTTCACCGACCAGGCAGGCCACTGAGGGCATGGATTCCGGACCTGTGGACGTGGCGCAGATAACGAGATCAATCTCGTCGCCGGATAGGTTCGCGTGGGACAGGGCGTTGCGGGCGGCTTCGATGGCGAGGGTTGAGCAATCTTCACCCTCGGAGATAAAGTGGCGCTCCCGTATTCCCGTGCGCGCCTGGATCCAGGCGTCAGTCGTGTCGATGGTGCGGGCCAGGTCGTCGTTGGTGACGACACGGTTTCCGAGCGCCCTTCCGACGCCGACGATCTTGCCGACCGGCGGGCCGCTCAAGCCCCACCTCCGGCGGGTGCGGCATGGGCGCTGTCTAGTGCCTGCTGAAGGGCGTCGCTCAGTCCAGCTCCAGCCCGCGAGATGCCGAGCAGGGCGTTTTCGACGCCTCGTGCCTGTGAGTTGCCGTGCCCGATCACCACGGAGCCCTTCACACCGAGGAGGAAGGAGCCTCCGTATTGCTCCGGGTCGAGGTGATTTCTCATCTTCATGAGCCTTGGCCTGAGGATAGCGGCTGCGAGTTTGGTCACAGCGCTTGCAGTCATCGTTGAGCGGAGCATCGAGAAGATTTCGCGCGAGACGCCTTCGGCGGTCTTCAGCACTACGTTGCCCGTGAAGCCATCTGTCACCAGAACGTCGGCCTCTCCGCTGCCGATATCCCTGCCTTCGACGTTGCCGACGAAGCGGACGGCGCCGGAGTTCCGGATCAAAGCGTGCGACTCCTTCGCAAGGTCGTCGCCCTTGCCGGGTTCCTCGCCCACGTTGATCAGGCCGACACGGGCCGATTCGATCCCGAAATATCTCTCAGCGAACACGCTGCCAAGAATAGCGAAATTCAGCAGGTCCTGCGGCCTGCACATCGTGGTGGCGCCAGCGTCCAGCAATAACACGGGCGACGAGAACGGAAGCACGGTGGCGATGGCCGGCCTGCGGCACCCTTCGAGGCGCCCGATCCTGAGCAAAGCCGCAGCGACCGTTGCCCCTGTATTTCCGGCGGAAAATATCGCGTCTGCGTCGCCGCTGCGCACCATGCTGGCGGCGACAGCCACGCTAGCGTCTGGACGCGCCCGCAGCGCGGAGGCTGGTTCTTCTTCCATGCCGACAGCGTTGCCCGCGTCGTGCAGGCTCAGGTTCTCCGGTCTCCCTGAGCCAAGGAGTTTCGAGACGCGTGCTTCGTTGCCGACGAGCAGGATCTCATCTTCCGGCAGACGCTTCGCGGCGGCGACAGCCCCGGAAACTATTTCTTCAGGAGCTTCGTCGCCGCCGAGGGCATCAACCGCGATGCGCATTCGTGGAATGCCCCGCTATCTGGGTGGCCTACTCGGTGGCCTCCACGGCGACGGCGGTGCGCCCCTTGTAGAAACCGCAGTTGGAACAGACCCGGTGCGGCCTATGCGGAGCCCCGCAATTTGGGCAGGCAACGAGGCCCACGTTCTTGATAGCGTGGTGCGCCCGGCGCTGGTCCCTGCGGGCCTGAGATGTCTTCTTCTTCGGTACTGCCATTTTTCTACCTCCTGATTTCTTCGGAAACTATAGGAAATTCAGAATCCCGAGGCGAACAGATCGTCGAGGCCGCGCCACCTCGGGTCAACCTCGTCCTCGTCCTGCGCGATCCGCACGGGCTCGGTGCCAGGCTTGAAGACCTGCATCGGCACCTCGTTGGGCAACGCCCGACGCGCGTACTGGGTGGCGTTCAGCTCCCAATCCTGGACACAGACCTCGTCGTTGTTCGGCCCCGAGAGGAACCCAGAATCCCCGAAAGTCAACTCGAGTTCGACTGGTTCCAGAGTACGGTCGCAGGACGTGAGCATCGTCGCGGTTATCTTCAGGTCGAGATGCAAACCTTCGGCGAGCTTGGTGACCGCCGCTCGGGCTTCTGCCTTCGTTACTTCGTGGTGGCGACCGTAGAGATCGAAGGGCTCGACGGCGAAGCTGGCTGTATATTCGCGTCGGTCTCCGACCTCAAGGCCGGGGCGCTTGAGGGGAATCAAATCAGTCATCCGGGTATTTTACTCTTCCTGAACGCCCTGGAGCTTGTTGCGTCCCCGCTGGACGGCTTCGAGGAGCCGGGCGAGGTTGTCCTCCAGGTTGGCAAGTACCTCGTCCGCGTAATCCTCGGCGCCGAGCCGGATCTCGCGCTCCCGACGGCGGGCGTCCTCCATGATCTCTGCGCCGCGCTTCTCGGCGCGCTTGAGGATTTCTTCCTCGGAGGTGATCTTCTCCGCCTCTTCCTGGGCGCTGCGGATTATGCGGTCGCTCTCGCTACGGGCCTCGTCGAGCATCGCCTGACGTTCCTTGACGATCCAACGCGCCTGCTTGAGTTCCTCTGGGATGGTCTGGCGCATCTGGTCTATGACGTCGAATGCGGCGTCGCGGTCCACCATGGCCGTATTTCCGAAACCAGGGAAACTCCTGGCCTCCTCCACCAGCTCCTCTAGCCTGTCTATCAGCACGAGTACGTCCATAGGTGAACCTATCCTTTGCTCTCCGTCTTTATCCGCGGCTCTGTATCCGCTTGCGTGCCTGCATACGCCTCCATCACGGTCTCCAGTATCTCATCTGGAACGAACTCGCTCACGTCGCCGCCGTAGCTGGCGATCTCACGCACGGCGCTCGACGAGAGAAAGCTGTGTTTGGCTGAGGCCATTATGAACATAGTCTCGACCTCTGCGTCGAGCGTCTGGTTGAGTTGCGCCTGCTCGAACTCGGAGTTGAAATCCGAGACGGCCCTCAGTCCCTTCACTATGACCCTGGCGCCCCGCTCGCGGGCGAACTCGACCAGCAGCCCATCCATTACCTCAACCGAGACGTTGCCGAGATTAGCGGTCACCTTCTCGACCAGAGCGCGCCGTCCGTCAGGCGTCAGGCGCGGGTTCTTGACCCGGTTGGCGCCCACTGCAACCACGACGTGGTCGAACACGCCGGAGGCGCGCCGAATCACGTCGAGATGCCCGACCGTAATGGGATCGAAGCTCCCAGGACATACCGCTACGTTTATCATGAAATCGGACCGATCAAAGACGGTTACCACAGTGCCGCCGTAGCGGCGCGTGACCCCTTTCTCGCCTAGCAAAACCTCCTCGGGAGCGCCGCCCCGCTCTACCACCACCCGTCCTCCGGGTGCCAGCAAAACGCCAAGACGCGACAAAACGCCTTCGACCTCCTTCGCCGCGATTCTATATGGCGGGTCCATGAATATCAAATTGTATGTTCTGCCATGCTCCAGCAGGTCATCCAACGCACGCGCCACGCCTTCGCGCCGGATCTCCGCCCGCCCTTCTAACCCCGTACGCCGCAGGTTCTCCCGGATAGAGGCGGCGGCGCGTGAAGCCTTCTCCACGAACGTTGCCCGCTCCATTCCGCGGCTTACGGCTTCGATGCCCAGGGCGCCGGTTCCAGCGTACAGGTCGAGAACCGAACCGCCATCGAAGAATTGTCCGAGCGCGTTGAAAAGGCTCTCCCGCACCCGATCCGAGGTCGGCCTGACGCCTCTCGGTACCGGTGCGAGTCGCGCGCCGCGCGCAGACCCTGAGATGATCCTCACGCGCCTACTCCCGGAACAGCCATTCCACGTTCGCCCCCAGCAAGTCCTTGACCTCCCGCCTGAGGGGGCGATGTGCAGGATTCTTAAGCGTCGGGTCGCCTGCAACCAGGGTGAACGCCTCGCGCCTCGCCTCGACGAGCACGTCTATGTCGCGCAGCAGCTTCGCCACCTTCAGGTCAGGCATTCCACTCTGGCGGCTCCCGAAAAGCGTACCTTCGCCACGGATCTGGAGGTCAACCTCGGAGAGTCTGAACCCATCCTGATGTTCGCACAACGCATCAAGCCGTTTCGCCGCATCGTCGGTTTTCGGCTCGGCGACTAGAAAGCATTTTGGCGGATGGAGGCCACGGCACACCCTGCCCCTGAGCTGATGCAATTGCGAGAGCCCGAAACGTTCAGCACCTTCTATCACGATCGCGCTTGCGTTCGGCACGTCCACCCCGACCTCGACGACGACCGTGGCGACCAGAACTTCGATCTCCCGCGCCCGGAACGCCGCCATAACCCGCCGCTTCTCCTCAGCCTTCATCCGGCCGTGTAGAAGACCGACTTTGCGTTCTGGGAAGATCTCCTCGGACAACTCATCGAAGAGCTCCTCAGCAGCCCGCACGTCCTCGAGCGCCTCCGATTCTTCTACCAGAGGGCAGATCGCATACGCCTGTCGCCCCGCTTCGAGCTCCCCCCGCACGATCTCATATGCAGCCTCACGCCCGGCAAGATCGACTAGCTCCGTCTCGACCGGCTTGCGGCCAGGCGGCAGCTCGTCTATCACCGAGACTTCGAGGTCTCCATAAAGCGTCAGAGACAGGGTACGCGGGATGGGTGTTGCGGTTATAACCAGCGTGTCGGGGGTCGTCCCTTTCTCCCGGAAGACCGTGCGCTGGGAGACCCCGAAGCGGTGTTGCTCGTCCACCACCACAAGCGAGAGATCCCAGAACTCGACGCCCTTCTGGATCAGGGCGTGTGTACCGATGACGATACCGGCCTCGCCGCCAGCCACCGATTCGAGCGCTGCCTTGCGTTCGGCTGTGGAGAGGGATCCCGTGAGAAGAACCACTTTCACCGGCAGATCCGCGAGCGCGGCAGAGATCGAGAGGTAGTGCTGTTCCGCGAGCACTTCGGTCGGGGCCATGAGGGCTCCCTGGCCACCTGATTCGACTGCGGAGAGGAGCGCGGCGACCGCAACGACGGTTTTGCCGCTTCCCACGTCGCCCTGAACCAGCCGGCGCATCGGCTTCTCCAGGCGCATGTCGGAGAGGACCTCCTCGATCACACGCTCCTGCGCCCCGGTCAACCCGAACGGCAGTTCTTTCAGGAACGGGTTGAGGAGCCTTCCGTCGCCCTCGTGGCGTCCACCGAACTCTGTTTTTTCCAGGCGGGCCTTGCGTGCTGCTAATCCTGTCTGAATCAGGAAAAGTTCGTGGAATACGAGGCGGCGCATCGCGGATTTCAGGCGCGGCCTGTCAGTCGGAAAGTGAACCTCGTGGATGGCATCGTGCAGGCTCGGGAGGTTCTGGCCGAGAAGGATGCTCGCTGGCAGGGGATCGAGGATTCTACCTGCGGCGTCGAGGGAACGGTGGATCAGGGTCCGCATCCGCCTTGCCTGTATCCCTTTGTTGACTGGATACACTGGCACGAACCTGCCGGCGTGCGGCCCGAAACCGTCGCCCGAGTCTGCGGGATCTTCATCCACCACCTCGATGCTTTTGGCGGAGATCTGGATGCCATACTTGCGCTGCACCTCGCCTGAAACCACCACCCGCACCTCGGGTACGAGTTGCCCGGCCAGCCAGTGACGGCCCCACACCGTTGCCGGTATATATCCCGTGCCATCGTAGAGTTGCACGGCGAAACCGGGAGCCCTCCCACGCACGGGACGGCCGACGGGGCGCAAGCTCACCACCCTGCCGACCACGGTCGCCCGCTCACCGACGCGCAAATCCGCGATGCGCTTCACGTTCGACAGATCCTCGTGTCGGGATGGATAGTGCGAGACGAGATCCGCCAGGGACGCTACGCCGAGTTGTTTGAGAGCCGCCTCGATCCGTGGCCCCACGCCCGGAAGTTCCGTCGCGAGGCGAGCCCGCAAATCCGCCAGGGTCACGCGCTCCACGACGGGATGTGCAGTCTCCCGAACGGCCGCCGCGTTCCTAGAGATAGGCCACGCCATATGCTCCGGGACCGGCGTGAGAGCCGACGACGCCCCCGAGTTCCGTGACAACTGGCTCGTCTATACCGAGCGCCGCGATAAGCTCGTCCAGAGCTTCCTGCGCGTCCACGTGGCCGAAAAGGAAGGAGCGTCCTTCCTCGACCGCTGGCTTCGCCTCCTCCTCTATCGCGGCGAGCTGCCGGCGGAGGCCCCTGGTCCTTTTGTGCGGCACGACCTCGCCGTCCACTATCCTCAGCACCGGCCTGATGTCGAGCGCCGTGCCGAACAGTCGCTGCGCCCTCCCGATACGCCCGCTCTTTTGCAGATACTCAAGCGTGCCCACGGCGAACAACACGTTGACGCGCCGGATCGCGGACTCCGCCGCACGCCGGACCTCAACTAAATCTCCCCCCTCGTCAATGACGCGCAGCGTTTCGCGCAGGATCAAACCCGACCCCATCTCCGCGCTCCGCGTGTCCACGACCTCCACGCTGCGTTCCGCCATCTCCGCCGCCGAGACGGCGGAGTCGTAGGTCCCGCTGAGCTTGCGCGAGACCGTGAGTACCAGGATGTCGTCGTACGCCCCGAGAGCCTCGTAAGCCTCCAGGAAAGCGCCAGCTGGCGGCTGGGAGGTGGTTGGGAACGTGTCCACGTCCTTGAGCCGTGCGTAGAACTCGCCCGTGGTCATGTCCACCTTGTCGGTGTATTCCTCATTTGGACCGAAATGGAAGGTTAACGGGACAATCCTCACGTCGGGGCGCTCGCGCACGCCGGGCATGAGGCTCGTCGTAGAGTCGGTGACGATTGCCGTGGTCATTCCGCCACCATCTGCAAAGGATACATGGGCTGGCCGCCGTCCTTGACCTCGACCTCGACGCCGAGGTTCCTGATTTCATCCGCCAACTTCAGGCTGGCCGCCTCTCCGAGATCCGCGCCACGCAGAATAGTGAAGATGTCAGCGCCGCCTTCGAGGATCTTCTCCGCCAGGCGCATTGCCGCCGCGTCCACTGTTTCCTCGATCGCGAGCAGCTCTCCGTCCAGCAACCCCATGTACGCCCCTTCAGGCACCTCACGGTCCCCGACATGGGCCTCGCGGACAGCCTGGGTCACCTCCCCACACCGCAGCCCGCCGAGGATCTCGCGCATCTCCCCAGCCACATATTCGGGCTCACCCTCGGCATCGAAGCCAACCATGGCCGCCAGGCCACTCGCGATGCTGAGCGTGGGCACCACGTAGACCCGAACGTCCACGAGCTCTCCGACCTGCTCCGCCGTCGGCACTATATTCTTGTTGTTCGGAAGCAGCACTACGGAGGGCGATCCAGCTTCCTCGACAGCACTGGCGAAGTCCGCCGCGCTTGGGTTGGCTCCCTGTCCGCCCTCTATCACCACGGCGCCCATTGATTCGAAGAGCCCCCGGCCACCCTCGCCCCGAACCGCGGCCACCACGCCGATGTTGCCCGATGGACGGGCAGGCTTTTCTTGCGAATCCGGGGAACGGCTCCGCACCTGATCCTCCATGTCGTCCACCTTCACGCCGCGCAGCCTTCCGAACCCGCCTGCGTATGTCAGCGCATCGCCAGGGTCCTGGGTGTGGAGGTGGACCTTCACGAGATCCTCATCCGGCACGACGAGCACGCTGCTCCCGATCTCATGTATGTGTTCCTCGAATTCTCCGGCGTCTCCATCGAAATCCACTACCAGGAACTCCGTGCAGTATCCCCACGCCTCCTCGTTGGCGTGCATGGATTCGAGGTCAGGCGCGGCGTCCCCATCCTCTTCGGAAACCTCGATCTCCTGTCCGCTCACGGCTGCGTACAGGCCGTCCAGGATCACGGCTACCCCGAGACCGCCAGCGTCCACGACGCCCGCATCCCTCAGAACGTCGAGGAGATCTCGCGTCCGATGAACCGACTCGTGGGCTTCCCTGGCTGTTGCCCGCACTACTTCCGCGAGTTCCAGTCCGGCGTTGGCTCCGGATCTGGCAGCTTCCGCAGCGTCCTTGACGACCGTGAGCATCGTGCCCTCGACGGGCTCGCGCACCGAGGAGTACGCCCGGTCACTGGCGCCTTCCAGCGCCGAGGCGAAAGCGTCAGAAGTGAGCGCGGTTTCGCCCGAAAGGGCGTCACAGGCGCCACGGATCATCTGGGATAGGATCACACCGGAGTTGCCGCGGGCTCCCATGAGAGCCGCCCGCGCTGCGGCGCGGCTCGCTGATCCGGGATCTTCGTACGTTTTCTCCGACGTTTCTTCGAGCACGGAAGCCAGGGTGAGCAGCATATTCGTGCCGGTGTCGCCGTCTGGCACGGGATAGACGTTCAGGGCGTTGATCCGGCCAGCCTGATTTTTGAGCGTGGCGTGGGCGGCGGCCACGACGGGGGCGATCCTTATCTCCATCCGCTCCGATCCTTCACGCCCACCAGCGCCTCCTCCGTAGCGTCTCTTTGCGCGCCGCCTCCCGGCACACCATCAACCTGTCATTCCCCAAAAGTCTGGTACAATCTTCGCCCGGACGCGACGGCGGACACGGTCTTGAACCGCGACCGCGATTGATGTGTCGCGAGCCCCAGATATCGGTCGGTATCCTAGCACAGGAGATTTCTCGTGGCGAAAGTCTGTTATTCCTGCGGTAAGCGCCCTGACTTCGGCAACGCCCGCAGCCATTCCCTTCGGGCCACCCGGCGGCGCCGCAACCCGAACCTGCAAAAAGTCCGCATCCAGGAAGGCGTTTCCACAAAGCGCGTCTGGGCCTGCACATCCTGCCTCAAGGCTTTCAAGGTTCAGAAGGCCATAGCTACCCCGCGCCCCGTCACGGAGAGCGCGTAAACCGAGGCTCATGGCGGCTCCTTCACCCGGGCCGCTAGTTTTCCCAAAGGGCGTACGCTTCCCCAGGCCCGGCGAGTTTCCACCGGGTACGAGGAAGAACATGCTCAGCGCATCGCGCGGGCCAACATCACCACCGGCTACGTGCTTCATCCCCATCGAGGTAGCGGCTCCACATCGTTTATCGAAGCGAACATCCACGCCCCCGCGCTCTTCGCGGTTTTAGTGAGCTTGCTACCGACTTGCTGCCGGAAGTAGCCGCCCCCATCTTCGGGTTCGAGGAGGACGAGCCCTTCTTCGAACACGATACTAAGCGGGATCTTCGCAGACCATCTTTCGCACGACGGTCTCATGGAGTTCGGGATGAAGTTTCAGCACCGGGGCCAGACGGAGGAAATGTTCGTCCGGCTTGCGACGTATTTCCAGATCTGGACGAACCACCCCGAAACCGTCCGCGCCTGCTTCGAACGCCAGGGTATTCCCGAGGTTCTGGAACTAGAGTTCATAGACGAGTATCCGCACGTAAGCGAAACGATACCGTACGGGGGACACGATTCCGGCTGGTATCCGGTTATGGAAGAACTCAAACGGCGCTTCGACGCTCTCCCGCAACTTTAGATCCGTCGCCAATATGCTCCCGTTCGCCCAGACGGGGCATGAGATCCGCCATCTCAATCGCCGCGACGGCCGCCCCGAAACCGTGGTTTCCGGCCTTCGTGCCTGCTCGTTCTATTGCCTGCTCGATGGTCTCGGTGGTGAGGACGCCGAAGATCACAGGCATGTTCGTCTCAAGCGCCACGGCTGAGATCCCACTCGCAGCGTTCCCTGCCACGTAGTCGAAATGCGCCGTGGCCCCGCGGATCACGGTCCCAAGGCACACAACCGCATCGTAGCGCCCCGAGAGCACCATCCGCTTCGCCGCAAGCGGTATCTCGAACGCGCCAGGCACCCAGACAACGTCCGTGGAGCCTGGATCACCGCCATGACGCTTGATAGCATCGAGCGCCCCATCCACTAAGGCTCTGACCACGAACTCGTTGAACCGCGAGGCGACCACACCGAACCTGCGGCCTGTCGCCGTGAGATTGCCCTCGATTACGTTGCCGTTCCCGTTGGCGCCCTCCACGATCACGACCCGTCGAAGACGTGGTTGAGCTTCTCGCGCTTGGTCTCAAGGTACCGGTTGTTGTAGCCGTTGGGCTCGATCTCCAGCGGTATGCGCTCCCCTATCTCCAGCCCGAATCCCTGGAGCCCAACTACTTTGGTCAGGTTGTTGGTCAGCAGACGGATGCGCCCGAGCCCGAGATCTTCCTTGAGGATCTGGGCACCTACACCGTAGTCGCGGAGGTCGGGGGCGAAGCCGAGCCGCTGGTTGGCCTCGACGGTATCCAGTCCCTCGTCCTGGAGATGGTACGCCTTCATCTTGTTGAGAAGCCCGATGCCGCGGCCTTCCTGCTGCATGTAGACGATGACGCCTTCGCCTTCTTCGGCAACCTGGGACATCGCGGCCTTGAGCTGTTCGCCGCAGTCACAGCGGAGCGAGTGTAGGGCGTCGCCTGTCAGGCAGGCGGAATGCACGCGCACAAGCACGTCATCCTTGCCTTCCGGTTCGCCCATCAAGATAGCGAGGTGCGTCATGTCGTCGATATCGTTCTCGTAGGCGCGCAGGCGAAACTCGCCGTAGGGCGTGGGCAGGCGCGTCTCGACGGCGAAATCCACGTGCTTCTCGTAGGCGCGGCGGTACTCGATGATCTGGGCCACAGTCACCAACTTGACGTCGTGTTCCTTGGAGAACTTCTCGAGATCAGGGACGCGGGCCATCGTACCATCGTCGTTCATGATCTCGCAGATCACACCAGCGGGCGTGAAACCCGCGAGGCGCGCAAGGTCCACGGCGGCCTCGGTCTGTCCCGCGCGCCGCAACACACCGCCGGGACGCGCCCGAAGCGGGAATACGTGGCCAGGCATCACCAGGTCATCGGGTCCGGTTGCCTCGTCCACTGCCACGCGGCAGGTGTGGGCGCGGTCGGCTGCCGAGATGCCTGTCGTGATACCGTCCTTCGCCTCGATGGAGGATGTGAAGGCGGTTCCCATGCGGGATGAGTTGTGCTGGACCATGCCAGGAATCTCCAGGCGGTCCACGATCTCACCTGCCATCGGCAGGCAGATCAAACCCTTCCCGTAGGTCGCCATGAAGTTGATGTCATCTGCTGACACCAGCTCGGCGGCCATCGTCAGGTCGCCCTCGTTCTCACGGTTCTCGTCGTCACAGACGATAATCATCTTTCCGGCCTGAATGTCCTCGATGATGTCCTCTATCGGGCTAAACGACATCTTCCACTCTCCTCTCGGGTTCTGTAAATCTACCCATCCACGGCCGCAACAGCCGTTCCACGTACTTGCCTATAACGTCAGCCTCCATGTTTACCCTGTCTCCGATCTCCAGCTCCCGAAGGTTGGTCTTCTCGCGGGTCTGGGGCAGGATCGAGACGGCGAAAGATCCCGCATCAAGAGACGCCACGGTGAGGCTTATGCCGTCCACGCAGACGCTGCCTTTCTCCACTGTGTACCGCAAAACTTCTACGGGCGCTGTGAACGTCCAGATCTGCGCGTCCCCTTCGAACCGAATTTCTAGCACCTCGCCGACCCCATCAACGTGCCCCTGTACGATGTGCCCCCCGAACCGTTCTCCCGCTCCCATCGCCCTCTCCAGGTTGACGAGGCTCCCCTCCGATAGCCCCCCGAGGGCAGTCCGCCGCAACGTCTCCGGCATCGCATAGAAGACCAGCAAGTCCCCATCCACCTCGTTGACCGTGAGGCAAGTACCGTTCACCGAGACCGAGTCGCCTATCAGGATATCCTCTGCGGTGACGTTGGCAGCGATTTCGAGACGGGTCATGCTGCCAGACTCAAAGCCCACGACGCGTCCCGTTTCTTCAACTAGGCCGGTGAACATTTTCCTCCTGACTTTCGGGGTAGAGCGTAACCACAACGTCTTCCCCAACCTGTTCCGCGTTGGATATGGAGAACCTCGGGGCGTCCGCGACGTGCATTGGGCCGAACGAGCCGCCGACCATGGGAACACCCTCTGGCCCAAGCAGTTTGGGGGCGTAGAAGATAGTTGCCCTGTCAATCAGGCCAGCCGAGGCGAAACCGCCCGCTGTATCACCACCGCCTTCCACGAGGAGCCCCCGGATGCCTCGACCACCTAGCTCGTCGAGAACGAAGTCCAGGTCCAGGCCTGTTCCCTTCATGGGCGTCGAAATAACCTCCACGCGGCGTTCGATCAGGCCGCGCTCGCGGCCATCAAGCGATGCTTCGTCGGCGAAGATCAAAACCGGAGACTCGTTAGCCGTGCGGGCTAGCTGGCTGTCAGCGCTGGTCTTGAGGCTCGGGTCGAGGACGACGCGGGTTATTGTCGGCGGCGCACTATCGAGGCCGCGGGCGGTCAGGAGCGGGTCATCGGCGCGCACGGTTCCAGCCCCGACGAGCACGGCCCCGGCCTCGGCGCGCAGGAGATGCGCCCGCCTGCGGGCCTCTTCGCCGGTTACCCACTTGCTATCGCCGGTTCGGGTCGCGATCTTGCCGTCGAGGGAAGCGGCGAGCTTGAGATGCACGAAGGGTCGGCCGGTGAGCATGTGGTGCATGTACTGCTCGTTCTGCCGCCGCACCAGGGAATCTTCCATGACTTCCACGGTCAGGCCAGCCTCTCGGAGAATCCCCACGCTGCGTCCCCGCATCCTTGGATTGGGGTCGAGGTAGCCGACTACTACCTTCGTTATTCCGGCCTGCAGAATGGCGTCTGTGCAAGGGGGCGTGCGGCCGTAGTGATTGCAGGGTTCCAGGGTGACGTACATAGTTGCGCCGTCCGCTGTGGTCCCGTTGGCCTTCAGGGCTGCCACCTCGGCGTGATCGTCCCCGGCGCGGGTGTGCCAGCCCTCACCTATCACGCTGCCGCTTCGCACCACCACGGAACCCACGAGTGGGTTCGGGGCTACCGTGTAACGCCCGCGCTCGGCGAGGTCGCGGGCACGGCCCATGAGACATTCGTGCGCCACTCTATCCTTTCTCCCATCCGGACTCTCACCGTCGGCGCCGGATTCTCACCGGCTCAACCCCGGATATCCTCCAGAGTTCGCGGGCTTCCCGGAATATTTGATCCGGGTTCACCGCCGGTGCGGGAATTCCACCCGCCCCCGAAAGTTACGCAGCTAGCTATACCATAGCGGAGACCCTGCAACAAGGAAGCGCTTCTCGCCAGGGCTCCGACTGCATATTTATCTCTGCGCCAGCCTACCCCAGAAGGCATCGGCGCCCTGAGTGAAGAAGATAACCCTCGAAACGTGTGGAGTGCGGGCGAGATAATGGCCCGGATCGGGGAACTGCATATCGAGAAGGTCATCACTCCCGACGGTTACTGGCTCAAAACCGAAGCACACCGATTATGGAACGAAGTAGAGTGGCTCGTGAGGGCAAGTAAAGTACTTCAGCAAAATCGAATATGCCGCGCACTGCGGCACGTGCTCCATTATTCAGGTGTAAATCACTGCGCGGCGCGGCTGGCTTCGATGATCTTGCGCATCTCGGTTTCAGGGTCTCCCTTATAGACGGCTGAACCGGCGACCACCACCTGCGCGCCTGCCTCGACCATCACAGGCGCAGTCTCAGCGGTAATGCCGCCATCTACCTGTATCGGAAGATCCGTCATCTCCTTCAGCCGTCGAACCTTGTCCGCCATCTCGGGGATGAAAGACTGCCCACCGAAGCCAGGGTTGACGCTCATGACGAGGACGTAGTCCAGATACGGAAACGCCCATTCGATGGACGCTGGAGAAGTGGTCGGGTTGAGGGCGACACCTGCTTCGCAGCCGCCGCCCCGGATCGCGGTGAGCGTGCGATGAAGGTGGGTTATTGCCTCGGGCTGCACCGAGATGCTCACGACGCCGGCTTCGATGAACGGTTGGATCAGGTTGTCCGGGTTGTCCACCATGAGGTGGGCATCCACCGGCAAATCCGTGGCCTCGATCAGAGACGCGGCCACGACCGGGCCTACCGTCAGGTTTGGGACGAAATGGTTGTCCATGGCGTCGAAGTGGACGAGCTCAGCACCGCCGCGCTGCGCCTGGCGCACCTCATCCGCCAGGTTGGCGAAGTCCGCGGCCAGGATCGAAGGCGCCCCGACTATCCTGTCATCCAACTCTCCCCAAAACGCCACGTGCTCACCCTCCCGAATCAGTGTTTGCGGGGAGCTATTCTACAAAACCTGGCTGCGGTGAACGTGAGCCTAATTCCATGCACCCAGACGGTCTTTCAGCGACCGCGCGGAAGAGGCGATGATGCGTGAGATCTTGCGTTGCGGCAGGCCGAGCATCTTCCCGATCTCCGTCTGCGAAAGATCCTTGTAAAAAAATAGATAGACTACCTTCTGCTGTACCTCAGACAACGATTCCAGCGCCTGTTCCAGATGTATGCGATCCTCCACCGGCAAGGAGAACGTCTCGTACTGAAGGCTCTTGATGGCGGAGAGGTCGGGGGATTCGTCTCCGTCGCGGGTAAAAGTCTCGTCCAGCGAGGAGACGTTGGTGTCCAGGAAGATCTTCATCACTTCCATGACGCCCTCCACTGTCACGTTCACCTCTTTTGCCACCTCTTCCGGCAAAGGCGGCCGTCCCAACTCGGAGGTCAGGCTGGTCGTAGCCTCGGAAATTCTGGAGTACAGGCTGCGGGCCCACCTTGGCCGCTTGACGAGCCCCGTATCCCTGAAGTGGTGGCGCAGCTCGCCGTCGATCATGGCGTAGGCGTACGAACTGAACTTGGCGGACGAATCCACCCTGTACCCCTGAACAGCCTTCAGAAGTCCCACGTACCCCACTTGCAACAGGTCCTCATATGTTTCGGCAGAGTAGGTGGAAGAAGCGTACCGCTTGACGATGTGCCTCAAAATCCTGCCGTGCAGATCAAGCAAGCGCTCGATAGCCCGCCGGTCTCCATCCTCCCGGTAGGAGATGATAAGGCGCACCACACGGTCATTCTGGACTCGCCCGGTAGTGGCCGTGGAGCCTCGCATTCGTACGGGCTATTTGACCAGCTCGAATATCTTGAACATTGGCAGGTACATCGAGATCACGATGCCGCCGACGATGCCGCCGACAACCACGATCATCAAGGGTTCGATGATGGAAGTCAGAGACTTGACTGCCGCGTCCACCTCGGACTCGTAGAATTCAGCGATCTTGGTCAGCATCCCATCAATGTCACCCGTCTCCTCACCCACGGCGATCATACGCGTCACCATCGGCGGGAAGACCCACTCATTTTCCAGCGGCCTGTAGATCGGAATGCCTTCCCTGATGGAATCCCGGCTCTTTAGCAGCGCCTGCTCGATCACCCAGTTACCCGATGACGTTGCCGTAATCTCCAGCGACTGGAGAATTGGCACGCCGGCCGCGCTCAGGGTGCCAAGGGTACGCGCGAAGCGTGCGAGGGCGACTTTCTGGATGATATCCCCGATTTTTGCCGGTATCTTCATCGAAATGGTTCCCCACCACTTGCGACCGTGATCGGTCTTGATCCACCGCAGAAAGAAAAACACGCTGCCGATCATGGCAGCATAAAGCAATACGCCCCAAAGGCTCGTGAGAATCTCGGACAACCCCATCGCGATGCGGGTCGGGAGCGGTAGAACGCCGCCGAGATCCTCGAACATCTTCGCGAAGATGGGGACTATAAAGATCAACATGAACGATGCCGCGAGTACCGCCAGCACCAGAACCACTATCGGATAGGTCATGGCGCTCTTGACCTTGCGCCTTAGATCCTGATCCTTCTCTAGCTGGAAAGCCACGCGCAGGAGAACGTCATCGAGAATACCACCGATCTCTCCAGCCTTTACCATCTCCGTGTAAAGCCTGGAGAATACCTTCGGGTGCTTCTCGAGGGCTTCGGAGAGCGCCAGTCCAGCTTCCACGTCGCGGCGGATATCGGTGATTGTTTCCTGCAGTTTCTTGTTGGAGGTCTGCTCGCCAAGAACGTACAGACAGCGGACAATTGGCAGACCAGCGTTGATCATTGTGGCGAACTGCCTGGTGAAGACTACGAGGTCTTCGAGCCTGACCTTCTTGAATGGTTCCAGAATGTCTTTCTGGCCGACACCCTGTTCCTTGATGTCTATGACTAGGTAACCCTGCTGGCGGAGGGCCGACGCTACCGACATCGTGTCAGAGCCCTCTATCTGATCTTCCAAGACTTCGCCTTGTCGGCTACGCGCCTTGTATGTGTAAACTGTCATCTATGCTCCTCTCCGCCCTGCTAGCTAGCGTCTAATGGCAGCGTATCCACCGGTACTGGACGCGGCGGCCCCGCCGATGGGTCCGCCAACAGGTCCGGTGGCTGCAAGACGGCGCATCTCCTCGGGGTTGCTCGACCGCTTCTCGCCCTCTTCGCGTGAGATCAGTCCCTTCCGGATCAACTCCACCAGCGCAGCGTCCATGGTCTGCATCCCGAACTTTCCGCCGGTCTGCATGGCCGAGTAGATCTGGTGGTTCTTTCCCTCCCTGATGAGATTTCGAACGCCGGGAGTGGGTAACAGTATTTCGCAGGCAGCAACTCGCCCATCGCCGCCACGTTTCGGGATCAGGGTCTGCGTAATGATGCCCTGAAGAGCGTTTGCGAGCTGGACCCGGATCTGGCTTTGCTGGTGCGACGGGAAAACGTCGATGACGCGGTCTATGGTCTGCGGGGCGTCCTGGGTGTGAAGCGTGCCGAAGACGAGGTGCCCGGTCTCGGCGGCGGTTACGGCCAGCGAGATGGTCTCGAGGTCACGCATCTCGCCGACGAGGATTACATCAGGGTCCTGACGGAGAACGTGCTTGAGGGCCTGGGCGAAGCTCCTCGTATCCAGGTTGACTTCGCGCTGGTTGACTATGCACTTCTTGTGCTCGTGCAGGAACTCTATGGGGTCCTCGACGCTCATAATGTGTTCCTGGCGCTCGCCGTTGATCTTGTCAATCATCGAAGCCAGGGTCGTGGATTTACCCGAGCCGGTTGGGCCTGTAACGAGCACGAGCCCACGCGGCTTGTCGCACATGTCCTCTATCGCCTTAGGGAGTCCGAGGTCGGCGAAGCTACGGATCTTGGTTGGGATGGCCCTGAAGGCAGCACCCATCGCCCCACGCTGAAAATACACGTTGACCCTGAATCGGGCCACGCGCGGCACGGTGTACGCGAAGTCGAGTTCGAGGTCGGTTTCGAGCCGTTGGCGCTGATCGTTGGAAAGGATATCGTAGATCAACTCTCGCGTGCCGTTGGCGGTGAAGACCGGGTAGTCCAGCGGCCTAACCTTGCCGCTTATGCGCACCATCGGCGGCACTCCAGAGGTTATGTGCAGGTCGCTTGCGCCCATCTTGATGGCGTCGAAGAGGTAGTCGTTGAGCCCGCTCTCGATCATCGTCATCTTTGCTCTCCTCCGGCCAACAAGCGTTGGCGATCTCCCAGCTTACGGTTCACGGATGTGTAGTTGGTTCGGATCAGTCGCAAATCTAGCTGGGTGGACACGCGCCTCACCACCTCACACAACAGTCCTGAAGACTTCTTCAACAGTAGTCATGCCCTGCGCCGCCTTGAGAAGCCCATCTTCCCTTAGCCTAATCATACCTTCCTTTTCAGCAAGCAGCGATATCTCTTCGGTCGGAGCGCGATGCAGTATCAGGCTCCGGATCTCCTTCGTCACCACCATGAGCTCGTAGAGGCCGGTCCGTCCCCGGTATCCCGAGTTTCCGCAATGTTTGCACCCGACGCCCTTGTAGAACGTAAGATCTCCGGTGGCATGCTCAAACGGGAACCCCATGCTTTCGAGGATCTCCCTCTCGATCTCCGCCGGCTGCTTGCAAAACTCGCACAGCTTCCTTGCCAACCTCTGGGCCACCACGCAGTCAACCGCTGAGGACGTGAGGAATGGCTCGACCCCCATGTCGGTGAGACGACTGACGGCAGCCGGGGCGCTGTTGGTGTGCAATGTGGCCAGGACCAGGTGCCCGGTCAGGGCCGCTTCCACGGCGATCTTGGCAGTTTCCATGTCCCTGATTTCACCGACCATCATCACGTCCGGGTCGGCCCGCAAGATGCTTCTGAGCGCGCTGGCAAAAGTAAGGCCAGCCCTGGCGTTGGTCTGGATCTGGGTCACACCGCGCATACGAAACTCGACGGGATCCTCGACGGTAATGATGTTTTTGTCAGGCGTATTCAACTCGTTCAGGGTGGCGTAGAGCGTGGTGGATTTGCCGCTGCCCGTGGGGCCGGCTACCAGCACCGTGCCGTACGGCCTGCGGAACACCTCCTCGTAGCGCCGATACATCTTCGGCGCGAACCCGAGCTTGGGAAGCTCGACCGTGGCCTGCGATGTGTCGAGCAGACGGAGGGTAACTTTCTCGCCGTAGACGGTGGGAAGGCTCACCACGCGCAGGTCAATCTTCTGGCCGCCCAGCTTTACCGAGAAGCGGCCGTCCTGGGGCACACGCCTCTCAGCTATGTCGAGGTCAGCCACGATCTTGAAGCGCGTCACCACACCGCTTTGGAGCTTTGGCGGAATGGTCATGGCCTCGCGCAACACGCCATCCACCCTCATCCGTACCATTACCTCGCCCGCCCGCGGCTCTATGTGGATATCGGATGCGCCATCACCAACAGCCTGGGTAATTATGGCGCTGACCAGGCGAATTATCGGTGCCTCGTCTGCCGATGCCTCCACGCCAAGATCCAGCTCCCCTACGTCCTGCTCGAAGTTCGACTTGGAAGCTTCTTGCAGAAACTCCGAGACATCCTCGCTGAACGCGAAGAGCTTATTGTGGACGCTGGTGATGTCTTCCTCCAGGGCGACCACGGGCGTGACCGGGTATCCAGAGAGCATCGTCAGATCTTCGAGGGCGAAGATGTTGGTGGGGTCGCTTATGGCCACCACCAAACGGTTGTTCTCCACCCGCAGGGGCATGACTTTGTATTTACGCAACACTTTTTGCTCGACGAGGTTCATCACTGCCTTATCCACGTCGTTTTCCGTGAGCTCTATATAGCCGAGCCGCAAGCGATGCGCCTGCGCCTGCGCGAGATCCCTCTGGGATATGTAGCCAAGGGATACAAGGACCTTCCCGAGCTCGTCGCGGCGCTCTACCTGGACCTCCAGGGCGTGGCGCAACTGTCCCTCGTCCAGCTTTCCGTTGGTGATGAGGACGTCCCAGACTTTATCCCCATGCGCTGGCTGGGTGTCAGTCCTGAGGGCCAACGAGCGTCCCTGCGTCGCTGGCGTGTTGTCCTCGCTGGCGCCGAGGTGTTCGTGCAGGGACTTGGTGCGGAATGCGTCCTCCAACTTGGTACGCAGAAGCTCCCTGTTGAGGGGTTTTATAAGGTACTCGTCGGCGCCGGCTTCAATGCCGTCGGTGAGGTGTTGCTGGTCGCCGAGCGCCGTGAGGAAAACAAAATACGTGTGCTGACGACGTCCTAGCCCACGTACCCGCTGACACAGTTCCAGCCCATCCATGCCTGGCATCATCCAGTCGCTCAGGATGACGTCTATGCCAGAATCTTCCTGATACAACCTCCACGCCTCTTGGCCGTCGCGGGCCTCCACGCTCTCGCACCCGAAGCCTTCAACGGCCCTCACGGCGATCATGCGCGATACAGCATCGTCCTCAGCCACCATGACCTTCAACTTTATGTCCTCCGCTGAGGAGACAGCTTCTGAAGGAATCTGTTGGTGGGTTTCCGAAGGCACATCGTCAAGGTACCCATCAGTCGCCACGCCACCGTCCAGCGCCTCCGCACCGAAGAGATGGACGAAAGCTCCCGCGAGATCTTCTTCAGACGCCACCACCGACCGTATTTGCCGTCCGGCAATGATCCTGAGGTCTTCGAGGGCGTGGATATCGTTCGGATCGTGCATCGCGACGACGAGATGCTCTTTCTCGTGACGTAGCGGCAGAACCCGATACTTGCGCAGCGTCTCCTCGCTGAATCGGCCGAGCACCTCGGTGTCCACCTCGTCTTCGGAGAGTTCTGAGATGACCACGAAATCCAGCTTCAGCCTCTGGGCCAGCGCACGCGCCACGTCGGCTGGGGTTGCGTAACCCAGCGAGACCAGGATCTTCCCAAGGTCGCGGGAGTCATTCTCCCTTATGGAGATCGCATCCTGAAGCTGTTTACTGGTGATCCTGCCGTTCGAGACCAGTATCTCCCCTATTTTTCTCTCGGAGATACCGAGCGATCTCCGGCCGCCTGCGGCCCCGTTTCGCGGCCCTTCACCCTTCCCACCCGGCCCGCCACCGTTGCGAGCCCCATTCGCGGACTCCGCCCCGTCGGAACCATCTGCCGATGGCGAACCATCGGCCTGCGGCTCATAGCTGGAGAACAGGCGGCCCTGTATCTCCTTCAGGTCATCCCTGGCTGTGATCACGGTGGTGATCGGGTATCCGGAACCTATGGTGAGATCGCTCCTTGCCAGGAGGTCGTTGGGATCGCTCATGGCAACCAGTAGCCGCCCGTTCTCTACCCGCAGCGGCATGGCGTGGTGCTGAACCAGCACTTCTTCCGGGATGATCTTCAAGACCCTCGGGTCAACATCATCTTCGGAGACCTCAACGTACTCTACGTTGAGCCTGGTGGAGAGGGCGTGCGCCAGTTCTTTTTCGTTTATGTATCCGAGGGATACGAGCACCCTCCCGAGGCTTCTGCCATCAGACTGCTGCGCCCATAGCCCTTCGGTGAGTTGCTCAGCGGCGATCCTGCCCTGCGAGACGAGGATCTCCCCTATCCTGCGCGGGGGCGCATCCCCGCTGCTGTTCTCAGGCGAGTGCATATTCCATTGCCTCCACATTCGGCTCCCGGCCACCAGTCAGTTCCCTGGCGCCCTGTTCCCGAGCGATTTTGTTCAAGCTGGTTTCGCTCCCAGCGCGGTATACCGCGTTACAAACGATTTTGTCGGCGCCAAGGGTTGGACCAAGACATCCCGCCGCCGACGCCAGACCATCTTCGTCTTTCATCCCCAGGTACGAGTTGTTTACGATTGCCCTTGCGCCCGCGGATGCCCCCCCGACGAGATCAATCGAACTTGCTGAAGTTTCGCCCCCCGAGCCTGCACGGGAAGATCGACCACGCGGACGTTCCTGTCTCACTTCCAAAGGAACGTACACGTAGTCCATAACCCCCACCGCAAAGACAGCGTTGTGCATTCTGGGGCCGAGGATGAGGTCAATGGGATGTCTGATAACGCCTGGCAATCTTGTCCTTCCGTTCAGTTTCATTCTACACACCTTGGATGCGATGGTATACGGCTTTTCTGGGAGTGTATGTCGGCGCTATAGACGCAGCCTGACAGCATGACTATACCTAACGTCCAGCCTTGGCCTTCGCTTTCAAGAACTCGTCGTAGCTTCTTGTAAAGAAATGTTCCTGGCCCCCGGATTTCAAGACGTAGTAGAGATAGTCGGTGTCTGCCGGCTGCATCGCGGCCTCAAGAGAGTCGCGTCCTGGGCTGCAGATCGGCCCAGGGGGGAGGCCGGTGTTCTCGTATGTGTTGTATGGTGATTTTATCTTGAGGTCGTCTAGCGAGAGGTCTTCTTTTGATTTTCCCCTGGCGTACTGGATGGTGGCGTCGATTTGCAGCGGAATGTCTTTGTGCAGACGGTTGTAGATCACCGAAGCCACACGCCTGCGCTCGTCCGGTTTGGCGGCTTCACGCTCGACGAGTGATGCGACCGTGAGAATCTCGTATTCAGAGAGTCCGAGACGCTGGCGCGCCGACCCGAGATCCAGATTCTGCGTCTCCAACAGATACTGTTCCAGCAACCGATTGACTACCTGTGATGCGGAAGTCCCCTGCTCGAACTCGTATCTCTTGGGGAAAAGGAATCCCTCGGCAGTGTGTATGTGCGGGTTCTCCAGGAACGCATATCCATAATCCGTTGTTCTGGCCGCCATCTCGAAATCGTTAGCCGATATCCGGCTGTTCTGGGCCACGAGGTCTGCGGTCTGCTCGATGGTCAGGCCCTCTGGAATGGTTATGGCGAAGAGGGGCACGCCATCTCCGGCGGTTATGGCGACAAGGATCTTCTCGGCGTCCGTGCCTGGACGGAAACGGTATTTGCCTGGTTTGAGTTGGGTCGTCTGACCGTTGACCCGCGCCTCCAGCTCGAAGAGCGAGGAGCTGGCGATGATTCCGGATTTCTTGAGCTTCGCGGCGACGCTCTCGAGGGTGTCGCCCTCGACGACCGTGACCGTGATCGGGGCATTCGAGGTCTCCTGCTCACCGACCGTGGCGGAGGTGTAAATGAAATAGAGGGCGAGACAAATTCCCGCTATCAACAGGATGCTGAGTATGGTGGGACCCCGGTTGTCCCTCTTCTTGCGCCGCCTGGAGGGTTCGCGCAGCGCGAGCAGGCGCTCATCCACTTCTTCGAGATCACGGTTGGTTCCGCGATCGTACCGACTCACCTATTCCCCCTCGCACTCAAATATTCCTGCAGCATCTCGGCGGCAGCGAGGTGATCCAACCTCTCCCTGCCCCGCTTCCTGCGCCGACCGCCGCCACTACTGGCCCGCCGCGCCCCCGCCACACGCGTCGTGAGGCGCTCGTCCCACTCCACGAACCGCACGCCAGGAAACTGGGTCTTCAGGTCGTTCAGTTTAGCCAATACACGCCGCGCCTGGAAACCTAGTTCGCCCCCGAGGGTCTTCGGCACGCCAACTAGCATCTCATCTATTCCTTCGCTGGTTATCAGCACCCGCAGATAATCCGTGAGATCTCCGGTAGGCACCGCCTTCACGGGGACGGCGATGACGGCTCCGGGGTCTGAGACCGCGACGCCAGTCCAGGCTTCACCGAGGTCGAGCGCGGCAATGCGCCCGGGGGCAGGCTGTGTTTCGTTCAAGGAACTAGTGTCCGTCGCCGGAGAGACGTTCTCCAAGGATGTCGCGCACTCGGCTGAGGGCGTTCGGAATCGCCGAGAGATCCCCACCACCGGCCTGGGCCATGGTGGCGCCGCCGCCACCGCCGCCGCCGAGCACGTCGGAGATCTCCCGCACCAGCTCACCGGCTTCGATCTTCTGGGATACCTCGGGGTGCAGGTTGGCGATAACTACCGCCTTGCCGTTCAGGTCTGCCGCGAGCACGACCGCGGATGGTCCGCCAAGACGGTTCTTGATGTCGTCGGAGATCTGACGCAGTCCCTTCACGTCAGCAGCCACTACCCGCGCGGCGACTATCCGCGCCCCGTTGACAGACTCTGCGTTCTCGACGAGGGCGCCAACCTCCTCCAGCCCCTGTCGGAGCGCATGCTCCCTGGCGGCTTCGCGGGCATCTACCACCTCGCTCTGAAGACCTCCAACGGCTTCTGGTAACTGCCCGATCTCGACCCTTAGCCTTCCGGCGGCTGCCTCGGCCTTCTCGGCGGCCCCGATCAGGTAGTACAGGGCCTCGCGGCCCGTGATGACTTCGATGCGGTACAGATCCGCGCCGTGCTTGCGGTTGGAGACTATCTTGAAAGCCCCGACCTCGGCGGTGTCCCGGACGTGCGTGCCGCCGCACAGCTCGCGCGAAAAACCGTCCACTTCGACCACGCGCACCAGATCCCCGTACTTCTCCCCGAAGAGCATCATCGCCCCAAGGTTGCGGGCTTCAGCAAGCGTGGTAGTGAAGTAGCGAACCGGCTGGTTCTCGGTGATCTTGAGCAGCCCGAGTTCCTGTACCCGCCGCAACTCTGCGTCGTCCACCTTGCCTGAATAGCGGTAGTCGAAGCGCAACCTGTCGGGGCCGACGTAGCTGCCCGCCTGCACGACATCCTTGCCGAGAACGGCCCTCAGCGCCCAGTGCAGAATATGTGTTGCCGTGTGGTTTGCCTCTATTTGCTGGCGCCTGACACGGTTTATGGAGGCTGTGACTGGCTCGCCGACCTCGATGGACCGGCGTTCGGTTCTGGCTCTGAGAACCTGATAGTCGCCAGCCGGGATGGAATCGAGAACTTCCAGCTGGGCGCGGTCGGAGGTGATCCAACCTTCGTCAGCAACCTGCCCGCCGCCGGTGGCGTAGAAAGGGTTCTCAGCCAGCACCAGGAAGACCTCATCCTCCACGCCTGGCACGGGTTCGGCGGCCACGATCCTGGTCTCGATCTGCTCGCGCTCGTAGCCCACGAAGCGGCTTTTGATCTCCTGGTCCCTGAACGCCGCAACTACCCTGTCATGCCCCTGCATGGCCTCGCGGGCGCGCTCCCTTTGTCCGGCCATCGCCAGCTCGAAGCCAGCCTCATCCAGCGAGATGCCGCGCTCTTCCAGAACGTCGCGTGTGATCTCCACCGGAAAACCATAAGTATCGTGCAACATGAAGGCAACGTCGCCTGGGAACTTGCCGCCTTCCAGGCGTCCGATCTCAGCCTCCAGAAGCTCCATGCCGGAGTGGTAGATGTCTATGAAACGCGACGCTTCGACGGTGACGATGCTGCCTATATCTTCCTTCGCATCCCGAAGCTCGGCGTAGAAATCGCCCATCTCGTTCACCACGGTTCCGACGACGCCCGAGATCTGCTCCGCCCCCATCCCAAGCCGTACGTATGCCTCCCGCGTGGCCCGGCGTATTATGCGTCTGAGGACATACTCGCGGCCCTGGTTGCCAGGACGAACTCCATCTGCGATGAGGAAAGCGATGCCCCGCGAGTGGTCGCCCAGAATTCGCAACGCACGATCCGTAATCTCCGAATCTCCTATGGAGACGCCGCTATACTCGCGGGCCTTCTCGAAAACCGGCTCGTACACGTCGGTCTCGTAGACATAGAGGACATCCTGAACCGCGGCGGTCGTGCGCTCCAGGCCCAGCCCCGTGTCTATGCCGGTTTTGGCCAAGGGCGTGAGGGCGCCGTCCTTTCGCTGCTCGTACTGGTTGAAGACGAGGTTCCAGATCTCCAGGAAACGGGGATCCCCCTCGTCCCCACCGGGACCGTACTTCGGGTCTGCCAGAGGATCTCCGAACCCATGCTCTTCGCCGTGGTCGTAGTAGACCTCGGAGCATGGTCCGCACGGGCCGGAATCACCAGGCGGCCCCCACCAATTCTCCGACTTGGGGAGCCCGAATATCCGCTCCTCCGGGACGCCAACGGACATCCAAAGTTCTTTGGCTTCGAGGTCCTCCGGCGCGTCTTCATCGCCCTCGAAGATCGTGATCCAGAGTTTCTCCGCCGGGATGCCGAGGTCTCCGGTGAGGAACTCCCAGGCGTACTCGATGGCGTCCTTCTTGAAATAGTCCCCGAAGGAGAAGTTGCCGAGCATCTCGAAGAATGTGAGGTGCGAGGGGTCTCCAACCTCCTCGATATCCTGGGTGCGAAAGCATTTCTGCGAGCTGACGGCGCGGGAAGTTGGAGGCTTCTGCTGGCCCGTAAAGTAGTCTATGAACTGCTGCATCCCGGCAGTGGTGAGTAGCACGGTTGGGTCGTTGTGCGGGATGAGGGACGAGCTAGGGTACGGCCTGTGGCCCCGCTCTGCGAAGAAGTCAAGGAACTTCTGACGGATGTCGCTGCTATTCATGGCGCGTATTCTACTTTTTTAAGCTCTGTTTTCCAGTTCGGTAAGCTCGCGCCTGAGGTCTTCAAGGGCGCGGCGGAGCAGACGGCTGACGTGCATCTGGCTGACGCCTATGCGGTCGGCGATCTCGGTCTGCGTCTTGCCCTCGTCGAAACGGAGCTTGAGGATGGTCTGCTGCTGGTCCCGCAACGATCCCATCGCTGATCTGAGCAGCAGTTTGTCCTCGATTCCCTCTATCGGGGAATTCTCGTCGGCCTGGAGGTCTATGATGGTGTCGCCGTCCGTGTCCTCCTGGTTCACAGGCGCGTCCAGGCTGCTGGTGTTGTAGGCGCGTCCCAAAGTGAGGGCTTCGGCGACGCTCTCCTCGTCGGCGTTCAGGGTGCGCGAGAGGTCCTGGATAGTCGGGGATTTGCCGCTGCGAATGGTTTCGTCCCTGATGGCTTCCTTGGCGGATTGGCGCAGTTCCTGGAGGCCGCGCGGGACGCGCATCGCCCATCCCTTGTCCCTGAAGTAGCGCTTTATCTCCCCGAGTATGTTCGGTGTGGCGTAGGTCGAAAACTCTATCTGACGGTCAACATCGAAGCGGTCTACGGCCTTTATGAGTCCGACTGAGGCAACCTGGATCAGGTCGTCCACGGGCTCACCGCGCCCGGCGAACTTGCGGGCCAGGAACTCCACGAGCGGGAGTTGCTCCTGGATCACCTGTTCGCGGGCGCGCTCGTCGCCCTCCTTGTGATAACGCACGAGCAAACGCCGGGTGCGTGCCTTGTCCGGCCGCCTGTAGCGCCGCATCAAGATACGAGCTCCACCACCGTTCGCCAGCCGGATTCTCCTTCTGGCTCGACTTCGGGGCTGGATTTCTCGACCTCGGCGAGGACGCTCTCTTCGCCGAGAGAGAAGCGGTAGCGGGTTGGCCCGCCCTGCAAGTGATAGCTTTCCAGAAGCTCCACAGCCTCTTCGAGCCCCCCGACGCCCACCCTGGCTCGCATCGCCATGCCGGCCATCACGAGACCGACGCAGGATCTCATCTCCGCGACCGGCGGTATTGTCAGATACGTGTACTCGGTGGTTTCAGCCGTTGGCAAATAAGATCCCTTCTCGCCGCCGAAAGGCAGCCTTACGTCAGTGTTACTGATCTCGCCCCTGTTGTTTATCACGTTCGATGGGCTGCGTTGTTGTCCCAGAGGCGTTCTCCGGCGTTTCGGAATCGGGGTCGGCCACCCTGGCGCCATGTTGACCGCCGTGCTGCCCGAGATCCCGCAGTATCTCAGTCCTGCGTTCGGATGACGCCTCCCTGCCAGCCGAGACAGCGATCTTCACACGCTGGCGGACCTTGTCTGGCAGGTCACGAGCGGCCCCAGGCAACTTCTTGCGAAACTCTTCGTTGGTAGCGTAGACGGTGCCGGCAACCCCGATCAAGGCCCCGGCCACCAGCTTGCCCCATCCGGCCATTAGCTAGTCCTCCTCCCCCGACTGCTCTTCGCCAGTGAGCTTCTCGCCCTTGAAGAAGGCGCCGATCCCACGCGAGAGCCCAGCCGTCGCGGATGACAGCCTGATGACGCCGCCACGGACGCCCTGGGTTATAACGGTCGTGGTCTGGTCGAGTTCACCGGTGATTCCAGCCACGTCGCCAACCGCAGTATCGAGCTGGGCGAGCTGGCTGTTGATATTGTCAACCGTGACGTGGGTCTTGCCGAGGAGCGGTACCACCTGTTCGGAAACCTCCTTGATGGTCTGCTCCGTGGTGGAGAAGATCCTGGCCAGCCGCAGGAACAACCAGGCGAGCACGAAGAACGCCACGGCGATTCCCGCGAAAAGAATCCCCGTCATCAGCTCCACGAAAGCGCTCAAACCCTTCGCACCTCCAACTCTAGTCCCAAAACACCAAGGATTATACCCACGCCGCATCATCCGGCGCGCACACCTGCTACGCGCCGTTTCGCGCCACGACGCCTCCGGCGGCCACCCGCTCTCCATCCGCGCTGTAGAAGACTGCTGACTGTCCCGGCGCCACGCCCATGACCGGCTCAGACAGGTGTGCGATCCAGGCCCCGTCAGCCGTCTCCTCGACCTCGCACGGGACAGGAGATCCGTTGTATCGCACCTGCACCGAACATGCCTCATCAGGCGCGAGAAAGTGGTTCAAGTCCCGCACCAACACCTCCCGAACCGCGAGATCCTGCTTCTTACCGACCACCACCTGCTTGCTCTTCGGACGGACTTCCGTGACGTAGAGCGGCGTCGGGGCGGAGACGCCGATGCCCCGGCGCTGCCCGACAGTGAAGTCCACAACTCCAGCGTGGCCCCCGAGAACCTTGCCAGCGGTGTCCACTACCTCGCCTGGCTCGGCGGCTACCTTCTTGCGCACGAACTTGCGATAGTTGCCGTCAGGGATGAAACAGATGTCCTGGCTCTCCGGCGTGTAGGCGACGGCCAGCCCCCGATCCTCGGCGATCCTGCGCACCTCCGGCTTCTCGTAGTCACCCAGCGGGAAGACAGTCCGCGCCAGAAGCTCCCTGGGTATCGGCCAGAGGACGTAAGTCTGGTCCTTTGCCGCGTCCCTGGGACGGGCTAGCGACGGTCCATCCGCGACGCGGGCGTAGTGGCCCGTCGCCACGTGATGGAATCCGAGCCCATCCGCCAGGAATGCGGCTGCATGGAATTTCACGTGGGCGTTGCACGCGACGCACGGGTTTGGTGTCCGCCCCTTTTCGTAGGAGCCCACGAAGTCCCGCATGACGCGCTTCTGGAAGAGATCCTTGAGGTTCAACGTGAAGTGAGGCAGGCCCATGCGGTGCGCCGTATCCCGCGCGAAGAGCACGGTATCCGGCGAGCAGCACGACCGGCTTCCCTTCTCGCCATCGTGCAGCCTGAAGGTCACGGTTGCCACGTCGTAGCCGCGCTCCTTGAGGAGCAGGGCCGTGACCGCAGAGTCCACCCCGCCGCTCATGGCCGCCACCACGGTCTTGCCGTCGTTCTTCTCGGAGCCGCCATATCCCTCGACGAGCATGTCGCCAGCCACAAGATTCCAGTGATCCTCGAACGCTTTGTGCAGCGCGTCGAGGACCAGGGTGAGCGCGTGCTCCTTGCCCACGGGCAACGATCCGCCGAGCGCATCCCGCACGTCCTCCTTCGAGACCCGAGCAGCGTCGAGCAGGCTCTTTCCACAAACCAGTTCCGAGAGCGCCGACCCCGCGGCTATGCACGCGGCGCATCCGTAGACCTTGTAGCGAACGTCGGTGAGCGCGTTGTCCTCTAACCTGACGGAGAAGCGCGCGATGTCGCCGCACGCGGCGTCGCCGGACTCGCCAATGCCGCTGGCATCGGAGATCTCTCCGACGTTGCGGGGGCGGACGAGGTGATCAATAACTTCAGGTCTGTAAGTATCAGGCATCAGTCTTCAGTTTGTGGTTAGCGGGGATAGTTCGCGTAGCTGGTTCACGGCGGTGGAGAACGCTTCGAGGAAGGCTTCTATCTCCTGTTCGGTGTTGTCTTTGCCAACGGTGATCCTGACCGCGGAGAACGCCTCGCGCTCGTCCTGGCCCATAGCCAGCAACACCGGGGACGCTTTGTGACCGGCGGAGGCGGACGCGCACGCCGAACCACTCCCTACTTCGAATCCAAGCGCATCCAGGAAAAGCACGAGTCCTTCGGCCTCCACGCCATCGACGGAGAGATGGACGCTGTTCGACAACCGCATCTCAGGGTGCCCGTTCAGGCTCACACCTGGAAGCTCTGTCACGCCGGAGATTATGCGGTCTCTCAGCCTCGACTCATGGCGAACCCGCCCTTCCAGCGACTCACTGGCCAACTGGCAGGCCATCCCAAGGCCGACGATGCCGGCCACGTTCTCGGTGCCGCTCCTCAGCCCTCTTTCCTGGCCGCCGCCGAGGAGGGTGGGATCCAAAGCCACACCATCGCGGACGTAGAGTGCGCCGATCCCCTGTGGCCCGTACAACTTGTGGCCCGAGATGGCGAGCGTCGAAACCGGCGTCCGGGCCACGTCTATCGGAACGCGCCCCGCTGACTGCACGGCATCAGCGTGGAAAAGAATCTCCCGCTCCGCGCAGATATCGGCCAGTTCCTCCACTGGCTGCACGGTTCCGATCTCGTTGTTCGCCCACATCACGGCCGCTAGAGCGGTGTCAGGGCGCAGCGCGGCAGAGAGCTCCGCCGGGTCCACGAGGCCATGCTCGTCCACCCCGATCCAGCTTACCTCCCAGCCAGATTCTTCGAGACGCCGAGCAGACTCCCGCACGGCGGCGTGCTCCACTGCGGAGACCACGACATGACGCTTCCCAGAGGTTTCCGCCGCCCGCGCCATCCCGAAGAGCGCCAGGTTATCCGCCTCCGTGCCGCCGCTGGTGAAGAATATCTCGCCCGGCGAAGCCCCCAGGAACGCGGCAACGGCTTCCCTGGCCGCTTCGATAGCCTCCCTGGCCGCAGCCCCTGACGCGTGTAGCGAGGAGGGATTACCGCCCCGCTCCTTCAGATGCGGAAGCATTGCCTCCAGCACCCGTTCGTCGAGCGGCGTTGTCGCGGCATGGTCGAGGTAAACGCGGTGATCCATCATCTTTGCGAGTTTAACCCACACCGCCAAAATTGCATCCGCAGCCGGAGGGCAGCTTCGTCAAGGCAAATTTCCGGCGCCAATTACACCGTATAGGTATTGGCTACGGCGCCGCCGGAGTCTATGAGGGCGAGCTGGTCGCCCGGGGCGAGTTGCAGGGCGTCGCCGCCCTCGAAGACGCCCTCCACGCGATCTCCTTCCGCGTCCACCACGCTCGGGAGACGGCCTATGGAGGCGCTCTCTCCTGGCTGAATGATGACTTCGTCGTTGATCTGGACTCCGACCGAGTCGGGGTTGACCTCGCCGGTCTGGGGGTCGAGCAGGCGCAGGCTAAAGCCCTGAAGGTTCACTTCTCTGGGGCTCTGGTTGGAGATGGTGATGTACTCGAGCCCGCCTCCCGAATCGGTGAGCTGCAGTTGATCTATGACCACGTCTATGTCGCTGGTATTGCTCTCGACCTCGGTGGCGGAAAGATCGTACAAAGCCTGGCTCAGAACCGCCCTCGGAGTGTATCCCTGGAACAGGTTGTCTATGACGTATTGATCCCCATCAGGCGCCAGCGTCACGACGTAAGGTGTGATGCCAACGCCGAGTTGGACCGCGAGGGTCCCGAACTCTCCCTGCTCGAGACCCTCGCTAGTCTCGGCGAAGCCAGGGTTGGTTATCTCGTAGTTGAAAAACTCGATGGTCGGATATTGACGGGACAGGCTCTCCATCGAACGCTGCACTTTTACGTCGGGCTGCAAACCCTGCGGATAAAACGGGTCCTGGCCCTCCTTGTAGAACTGCACGGCGATCAAAGCCCGCCGCTGGTACGCGGCACGAAAGTCTGGGGGGACTGGCTGGGTCATGTTCAGGGCGAACGGGGCGTCCTGTATGGACTCTGCCTGCCCGGCGCCCAAAGAGGCGGAAGAGCTGGCCGAGGAGACCGGCGCAGCCGTGCTGGTGGCGGTTGCGCTGGCTGGCGGAGAACTGGCGGTGTCGTCGCCTCCGCCACACCCGGCTATCAGCAGCGTCGCCAGGGCGAGAAACGCGAGCAACCCGGCTTTCGAGAGCAAATCCCTGATCCCATCCTCCCGCGTGCATCCCGCTTGCGCATGGCGCGCGCATCTCCCACACAGCCCGAAACCGCCCAACCTCGGGCGAGAAACCCAACGCAAGTTACCATAGCCGTCATAACGGTGCAATCGGGCGATCATTCGCACACACCCAACGGTCGTCACGCCGTCGCGCGGCGTTTGTTCTACCATTGGGTGTTCACCGCCGAACATAGACAGCACCACACCGAGGGGAGCAAAGCCATGAACCCTTACAGAACCAATACCGCTGGCGAGCTACGGGCCGAAAACGCGGGAGAGAGCGTGCGGCTGGCAGGCTGGGTACACCGCCGCAGGGACCACGGAGGTTTGATCTTCATCGACCTCAGGGATCGCTGGGGAATCACCCAGGTCACCTTCGACCCTGAACGCGCGGAGTTGTTCGCCACGGCAGAGAAACTGCGCCCCGAGTGGTCTATCTCAATAGAAGGCGAGGTAGCCAGACGTCCCGAAGGAAACGAGAACCCAGACCTTCCGACGGGTGAGATCGAGATCGAAGCCACAAAATTGCGGGTACTCAACGAGAGCGTGACGCCTCCCTTCGAGATCGACCGCGAAAGGGAAGTGGACGAACTTCTGCGCCTGAAGTACCGTTACCTGGATCTGCGGCGCACCCGAATGCGGGAGAACATAACTTTTCGGCATCAGGTGGTCAAACACATACGGGATTACCTGGATGATCGCGGCTTCCTGGAGATCGAAACTCCCTTGCTGACGGCATCGACGCCTGAAGGCGCCCGCGATTATCTGGTTCCCGCGCGACTTTATCCCGGACAGTTCTACGCGCTGCCCCAGTCACCGCAGCAGTTCAAACAGCTTCTCATGGTGGCTGGCTTCGAGCGATACTTCCAGATCGCGCGGGCGCTCAGGGACGAGGATCAGCGGGGCGACCGCCAGCCGGAGCACACCCAGCTCGACCTGGAGATGAGCTACACGACCCAGGATGAGGTCCTGGATCTGATCGAAGTCCTCTACACGGAGATCGTCGAGGAACTCACTAACAAGAAGCTCGCCGCCAAACCTTTCCCGCGCCTCACCTACGCCGAGGCGATGGACCGATTCGGCTCGGATAAACCAGACCTTCGCTTCGGACTGGAGATCCAGGACATATCGGAGATCGCCCGTTCTTCGGAGTTCAAGGTATTCAGGGGCGCCGTCGAATCCGGCGGCTCGGTGCGCGGCATCTCGGTCGGCGGTCTCGGAGACCTCTCGCGCCGCGAGACGGACGAGATCACGAAGATCGCCACCGACGCCGGCGCGAAGGGCCTTGCGTTTTTCAAGGTGGAGGAAGACGCACTCGCCGGTCCCATTGCCAAATTCTTCTCAGGTGAGGACCAGGATTCACTGCTCGCGGCGCTCGCGGCGGCGCCCGGCGATTACATGTTCTTCGTCGCGGACAGGAACCCCGTGGTGTTCGAGAGCCTGAACCGCCTGCGGCTACATTTCAGGGACCGTCTCGGCCTCGCTGACGAGAACACGCTCGCGCTTTGCTGGGTGACGGACTTCCCGCTCTTCGAGTGGAACGAGGACGAAGGGCGCATCGAGCCCATGCACCACATGTTCACCATGCCCCAGGAAGAGGACGTGGAGAAGCTGGACAGCGACCCGCTCGCGGTCATCGGGCAGCTCTACGATCTCGTCGCAAACGGCACGGAGCTGGCTTCGGGGAGCATCAGGATTCATAGGCCGGATCTCCAGCAGAAAGTCTTCTCCGTGGTCGGCATTGACGAGGAGGAAGCCGAGCGCCGGTTCGGGGCGATGCTGAATGCGTTCAGGTACGGGGCGCCGCCGCACGGTGGGATCGCACCCGGGATAGACCGTCTGCTCATGGTCCTGCGGGACGAGCCGAACATCCGCGAGGTGATGGCCTTCCCCAAGACCCAGGCCGCCCGCGACGAGATGATGAACGCCCCAGGCCCTGTCTCCGAAGCCCAACTCAAGGAACTGAACATTGCCCTGCGGCGCGCTCCGGGTTCCGAAAGAGGCTCGAACCCAGCGGCTCGCCCAAGCGAGGGCAATAATTAGTCCAGGTTTATGCGGTGGAATACAGGGAACAAAAGCGCCCGTGACACCGCCAAACTCTGACTTCATCGCCCCTGGCGAATCCACAAAACCAACTGTCGCCCTGACGTTCGACGACGGGCCGCACCCCGTGTGGACGAGGCGAGTTCTGGAAGCGTTGGATGATGCTGACACAAAAGCGACGTTCTTCGTGGTCTCGCCGCTAGCCCACAGGTTCCCGAACGTTATCTCCGAGATACAGTCGGCAGGGCACGCGGTGGAGCTTCACTGCGAGAGGCACGTCCGGCACACGGAACTGTCCCGAGAACAGGTGGAGTCCGACGTGCGATCCGCGATCCGGAATCTCAACGACCTCGGCGTGACACCGAAATTCTGGCGTCCGCCGTGGGGCGTGCTGGCCCCGTGGACGACGGAGGTTGCCGATGACTTCGGGCTGCCCCTCGCCCTGTGGACGGCAGACACACACGATTGGCGCGGGGACTGCGCAACCGAGATGCTCGACGCCATCTCCCCCGCGCTTGGCTCCGAAGCCGTGGTCCTCATGCACGATGGACTTGGTCCTGGCAGCAGGCGCTCCGGCTGCCAGAATACGGTCGCACTCATAGATCCCCTGGTGAGACGCATCCGGGCGCTCGGCTGCGAACCAGCCTTGTTAGCTGATGACATCAGGCCATCATCCAACCGCCAGAAGGCGGCCATTTGAGGGATACGAGAGAGTATTCGCTGGCAGCATCGGATCTTCGTTCCGCGCTGCGTGAGATCCGGACCGGGGCCGCGGACCGCGACGCAAACCCCGGATTCCCTGATGCTCCATTTCAGGCGCTCGCGGCGTCCGGCGTCCTCGCCATGCCGGTCCCTGATCCCACATCCGAAGTTCGGCGCAAGGCTCCGTTCTCCGAAGAATGGCGGATTCTGCGGGCAGTCGCCCGCGCCGATGGCTCGGTTGGACGAATCCTGGACGGACATCTCAACGGCGTCGAGCGGGTTGCCGAGCTGGCGCCAGAACCCCTCAGATCCGACGACCTCGAAGCCATAGCGGCGGGCGAACTCCTGCTCGGCGTCTGGGGGGCGGACCCCATCCCCGGAGAAGGCACCCCGGCCCGCCTCGTGGAGACGGCGAACGGCCCGGCGATAGATGGCGTCAAAACGTTTTGTAGCGGCTCAACTGGCCTCGACAGGGCGCTGGTAGCGGTACGGGCACCGGAAAGCGATGGGCCGGGACCTCCGCTCCTCGTCTACGTGGCGCTCGATGGCAGCGTTGATGTGGACGAAGGCTGGTTCCGGGGATCTGGAATGCGGGCCTCCGAGAGTCACCGTGTGGTCTTCCACAGGACGCCCGTGCTCGCGGTACTCGGCGGGCGGGGCGAGCTGATCCAAGAGCCGTATTTCTCTCGCGACGCCGTGCGAACCGCAGTAACCTGGGCTAGCATCGCGGACTCCGCCGTGGATGCGGCCATGGAGATCCTCGCCGCCAAATCGGGGGGAGAACCAGACGACATAGTCTCCCTGGCCGCTGGAAAGATGCTCGCGGCCCAGGGGACCATAGATCGCTGGCTGGAATACGCGTCCCGCTTCGCCGATGAAAACCCGGAGGATTCGATGGCCCCTTTCTCCATTCACCTGCGGGAATCTATTGCGGCAGCGTGCCGGGGGATTCTTGACGAGGCAGCACGGGCCGTCGGCGCGCATCCGTTCGCCACGGCTGGGGATCTGGACCGCGCGCGCCGGGATCTCGACCTGTTCCTCCTCCAGCATCGCCTGGAGCCCGCCCTCGCCCGTGCAGGGCGTCGCGAAATACAGGCCCGCATATCGGCGGAGGACACAGATGCTTCGGTCTGATCGTCGGGATGACCGGCACAGGACGCAGAACTTCCCCGTCTCCATCAAGGGAGTGCTGCTAGCAGAGGGAAGGGTAGTCCTCCTCAAGAACGAACGGGATGAATGGGAACTTCCTGGTGGAAAACTGGAAAAGGACGAAACCCCGGAAGCCTGCCTCGCATGCGAGATCCTGGAAGAACTGAACGTGCGCGTGGAGGTCGGGCCGCTCCTGGACGCCTGGGTCTACCGGATATCTGGCTCAGGCGACGTTCTCATCGTGACGTATAGCTGCTCGTCCGTTGATTTCGCCGCTCTGGAATGCAGCGAAGAACACTCGGCCCTGGAAACATTCGACGTGGAAGCGCTGGAGGACATCGTCATACCTGATGGATACAGAAGGGCCATCCGCGCCTGGGTCGAACTGTCAGGGGGCGTCCGCGCATGAGGGAGCGATTGGACCGGGAGTATTTCGAGGATCTTTATGCAAAGTCCAAGGATCCCTGGGCGTTCGAGACCAGCGAGTACGAAAGGCGCAAGTACGCCCAGACGCTTGAAGTTCTCGGGGATCGCCATTTCCGGCTGGCGCTGGAGGTCGGCGCTTCCATCGGGGTCTTCAGCGCCATGCTTGCGCCACTCTGCGACGGGCTACTCGCCGTGGACACCTCGGAGAGGGCAGTCACCGCGGCGAGACAACGGCTCGCCGGGCTCGAGCACGTCCGCGTCGAGCGCCGCACCCTGCCAGAAGAGACGCCCGAAGTGAACTTCGATCTCATAGTCGCCTCCGAAGTCCTCTATTACTTTCCACGCGAGACCATGCTTGAGGCGCTTCGGCGCCTGGAATCCATACTCGACCCGGGTGGCTTGCTTCTCGCCGTCCACTGGCGCAAGGAGACAAAGACATACCCGCTGCAGGGCGATGAAGTACACGAGCTGCTCCTGAACAACACCAGCCTCGCCCACCTGACCTCGATAACCGAAGACGAGTACCGTCTGGATCTACTGGAGAACCCAACATGAACAACGACCAGCGCCTCGTGATTATCGGGGGTGGCCCCGCCGGCCTCGCAACAGCCAGGGCTTACCGGCAGGAAGGCGGACGTGCCCACGTCACCATGCTGACCACCGAACCATACGCGCCATACAACCGTCCGCCGCTCACCAAAGAGTACCTGCGCGGAGAGATGTCGCGTGACGAACTACAGATCGAGCAGCCAGAATGGTACGGGGAGAACGACGTCGAAATACGTCTGTCGACGAGCGCGGCGGCTGTTCACCGCGACCGGCAAATAGTCGAGACGGAAGACAGAGAGGAGATTCCGTACGACGCCCTGGTTCTCGCCACGGGCTCCGAGCCCATACGAATCCCCATCCCCGGCGCTGACGACCCCGAGATCCTGGTTATGCGAACCATCGAAAACTCGGCCCGCCTGCAAGATCGCGCCGCCGAAGGAAGTCGGGCGGTCGTAGTGGGGAGCGGCTTCATCGGCTGCGAAGCTGCTGTCTCGCTCTCGCTGCGCGGTGCGGAGGTGACGCTCATCAGCCTGGAAGAAGCCCCGCAGAAGGAGCGTCTGGGTGAGGTGGTCGCCGAACGCATTCGGGGCTGGCTCGAAGGCTACGGCGTTGACCTTCGTATGGGCGCGAACCTGGAACGCATCGAACGCAGGGACGACGGATACGGGGTGTCCATGGAAGGCGGTGACACGGTCTTCGCGGAAACCGTCCTTTTCGGGACCGGCGTGCGGGCACGAACCGGGCTCGCGGAGGCTGCCGACCTGGAGGTGGACGGCGGCGTGGTCACGGATTCCGCGATGCGGACGAGTGCGCCCGGCATCTTCGCCGTCGGGGATATCGCAAGGGCGTACAACGAATCCGCAGGACGCCATCTCAGGGTGGAGCATTGGGGAGATGCGCTCGAGCACGGACGCATCGCAGGTACGGTCATCGCTGGCGGTGAGGCCGCCTGGGCGATGGCGCCTGGCTTCTGGTCCACCATCGGCGACCGCACGCTCAAGTACTGGGCCTGGGGTGATGGCTGGGACGAATTACTCTTCGAGGCGGACGGTGAATCTTTCACCGCCAGGTACGGGAAGGACGGCATCCTGGTCGGTATTCTGGCGCACGGCTCGGATGAAGCCTACGAAGCGGGAAAGCAGGAGATCGAAGCCGGAGCGCCCTTCCCGGGATGACGCTTCCATCCCCGAACCAGAACCTGCGGGCGTCCATCGTAGTACCCGCCCGCGATGAAGAGGCGCTCATAGAAGCCTGCCTGGAGGCGCTCGCCAGCCAGCGAAGCGTCTCATACAAGGAGTACGAAGTGCTCGTGGTGCTCGACGACTGCACGGACGGCACGGAAGCGCGGGCACGGAGCGTGGCAAAGAAACACCCGTCATTCCGGCTACATTTCCTCGATGGGCCGGGACGAGGATCGGGGCCAGCGCGGAGGGTTGGTATGGAGGCTGCGTGCGCCCGTCTGCTCGGGCTCGGGCGGCCCGATGGCCTCGTCTGTTCCACAGACGCAGACACCGTGGCAGCCCCTGACTGGCTGGCGGCGCAGCTCCAAGCCGCCTCTCGCGGCGCGGTGGCCATCGGCGGACGCATCGAACTCTCCGATGACGGTTCGCTGCCAGAGAACATAGTCCGCTGGCACACGGAGCGCGGTCGTCTCAGACGCAGGGAACTTCTATCTGCCCCAGGTACAGCGGAGCACTGGCAATTCTCCGGCGCCTCGCTCGCCCTGACTGCATCAGTCTATAGCGAGGTCGGCGGCATCCAACCACGGTCTTCGCTTGAGGACGAACTTCTGGAACGGGCCCTGCGCCAGCGCGGCATCCCCATTGACAGGTTGCTCTCCGTCCGGGTCACGACCTCAGCGCGCCTCGTCGGGCGCGCGGATAGAGGCCTCGCCCACGATCTTGCGCTGGCCGCTGGAAAGGAATCGGCCGACGACGAGGACGGTGGCCCGGATCTCTGAGCCTGGTCACGCCTTCTCTTCGCGGTACTCTTGGATACTCTCGTACAGTTCGTCAGGAAACTGTAGCTCGTTGTAGACATTGCAGGCGTCTGGATCGTCGGGATTCGGGCAGATGTCGAAGTCCTGCTGCTCCTGCCACTGGATGATGCGATCCCGGCGGGGCGGGTTGTAGCCCTTCTCCCGAACCTGCTGCACCAGGGCGCGGATCTCCTGTTCGCCGGCGTCTTGGTCCTTCGTCAAGAGGCCGACGATCTCCTCGTCCTTGAGGAAGTAACGCGAGATCATGGCGAACGTCAGGCGACCGTAGTGGCCGATATCCTCCCCATTATCCAGCGCATCCAGCATGTGGCCCATCGTGGGGCTCTGCCGTAGGTCTTCGACGGACAATTGGTTCTCCTTGTATCTTGGTTGTGGTCGTTCACAATGCGGCCAGCATGGGCGCGACAGACCGATTCCTCCTTGGTCCTATGGCTTCGCCTAAAGACCGCACGAGAGCACCCTTCGTCGCGCCCCTAGTTTCGGAGGAGCCCGAACGGTTGCTGGGGCCAATGCTCTAGCTGCGCTGAGCAAGCCCGTATCAGCAAGGCCGGGCCTACGCGAAGATGATGAAGGAGAAACCGAATGACAAACTACTCCAACCGAGATGGAAAGGTCCACGTCGGCATCGATGTCTCCAAGAGAACC
>JAABUR0100000997.1_pt1 | contig 54223 bp, 46 predicted proteins | sample 5560091 | NCBI WGS metagenome assembly JAABUR01 (sample SAMN10711879, study PRJNA513375) | rock metagenome | isolation source: Antarctica rocks | place: Antarctica: Victoria Land, University Valley sud | reverse complement strand
ATCCCAAGGTGCCGCAGGGCGTACGACAGGGTCAGCGGATCGTCTGCTTGGGTCGCGAGTGCGCGGGCTCGCTCGAGCGCGGGAACCGCAGTTGCATCGTGGTGCCGTACGACCTGGTGAAACGTGCCGATCCAGAACTGTGCCTCAGCTTCCCCCCGGACGTCACCGAGGCTCCGGTATAGCTGTCGGTGTTCTGCTCTCCGGGCCAGGACTGGTGCCGGTGTGGGCCCTGGTGCTGGTGGCTGTGCTCAGTGGTACCGCCGCCGCCCTGCGACGGCCGGCCAGCGGCGTCTTCCCCCGCTTGTTCGCCGAAGGCGACGAGCTCGCGAAGACTATGGCTGCTACCGATGTGTTCCAACAACTGGCACGGATCGCAGGACCGGCATTGGGTGGGGTGCTGCTCGCCGGTGGGCTCGGCATCACGGCATCAGTCGACAGCGCCTCGTTCGTGCTCGTCCTGATCGCGCTGCTCCGGGTCCGACCTCCGCACGAGCCATCGCCGGAGACGACCGCGCATGCATCACCGTGGAGGGAGCTGGTCGACGCCATCGCGGCTATATGTCGGACCTCCGGCGCTGGCGGCACCATCCTGACCATCATCGGCCTCGCCTCCACCGTTCTGCCTCTCGTCTCCTTGTGCGTTCCACTCGCAGCGATTGACCGGGGTTGGGGCGCGGGCACGACCGGGGTGGTCTCCGCGGGTTGGGTCGTCGGAGGCCTGCTGGTCACCGGCGTGGTCGCCAGACGGGGCATTGCCCCGCCAGGCTCGCGCTCGCAGGTCCACCGCTGGCCGCAGCCGGAAGCCTCTGCTGGTCTGGACCAGACAGGCGCCAGTGGCGATGATCGGACTGGTCGGTGTCGGCACCTCACTGCTCACAACCCGGGTCTTCACACGTTTCGTCGCTGCCACCCCGCCTGACCTATTCGCCAGATTCCAATCGATGCTCGGGCTCGCGCAGACCATGCCCCTGCTGGTGGCCACACCCCTTGCCGGTCACCTCGCAAGCCGCTTCGGCCTCACCACCGCGCTCGTCGGCCTCGCCGCCGTGCTCCTCGCCACCACCTCCCCGCCCGCCACGCCGAACACCGCCTACCTGCCCCAGCCCGTCCCGGCGCCCACCGCGACCCCAGCCGCACATGATCGACATAACCAGAGCCCGTCACGATGACCTACCTTTTGCGGGAACGCCGCAGGTCAGCCGCTGTGTCACTCTGGCGGGTGTCCCAGTAGAGGTGTCCGCAGCAGAATCCCGCGCAGGGGCTTATCCGACACACTGCGACGTGACTTCACTGTTGATCGGCGACGCCCGGGTCTCGCGGTGCGGCGCGGACGCCGAGGAGCAGCGGACAGCGCTGCTGGGACTGAGAGTCGATCCGGACCGGGTGCATCTCGACGCGGCCTGACGGGATGAGCGTCCGCGTCCGGCCCTGCGAGAGGCGCGGCCGCGACTCGCGAGGGCGAGCGCTGGTCGTCATGGCACTGCTAAGGCTGGCGCGTTGGGTGCCCGATGCTAACCAGCTGCTCGACGATGAGGGCACCTTGGCGATCGGCGAAGATCGCTACCCGCCGAACCAGACGGTCCCAGCGTGTGCGGCGGTCTTCAGTCTTGCCTAGATCTCGACACGGAAGCGACGCGGGCAGGTCGCGAGCCTCTTCGGCGTGCGAGGATGGCGCCATGCGTGACTCCTCCGTGCAGCACCGGGCCGACGACGGCGCGGGCGCCCTGCTCGCCGCCATCGACCGGGTGGGCTACTACCCGGCGGTGGTGGCCGACGCCGCCGAGTCGGCGCTGGCGGGGGAGCCTGTGCTGAGCTACGTCATCCACCACGAGCCGACGTTCGACCGCGACGAAGTACGCCGGCACGTCACCGTGCTCGTGCTGACGCCGACGCGACTGTTGCTCACGCACACCGACGAGCACCCGCCTGACGACCTGCTGCCGGAGCCGTACGCCTCGACCTCGACCGAGGCAGTTCCACTGAGCCGGATCGGGAGCGTGGCCGTGACACGGATGGTCGCCAACCCTGCCGAGTCGGCCGAGCGGGGCGAGCCGGCCGTCGCCGAGGCCGTGCTGACTGTCGGCTGGGGTGCGGTCCAGCGCGTCGACCTCGAGCCGGCGGCGTGCAGCGACCCCGAGTGCACGGCCGACCACGGCTACAGCGGCGTCCTCACCGCAGAAGACTTCGCCGTGCGGATCAGCGCGAGCGCCGACGGCGCCGACGCTGTCGCCTCGTTGCTCGACTTCTCACGCGCGCTGAGCGAAGCCACCGTCGGCCGTTGACAGGGTCGTTGCCGCTGGCTGTGCTGCCACGCTATTTCTCGCGCTCGCTCACCGACGTGCTGCCGTCGGCGGTGGCAGCCCTCGGTACGCCGGGATGGCAGAACGCACTCGACCTGCCGGCCGCGTCGTCGTACGTCGTGTTCCTCATCGACGGACTGGGCTGGAAGCTGCTCCTCGACCACCCTGAGGAGGCGCCGTATCTCAACACCTTGGTGGCGGATGCGTCGCCCCTCACCAGCGGTGTACCGTCCACGACCGCGACGAGCCTCACCAGCCTCGGCACGGGCCTGCCCCCCGGCGCCCACGGGGTCGTCGGCTTCACGTCACGCATCCCCGGCACCGACCGGTTGATCGACGCGCTGCGCTGGGACGCCGACGTCGACCCCCGGGAGTGGCAGGTGCACGACACCGTCTTCGGACGGGCGGCCGCTGCCGGCGTCACCACCACGACCGTGAGCAAACGCGCCTTCGAGGGCTCCGGGCTGAGCGTGGCGAGCCAGCGTGGCGCTACCTTCGTCGGCGCTGACACGATCGGCGAGCGCATCTCCGGAGCGGTCCTGGCGTCGTCGGCGTCGAACTCCCTGACGTACGTCTACGAAGGCGAGCTGGACGCCACCGGCCACCGTCGCGGATGCACCTCGTGGGCCTGGCAGCACCAGCTGGCCATGATCGACCTGTTCGCGCTGCGCATGCGCGAGGCGCTGCCCGCCGAGACCGTACTCGTGGTGACCGCGGACCACGGGATGGTCGACATCGAGCTCGAGGACCGCCTCGACGTCGACACGGAGCCGGAGCTGCTCGACGGGGTCAGCCTCTTCGGGGGCGAGGCCAGGTTCCGCCACCTCTACTGCGACGGCGGGGCCGTCGACGACGTGGTGCAACGGTGGCGAGAGCGCCTCGGTGGCTCCGCCTGGGTGGTCAGTCGCGACGAGGCGATCGCCGAGGGCTGGTTCGGCTCGGTCGACGCCGAGGTACGCCCGAGGTTCGGTGACGCGATGGTGGCCTGCGCCGCTGACATCGCGGTCGTGTCCACCGAGCGGTTCCCGCACGAGGCGAAGCTGATCGGCCTGCACGGCTCGCTCACCGACGACGAGATGCTGGTGCCGCTCCTCGTCGCCACTGGCTGATCCGGCCCCGCCGGGCGGCGGCGCTAGGGTGCGCCGCCGCGTGGGATGATCCCCTCCGTGGCCGAACTCCAGCTGTTCACCGGGACGATGGACTCAGGGAAGTCGACGCTCGCCCTCCAGACGAACCACAACCACGCGGCCCGGGGGCGCATCGGCAGGATCTTCACGAGTCAGGACCGGGCTGGGGCGGCAACGCTCTCGAGCCGGCTCGGTCCGAGCGTCGATGCGATCGAGGTCGACGCCACCTTCAACTTCTGGCACTACGTCGTCGACACGCTGACGAGCGGTGGCCGCATCGACTACCTCATCTGCGACGAGGCCCAGTTCTACACCCCTGACCAGGTCGAGCAGCTGGCGCGGCTTGTCGACGACCTGCAGATCGACGTGTTCGCGTTCGGGATCATGACGGACTTCCGGACCCGCCTCTTCCCCGGTTCTGCCCGGATGGTCGAGCTCGCGGACCGGGTGCACACCCTGCAGGTCGAGGCGCTGTGCTGGTGTGGTCAGCGAGCCACGCACAACGCCCGCACCGAGAACGGCGAGATGGTCATCGAGGGTGAGGTGATCGTCGCGGGAGACATGGACGTGATCGACGAGCCCGCGCCTGATGTGGGCTACGAGGTTCTGTGCCGCCAGCACCACCGTCGGCGGATGTCCGTGGCGCGGGCCAAGGCCGCATCCCTGTCGCCGGACGTGCTTCCCTTCGGCTGAGTACGCCTGGACACCGGGGGGCCGGTGCGCGAGGCTCGCCGCCATGCATCCTCTGATCACCGTCGATGAGCTGGCTGCCCATCTCGACGACCCAGCGCTCGTGATGCTCGACGTCCGGTGGCGGCTCGGTGGTCCGTCGGGGCGAGTCGACTACGCCGCCGGCCACCTGCCGGGAGCGCATTTCGTCGATCTGGTGACCGACCTCGCCCGGCCGGCGGACGAGCACGGCAGGCACCCGCTGCCGTCGTCGGGCGAGTTCCAGCAGGCGATGCGACGCTGCGGCGTCGCCAAGGATTCCTCGGTCGTCTGTTATGACGACGCCGACTCGACGGCGGCCGCTCGCGCGTGGTGGCTGCTGCGGTACTTCGGTCACGAGCGCGTCCGGGTGCTCGACGGCGGGTACGCCGCCTGGCTTGCCTCGGGCGGCCCCGAAACTGCTGAGCAACCGGATCCCGCAGACACAAACTTCGAGGCGCTGCCCGGCCACCTGGACAACCTGACTGCACCGGAGGCGGCGGCGCTCGCACGGTCGGGTGTGCTGCTCGACGCGCGGGCCCGCGAGCGGTACGCCGGTCAGTCAGAGCCGGTCGATCCCGTCGCTGGACACATCCCCGGCGCAGTCAGCGCGCCGACGACCGACAACGTCGACGCCGACGGACGGTTCCTCAGCCGCGACGTCCTGCGCGAGCGGTTCGAGGGCTTGGGCGTCCGGCCGGACGTACCCACGGCGGCGTACTGCGGCAGCGGCATCACCGCGGCTCACGAGGTGCTGGCACTGCAGCTCGCCGGGTTCGACGCGGGCCTGTACGCCGACTCGTGGAGCGGGTGGATCACTGACCCGTCGCGCCCGGTCGCTACCAGTGCACGCCCTTGAGGATCCGGGCAAGCAGCAGCTGCTCGCCGGTCACCTTCGCCTTTGTCCCGTCACCGTGGGCCGCCTGGGAGTCGGGGAACACCCGGTAGGCGCGGTGCAGGATCCGGAACGCCGTCTTCGGCAGCAGCGCGTGCGCCACCTCGCCCGCGGTGCCGAGCGCGGTGTTGATCTCGTGCGGGTGGTTCTTCAGCGCTGTCATCACGAGGTCGGCCGCCATGGCCGGCGTGATCGTGGGGAACGCATCATAGATCTTGGTGGGGGCGATCATCGGCGTCTTCACCAGCGGCATGTGGATGGTGGTGAACGTGACACCGTCTCCGATCAGCTCCGAGCTCACCACCCGGCTCCAGGCGTCGAGCGCTGCCTTGCTGGCGACGTACGCCGAGAACCGCGGCGGGTTGGTCTGCACCCCGATCGAGCTGATGTTGACGACGTGCCCGAAGCCCGACCGCTGCATCGCCGGGAGCAGACCCATGAGCAGCCGGATGGCGCCGAAGTAGTTGAGCTGCATGGTGCGCTCGAAGTCGTGGAACCGGTCCGCCGACAGATGCAGCGACCGCCGGATCGAGCGACCCGCGTTGTTGACGATGTAGTCGACCGGGTCGTGCTCGGCCGAGATCTTCTTCGTCAGCCGGTCGATCGCATCGAGGTCGGCCAGGTCGCACGGGTAGACGTGCGCGACACCGCCGAGGGTCTCGATCTCGGCCTGGGTCTCGAGCAGACCTTCTTTGCCGCGCGCCACGAGCAGCGGGACGCCGCCGGCCTGGGCGACCTTGAGCGCCGTCGCCTTGCCGATGCCGGAGCTGGCTCCGGTGATGACCACCGTGGCGCCGGCCAGCGCCTCCCGAAGCGAGTCGTCGTTGGCGGTCGTCGGGTCGAGGTGCTGCTCCCAGTAGTCCCACAGCGCGGCGGCGTAGTCGTCGAGGTCGGGGCAGGTGAGGCCGGAGTCGGCCAGCGCGAGCTCGGTGTGCCGTGACGCGAAGGTCGAAGGCAGCGACAGGTGACCGAGCATCTCAGGAGGCACACCGAGGCGCCCCACCGTCTGGTCCAGCGCCGACTGCAACGCCGGCGTCCTGAGAAGAGAGGTGAGCAGGCTGATCGGCGTCATCGACGGCGGCAGCGACTGCACGAAGCGACGCTGCACGGGGACGGCGAACCGGGGCGCCTTTGCCGCGGTCGCCAACGTGTTGACCACCTCGACGGTCGGCTGCGGGTCACGGTGCACGAGGTGGAACGCCCGCTCGTCGAGCCCCCGCCGGTGGGCGAGATAGACCATCGCCTTCGCGACGTAGTCGACCGGCACGACGTTCGTGTCACCCAGGTCGACGCCGACGAGGGGTGCCCACTGCGGCAGGGAGTCACGCAGCCGCTTGAGCAGCGGGAAGAAGTAGTACGGACCGTCGACCTTGTCCATCGCCCCAGACTCGGAGTGGCCCACCACGATGGACGGTCGGTACACCCGCCATGGCACGGTGGACTCCGTCCGCACGACCCGCTCCGCCTCGAACTTCGTGACGTGGTACGCCGACGGCAGCTCCTGTCCCTGGTCGAACATGGTCTCGTCGAAGACGCCCTGGTAGTCGCCGGCGACCGCCACCGACGAGACGTGGTGGAACGTCGAGGTCCCGAGGGCTGCCGCCAGCCGCAGCGCCTCCCGGGTGCCGCCGACGTTGAGGTGCTCGTTGCGCTCCGACGAGGCGGTCATGTCGTAGAGGGCAGCGAGATGGAAGAAGTGGGTCACGTCGGCGGCGTGTTTCGCGATCCACGACGCCTCGACCTCCAGCAGGGGTTCGGTCAGGTCACCGGTGACCGGCATGACCCGGCGCGACGACTTCCAACGAGTCCGATGCAGGAGGTCGAACCGGTCGAGTGACGTCTCTCGGACCAGCACGTGGATGGGTCCCCGACGGTGGGTGAGCAGCTCCTCGACCACGTGCCGGCCGATGAAGCCGGTGCCGCCGGTGACGAAGTAGCCCACTACTCGTCCTTGCTCTTGCCGAACATGATCTCGTCCCAGGTGGGCACGCTCGCCCGCCCGCGGCCGCGGCGCTTGCGCTCTCTCGCCGGCTCGGCCGCCGGCGTCTCGACAAGCTCGTCGTCACCGGGGTCTGCGGAGGGAGCGGGCTGCGACTCCGCCTCGGGAACGTCGACCACCGGCGACTCCGCCGCCTCGCCGGTGCCCACCTCGTCGCCATCGTCGTCGGTGCCAATGTCGTCGGTGCCAGTGCTCTCGGCAGCGGGGGACGCCGGCGAGTCCTGGAGGGCGCGGACGACGGCGGTGAGGTCGTCGCTCGTCTCGGCGTCGGCGTCGGCTGCCTCGAGGCTGAGCAGGTCGTCGGAGTCCGGCACGGACGCAAGCCGTCGTGACCCGCCGCCGGACTCCGACCGGGCGCCGGCCTGGCGGGGCTGCGGTCCCTTGCGGGTGCTCTGCCGTTCGCCCGTGAGCCACTTCGCCTCGTCGTCGTCGGCCAGCGAGAACCGCCCCATGGCATCGAAGACGAACAGCGCCGTGCGCTCACGCTCGCCCGAGTGGTAGGTGGCTTGCACGGCCCAGCGGCCGTCGTCGCGGCGCCAGGCGTCCCAGCTGGCGGTGTCGAGGCTGACGCCGCGCTCGCGGAGGCGCTCGGCGACCACGTCGGCGAGCCGGCGTGACGGGCCCTCGACGTTCTTGCGGCGGACGTGACTGCGCTGGGCCAGCGTGGCGACGTGCTGGCGTTCGGCGAGGACGGGCACACAGAACGGCATGATCTTGTCCACCGACACCTGCGCGAGCGCGGCCACGGACTCAGCGGACTCGCCGGCCCGGATGCGGGCCTGGATGTCGCGTGGTCGCAGGGCGCTGTCCATCTCGATCTCCAACTGGCCTAGTCGCGCTCGGTCGCCACGCAGGGCTGCGCGCAACCTGTCGTCCGCCGGGGTGCTGAACTCGGCGCCCGCGTCGTCGAGGAAGACGACCGAACGGCCGTCCGCACTCAGCCCCACGAGCTTGAGCTTGCGCATGCATCCTCCCGCACTGGATCCTCAGCGAGGCTGCGCTCAGTGTGTCGTGCTGCGTGGTCCGCACCAAGACAGCGCGCCGTCGGTCACCATTCAACACTGCCTTGGCCCGTCTCAACACTGCCTTGGCCCGTCTCAACACTGCCCGGCCCGTCTCAACACTGCCCGGCCCGTCGCGGGGGCTACACCTCTGCGAGCACACCCGTCCGCCAGGCAGCACGTCTGCCGCTCACCCAGCTGAGACCCGCGGCGAGGATGCCGCTGACGACGGGCACCCAGTACGACCTGCTCGCACCGTAGGTGTCGATCAGCGTTCCGGCGACCGCGGCACCGGGGGCGATTCCGAGCCCGACGCCGGTCATCACCCAGGTGATGCCCTCCGTGAGCCGGGCGGTCGGGACGTTGGCCTCCACCAACGACACGACCGCCACCAGCGTCGGGCTCACCGCGAACCCGCCGAGGAAAAGCACGGCCCCCAGCACCAGCAGACTGTCGAGGAACGGCAGTGGCAGCATGGCCGCGGCCATCGCCGTCGCGCCGAACCGGTACCGCCGCAGGGTGGAGGCGTCGTCGCCGCTCAGCAGGCCCGTCACCACACCGGCGATCAGACTGCCGAGGGCGTACGCCGCCAGCAGCAGCCCGGTGGCTCCGGCTCGGTCCTGCTCGTCGGCGAACGCCACCGTGACCACCTCGATCGAACCGAACAGCGCGCCCAGACAGATGGAGACACCCACCATCGGCAGCAGCCATCGCCACTCGAGCAGCGGACGGCGGGCACCCGCGTCACGCGCCGGGTCGGCCGGCGGCTCGCTGCCACGCAGCGACGTGAACCACCAACCGCCGACGAGCGCACAGAGCCCGATGCTGGCCACCCCCGCCATCGGGTGGACCTGGGTGGCCAGCACCGTCACCAGCACCGGACCGACGATGAAGATGGTCTCGTCCACGACCGCCTCGACCGAGAAGGCAGTGTGCAGGGCAGGTCCCTGGCCGAGCAGGTAGGTCCAGCGTGAGCGCACGCAGGCGCCGATCGGTGGGTAGCTGACGCCGGCTATGGCCGCGAGCAGGTGGGGAAACGGCACCGGCCAGTCCTGCTCGACCGCGAGCACCAGACACCCCAGGCCCGTCGCGAACGCCAGGAAGCAGGGCACCAGCACCGATCGCTGACCCCACCGGTCGATCAGCCGGGCCAGGACCGGCGACGACGTCGCCGTTGCCACCATGTACGCCGCCGACACCGACCCGGCGAGACCGTAGGAGCCCGAGCGGTCCTCGACCAGCAGCACGATGCCGAGTGTCACCATCGAGATCGGCAACCGGGCGACCAGACCTGCCGCGGAGAACTCCATCGTCCCGGTGCGCATCAGCACGTCCCGGTACGACTCGAACATGCTCGGAGTGTAGGAGCAGGCGGCGGCCTGCTGAACCGTCGCCCTCACCGTCTCCACGAGATGCCGGCTCCCGGGTCGGACAGACGGCAATGGCAAGATCGGCGCATGCCGACCCCTCCGACAGCTGAGCCGTACGACGCCGTCCTGCTCGTCTCTTTCGGCGGCCCGGAGAAGCCGGATGACGTGCTGCCCTTCCTCGAAAACGTGACCCGTGGGCGCGGCATCCCTCCCGACCGGCTCCGCGAGGTCGCACGGCACTACGACAGCTTCGGCGGGCGCAGCCCGATCAACGACCAGTGCCGGGCGTTCCTCGCCGCAGTCCGGGCCGACTTCACCGAGCACGGCCTCACCACGCCGCTCTACTGGGGCAACCGCAACTGGGACCCCTACCTCGCCGACACCATCACCTCGATGAAGGCCGACGGCATCCGGCGCGCGGCTGCGTTCGTGACCAGCGCCTACGCGTCGTACTCCGGCTGCCGCCAGTACCGCGAGAACCTGTTCGATGCGGTCAGCCAGACAGCCGGGCCGCCGCAGCTGGACAAGCTGCGGCACTACTTCAACCATCCCGGCTTCACCGCCGCATTCGTCGATGCCGCCTGTGAGGCGATCACGCGGCTGCCGCAGCCGTTGCAGAGCGGTGCGCGGCTCGTCTTCGTCACGCACTCGATTCCCGGCTCGATGGCCGAGTCGTCCGGTCCCACCGGAGGGGCGTACGTCGCCCAGCATCGTGCTGCGGCCGACAGCGTTGCCCGGGCCGTTCGCGAACGCACCGGGGAGCAGCACCCGCATGACCTCGTCTACTGCAGCCGCTCCGGCCCACCGCAGGTGCCGTGGCTCGAGCCCGACGTCAACGACCACCTCGAGCGGCTGGCTGCCGCCGGTGCCGAGGCGGTGGTGGTGATCCCGATCGGGTTTGTCTCTGACCACATGGAGGTGGTCTACGACCTCGACACCGAAGCCAGGGCATCGGCTGAGCGCCTTGGCCTGGCGTTCCAGCGGGCCGCTGCGCCCGGTGTGCACCCGGCGTTCGTCGCGACGGTGCGGGACCTGCTCCTGGAGCGGGCCGCCGTCGAGCGAGGTGACCCGGTCCGGCGCTCTGCAGTCGGAGCGATCGGCGCGACGTGGGACCGTTGCCCCCGGCACTGCTGTCCGAACCCGCGCGAAGACCGACCCGCGCTGTGTGAGGCGTCGTGAGCGACCTCGCCGAAATAGCCGAGCTGGCTGAACGGGTCGCCCGGGAGGCGGGAGCCCTGATCGTCGAGCGCCGCCGAGGCAGCGTCGAGGTGGCTGACACGAAGAGCAGCCCAACCGACGTCGTGACCGAGGCCGACCTCGCGTCCGAGGCGCTGATCAGGCACCCGGCTGGCCGAGACCCGACCCGGAGACGGGTTCGTCGGCGAGGAGGGCGACGACATGTCGAGCGACAGCGGACTGACCTGGTTCGCCGACCCGATCGACGGCACCGTCAACTTCTTGTACGACATCGCGCACTTCGCTGTCTCACTCGCGGCCTGCGATGACGCGGGGTCCGTCGTCGGTGTGGTTCACCATCCGACGTCAGGGGAGACGTTCACCGCCGTACGCGGTCAGGGTGCCTGGGTCGACGGACAACCACTGCGCGCTTCCACCTGCACGGACCCGGCGCGGGCGTTGACCGCCACCGGGTTCAGCTACCGCGCGGACGTGCGGGCACACCAGGCGGCTGAGCTGGGCCGGTTGCTGCCACGGGTCCGGGACGTGCGACGGATGGGTTCAGCGGCCCTCGACCTCTGCTACCTGGCCTGCGGCCGCTACGACGCCTACGTCGAGCGCGGGCTCAAGCCGTGGGACCTGGCCGCCGGTCGGCTGGTCTGCGCAGAGGCCGGCGTACGCGTCGAGGGGCTGCACGGTGCCGAGCCCGGCGAGCTCCTCGTCGTCGGGGCGCCTGAACAGCTGTTCGCTGCGTTCCACGCTGAGCTCGTGTCGGCTGGTTTCGGTGAGTGGCCGTTGCCGAGCTGGCCCGGATGACCCCCGTGGCGTGTGTCGTGCGCCACTGAGACACCCCAGTTGAGGCGGGCAAACCGGGCACTTGTCCGCCACGGCGCCCATCACATGGCGCGAGCGGCAAATATCAGGCACAATCACGCCGCCGGGGCGGGCACAAACGGCGGCGTCGCCGCGTTGAACCCCTCGCACGCGACGACGCGAAGGAACGAGTGAGCAAGAGCTGATGGCAACCGACTACGACGCACCACGCAAGACAGAAGAAGAGCTCAACGAGGACTCCATCGAGGAGCTCAAGGCTCGCCGGCACGACAAGAACTCGGGCAAGGTCGACGAGGACGAGGTCGAGGCGGCCGAGTCGTTCGAGCTGCCCGGCGCCGACCTGTCCCATGAAGAGCTGTCGGTGCAGGTGCTGCCGCGCCAGGAGGACGAGTTCACCTGCTCGAGCTGCTTCCTGGTCCACCACCGCAGCCAGCTCGCGACCTCCAAGAAAGGTGTCTTGGTCTGTCGCGACTGCGCCGCCTGAGCTAGCACCGCGTCCGGCAGGAGCGCTACGAGTTCTTGACCTTCTTCTTGGTCTCGAGAGTGGCGCCCTTGTTCATCCCCGGCGGCAGCGTGTCGAACGACTTCACCCAGTAGTTCGCGGCCCGGCGGGTGGCGTACATCTTCGCCATCCCCATCGCGAGCCCGCTGACGCCCGCCCACATGATCGCTTCACGGTTGCCGATCTCCGGACTCTCAGGAGACGTCGGTGGCTTGCGGCCGGTCGCGGTCTGCCACAGCGCGTCCAGGGCCCGGGTGGTAGCAAGCCCCGCCAGGAGAGCGATACCCGTGCCCAGCACCTTCCAGGACTTCTTACCCCTTTCTTTCTGGGGCTTGTCTCCTGACCCTGCGGATCTCTTGGCCACGACAGACTCCTCACTCCGAGACGATGGATCTCAGTCTTGCACGACTGGTCGCGACAGGTGACGGGCCAGGTTCTCCGGGTGCCGGGTGGAGACCAGCCAGTAGGGGGCCGGGTCGGCGTCGTCGACGACGGCCACCTTCACTGCACCTCGACAATAGGCACGCAGCACGGTGTAGGCACGTGCGTCCGCCTCGACTCCGGCCACCCGCCGGGCCGCGTCCTCGTCCAGCGGAGTCACCGGGCCTACGTGCATCCACGGCAGCTGTGCCCTGCCGGCAGTCAGCCCCCTGGCGTCCACCACGACAGCCGCTCGGCCGTACCGCCAGAGCACCACCGACACGGTCGCGAGCGCGGCGACGGCTGCCGTGATCGCCCACAGAAGCGGCGCCGCGACGAAGAACGCCCAGCCGACCGCGAGGCCGAAGAGGCCACCCAACAGCCACCAGGTGAGCGGGACCCGAAGCGTCTCCACGTAACGCTCGTCGGCCGCCATGCGCGCAAGCCTGCCACTGGGCGTGACGAGTAGGGTGGGCTGCCCGGGTCGAGTTGCCCGTGACGGTCTCATCCACGCGGCGACGAGAGGGGAACCACCACGATGGTCGAGGTGCTGATCCGACGGCTCGACGCCGCCGGCGAGCTGCCCTCCTACGCACATCCCGGTGACGCCGGCGCCGACGTCGTCAGCACCGTCGACGTGACACTGGGACCGGGGGAGCGGGCCATGGTGCCGACAGGAATCAGCCTGGCTCTCCCCGACGGCTACGTCGCCCTGGTCCACCCGCGCTCCGGGCTGGCCGCCCGGTTCGGGGTCTCGATCGTCAACGCACCGGGGACCGTCGATGCCGGCTACCGAGGTGAGCTGAAGGTGCTCTTGGTGAACCTCGATCCGCGCGAGCCCGTCGAGATCCGCCGTGGTGACCGGGTCGCCCAGCTGGTATTCCAGCGGTTCGAGCAGGCCCGGTTCGTCGAGGTGGAGACGCTGCCCGGCTCCGACCGCGGTGCGGGCGGCCACGGCTCGACAGGTGGCTTCGCACCGAGGACCGCAGCAGAGGAGGAAGTGTCGTGATTTTCCGTCGCCGTTCGAAGAAGGACGACGCCACCGACGCCGTCGACGGCGTGCCCGCAAGCGCCGACAGCGACGCCGGCTCGGTGGAGGACGCAGACGGCTCGGCCCCGCCGGCGGACCGCAGTCGGGGACCGTGGGACCGCTCCGAGACTGAGCATGACCTCGACGACGCGACGTACGTCGACCTCGGCGGCCTCGTGCTGAGGGGTGCCGAAGGACTGGAGCTGCGGCTCCAGGTCGACGAGCAGACGCAGACGGTCGCGTCCGTCCTGCTGGCCGGTCCGCAGTCCGGTCTCGAGCTGCGCGCGTTCGCGGCGCCTCGCCATGACGGCATCTGGGACGAGGTGCGGTCCGACATCGCCGCCGAAGCCGTCAAACGCGGTGGTACGGCGACGGAGCAGGACGGTGAGTACGGCACCGAGCTCAAGGTCGTCGTACCGGTGCAGACGCCCGACGGCCGACCGGCGACCCAGGCCAGCCGCGTGGTCGGCGTCGACGGCCCGCGCTGGATGCTGCGTGGCACGTTCCTCGGCAACAGCGCTCAGGCAGCCGACCCCGACGGCGTCCTCGAGTCCGCCTTCCGCGCGGTGATCGTGGTGCGGGGCGACGAACCGATGGCTCCTCGAACCATGCTTCCGCTGCAGCTGCCCGCCCAGGCCCCGCCAATCGACGACTCTGCCGATGCCTGATGCGACGAGTGGCTACGCTGGAGACATGACTGCGAACTCTGCCGAGGCCACCGACACGGGCACGCACGCTCCGCCTGGTCGGCTTCGGCGCGCCCTGCAGAAGTTGGCAGCCACCTCCGAAGAGCTCGAGGCCGACGAGCTGCAGACCGACAGCCGGTCAGAGGGCTGCCAGCGCATCGAGGGCGTCGACGACCGTGAGCAGGTGACCGTCTACGGCCACCTCAAGAGCGTGTCGCTCGCGCCGCTTGCCGGCACCCCCACTCTCGAGGCGGCGCTGTACGACGGGTCAGGCGTGATCACGCTGGTCTGGCTCGGCAGACGGACGATCGCCGGAATCAAGCCCGGTGCCAACCTCGTCGCCCATGGCCGGGTGTCCTGTCACGACCAGCGACGGGTGATCTACAACCCACGCTACGAGCTTCGGGTCTGACCTTGTCCGAGACCCCACCGGCGACGCAGGGCCAGCACACCGCGCCCCCGTCAGAGGGCTCCGCCGCGCCCACCACCGTAGAGGCCCTGGTACGCCAGCAGCTGTCCAAGGCGCTCGGCGGCAAGCGGGGCATGTTGGAGAGCGCGATCCCGACCCTCGGCTTCACGGTGTGCTGGATCATCAGCCACGAGCTCAAGCTGTCGCTGGTGGTCTCCGGCTCGCTGGCGGTGGTTCTGCTGGCCGCCCGGGTGGTGCAGCGCTCGTCCGTGCAGTTCGTCGTCAACGCGATGGTCGGGATCGCGATCGCGGCGTTCTTCGCGTTGCGCTCCGGCCGGGCCGAGGATGCCTTCTTGCCAGGGCTCATCTACAACGCCGCGTACGCCGCCATGCTGGTGGGTTCGGTCGTCCTGCGCTGGCCATTGGTGGGTTTCATGATCGGCAGCGTCACCGGGGAGCCGACGCAATGGCGCAAGGACCGGCACCTGACCAGCCTCTGCTCCCGACTGACCCTGCTGCTGGCAGCCCCCTGCGTCATCCGGGTGCTCGTGCAGTACCCGCTGTGGGCCGCTGGTGAGGCGGGCTGGTTGGGAGTCGCCAAGGTCGTGATGGGCTGGCCGCTGCAGGTGGCCGCGCTCGCTGCAATGGCGTGGATGCTCAGCCGTGACCAGACGCCGCTTCCGCAGGCAGCCGCCCGACCGGCCTGACCACGCGCTAGTGGTGCGCGCTGGGCGCGAGCAGCCGCTCGATGTCGGGCTCGGCCGCCGTCGTGCTCACGAACAACAGCTCGTCGTGCGCCTCGATGGTGGCGTCAGGGTTGGGGGCGTGCACGTGTCCCTCGCGCAGGACGGCGACGAGCGAGGTGTCGGCTGGCCACGGCACCTCGGCAACCGTCTTGCCGACGAATGGCGAGTCGTCCGGCAGCGTGAGCTCTACCATGTTGGCGTCGCTCTGCTGGAACGTGAAGAGGCGTACGACGTCGCCGACCGTCACCGCCTCCTCGACGAGGGCCGACATGATCCGCGGCGTCGACACCGCGATGTCGACGCCCCACGCCTCGGTGAAGAGCCACTCGTTGGAGGGATGGTTGACCCTCCCGACCGTGCGCGGCACGGCGAACTCGGTTTTGGCGAGCAAGGCGATGACGAGGTTGGCCTTGTCGTCGCCGGTGGACGCGATCACGACGTCGCAGCGTTGCAGTGCCGCCTCGTCGAGCGACGACAGCTCGCACGCGTCGGCCAGCAGCCACTCGGCCTGCGGCACGGTCGCAGCCTTGATCGCGCGTGGGTCCTTGTCGATCAGCAGCACCTCGTGACCGTTCTCCAGCAGCTCGGCGGCCACAGACCTGCCGACCGCACCGGCTCCGGCGATGGCGACACGCATCAGCTCTCCTCGGGTCCGGCAGAGATCGCCTCGTTCGTCTGCTCCGCAGTCGCGTCGGCCATCACCAGGTGCAGCTCGTCGCCGTCCTGCAAGACGGTGTCGGCCGCCGGCAGCATCCCCTCGCCGAGCCGGGTGAGAAACGCCACCCTGGCACCGGTGGCTTCGAGCTGGGTGACGCGGTGACCGACCCAGGGCTCCGGAGTGACGACGATCTCGATCCGGATCTTGCCGGAGGGGTCGCGCCACTCGGGCTCGGAACCCTCGGGCAGCAGCCTCCGGACGATCTGGTCGGCGGTCCAACGGACCGTCGCGACCGTCGGGATACCGAGCCGCTGGTAGACCTCGGCACGACCCGGGTCATAGATGCGGGCGACCACGTTGTCGATGCCGAACGTCTCTCGGGCCACCCGCGCTGAGATGATGTTGGAGTTGTCGCCACTGCTGACGGCGGCGAACCCAGCCGCCTCGTCGATGCGTGCCGACTTGAGGACCGACTGGTCGAAGCCGAGACCGGTGACCTTGTCGCCGCTGAAGTTCGGGCCGAGCCGACGGAAGGCTTCGGGGTTGCCGTCGATGACGGCGACCGTGTGGCCGCGCTCCTCGAGGTTGCGGGCCAGCGTCGAGCCGACACGTCCGCACCCCATGATCACCACATGCACGCGCTCACTCCCGGCGGTCCGGCGTCCGTTTCGACGGCGGCCGGCCGGCCGCCTGTCTCGTCACGTGACGCTACACCGAGACAACGACGGTCGTGCGGCGTACCCGTGTCGTGGTGAGGGCGGCTGAGCACTAGCATCGCCGCAATGGGTATCCGGGACATCGGCAAGCGGCTGCTGCTGGGGCGGAAACTTCGCAACACTCAGCTCGGCGAGACGCTGCTTCCCAAGCGGATTGCTCTCCCGGTCTTCGCGAGCGACGCCTTGTCATCGGTGGGCTACGCGCCGGACGAGATCTTCCTGACTCTGTCCGCGGCAGGCCTTGCCTACTACACCGTCTCGTGGAAGGTCGGGATCTTCGTCGCGCTGGTGATGCTGGTGGTGATCGCCTCCTACCGGCAGAACGTCCAGGCTTACCAGTCCGGCGGAGGCGACTACGAGGTCGCGACCACGAACGTCGGCTCCGTCGCCGGCCTGACGGTGGCGAGCGCGCTGATGGTCGACTACGTGCTGACCGTGGCGGTGTCGATCTCGTCGGCCGCGCAGTACGCCGCCTCAGCCATCGACTCGCTTCAGGGCCATGAGGCCACCGTGGCGATTGTCGCCGTCGTCTTCTTGATGACGATGAACCTGCGCGGCGTCAAGGAGTCGGGCACCTTGTTCGCTGTGCCGACGTACATCTTCATGTTCTCGATCTTCGCCATGACGCTGTGGGGCTTCTTCCGCTACTTCCGCGGCACGCTGCCGGACTCGGAGCTCGCCGACTACAGCATCCAGGGCACCCAGACGATCGTTGGCGGCTTCGGGAGCTTCGCACTGATCTTCTTGATCCTGCGCGCCTTTGCCTCGGGTTCGGCGGCGCTCACCGGGGTCGAGGCGATCAGCAACGGGGTGCCCGCGTTCCGCAAGCCCAAGGGCAAGAACGCGGCGGCCACACTGCTGCTCCTCGGCACCATCGCGGTGACGATGGGGCTCTCCATCCTCGTGCTCGGCAACCTGATGGACGTCCGGCTCGCGGACGTCGACAACGGCGTGCGGCTCCTCGACCCGCAGGGCAAGCTGCTGCCGGTCGGGTTCAACCAGGATCCGGTGATCGGTCAGCTCGCGGACGGGATCTTCGACCACTTCCCGCTCGGTTTCTACCTGGTCGCCGCGTCGACCGGGGTCATCTTGGTGCTGGCCGCCAACACCGCGTTCAACGGGTTCCCTGTGCTGGCGTCGATCCTGGCCGGCGACGGTTACCTGCCGCGCCAGCTGCACACCCGTGGCGACCGACTCGCCTTCTCCAACGGCATCGTGCTGCTGGCGGGCTTTGCGATCCTGCTCATCTACGCCTTCGACGCGCAGGTGACCAAGCTGATCCAGCTCTACATCGTGGGGGTGTTCGTGTCGTTCACCGTGAGCCAGACCGGCATGGTCCGGCACTGGACGCGGCACCTGCGCAACGAGAGGGACGGAGCCGCCCGCAGGCGGATGCAGCGCAGCCGTGTCATCAACGCCATCGGTCTCACCGTGACAGCGCTCGTGCTGGTCATCGTGCTCGTCACGAAGTTCACCCACGGCGCCTGGATCGCGATCCTCGCCATGACGGTGCTCTTCTTCGTGATGCGCGGCATCCGGCACCACTACGACCTGGTCGCCCGGGAGCTCGCCGTGGCGGAGCACGACATGTCGCTGCCGTCGCGCATCCACGCGATCGTGCTGGTGTCGAAGGTGCACAAGCCGACGTTGCGGGCGGTCGCGTACGCCCGGGCCTCCCGGCCCAACACACTCGAGGCGATCACGATCGACGTCGACGACGAGACGACCAAGAAGCTGCTCGCGCAGTGGGACGAGACCGGGTTGCCGGTCCCGCTGAAGGTGCTGGCCTCGCCGTACCGGGAGATCACCCGACCGATCCTCGACTACGTGCGCGAGCTGCGGCGCCGTAGCCCGCGCGACGTGATCACCGTCTACATCCCGGAGTACATCGTCGGTCGCTGGTGGGAGCAGCTCCTTCACAACCAGACGGCGCTTCGGCTGAAGGGCCGGCTTCTCTACACGCCCGGCGTGATGGTCACGTCGGTGCCGTTTCAGCTGAAGTCGTCGGCGGCGGCGCAGCGACGAGCCGACCGTGACGACGACGCCCACGGTGGTGTGCGCGGCGGCGTCGTCCACCAGGCGCGGCGCGCCAGGGCTCGTCGCAGCTCGGGCGACGACAACGGTGACTGAGTCGCTGGTCGGCCGGGAGGTCGACGTCGATGTCGGACCGGTGGCTCACGGCGGGCACCACGTCGCCCGGCACGACGGCCGGGTGATCTTCGTGCGGCACGCGGTCACCGGCGAGCACGTGCGAGTCCGCATCACCGACGGCCACTCAGAGTCACGCTTCCTTCGTGGCGACGCGATCGAGGTGATCACGGCATCACCCGACCGGGTCGACCCTCCCTGCCCGTACGCCGGTCCGGGGCTGTGCGGCGGCTGCGACTTCCAGCACATCGCACTGCCGCGACAGCGGACGATGCTCGCCGCTGTGGTGTCCGAGCAGCTGACGCGGCTGGCCGGGATCAGCTGGGGAGGTGAGGTGGAGCCGGTGACCGGCGACGAGGACGGACTCGGTTGGCGGACGCGGGTGCGTTTCGCCGCGACCAGGGACCGTCGGCCCGGGCTGCATCGCCATCGGTCGGACGACGTACTGCCGATCGACCGGTGCCTGATCGCCGACCCCCGTCTGCCCGACGTCTCCGGTGCGTTGCGTGCTGGTGCCGCCGAGGCGCAGGCCGTCGTCAGCTCCACGGGTGAGCGCATCGTGGTCACCAGCCCCGCCGAGGCGCCGATCGTGACCGAGTCGTTGGGTGGGCTGCGGTTCCAGGTGCACGCGGGTGACTTCTGGCAGGTGCATCCCGGAGCGGCGCAAGCGCTGACGTCGGCTGTGATGACCGAGCTGGCGCCGCGGTCAGGGGAGCGTTGCTGGGACCTGTACGCCGGGGCCGGCCTCTTCACCGCCGTGCTCGCCGAAGCGGTGGGGGAGTCGGGGGGCGTGGTGGCGGTGGAGTCGCACCGGCGCAGCGCCGCCGACCTGTGCACGAACGTCGCCGATCGGCCCCAGGTCCGGACGGTCGCGCAGCCGGTCGAGAGGTTCGTCCGCAGCCGCGCAGCCCAGGGGCGGCTCGACCTGGTGGTCCTCGACCCGCCACAGTCGGGCGCCGGCAAGGCGGTAGTCGCCGGCATCGCGCGGCAGCGGCCGCGTGCGGTGGCGTACGTCGCCTGTGACCCGGCTGCGCTGGCGCGTGACCTGGCGACGTTCGCCGCACACGGCTATTCACTGCACTCGCTGCGGGCGTTCGACCTCTTCCCGATGACGCACCATGTCGAGTGCGTCGCGATCTGTCTCCCGCACACCCCCACCTTCCCGATTCGTCCGCCTGAGCACGCAGTGAATGAGCGGTGGCCGCCCGGACGAATCATGACGGAGCCGGAATCGTCCGCCTGAGCCCGGAGTGAATAAGCGGTGGCCGCCCGGACGAATCGAGAGGGAGGAGGGTGTATCTTGATGTCAAGATACTTCCCGAGGCAGCCTCGCGTACCCGGCCGCAGTGGGCGAGGATGTGAGAGCAGTCAGTCGCAGCATCGACCAGGCACGTGACGAAGGAGACCACAGATGAGCAGCGCGGACAGCTTCGGCGCCAAGGGCACCCTCGAGGTCAACGGGTCGTCGTACACGGTCTATCGACTGTCGGCGGTCAACGGTGACGGCCTCGACGTGGCGAGCCTGCCGTACAGCCTCAAGGTGCTGCTGGAGAACCTGCTCCGCACCGAGGACGGCGCCAACATCACGGCAGACGACGTGCGCGCGCTCGCGGGCTGGGAGGCGGATGCCGACCCGAGCAAGGAGATCCAGTACACGCCTGCCCGCGTGATCATGCAGGACTTCACGGGCGTGCCGGCCATCGTCGACCTCGCCACCATGCGGGAAGCGATGCAGGACCTGGGCGGCGACCCCGCCAAGATCAACCCGCTCGCTCCGGCTGAGCTCGTCATCGACCACTCCGTCATCGCCGACGTGTTCGGCACCTCGGCCGCGTTCCAGCGCAACGTCGAGATCGAGTACGAGCGCAACTTCGAGCGCTACCAGTTCCTCAGGTGGGGGCAGGGCGCGTTCGACAACTTCAAGGTCGTCCCGCCGGGAACCGGCATCGTGCACCAGGTCAACATCGAGCACCTCGCGAAGGTCGTCTTCACGCGCGAGCAGGACGGCGAGACCCTGGCGTACCCCGACACCTGCGTCGGCACCGACTCTCACACGACGATGGTCAACGGCCTTGGTGTGGTCGGCTGGGGCGTCGGTGGCATCGAGGCGGAGGCCGCCATGCTCGGCCAGCCGGTGTCGATGCTGATCCCCCGCGTCGTCGGGTTCAAGCTGGCCGGCGAGCTCCCCGAGGGTGCTACGGCCACCGACCTGGTGCTGACGATCACCGAGCAGCTGCGCCAGCACGGCGTCGTCGGCAAGTTCGTCGAGTTCTACGGGCCCGGCGTCGCCGCCGTACCGCTCGCGAACCGCGCGACCATCGGCAACATGTCGCCGGAGTACGGCTCCACGATCGCGGTCTTCCCCGTCGACGACGAGACGCTCACCTACCTGCGACTGACCGGGCGCGACGACGACCAGCTCGCGTTGGTCGAGGCCTACGCCAAGGAGCAGGGCCTGTGGCACGACGCCGACGCGGAGGCGCGCTACTCGGAGTACCTCGAGCTCGACCTGGCCACCGTCGTCCCCTCGATCGCCGGCCCGAAGCGGCCGCAGGACCGCATCTCGCTGACCGAGGCGAAGGAGGGCTTCCGGTCGGCCCTCAGCGACTACGTGGATGACGAGGGGTCGGCGGAGGCGGGGCACGAGCCTGAGCACGGGGTGGCCTCCAGGGTCGACGAAGGTTCAGCCGACTCGTTCCCGGCGTCCGACCCGGTCGCGGTCGGTTCGTCAGGCAACGGCGTCGGTCGGCCGCACGAGTCCGGTCACTCCGACGACCGTCCGTCACGGCCGACCCGAGTGACGCTCGAGGACGGGTCGTCGTTCGAGATCGACCATGGTGCGGTGGCGATCGCCGCCATCACCTCGTGCACCAACACGTCCAACCCGTCGGTGATGATCGGCGCGGCGCTGCTCGCCAAGAACGCCGTCGACAGGGGGCTGACCAGCAAGCCGTGGGTGAAGACGACCCTGGCGCCGGGCTCGAAGGTCGTGACCGACTACTACGAGCGGTCGGGTCTGACGCCCTACCTCGAGAAGCTCGGCTTCAACCTCGTCGGCTACGGATGCACGACCTGCATCGGCAACTCCGGGCCGCTCATCCCCGAGGTGAGCACCGCCGTCAACGAAGCGGACCTCGCGGTCGTTTCCGTGCTGTCCGGCAACCGCAACTTCGAGGGCCGCATCAACCCCGACATCAAGATGAACTACCTCGCGTCACCACCGCTCGTCGTGGCGTACGCGCTTGCCGGTTCGATGGACGTCGACCTGTTCAACGAGCCACTGGGACACGACACCAACGGAGACGACGTGTTCCTCAAGGACATCTGGCCCTCGCCGTCGGAGGTCGAGGAGGTCGTCGCTCACGCGATCACCGCCGAGATGTTCGCAACGGACTACGCCGACGTGTTCGCCGGCGACGAGCGGTGGCAGTCGCTGCCGACGCCCGAGGGTGACACGTTCGCCTGGGTCGACGACTCGACGTACGTCCGGAAGCCTCCGTACTTCGAAGGGATGCCGACCGAGCCCGAGCCCGTCGAGGACATCACCGGTGCGCGGGTGCTCGCGAAGCTGGGGGACTCGGTGACCACCGACCACATCTCCCCGGCCGGCGCGATCAAGAAGGACTCACCCGCCGGCCGCTACCTGGCCGACAACGGCGTCGAGCCACGCGACTTCAACTCCTACGGCTCGCGTCGGGGCAACCACGAGGTGATGATCCGCGGCACCTTCGCCAACATCCGGCTTCGCAACCAGCTTGCGCCCGGCACCGAGGGCGGGTTCACGCGCGCGTTCGTCGAGGGTGCCGGTGAGGATGTCACGACGATCTACGACGCGTCGGTGGCGTACGCCGACGCGGGCACGCCGCTGGCGATCCTCGCCGGCAAGGAGTACGGCTCCGGCTCGTCACGCGACTGGGCGGCCAAGGGCACGGCGCTGCTCGGCGTCAAGGCCGTGATCGCCGAGTCGTACGAGCGCATCCACCGGTCGAACCTCATCGGCATGGGAGTGTTGCCGCTGCAGTACCCCGAAGGTCAGACCGCCGAGTCACTCGGTCTCACGGGGGAGGAGACGTTCGACGTCACCGGCGTCACCCAGCTCAACGAGGGGTCGACGCCCCGGACCGTCAAGGTCAAGGTGGCCAAAGACGGCGGCGAGACCGCCGAGTTCGACGCGGTGGTCCGCATCGACACTCCGGGTGAAGCCGGCTACTACCGCCACGGCGGGATCATGCAGTACGTGCTGAGGAGCCTGCTCTGACCGGTACGCAGCATCCCGCGCTGGTCTGGTGATGCTCGGCATCAGCGTTTCTGTCCTCGCGATCCTGGCGGTGACGGTGCTGGTCGGTGCGGCCGTCCAGGGGCTCGTGGGTCTCGGCGTCGGACTGGTGGCGGCACCGGTCACGGCCCTGCTGGCGCCCCAGCTGATGCCTGGGCTGCTGCTCTGGCTGGCGGCCGCGCTGCCGCTCGTGACCTTGCTGCGCGACCATCACGACATCGATTGGCGCGGCCTCGGTTGGTCGGTGCCGGGTCGCGTGCCCGGCACGGTTCTCGGCGTAGCAGTGGTCGCGTGGTTCTCCGATCGACAGCTAGGTGTCGCCGTCGGCCTGATGGTGCTGGTGGCCGTCGTGCTCACCGTCACGACGGTGCGGCTGTCGGTCAACCACGCGACGCTCGTCGCTGCCGGTTTCGTGTCGGGAGTCACCGGCACCGCTACCTCGATCGGTGGTCCACCGATGGCCCTGCTCTACCAGCATCGTGAGCCGCGGCAGATTCGCAGCACGCTTGCGGTCTACTTCGTCTTCGGTGCGGCGCTCAGCCTCATCGGACTCGCTGTCGCCGGCTCGCTGGAGGTTCGCGAACTGCTGCTGAGCCTTCTCTTCGCGCCGTGTCTGGTCGCCGGCTCCGCGGTTTCGGTCGTGCTACGCCGACGAGTCGACCCCGGCCACATCCGCTACGGCGTACTGGCCGTCTGCGGTGCGTCGGCCCTCGTGCTGCTGGTGCGCAGCCTGACCGGCTGAACCGTCGGCGCTCGAGTCGCCTCGCCGCGACGACAGTTGTCGGCGTGCAGTGCCATCATCGGCACATGCATGGCTCCGGCTCGGCGCGATGAGGCCCTACACCTGGGAGCAGCTTGCACGCGCCACCTTGGGGAGGCAGTTTCCGGCCATCCGCGGCCGCGGACGCGATGCGGTCGTCGAGCTGGTCCGGCGGGTGGGGCCGATCCAGTCGCAGGTGGCGCGGGCACCGTTCGTGACGGTGGCCTCCCGGCAGCCCGGGGCGACGTACGCCGACATCACCGCGGTCCACGAGGCCTACGACCTGGTGCGAGGCAGCAACCTGCGTGGCACGGTTCACACCTGCGCGGCCGAGCAGCATCCCGTCCTCGACGCCGTCGCCCGGCGCTCCCTGGCGAACCTGTGGCGACGCAGCCTCAAGCTCGAGCGCGTCAGCGTCGAGCAGTGCCGAGCAGAGATGGAGCGGTTCGTCACCGGCCGGTGGCGGAGTCGCGCGCAGCTACGACAACACCTCACGGACTGGCTGGCATCTGTCGAGTCGGAAGCATCGGTCGAGGCGTCCCGCACGCCCGGGGTTGGTCGCGCGATGGCGCACGGGCACAGTGCACTCATCCGGCGACCGATGACGGGTGGCTGGGATCGCCAGACCCCGCCCGTCTACCGCGTCGCCATGGACGTGCGGGGCGTAGCGCCGTCGCCGCTGCTCGATGACCCGGACGCGGCTGTGCTGGCGATCACCCGTATGCACCTGGCTGCCTACGGACCCGCCAACCGGCGTGACATCGCCTGGTGGAGCGGGGCCGGCCTGCGCGACGTCGACCGCGCCCTCGGCGCGCTTGCTGACGAACTGACCGCGCGGGACGGACCTGACGGTGCGCCCTACTACGACCTTGCCGAGACACCTGGCAACGGCAACGGCGATCCCGGCGTGCGGTTGCTGCCGGAGTACGACGCCCTCGTCGTCGGGTACGACCCCCACACCAGAGATCGCTTCCTCGATCCCGAGCAGCTGCCGTACGTCTGGCTGATGGGCAACGGCTCGTTCTCGTCGGTCGTCCTTGACGACGTCCGGCTGACAGGGTCGTGGAAGCTCACCGGGTCCGGCCCGAAGCGGCGCGTCGAGGTCCGCATGTTCCCGGGCCAGCGGCTGCTGGCCGAGTCCGACCTCGCCGACCAGGTCGCCTCCCTCGAGGCGGCACTCGACATGCAGGTCGTGGATGTCGTCATCACGACGGCCGCCTGACCCGGGTCTTTGCATCCGAGACAGCCGGCGTTCACCGACGGTTCGCGGCGAGGGCCTATGGTGTCTTGAAGCCCACCACGAGGAGCATCATGCGCATCACGACTCACCGGGCGCTCGCCCTGCTCGCCGTCACTGCGGCCGCCCTGACGGCTTTCGTGACTGTCCCGTCCGCAGCCGCCCCGCCCCGTTCCCATCCTGCGCCGCACCACAAGCCGCAGCACAAGCCGCAGCACAAGCCGCAGCACAAGCCGCAGCACAAGCCGCAGCATCACCCTCGCCACGAGCTGCGCCTGGCGACGTACAACCTCAGCCTCAACCGGAACGCCGCCGGCGACTTGGTGCGAGACCTGTCGACCGGAGACAACGCCCAAGCCAGGGCCGTCGCCGAGGTGATCCAGCGAAACCATCCGGACATCCTCCTCATGAACGAGTTCGACTACGTAGCCGACAACACTGCGGTCGACCTGTTCCGGGCCAACTACCTCGAGGTCGGACAGAACGGTGCCGAGCCGATCGACTACCCGTACGCCTACGTGGCACCGTCCAACACCGGCATCCCGAGTGGGCACGACCTCAACAACAACGGCACCGTCGGCGGCCCCGACGACGCGTTCGGGTTCGGCTTCTTCCCGGGGCAGTACGGCATGGCGGTGCTCTCGCGCTACCCGATCGACACCGGTGCGGTGCGGACATTCCAGCGGTTCCTGTGGAAGGACATGCCCGGGGCGCTGCTGCCGGACGACGCGGCCACGCCGGCCCCGGAGGACTGGTACTCCGCCGAAGAGCTCGACGTCTTCCGGCTGTCCAGCAAGTCACACTGGGACATCCCGGTGATGGTGGGCAAGCGCACGGTGCACGTGCTCGTCTCGCACCCGACGCCGCCGGTCTTCGACGGAACCGAGGACCGCAATGGAAAGCGCAACCATGACGAGATCCGCTTCTGGGCCGACTACATCAGCCCACGTCGGGAGTCGTCGTACATCTACGACGACGAGGGGACGTACGGCGGGCTGCCGCGTGGCTCGAAGTTCGTGATCCTCGGCGACCAGAACAGCGACCCGCTGGACGGCGACTCCGTGCCCGGCGCGATCCAGCAGCTGCTCGACAACCCGCGGGTCGTCGACCCGATGCCATCCTCCGCCGGCGCCACCGAAGCCGCTGCCCTGCAGGGTGGTGCCAACACCACCCACCGCTCCGACCCGAGGTTCGACACCGCCGACTTCGCCGACAGCACACCCGGGAACATCCGCGCCGACTACGTACTGCCGTCGCACGGGCTCCCGGTGCTCGACTCAGCGGTGTTCTGGCCGGTCCGGTCCGACCCGCTGTCCCGGCTGACCGGTGTGTTCCCGTTCCCGACGAGCGACCACCGGCTGGTCTGGCTGGACGTGCGGGTGCCCGGCTCCGGGGTCCGTTAGGGGTAGGCAGGCTCGTTCCGCTCATCCACCGCCCTCCACAGCGGCGCGCAGGCGGTCGGCGTAGCTCTGCGCTTCGGCGTCGTCGGCATACTTCGTACGCGGCCAGAAGAACCCCCGCAGGCCGTCACCTTTGGTCCGCGGCACCACGTGCACATGCAGGTGCGGCACCGACTGTGACACGACGTTGTTGATCGCCACGAACGAGCCTTGGGCTCCGAGCACATCCCGCATCGCGGTTGCGACCCGTTGCGCCGCGCCGAACAACGGCACGACCAGCGCGTCGGGCAGCCCGTCCAACGTCGCGACATGGCGGCGCGGAGACACCAGCGTGTGCCCCTTGAACAAGGGCCTGGTGTCGAGGAAGGCCACCACATCGGGGGAGTCGAGCATGATCGACGCCGGCTCGTCGCCGGCGATGATCCGGCAGAACAGACAGTCAGCGGGCACTCCCGCAACCTAATCGGTCGACTACGCCACGGGTGTCACCTCGATCACAACCGCACCGGAAATGCCCGGCCGCTGCCATGATCCCACCATGGGGCGATACGTGAGCGACCATCTGTGCTTGGACTGCCGGGCCGTGGTCAGCGCGGATGCGGTGTGTCCGCGCTGCGGGCTCGTCCAGATCGGACTGGAGGCCGACGAGCTACGCGGACTGCTGACGGCAGCCGACGACGTGCTGTCACGGGCTCGTGCGCACACCCAGCATCCACCGGCACCGAGCCCGGCGTGCGGCAACGTCGGTCGACCACCCATGACTGCGCCGCTGCTGCCACCGTTGCCGCCGCGGCGGCCCGCGCGGTCGCTGCCGGCGTTCTCCACCCCTGTCGTGCTCCTCGGCCTCGGCGCGGTCTGCGTGTTCGTCGCCGCGATCGTGTTTGTGTCCGTGTCCTGGTCCGACCTGTCCCTGGCGGCCAAGGCCGCCATCCTTCTCGTGGTCACCGCAGGCGTGGGCGGCGCCGTGGCGTGGAGCCTGCACAAGGTGCTCCGAGGCTCGGCCGAGGCTTTCGCGACACTGTTCGCCCTGATGGTCCCCCTCGACTTCGTCGCTGCACACAGCAGCGGTCTTGCCGGACTCGACGCGCTGTCTTCGACCGCTGCGGAATACGCGGCAAGCCTCCTGATGCTGCTGTCAGGTGGCGGCTGGGCGCTGGGCGCACGCAACAGCGGAATCAAGAAACTGGTCGGTGCGCAGCTCGTGGCCGCCCTCGGCGTGGCGGGGCTCGCCGTGGCGACGTTCGATCTGCTGGAGCAGTGGCGCACCGAGCACGTCGCCCTGGCGTTGTTCGCGCTAGTGGCGGCGACGGCTCTGAGCGCCCGACGACTTCTCGCCGAGTTCGCCCTCGCGGTGGGCATCATCGCGGTGCTTCTCTTCGCGATCGCTTGGGTGACGTCTCTCGGACGCCTCATCGAGCACAGCACCCTCGCTGAGCTGTGGAGAGATCTGGCAGCGCTTGGGTGGCTGGTGTGCTGCGCTCTGCTCGGCGCGGCCGGCGCCGTGCCTCGACTTCCCCCGCCGTTGCGACACCTGGCGGCATCGGTATCCGTCGCCGGTGTGACGCTGCTGCTCCTGCGCCCGCTCGAGGGCTCGGGCATCGACACCGTGATCGCGGTCTGCGCAGGGGCGGCGCTGGCGCTCTGCCTAGCCGGCGCTTTCGTGGTGACTCGTGGGCCCTGGCACACGGCGACCTCTGTCGCAGCGGCCGGGCCGTTCGCCTTGAGTGCCGTGCTGGTGGTCCCCTCACCCGTCGAAGCGCTGGCCCGAGCTGTCTCCCCGGCCGGCCGAGCCTGGCAGCTCGCCTCCACGTCGCCGACCGTCGGTCTCGAGTCCGGGGTAGTACGCGGCAACGCGCCCGTCGTCGCTGTGGTGCTGGTGGCATTGGTGGTCAGCGGCTGGGTACTGCTTCGGGGTCGGTTGCCAACCGTCTGGACGGGCGGCCTGCTGATCGCGGCGGCGGCAGCTGTGGTGGTGCTGCGACGACCGTTGCCCCTGTGGCAGGCGGTCGCCGTGCTGGGCGGCCTCACCGTCGCCTGCGCCGTAGTGGCTCTCGTCCGCCGCACAGGTGCACCCGCCGCCGCGGCAGCAGGGCTCGCGGCGCTTACCCTGCTCGCGTCGCTCGGTTCCGAGCTCACGACAATCGTGATCGGCCTGTTGATCACCGGGGCTCTGACGCTCGTGACGGTGCGTCGCGAGCACAACCGCCCTCGGGGCCCGTTTGCCGGCGGCGCTGTCGTGATGGGCGCGTTGACGTTTGCGGCAGGCCTTGCAACCCTCGGTCTCGGTCAGCGGGGGATCGCGCTCGGCCTGGTTCTGCTGGGTGGCCTGGTCCTGGTCGCTGCCCAGGCTCAGCGCGGCCCGACAGCGCTTCCGGTGCGCCACGGGCTGGAGCTGGGAGCCGTCGCAGTGATGGTGGTGGCCCTCGGTCTGTCCGTCCGATACGTCGCCCTGCTGCTACCAGTGGCGATGACGGTGACGGGGTTGGCGCTGGCATCCGTGGCGCTCCTTCGTGCTGACCGTCGACTGCTCACCCTGCCTGCGGGTGTGTTGTTCGCCGGGGCAAGCTGGGTCCGGCTATGGGCCGAGGACGTCACGGTCATCGAGGCGTACACGTTGCCGAGCGCCGTGGTCCTCTGCGCGCTGGGCATCCGGCGGTTACGTCGCGCGCCCGCGGCAGCGAGCATGACCGCGCTCGGTCCCGGCCTGGCCCTAGTGTTCCTGCCGAGCCTGGCGGCTGCGTTGCCCGAGCCCACCTCGCCGCGAGCGCTGTTGTTGGGTCTGTCAGCGCTGGGAGTGCTGCTCGTCGGCGCCTGGCTGCGCTGGGCGGCGCCGCTGATCCTCGGTTCCACGACCGCCCTCGCGCTGGTTCTCGTCAACATCGCGCCGTACGCCGCCGCGCTGCCCCGTTGGGTGATCTTCGCTGTGGCCGGCGTCGGGCTGCTCTTCCTCGGGGTCACGTGGGAGCGCCGACTGCGGGATGCCCGTACCCTCACCGCCGCCACGCTCAGGCTGCACTGACGCCACGTTGTGGCCCCCACCGCAGTCACTATCGTTGGCGTCGTGACGGATCTTGCCGCGCCGACGTTGCACAGCATCTCCTTGGCGGAGATGCGCGTACGCGACGCCTTCGTCCGGTGGAGCGTTCCCGACGACGGTGACGCGACCTGCTGGGCGGTCGGTTCCAGCGTCGCCGTCGTGCACCGTCGTGCACCGCGTCCGATGCTGCCCTCGCCGTGGGCGGTCCTGCTTGGCCGCCCCGCGGAGCTTCGTCCGCTGGTCGACGCGCTGCCGGGCCTGATCGGTGGTCCGCCGGCCGGAGTGACGATGTCGGCCGAGGCGTACGACCTGATCCCGCGCGGCTGGGCGCTCGACGGCCGCGGCAGGTGGGACTACCTGGCGACGTCCACGCTGCCCGAGGTCCCTCGCGGCGTCGAGATCGAGGAGGTCGACGACATCGATGTCATCAACGCCGTGCTCGATGCCGACAACGCCGACGCGCACGCCCGTCCGGGAGACCCTGACGTGGAGTGCTGGCTGGGCATCCGCGAGGGGTCGACGATGGCGTGCGTCGGAGCCCTTGTCCGCACGCACAACGGCGGTGGGCACCTGCGCGCGATCACCACCTTGCGCCATGCCCGTGGGCGCGGCTATGGCTCAGCGCTCAGCGCGGCCCTCACGCGGCGCGGGCTGGAGCGGCTGTCGCCGGAGGTGACGCTCGGAGTGTACTCCGACAACGTCGGCGCGATCCGGCTCTACGAACGCCTTGGCTACCGACTCGTCCATCACTTCATCTCGGCCGCACGCGTCGACCCGCGCGACCTGGCAGACGTCTGCTGATCGACTCGAACACACGTTCGATTCACTGGTACGCTGAGGGCGTGAGTCCCGCCTACGCTCCTCCCGGCTGGCCAGAGCAGGTCCGCCCGCCCGGGGTGCCCTGGTGGGAGGACACCGCGATCGGATGGCTGCTCGACCAGTGCCCGCCCGACTACCGGATGTACCAGGGGTTGAAACGGCACCCGGTGGTGCTCGCCCGGTTCACCGCGCTGCACACCGAGGCCAGCATGGCAGCCGCGCGGCGTGGCATCTCGGAGGCTCGTACCGTGCTGCGCGACGTGCTTCCGACCGAGTCCGTCGAGGGGGCGATCGCCATGTGGGAGCGCGAGGCGGCGCGACTGATGCGCATCCGACGTGCGGTCGGGCTGATTGAGGAAGCCTTTCGCGGCAAGGAGTTCCGGGCCCGACTGTGAACGACCCAGGCGTCGAGGCGGCTCACCGCCGCGCCCCGACTAGACTCGGGTGGCGGCAGCTGCCGCCACCCGACGGCGGGAGCGCGACCGAGGAGACCCTATGGGCTTGCTGAACCAGATCAGTGGTCCGCACGACGTCCGCGCCCTCGACGAGAACCAGTTGACCGGGCTCGCTGCCGAGATCCGCACCTTCCTCGTCGACCAGGTCTCCAAGACCGGCGGCCACCTCGGTCCCAACCTGGGTGTTGTCGAGCTGACGATGGCGATTCACCGGGTCTTCGAGTCGCCACGCGACCGCATCGTCTTCGACACCGGTCACCAGTCCTATGTGCACAAGATCCTGACCGGCCGCCGCGACGGCTTCGCGACACTGCGGCAGCAAGGCGGCATGTCCGGCTACCCCAGCCAGGCGGAGTCCGCCCACGACGTCGTGGAGAACTCCCACGCGTCGACGTCGCTGTCGTACGCCGACGGCCTGGCAAAGGCTTACGTCGTCCGGGGCGAGGATCGCCACGTCGTCGCCATCGTCGGCGACGGTGCGCTCACCGGCGGCATGACGTGGGAGGCGCTCAACAACATCGCGGCGGCCAAGGACAGCAAGCTCGTCATCGTCGTCAACGACAACGGACGCTCCTACAGCCCGACCGTCGGTGGTCTGGCCACGCACCTCACCGGACTGCGGACCGACCCGCGCTACGAAGTCGTGCTCGAGCAGGTCCGGAACAGGCTCACCAGCACCAAGCTCGTCGGACCGCCGCTCTTCGACGCCCTGCACGCGATCAAGAAGGGCCTCAAGGACGCACTGGCCCCGCAGGGGATGTTCGAGGACCTCGGCCTCAAGTACGTCGGCCCTGTCGACGGGCACGACGTGGCGGCGCTCGAGCAGGCGTTGACGAAGGCGAAGAACTTCAACGGGCCGGTGATCGTCCACGCCATCACCACGAAGGGGCTCGGTTACCCGCCCGCGGAGCAGCACGACGAGGACAACCTGCACTCCGTCTCAGGAGCGTTCGACCCCGAGACTGGGGAGCTGCTGGCGAGCGCGGCCACCATCTGGACCGATGTCTTCCGCGAGGAGCTCGTCCGGCTCGGTGCCGAACGCGACGACATCGTGGCGATCACCGCAGCGATGCTCCACCCCACCGGCCTCTACGGCTTTGCCGCTGCCTACCCCGAACGTACCTTCGACGTGGGCATCGCCGAGCAGCACGCTGTCACCTCGGCCGCCGGCATGGCCTTGGCGGGCCTGCACCCGGTGGTGGCGATCTACGCGACGTTCCTCAACCGCGCCTTCGACCAGGTGCTGATGGATGCCGCCCTGCACCGCTGCGGCGTGACGCTGGTGCTCGACCGCGCCGGTGTCACCGGTGAGGACGGCGCTTCCCACCACGGCATGTGGGACCTGTCGATCCTCCAGGTCGTGCCCGGGCTCCGCCTCGCCGCTCCGCGCGACGGTGCTCGGCTGCGCGAGCAGCTGCGGGAAGCGGTCGAGGTGAGCGACGCCGTCACCGTCCTCCGTTTCCCGAGGGGCGCGGTTCAGCCTGACCTCGAAGCAGTGGAGCGTGTCGGCTCCTACGACGTGATGGCGCGCACCGGCGACCAGGACGTGCTCGTCATGGCGGTCGGTCCGATGGTTGCCACCTGCCTCGACGTGGCGCAGCGCCTCGGGGCGCAGGGGATCGGCGTCACGGTCGTCGACCCGTTGTGGGTGAAGCCGCTTCAGCCCGACCTGGTCGAGCTGGCTCGCGCTCACCGGCTGGTGGTCAGCGTCGAGGACAGTGGTCGAGTAGGTGGAAGCGGGAGCGTGCTGACGCAGGCGCTCGCCGACGCCGAGGCGACGGTGCCGACGATGGTGTTCGGCATCCCTCAGGAGTTCCTCACCCACGCGAAACGGCCCGTCATCCTCGACGAGGTCGGACTGACGGCCCAGCCGCTCGCCCGCGAGATCACCGCGCGGGTGGCTGCGCTCGACGGAGCCGAGGATCAGCCCGATCACCGGGCCGCCGACTCCGCCTGAGCTGCTGCGCGCGTCTCCAGGTGCCGCAGGTGGCCGGCGGGTCTAGTGGTGTGCCGGAGCGTGCCCCATCTCGACCCAAGGGAGTCCCGGATGAACCTGATGCGGACCAAGAGCATCGAGCAGTCGATCGCCGACACCGAGGAGCCCGAACACCAGTTACGCAAGCAGCTCGGCGCGCTCCAGCTCACCGTCTTCGGTGTCGGCGTCATCATCGGCACCGGCATCTTCGTACTCACCGGTGAAGCGGCCGGAGCCAAGGCCGGTCCGGCGGTGGCCCTGTCGTTCGTCTTCTCCGGTTTCGCCTGCGCCCTGGCAGCGCTGTGTTACGCGGAGTTCGCCAGCACGGTGCCCGTTGCCGGCTCGGCGTACACGTTCTCCTACGCCAGTCTGGGTGAGCTCGTTGCGTGGATCATCGGCTGGGACCTGATCCTGGAGCTTGCGCTCGGCGCGAGCACGGTCGCGGTGGGATGGTCGACGTACTTCGCCGACGTGATGAGCGAGGCCGGCATCACCATCCCGACCTGGGCCTACTCGGTCAACCCCGACGCCCCGGGCCTGCAGCACAACTTCGTCGCGGCGGCCATCGTGCTCATCTTGACCGCCGTCATCTGCCTGGGCATCAAGGTCTCCTCGCAGGTCAACTTCGTGATGGTGGTGATCAAGCTCTCCATCGTGCTGCTGGTGATCATCGCCGGGCTGTTCTTCATCAAGTCCGGCAACTACTCGCCGTTCATCCCACCGTCGGGCTCGGAGGCTGCCCCCGGCTCGGCACCCACGGAGTCCCTGCTGCAGGACCTCGGGTTCGCGCCCGGCGCCTTCGGATTCAGCGGCATCTTCACCGGAGCCGCATTGGTGTTCTTCGCCTACATCGGCTTCGACATCGTGGCGACGGCCGCTGAGGAGACGAAGAACCCCCAGCGAGACATGCCCATCGGCATCCTCTCGTCCTTGGGCATCTGCACCTTCCTCTACGTCGCGGTGTCGCTCGTGATCACCGGGATGGTCAAGTACACCGACATCGAGGTCGAAGCTCCGTTGGCGGCGGCGTTCCGGTCGGTCGGCCACCCAGGGATCGCGACCACGATCTCGGTGGGTGCGCTGGTGGGTCTGACGACGGTGATGATGATCTTGATGCTGGGTCAGAGCCGGGTCTTCTTCGCGATGAGCCGTGACCGGTTGCTGCCTGCTGTCTTCTCCAAGGTCAGCCCCCGGTTCGGTACGCCGATCCGTACGTCGATCACGACGGGTGTCGTCGTCGCGCTGATCTCGACGTTCGTGCCGCTGACCGAGCTTGCGGAGCTGGTGAACATCGGAACCCTGTTCGCCTTCGTGCTCGTCGCCATCGGCATCCTCGTGCTGCGGCGCACCAGGCCCGATCTGGAGCGCGCTTTCCGCTGCCCCGGCGTACCCGTGGTCCCGATCCTCGCCGTGCTCGCCTCCGTCTACCTGATGCTCAACCTGCCGACCGCTACCTGGGTCCGGTTCTTCGTCTGGATGGCCATCGGCGTCGTCGTGTACTTGGCCTACGGCGCTCGCCGGAGCCGGCTCGTGACCGACCCGAACTACTCCCGCGAGGCCGACGTGGCAAGCGCAGACAAGCGTGCGACCTAGCGTCAGCTGTCGCTGACGTCCCCACCGGTTGCCGTGACCGCGGGGTTTGGGGAAGTCTTGCTCCCTCTGAAGGGTCATAGTTACCCCAAACCTCGCCCGGCACCTCACACCTCCCAGACGAGACGGCGGCGGGAAATGGTTGGGTGCAGTCTCGCGTACGTCGTCGCGGTGGTGCGCCCATTTTCTCCCGGTACGTCGTGCCGGCGGGCCCGTCAGGCGGAGCGGCGACGACCTTGCCGGGCACGCAGGTAGTCGGCGACGACGTACTCGCCGAGCCGGTCGAGGCCGGGCGTCAGCACCCGGCCACCGTTGCGCCGGGCCACGGCGTCGACGAAACGGGCGAGTCCTGGGTCGTCGCCGAGGAGGAAGAAGTTGAGCGTCGCCCCGAGCCGCGTCATCGCATCCACCTCGGCAACCGTCGCCTGCACAGTCTCGGGCAGCGGGGGCCAGTGGAAGGTGGGGAAGCCGTCGCTCTCGAGGTGAGCCGTGGGCTCCCCGTCGGTCACCACGAGCACCACCGGTTCGGCGTCAGGATGGCGACGCAGGTGCCGCGCGGCGAGCTTGAGCGCATGCTGCAGGTTCGTCCCCTGCACCCACTCCGGTGCGACCTCTGCCAGCTCCATCGGACTGAGCCGACGCGCGGTGCGGTCGAAGCCGATGATCTGCAGTGCGTCACCCCGGAAACGAGTCGACACCAGGTGCGACAGCGCCAGCGCCGTCTGCTTCATCGGCTGCCAGCGGTCCTCGGTGACCATCGAGAACGACAGGTCGACGCACAGCGCGACCGCCGCCTGCGTACGCCGTTCGGTCTCGGCGACGACGAAGTCCTCGACCGCGAGCAGCGCCCCTGTGGAAGACGTGCCTGTGGAAGACGTCCCTACACCGGTCGCCGGCCCGGCCGCGCGTCGCAGCACCGCGTTGTGCACGGTGCGGACCGCGTCGATCGGCCGTTCGTCACCGAACGTCCACGGCAGGAAGGCCCCGGTGCGTTCATCGGCCGCACCGGAACGTTGGTCGTCGTGGTCACCGCGGCCCGAGGCGTCGAGCTGGGCGAAGATGCGCTTCAGCGCGCTCTCGCCGAGCCGTCGCAGCGCCTTTGGTGTCAGGGCGAGGCCGTCGGCGTCGCGGCGTAGGTATCCCTGACGCTCCAGCTCGGCCTCCAGCTCGCGCAGGGCACGGACGTCGGCAACGTCGGAGGGTGCAAGGTGGCGCTCGAGCGACTCGACGTCGATGTCGTCGAGGCTCGCCCCGGGGTAGTCCTGGGAGAGCTGCCGCTCCAGTGCCTCCAGGTCGGCGAGGTCGGCTACGGCGCCGACCGCGTCGCCGTACCCGAGGGGCTCGTCACCGTCGATGCCGGCCGGCCGTGGCCGCCCCGACCCCGGCCGGAGCGTCTCGAGGTTGTCGCGCAGCTGCGCCAACTGGCTCTCGAGGTCGACGTCGCCCAGCGCCTGCGACATCAGCTCGGACAGCTCGGCTCGCTGCTCCCGGCTGAGCGAGCGCATCAGCCGCTCAGCCGCCAGCTGACGGCGCGCCAGTGAGTCGATCAGGTCGTCGATGTCCTTGGGGCTCTCGGGGAAGAACTCACCGTGCTTGTCCATGAACTCGTCGAACTGTTCTGGGGTGTCCTCGTCGCGGGCATGCCGGGCGAGCAGCTCGTTGAGGTCGGCGAGCATGTCACGGACCCGTTGCATCGCCTCCGGGTCGTCGCCGCTCAGCGCCTGCTTCATGCCGGCGAACTGGGCGTCGAGCACTTCGCGCTGGAGCATCTGCTGGATGCGCTGGTACTGCTCGCGGGCGGCGGGGGAGTGCCAGTCGTAGTCGGCCAGCTCGCGGACCGCGCCGGCTGTGTCGGGTGGCAGGCCGTCCAGCGTCATCTCCGCCAGCCGTGCCTCGTCGCCGTCTTCTGCCACGAGCGCCTCCCGCTCGGCGGCGAGGGCCTGGTCGAGCTGTTGGCGGACTTTGTCGAGAGTCCCGGACAGGTCACCGCGGCGGCGAAGCTCACGTCGCCGGCGGTCAACGTCGCGCCGCAGGTCACCGAGCCCGCGACGGTCCGTGGTGCCGCGCCGCAGCAGGTCACGCAACGCCTCGCGCACCGAGCGGCCCTCCAGCATGTCGCGACCGATCTCGTCGACGGCCTCGCGGACGTCGTACGGCGCCGACAGCGGGTCCGGCCCGCCTTGCCAGGCGCCGTACCGGTAGCCGTCCGCGCGGTGTCGGCGTCGACGCCGGGGCAGCTCCGGTGACATCACTCAGCTCCCGTAGACGGTGACACCGTTGACACTGTCCTTGGACAGCCGCCGGGTGAGATGCAGACCCTCGAGCACGAACTCGACGGCAGCGGCGGCCTGACCGGGGGAGACGTTGTCTGTAGCGTGGCGCACCCAGCTAATGTACGCCGTAGGAACAACCCGTCCCCTCTGCCGGGACCGGGGAACACCAGCAAATCCCGCCGACCCGCTGTCCCCATAGAAAACAGTCCGTGAGGCCTTGCAGATTGCGCTCCGTGGTGGAACACTGCGAGACACGATCACGTACGCGATCATTTCTGAGTCAGTCGGGGGATTCCAAATGTTCAAGCGACTCTTCTTCGTCCTGGTAGTGATGTTGGGAATATTTGCCGCTGCACCGGCAGCGTTCGCGGCCACCTGGAGCAAGTCCACCAGCGGGTCCTCCGTGTTGTTCAACAACAACACGCAGAACCCCGATACCGACCTTGAGGGCTTCCAGGTGTGTGACACAGAGGCAGACGGGAACAGCCCCTACGTCGACTTCGTCTACAACGGCGGCATCACTACAGGCAGGCACTACAACCGAAATGGCGCCGGAACGTGCCAGAATTTCTACCACAGTTGGCCAGAGAATCGGGACCTCGACTTCCGGAGCTGTGAACAACGGGATAACTACCCCGACGACTGCAGCGACTACCAAGATGCCGAGACGTGAGAGGCGCATGCCTCTTGCTGATCGGGTTGGGAGACCGCGTTGGACGGCTGGTCAACGGTCGGCTAACCATAGGGTCGCGTTGACCTGTCCAATTGTGTCTCGCAGCGCCGGCTCCCCAAAACCTCTGCCAATCGTCTATATTTGTTGATGCGACATGATGCGGTCACTGTGCCTGACACCATTCTCCAAGCTCAAGACGTGATCTTTAGTTATCCAGGCCAGACAGAGGTGTTGTCCGAAGCTTCCATTAGGCTGCAGGAATGCGAGACTGTCGCAATCACCGGCCCATCAGGTTCGGGCAAGACAACACTGTTGCACTGTTTGGCGGGCATACTTCAACCTGCTAGTGGCAAAGTAGTATTTCTCGGTGAGCGTTTGGATTCCGCCAGCGAGCGAACTCGTGCCAGTCAACGGCTGCATCACTTCGGGTTTGTGTTCCAGCGTGGCGAGCTCTTGCGAGAGCTCACTATTCTCGAGAACATCGCCCTACCGTGCCGATTGCTGGGGAAGAACCGTCGAGCCGCGAACGCGATTGCCGAGGAGACGGCGGACACACTGGGCATCGGAGACCTTCTCGGACGACGCACCTGGCAAGTGTCAGGCGGAGAGCTGCAACGGGCAGCCATTGCGCGTGCCGTCGCGCATCGACCTGCAGTGGTGTGTGCGGACGAGCCGACGGGAGCTTTGGACGACGCCAACGCAGAGGCCGTGGGCCAGATGTTGACGGCACTTCCAGGCTTGTATGGCGCCCTGCTCCTCGTCGCGACGCACAACGCTGAGATGGCGGATCGCTGTCAGCGGCGGTTGACCTTGTCAGCTGGTCGCCTACGAGAGGATTCGGCGGCAGGGCGCGCAGCCCTGTGAAACCCGTGCTGGGGCTCGTACTTCGATTCATGGATTGGCGTCGGCGCGAGGTTCGCGTGCGTGGCGTCTGCCTCTTGCTCGCGTCCGGGATGGCTGCCTTCCTGGCGTTGGGCATCGCGGCGGCCCCTGGGGTCGTTCAGGCACGTCAAGATCGAGTCGACAGCAGGACTGCGGTGCCGGCGGTGTCCGTGAAGGCAGCCTCGTTCATGTCTGCAGAGGTGTCTTCACCCTGGTCGACCACCACGTTGAGCCGCCTATTGTTGGGTCCTCTGCCAGAGGCGGTCAGCCTCCCCGGAGTTAGTCGAGCGCCGGGACCCGGTGAGGTAGTGATGTCTCCTCGGTTGGCCGAGTTCGTCGATGCTGGGTCCGGGTTGGCACAGTATTTCGACGGCTATGAACGTATCGAGCAAATTGCACCGGAGGGGCTGACATCACCGGCCGAGCTGCGTGCCATCGTGGGCGTCTCCGCGTCATCCCGTGCGCTTGAGCCGTCTGAGGGGTTAGGACAACCTAGCCCACCCGTGACAGGAAATACTGCAGTCGCGACTGCGCTGCTGTGGTTGTGCGGTGTTCTAGTGCTTTCCCCAGTCGCGCTGCTCGTCGCTATTGCGACCCGCTACTCCGCCCGAGATCAAGATGAGCGATTCGCCCTTCTCAAGCTGTTGGGCATGAGCGAGGCCAGTCGGCGGAGCATGGTCGTCGCGGAGACACTGATCGTCACCTTCCCAGGAGCCGCTGCAGGCGTCGTGGCCTTCTTGCTGATCAGTCGGCAGATGAAGCAACTTCCCTTCACGCAGGTAGGCATCTACCCAAGTGACCTGGCGATGTCGCCGCTGTCGGTGATCACCGTTTTCATCACCACCGGGAGCGTCACAGCACTGGTCGCCTTTGCGAGCGTCCCTAAAGCTGCCTCAAACGTGACTACGCACGGTGACCACATCCCGAGGCGTCGAATCGCTGGGTTGATCCTGCTCGCCTTGGGGATCACCGGGGTCGGGGTACTGCCCTTTGTCGCCGGAGTGCTCAACTCCTCGAGCATGGTCCAGCTCGTCCTGGTGATCTCTTTGGTTGTGATGACCGGACTTCCATTGGGGATGCCTGTGGCGGTCCAGCGACTCAGCGGCCGGGTGGCAGCAAAACGGGAACGCGTGCACATGCTGATTGCGGCTCGGTGGCTTGAGGACGATCCCGGTGTTGCTACTCGGGTCGCCGCAGGTGCCAGTGTGTGCGTGCTGTGTATCGGTGTTGCAATGCCCATGGCGTCTCTGTTGAGTGGTGACGCGTCGGCGACCGAGGACCGGCTCGTGGGTAGTAGCAGGATCGCGGTTGTCGTGAGTGATCCTGACCGCAACTTGACCGCGCAGGCGTTGGCCGCGGCCGTTCCCGGCTCCACCGCCTTGCCGATTCTCAACATGCGGGCCAGGGGTTCGACGGTGCAAGCTCTGATAGCGACCTGTGACGACCTGCGCGCGTTCTCGGAACCGACTGGCTGCTCCGGTCGGATTCAGTGGCTGTCAACTTCCTCTGTGGACATCAGGTACAAGATCCCGGGCCAAGCCGAGAGAGCGAGCATTCGCGGCTCGACCCTGAGACTTCCTCCGCCTGAAGAGGTCATGGATATGCCCCTGCATCCCTCCTTGGACGGCGCGTTGGTGGTGCCCCCAGGCAGGATGCCGCTGTCAGACTCTCCACTTCTTGGGCGCGTCGTCGTCGGTATCCAGGTGGCGGCTGATGAGGATGCTCTGGCGGCGGCGGCCGCCAACTTGTCCCAGGGTGCCGAGGTAGACAGCGGTTACATCAGCTGGATCAGTCAAGCGTCGCGATTCGCCCCGCACGTCAAGGTCATCGCTCTCTCTGTCGGCGTCACCCTGGCTCTAACGATGTTGTCGTTCACGGTGGCGACGATGGGTGACTCCGCTGCTCGGTCGCGCCGCTCGAGGATGCTGGCGATCCTGGGAGCTTCTCGTCGTGTGCAGGAATCCGCCCAGGGTGTGACAGCGCTGCTTCCGTTGGTCGCTGGTGTGACACTGGCCTTGGTGTGTGCACTGGTGATCCGACGCACCTTCCTTCTTGTTGATGCGCGCTCTGGCGTGCCTCTGGGCTACTACGCGATCCTTTGGTTCGGCACGGTCACTGTTGGTCTTGTTCAGACGGTTATAGGGGTCCGATCGAGCCGGCGATAAGCGCTTCTAGGCGTGCACGGGGAGCCCGGTAACCGGCGAAGGGTCGGGATACGTCTCAGCTCCCGTAGACGGTGACACCGTCGACGCTGTCCTTGGACAGCCGCCGGGTGAGGTGCAAGCCCTCGAGCACGAACTCGACGGCAGCGGCGACCTGGCCGGCGGAGACGTTGTCCTCGCTCACTCCGAGCCCGTCGAGCACCTGGGCCAGCCCCGGTACGGTTCCGAGCTGGTGCAGGAGCGCCTCGGACGTGACGAGCGGTCCGGTCTCGACGGTGTCACCCTCGATGAAGTGGGCAGTGAAGCCGCCGAGGTCCACTCCTGCCAGGTGCTCGCGGTACGTCGAGGCGACCGCCACCCGGAACAGGTGCTCCATCACTTCCGACTCGCGACCCTCCTCGCCCATCTCGAACTCGACCTTGCCTTGCAGCGTGACGAGCACACCCGGGAGATCGCCGACCCGCGCGACCGGCGCGTCCTCCCCGCGCAGCGCGCCACGGCGCAGAGCAGCACCGGACAACCCTTCAGCTGCCGCGACCGCGAACCTGGCCGAGACCCCGGACCGCTGGTCGATCGCGGTGGAGCCGCGCAGCTCCTCGGTGAACCGTGCCACGACCTCGAGCAGGTGACGCGGGACCCCGGCGACGAGCTGCGCCTCCTGGGTGACGAGCTCCACCTCGTCGTCGATGTCGAGCGGGTAGTGGGTGCGGATCTCGCCGCCGAAGCGATCCTTCAGCGGTGTGATGATCCGGCCGCGGTTGGTGTAGTCCTCGGGGTTCGCCGACGCGACGAGCAACAGGTCGAGGGGGAGCCGCAGCGCGTAGCCGCGTACCTGGATGTCGCGTTCCTCGAGTACGTTGAAGAGCGCCACCTGGATCCGCTCCGCCAGGTCGGGCAGCTCGTTGATGCCGAAGATGCCGCGGTTGGCCCGGGGCAGCAGGCCGTAGTGGACGGTCTCGGGATCACCGAGGGTGCGGCCCTCGGCCACCTTGGTCGGGTCGACGTCACCGATCAGGTCGCCGACGCTGGTGTCGGGGGTGGCCAGCTTCTCGCCGTAGCGCTGCGACCGGTGCAGCCAGCCGACCGGCAGGTCGTCGCCGGCTTCGGCGTGCAGGTTGCGGCAGCGTACACAGGCCGGGGCGTAGGGGTGGTCGTTGATCTCGCAGCCGGCGACGACAGGCGTCCACTCGTCGAGCAGGCCGACAAGAGTGCGCATCAGCCGGGTCTTGCCCTGCCCGCGCTCGCCGAGGAGCACGAAGTCGTGCCCGGCCAGCAACGACGTCTCGACCTCGGGGAGCACGGTGTCGTCGAAGCCGACGATGCCTGGAAACGCCGTTGTGCCGGACCGAAGTGCGGCGATCAGGTTGACGCGCAGCTCCTGCTTGACGGTGCGGTGCTGCTGGTCTGTGCTGCGCAGCTGCCCGAGCGTGGCGACCTCGGGTGCGGTCGAGCAGGGGTGGTCAAGGTCTGCGACGTGGCTCACCCCGCCCAATGTACGACGCACCTCAAGCCACGCCGCCGTGCCCGACCCCGCCCCGCGAATTGCGGGAACCTACAGCCCGACACGCCGGTGGCGGCATGCGACTTTCCCGCATCTCGTGACGTGGAGCGGGTCGGGGCTTGGCACGGTTCGCCCTCGATCTTTGCCGGGTGACGGCAAGACGTCCGACTCTCGCCGGGGTCTTGACGAGCGGGTGTCCGATTCTGTAGGCATGTAGTGACCTTCCGGTGACTTTGCGTCATATCGTCGCGCACCGGTCCACGTCAGCACCCACGCCCAGAAGAGGTAACCCAAAGATGACCCGATTCTCTCTGCACCCCACCTCCGTCGCGGTGGCAGCCGCCGCCGGTCTGGTGGCAGCTGCACTGCTCGGCTCTCCCAGCGCCCAGGCAAAGAACGCCACCCCGAGTCCCGACGTCAACACCCGGACCGACCGGACAGGCAGCGCCATCGCGCAGTCGCGTGCGGCCGCTGGCCTGGACCGGCGACTCGACGACGCGGTCGGAACCTACTACGACGCACGGACCAAGACGATGGTCGTGAACGTCACGGACCGCAGCGACTTCGCGGCGGTGCGTGCGGCGGGAGCGCGACCGCGGCTGGTGCGGTTCAGCTCCGACCAGTTGACCCGGGTCACCAACGTGCTGGCGGCACGAGCGAGCATCCCAGGGACGACGTGGGCGATCGACCCGCGCGGCAACGAAGTCGACGTCACCGCCGACCGCACCCTGTCGCGCGCCGAGATGGCCCGGCTGCGCGCGGTGACCAGCAAGTTCGCCCTGCGCACCGACCTCGACCGGATGTCCGGGCGGCTGCAGCCGCGGATCAACGGCGGTCAGGCGATCTACGGTGGCGGTTCGCGGTGCTCCCTCGGGTTCAACGTCCGCAGCGGCACGACGTACTACTTCCTCACCGCCGGGCACTGCACCAACATCGCGTCGTCCTGGTACGCCAACTCGAGCCAGACGACGTACATCGGGCCACGGGCGGGCACCAGCTTCCCCGGTAACGACTATGGGATCGTGCGCTACAGCAGCAGCGTGTCGCACCCTGGGACGGTCTACCTCTACAACGGCACCTCCCAAGACATCACCGCGGCCGCCAACGCCTACGTCGGCGAGTACGTCCGCCGCAGCGGAAGCACGACGGGTGTGCGCGGCGGGAACGTCCAGGCGCTGAACGCCACCGTCAACTACGCGGAAGGGTCGGTGTACGGGCTGATCAAGACCAACGTGTGCGCCGAGGGTGGTGACAGTGGTGGCTCCCTGTTCGACAACAACTACGCGATCGGCCTCACCTCCGGCGGCAGTGGCAACTGCTCCACCGGAGGGACGACCTACTTCCAGCCGGTGACCGAGGCGCTGAGCGCGTACGGAGTGAGCGTCTACTGACGCACCGACAGGCGTGTCAGGGTGGAGCTCGGCGCGTTCGCGCTCACGCCACCCTGACACGTCGGTGTCCTCGCTAGAGTCGGCGCCGTGCCAGCGACGCCCACCCACTACGAGTCGGACGAGGAGGACAGCGGCCGGTGGATGAACTTTCACTTCCGTCAGGGCGACATCGTGATCAGCACCAGGTCGAAGAGCGGGACCACGTGGATGCAGATGATCTGCGCGTTGCTGGTGTTCCAGCGTCCCGTCCTGCCCGCCCCGCTGAACGAGCTGTCACCCTGGCTCGACTGGCGCATCCGTCCGGTCGAGGCCGTCTACGCTCAGCTCGACGCTCAGCAGCATCGCCGCTTCATCAAGACGCACACGCCGCTCGACGGTGTGCTGCTCGATGACCGGGCGACGTACGTGGTGGTTGCTCGAGACCCGCGCGATATGTACGTGTCCCTCTACCACCAAGGCGACAACATCGACCGCGCCGTCGTACGCCGGCTCCTCGGTCGTCCGGCGCCTGCCCCGGCACAGGCGTCCACGCCGCGACGCCCGGACCTCCACCAGGCACTGCTTGACTGGATCGACGGCGACGCATCGCCGCACGAGCAGATGGACTCGATCCGTGGGGTGCTGTGGCACCTGTCGGACGCCTGGGCACGGCGGGACGCACCGAACGTCGTACTCGTTCACTACGACGACCTGCTGCAGGACCTGGACGGACAGATGCGTCGGCTCGCCGCGCGGCTCGGTATCACCGTTGCCGAGGCGACGTGGCCGGAACTCGTGCAGGCCGCCTCGTTCGACCACATGCGTGAACGCGCGGACGATCTGGTGCCCAGTGCGGATGGAGTGCTGAAGGACGCCCATGCCTTTTTCCGGCGCGGCACGTCCGGCGCCTGGCGCGACCTGCTGACGACCGACGAGGTGGCGCACTACGAGCAGCGGGTCGCCTCGCTTGCCCCACCGGACCTCCTGGAGTGGCTCCACCGGTCTCCGCGGAGAGTGCTGGGCGCCTGACATGATCGACTCGTGCCAAACTCCGTGCCCGACCTGCTCGACCTGCTGGAGCTCGAACGGCTCGAGGTCGACCTCTATCGTGGCCGCCAGCCCGACACCGCCATGCAGCGGGTCTTCGGCGGCCAGGTCGCAGCGCAGGCGCTGCGCGCTGCGTGCCACACGGTGCCGGACTCGTTGTCAGCGCACTCGATGCACTCGTACTTCCTGCGCCCCGGCGACACCGCCGTTCCGATCGTGTACGACGTCGAGCGCATCCGCGACGGGCGCTCGTTCTCCACCCGTCGGGTGGTCGCCCGCCAGCATGGCACCTCGATCTTCTACCTCACCGCGTCGTTCCATGTCGCGGAGATCGGGTTCGACCACCAAGACACCATGCCCGAGGTGCCCGAGCCCGACGACTGCCCGTCGCTCGGAGACCTCTACCGACAGGTGACCGGACGCGACGACGACCACTCGTGGGAGCGAGAGTGGGCAGCCCTCGACGTGCGGTACGCCGCCGACTCGCGGCCCGGTGGAGCGCTCGAGAACCCAGCGCAGCCAGCCCGCACCCAGATCTGGCTGCGGGCTGCCGGTGAGGTCCCCGCGGACCGGGAGATCGACACCTGCGTGCTCACGTACGCCAGCGACCTCACCCTGCTCGGTGTCAGCCTCGTCCCGCACGGCCTGATCATCGGGTCACGCAAGGTCCAGCCGGCGTCCCTCGACCACTCGATGTGGTTCCACCGCCCCTTCCGCTCCGACGAGTGGATGCTGTACGACCAGCACTCGCCGTCGGCGTCGGGCGCGCGGGGGCTCGCACTCGGTCAGGTCTACAGCCGAGACGGCACGCTGATCGCTACTGTCGCCCAGGAAGGGATGATCCGGCCCCTCGGCGCGGCACGCATCGGGCTTGAGTCACGCGACAAGCCCCGGTGAGTCCCCGTGTTCGGCGTCGCCGACGTATGCTCCCGGGCATGCGACGACCCAGACCCGTCTTCAGACGTCCGGCGCTGATCGCCGGCCTGTTCTCGATCGCCCTGCTGCCACTGGGCTGCGGCTCCAACTCAGGCGACGACTCCGACGCGATCACCCTCTACAGCTGCGTGAGCGACGAGAGCATCCAACCGGTCATCGAGCAGTTCGAGAAAGACAACCCCGGTACCGAGGTCAAGCTGTTCCGGGCGCCCACCGGAGACCTCAACGCGCGGGTTGCGGGGGACGTACGCTCAGGTGGCCTGAGAGCCGACGTGATCTGGGCGTGCGACCCTCTCACCATGCAGGGGTATGCCGACCAGGACCTGGTGGGTGGGTGGACACCGTCCGAGGCAGCCGAGATCCCTGAGCACTTCCGCACCGACGACTACGTCGGGGCTGCTGTTCTCTACATGGTGGCCGTGCACAACGAAGACGCCCCCGCGCCGCGCAGCTGGTCCGACCTGGCCGGCCCTGACTATGACAGTGTGGCTGTCCCCGACCCGACCGTCGCCGCCTCGGCCCTCGGGGCACTTGGCTTCTTCGCCCAGGCACCGGACTACGGGATCGACTTCTACTCCACGCTCAAGACGCAGGGGGCCACCCAGGTCAGTACTCCTGACGACGTCACGGCCGGGGTGGCGCAAGGGCTCTACCAAGCAGGCATCACGATTGCCAACTCTGCTTATCTGGCCAAGGACGGTGGGTCGCCGATCGGCATCGTCTGGCCGGAGCCGGGTGCGATAGCGATCTATGGGCCGATCGCGATCGCCCGGGACAGCGCCGACTCCACGGCCGCCAAGGACTTCGTCTCCTTCGTGGTGAGCGAGTCCGGGCAGCAAACGCTGGCCAAGGCCGGTTCCTACCCGACCTTGCCCGGTGTCACCGGTCCTGAGATTCCTTCGGATGCGCCGGTGGTCTACCCCGACTGGTCACAGATCACCGCCAACAAGGACGCCTTGCTCGACGAGTACCAGCAGATCTTCGGCGGCTGACGGATGCCTGTACGAGTCGCTGGCCTCGGCCAGCGGTTCGGGGTGCTGGCGGTGGGTGCTCTTGTCGCCGCACTCGTGGTGCTGCCGATCCTGCGGCTGGGCTATGTCGTCTGGACTGAGGGCGCCGCCAGCCTCGACGAGGTGATCGCTCAGCGCGGCCTCGGCGAGGCAGTGCTCAACACGGTGCTGCTGGCCGGCGCAGTCACCGTGGTCGCGGTGCCTCTCGGGACCGTCGCGGCGCTTGGCCTGCGGCGAGCCGACGTACCAGGACGTCGGTGGTGGCGGTTCGCGATGCTGTTGCCGGTGCTGGTCCCTCAGTTCGTGCTCGGCTACAGCTGGACGCAGGCATACGGTCCGGCCGGGTTCACCGATGTCACGGTGGGTCTGCCGTGGCCACCGGTACTGGGGCCATGGGGGGTATGGGCGGTGCTGGTCGTCAACACCGTCCCGTTGGCCTACCTGTTCGCCGCCGTGGGTCTGGCCACCCGGGCGGAGCCCAATCTGGAACGGGCGGCGCGAGCGTCCGGAGCGCGACCCCTGGCGCTGCTCGTCGACGTCACGCTGCCGTTGCTGCGTCCGTCCATCGCGGCAGCCTCCGTGCTCTCTTTCGCGCTGACCATGGAGAGCTTTGCCATCCCGCAGGTGATGGGGACTCCGGCCGGGTTCACCACCGTCACCACGACGATCTACCGCGACCTCTCACTCGGCAGCGACCCACTCTCGTTCGTCGAGGCGCTCGCCTTGTCGCTCCTGCTGGTCGCCTTGACTTTGCTCGTGGTCGTCCCCGCCGACCTGTGGCTCGGACCCCGGCTACGGGTCACCCGTGTCGCCGACACCGAAGGCGCCCCGATCGTCGCACCGCGGCGGACGGGTGGCCGTTGGGTGGCCGCAGGGCTCGGCGCCTACCTGGCGTTAGGCGTGGCCGTCCCGCTTGTCGCACTGGTCGCCGCTGCGGTCACCCCGGCGGTGGGGGTGAGTCCACGTCCGCAGAACTGGACGCTTGACAACTTCCGGTTCGTCCTCAACGCACGCACCATCGAGGCGTTGGGGCGCAGCCTGACGCTGGCCCTCATCGCCGCGACGCTTCTCACGGTCCTCGGTGGCTGCGTCGCGGCGCTGGAGCGGCGCCGCGCCGGTCGAGCCATGTCCAGTCTGGTCACGATCACATTGGTTCTGCCGGGCTCGACCTTGGCCGTCGCCATGCTCATCACCTACGGCCGCTGGATCGGTGGCACCTTGACGCTGATCCTGCTCGCCTACCTCGCCAAGCTCTGGGCGTTCGCACATCGTCCGATCTCCGGTGCCCTGGACCGCCTCCCACCCGGCGAGCTGCAGGCCGCCCGCGCAAGCGGGGCCGGACCGCTGACGGCGGTGCGGACGGTAACGCTGCGGCCGCTCGCACCGGCCCTGCTGGGCGGCTGGCTGATCTGCTTCGTCACCGCGCTGCACGAGGTCACCATGTCGAGCCTCCTCTATGGACCTGGCAGTGACACCCTGGCCGTCGTCGTCCTCAACACCCAGGAGCTGGGACGCATCGGGCCCACGGCTGCCTTGTCGTTGCTGCTCACCTTGGTCATGCTGGCGCCGGTGGTGCCGGTCTGGGTGGTGATCCGCTGGCTGCGTGCCCCGCGTCGGCCGGCCCCCTCTACCGCTGGGGGTGCCGTCCATGTCGGGTGACCCGCTGGCAGCCGGGCCAGATGTGCTCGAGGTGCGCGACCTCGACGTCAGGTACGGCGAGGTACTCGCGGTCGACGGCGTGAGCTTACGGGTGCGTCGTGGGGAGATGCTCGCATTGCTCGGGCCGTCGGGTTCTGGCAAGTCGACGTTGCTGCACACCATCGCCGGGTTCCAATCTCCGACCGCTGGAGAAGTGTGGTTGAAGGGCTGCCGGGTGGCAACGTCGGAACAGGCTGAGCCTCCAGAGCGCCGGGACGTGGGAGTGGTCTTCCAGAACTACGCCCTATGGCCGCACCTGACCGCTTTGGACAACGTCGCCTACCCTGGCCGGCGCCGAGGTCTTGGTCGACAGGCGGCCCGCGAAGAAGCGCAGCTGATCCTCGACCGGCTGCGGATCGGCCAGCTTGCACGTCGACGGCCGGCGGAGCTGTCGGGGGGCGAGCAGCAGCGGGTCGGGCTGGGCCGGGCGCTTGCTCGTCACGCCTCCCTGTACCTGTTCGACGAGCCCACGGCGCACCTGGACACGTCTGTGCGAGGCGTCTTCCTCGACGAGCTCGTCGTCCGCCGCGAAGCGACCGGAGCCGGAGGCCTGTACGCGACCCATGACGCCGAGGAGGCTCTTGGTCTCGCGGACCGCGTCGCACTCCTCGACGCCGGCGGTCTCGTCCAGCTCGGGACCCCCGAACAGGTGTACGCCGAGCCGGTCGACCTCTGGGCGGCACGGCTGACCGGACCCGCCTCGGTGCTCAAGGGCACGGTCGTGGAGGAGAAGGGTGGCCGATGCGTCGTGAAGGTGCACGACACCGTGGTCATCGTCGAGAGCACCGGTGCGGCGGTCGCGCCCGGCCCGGTGCCGCTCCTCGTGCGGCCCGGCTGGGCCCGGCTCGGGGGCGAGCTGCCCGGCCGGCTCCGGGCCGCCTGGTATCGCGGCCCGCACTCGGACTACCAGGTCGAGATCGCTGGGGGAGAGGTGCTGATCCGCGAGCCAGGTCCGCCGCGACATACAGCCGGTGACGAGGTGACCTGGACGCTGTCTCGCACCTGGCCGCTGAGAGGGCGGCCACAGCCAGACGCCCGGCGGGAGACCGGTGTCAGCCCAACATCGCCGCCGGGCCGGAGTGAGCACCGGCCTCGTTGACGATCGCCAGGTGCCGGTCCGTGAACTGGCGAAGGCAGCGCCGCTGCCGTTCGCTCACCTTGTCGCACACCCACTCCCAGTGCAGCGACACCCAGTCGCCCACCTCGAGCTTCTGGACCATGCCCACCCCACCGATCGAGCGGACGACCGTCTCGGCCTGTGGTGGCCCGTAGTCCAACCGGCGCCCGTCCCAGGTGAGGGGGGCGGACTCGACGACGACCTGGTCACCGTCGAGGCTGAGCACCCGTCCCCATCTGATCCGACAGCGATCGAGCACGGTGAGAGCCTGCGAGGCGCGACGGTCGTCTCCCAGCAGGCCGACCCACGGATAGATGCAGAAGACCGCGAAGCTGTGGTGGGGTACGCCGCCGGCGAGCACGCCCTCGGCAAGGCTGGAGAACCGGGGGCCGGACTTGAACCGGAACCGGTCCTCCATCGAGTTGGCGATCGCCGGGATCCCGAGCTGGTCCAGGCGTGGGCTGCCGACCCAGTACGCCTCGACCACGCGGCGGTCGAGCGGGTCAGCCAGTCCGCTGCTATGGGCGATCAGCTCGAGGTAGGGCCAAGCCCCGGCGAACTCCTTCGCCATCGCGCGCAGTCCGCCGTCGTCGCCGCCGGAGACCCCCTGCTCGAAGAACGCCTCGTTGTCGGCCGGACCGCAGTAGCCGTGATGGTTCGGCGGGAACGCGTAGCGGGCGAACAACACCGGGCCCGGCACCTCTGCTGCCGCGCGCTGACCGGTGCGGCTCTCAGCGGCGATGCTGCTAGACGCAGCGTGTCGGGCGGGGTGCAGGATGGGCTCGGTCATGATGTCAACTACGCGTCGCCCAGGCAGCGAGCAGCTCCGCCTCTCGTTCGGCCGAGATGCCCCAGCCCGCGACCGGCTCCGGCTGGTCGTGCTTGATCCACTCCCACGTGTCAGCGACTGTCTGGGTCAGCGGTCGGAAGGACAACCCGGCCGCCACGGCCTTGGTCGGTGCCGCAGCGAGAGACCATTCCTTCACGCCCTCGGTCCACAGCGGAAGGGACTGCCCCGTCTCCCCTTGCTCCTTGAGCCACGTCGGGTCGGCCCAGACCAGCTGCGTGTCGTCGGGCCCGACGGCGCGGACAGCCGTGTCGAGCAGGTCACCGAACCCGAACGGCGGGGTGGGCGAGACGCTGTTGAAGAAACCACTGGTCTGCTTCTCACAGAGCTTGACGGTCCACTCGGCTTGGTCTCGGGCGTCGATGACCTGCATAGGAGCGTCGTATGGACCTGGGGCGAGGACGTCGCCGCCCCGGGCGATGCGGCGCACCCACCAGGTGAACCGCCCGGTGTGGTCATGTGGGCCGATCACGTACGTCGGTCGGATGACGGCGAGCCCGGTCTTGCCGTACGCCGACTCCGCCTGCTCCTCGCAGCGCACCTTGAGCCCGCCGTAGGTCTCGGCCGTCACCTGGTCGGTCTCCGGGTCCTCGAGCCGCGCCAACGCTGCGCTCTCGTCGGCACCCGGCCCCGCGGGCTCGTCGTACACCGACATGGTGGAGACGAAGACGTGGTGGCCGCCGCGACCGCCGAGCGCCGCGGCCAGCGAGTCGACCTGGCCCGGAAGGTAGGCGCATGCGTCGATGGTGGCGTCGAACTCGCGCCCGCCGAGGACGCTCAGGTCACCGTCGCGGTCCGTGTGCAGGTGCTCGGCGTCGTCGAGGGTCGGCTCGTCGGTACGGCCGCGGTGCAGCAGCGTGAGGTCATGGTCGGCCGCGAGGGCGGACTCGGTCATGGCACGGCCGACGAAGCGGGTGCCACCGATGAGAAGAATGCGCATGCCGCCGACTTTAGTGTGCCCGGTCGCAGGTCGCTCGCCCGCGACGTCTCGAGGCCGGCTGTCGGGGATGCGTGGGGTTACGCGGTATTTGGCCAACTGGGAGACAGCGCACAACGCCGCGGCTAGGGTTACGCACGGTGGGGCGTATGTGACGGATGGTCGCGAAGGCGCCTCATGGTGCGTTTCGGTCCCCGCCCGCCTGAGAGGTTGCTCCCTTGTCTGTTCGATACTCACGCCCGCTGCGGGTCGGCGTCCTCGTCGGCGCTGCGGCCGTGCTGGTGGGGATGGCGGCGCCGGCGTACGCCATCGAGAAGCCGGACTTTCAGATGCCCTTCGGGTGCGAGGACCGGTGGGAGGCGTCGTCGTGGTCCGGGCACAGCCCGAGCGCGCTGTCGGTCGACTGGAACCGGGACGCTAACGACGAGGGACAACCGGTGGTGGCTAGCGCTCCGGGGGTCGTCACCTCCGTCATCGATCTTGGCGACAGCAGCTACGGGCTGCACGTCGTCATCGACCACGGCGCAGGCTGGTCGTCGCTGCACGCCCACCTGCTCAAGTCGTTCGTTGTCGTCGGGCAGCACGTGGACCAGGGGCAGGTCGTCGCGCTGCTGGGCAACTCCGGCGGCTCAAGCGGGGCACACCTGCATTACGAGCAGCGGTTGAACAGGACCGACCAGCACGCCGTCTTCGACGGGTCGAGCCTCGTCTACAACAGCTGGGTCACGTCGCGGAACTGCGCCGACGTGCCGATCACCGGTGACTGGAACGGCGACCGGGCCAGTGACGTCGGCACGTTCGCGCACCGGGCCGCCGGCGGGATCTTCCGCCAGCGGCTTCCTGACGGCTCCGTTCGCCTGACCAGGCTCGGGTTGTCCGTCGACCAGCCGGTCGTCGGCGACTGGAACGGCGACGGGCAGTCGGACCAGGGCGTCTACAACACCAAGACGCGTACATTCACGCTGCTCCGTCCCGATGGCAATCGCACCTTCATGTTCGGCCGTTTCGGCGACCTGCCGGTGGCTGGGGACTGGAACGGCGACGGCCGGTCCGAGATAGGTGTCTTCCGTCCCAGGAACCACACGTTCTACCTGCGTGCGGCCAGCGGCACGTACTCGACGCGCGTCCTGGGCTCGGTCTCGAGCCTGCCGATCGTGGGCGACTGGGATGGCGACGGTCGCTTCGAGCCCGGCGTGTACGACCAGGCGACGACGACCTTCACCTTGCTCCGAGCAGGCGGAGGGACCAGCAAGGTGGTCTTCGGGACGGGGACGTCACTGCCCGTCGTCGGCTACTGGGGTTACGACGCGGTCAGCGACCTCGGTGTCTGGGACACCGCCACCTCGACGTTCAGCAAGCGGCTGACGGTCAAGCGCGTCGCAACGATCCGCTTCGGCAAGCTGCGCTGACCAACCACCCTCCCCGTCCCTCTCCCTCCCTCTCTCGGCGTTTGCCATGTGAACAAACCAAATGGCTTGTTCACATGGCAAATCTGCCATGTCAACAGTGCATCTGCATTGTTGACATGGCAAACGCGCGGGAGGATGTTAGGCGTGAATGGTGACCCGGCCGACGAGGTGGGGGGCCTGCGTACGTGCGGACGTGACCCCGAAGTCGAGCCCGCCCTCGCCGTCACGGGCGCCGAAGCGCACCGTGCTCGGCAGCGGAATGGGCTTCTTGAACGCCACCGCCACCGTGTATGCGTGGGGGAGCCGAGGTGTCAGCGCCGCCAGGGCACGCGCTTTCGTCCACATGCCATGGGCGATCTGACTTTTGAAGCCGAACGGCCGCGCGGTCACCGCATAGAGGTGGATCGGGTTGCGGTCACCGGACACCGCCGCATACCGACGACCGAGTCCCGCCGCAAGGGTCCACTGCATCGGCCCTAGCGGCGCCTCGCCCGGGAGCGCCGGCGCGGCTGACGTGCGTTCGCCGCTGCCTCTGCCACGGCCGAGGAAGACGCTGGTGTCACGCCAGACGACGTCCGACCCGATGGCCGCCTCCGAGATGATCGTCACCGTCCGGCCGCGTGGGTGGGGGGACAGCTCCGTGGCCGCGACGCTGAGGTCGAACGTCTCGGCCAGGCCGATCGGGCGCAGCTGCTCGATCGTGTTCTCGACATGCACGGCGCCCATCACCGGCAGCGGGAAGCCGGGTGCCGTCATCAGGCTGAGGTGGAGCGGGAAAGCCAGCACGTGCAGGTACGTCGACGGCACCGACGCGGCCCGCTCCCACCCGCACACCTCGCGGTAGCGCGCGAGATGTTCCGCGTCGACCCCGACGTCGCGAAGCTCAACTCGCGTGTCGGGAAGGCGGTCGGACGACGACCGCCGCAAGGCCGGGACGGCGGCTGCACCGGGCAACGCCGGAAGCACAGCCTTGAGGTAGAGCCCCGGCAGCGAGGGGGACCCGTCCAGCACCTTCGTCGGCATTCGTCAGGCACCCAGCAAGCTCTGGCCGCAGACGCGGACGACGTTGCCGGTGACGCCGTAAGAAGCCGGATTCGCGAACCAGGCAACGGTTTCTGCCACGTCGACCGGCTGCCCGCCCTGGCTCATCGAGTTCATCCTTCTGCCCGCCTCGCGAAGCATCAGCGGCACCGCGGCGGTCATCTGCGTCTCGATGAACCCGGGTGCGACGGCGTTGACGGTGACGTCATGCTCCGCCGCCTCCGCCACGGTCGCGTCGACGAACCCGATGACGCCGGCCTTCGAGGCGGCGTAGTTGGTCTGCCCGACGTTGCCGGCGATGCCGGCGATCGAGGCGACGCCGATGACACGTCCGTTGGGGTTGATGATCTCGTCCTCGAGCAGCTGTGCGGTGATGCGCTGCGGCGCGACCAGGTTGACGTCGATCACCGACGACCAGCGGGTCTCGTCCATGTTGGCGAGTTTGCGGTCACGCGTGATCCCCGCGTTGTGGACCACGACGTCGACGCCGCTGTGCCGCTCCTGCAGGGCGCGGGCAATTCGCTGCGGGGCGTCGACCGCGGTGATGTCGAGGGTGAGCACGTCACCCGACAGCTCCTCCATCAGCCGGATGAGGCCGTCGGCCGCCTGAGGTACGTCGACGCCGACGATGGTGGCGCCGTCGCGGTGCAGCGTGCGGGCGATGGCCTCGCCGATGCCCCGAGAGGCGCCGGTGACGAGCGCGACCTTGCCGGCGAGCGGTGTCAGGGGGTCGGCGACCGGCGCTTGAGGTTTCTCGACGGTGGCGCCGACCCGGACCACCTGGCCAGAGACGTATGCCGACTTGGGCGACAGCAAGAACTCCACCGTCGACCCGATCCGGTCGCCGGCGTCAGGGTCGGCGTACACCAGCTGGACCGTGCCACCGCGACCGATCTCCTTGCCGAGCGAGCGGCTGAAGCCTTCGAGTGCGCGTTGCGCGACCTGTGCCGCGCCGCTGCCTGCTCGCTCGGGGGTCGTACCGAGGACGACGACGTGCGGGCAGCGGGCGAGTGAGCGCAGCACCGGCGTGAAGAAGTCCCGAAGGG